>Ga0209577_10004348_pt1 | contig 13333 bp, 13 predicted proteins | sample GraSoiAngelo_109_FD_185874 | JGI IMG/M metagenome (GOLD analysis project Ga0209577, IMG submission 185874) | Grasslands soil microbial communities from the Angelo Coastal Reserve, California, USA - 14_0903_12_20cm (SPAdes) (version 2) | ecosystem: Environmental > Terrestrial > Soil > Grasslands... | reverse complement strand
TCACCGCCAGCACTACCTGCAACACGCCGTAGAGTGGCAACAGCACATTGCCTACCCAATTCACGAAGGTCAAGATTGAGATCCAATAGCGATCAGGGCTGTTCCATGCTGACTGGTTGCTGAACGACTCCATCGCCCGAAGCAAGCCCGAGCACATCAATGACGAGAGTGCTGCGTAAGCAAAGTGCTGGTAATTTCGGCCCTTGCTGAAATGAAAGATAGCAGCGGCAGCGAACAACCCGGCCAGGGTCGGCATGATGACGTTGCCCAGCCAACTCGTCAGGTTGAGCAATCCGTTCGATAGGTTCATAGGATCACCTCCATTCCTCATCAGCCGGCCATGGCCAGAACCAGTTTCCAGATGGCCGAAACACTCAAGAACGCCAGCCCTGACCCCACCAACGGCATGAACGGCTTGTGCCGAACGTAATTGAGGATCGCGCCCACCACAGCCAAGCCTGCCGCCTCTGGGAGGATCGTCCCCGCCAGGAAGTTCCAGGCTGAGGTCAGCATGTCGGTCGTCGCAAACTCCGAACCGCTGTTCCAGCTCTGCATCAACTGGACCGTGCTTGACGTGGTAAGCAGGAAAATGGCGGCGATGATGGAACCGAGCGGGTTGTGACCCTCGGCTCCATCAAGCGCCGCCTTCAGCACGCAGAATGCTGCAAGTAGGGGGGACAGCTTGGCAACAACTACGTTGGTAACGAAACTATTGAAACTCGATTCGACGCTGGACACCCAAGGACTTGAGATATTTCCGCCCTGAGCTGGCATGCTGATGCCTTGCGCGGCAAACCATGACAGAAACTGCGGGAGCGTCAGCAAGATCACCGACCACAGCGCCCACCGCTGAAATCCTCCGCCTGTCTGGAAATTGACGCCGCCTTCTCGTCGCAAAGCGATGCCGGCGAGCACCATCGTGCAGATGGCGGCGGGAACTGCTAGCTCGAACAGCAGTCTCATCAAATCAACGAGGATTTGTGGCAGTGTCATATTCCTAACCGACTCTTACTGAACCCCTTGGGTTCCGTTCGCGATCCAGAACTCAATCAAACGCGTGAGACCGGAGATCACGAGCAGTCCGCCGGCAGTGACGGCCCAGCGGGCGACGCCGCGGCCCTGGGAATAGGCGACGACAGCCATGACAACGGCCAGCGCGGCGCCCACTGGCGCAATCACATTACCCACCCAGTTGACGAGGTTTAGTACCGTGCCTTCCGGCTGAGCAGCGGTCTGACCCTGTACAGCCTGACCGGTAGCCGGGGACTGTCCGAGGTTCTGGGCGTACAAAGTCAGAGGCATGAGTTGAAGCGAGACGATTACGAATAGACCGGCAAGAGCCAAGCGCTGCCGCCAATCACCCCAACTGAAAGCCCGCATAGTGCTTCTCTCCTGCGAGCGGTGAGCGGTTCTCCCGTGTCGCAAGCGAGAACATAGGTCGGGCGTGGATTTCGAGCAAACCAACGTGAGGGGCTCCGACTACATAGCAAATGCACGAGTGCCACGGGCAAGGTTCATCGCATGGCGTCTTGTTTGGGAAGATCGTCAGAAATTCAAAGAACTGAACGCAGAGAAACAATCAGCAGCTACTCAAGGATCAGGATTGAAGAACGAATGGCGATCAATGAGATGAAAATTTGGACGACTTTGGTGTAGTTACAACTCTCTTGTCATAACGGAACGTTGGCATAGCGGTGTAATGGAGCCTAATCATACGGTTGACGGTAAAGAAAGCTGTGGCGGAGAGCGAAAATATCCAACATCCGTATTGCCGCTAGCCTTGATCGGAAACGCCTCGGGGCAGATTTTTTGCGTGGAGGGGGATCTCGATCCGAGGCGTTTTCGATAAGGAGGTTAGGAGGAAGCCGCTGGCGTTTGCGGCGGACGCGTGGAGCTATGGGATTTGAATCGACTTTGGGTTGGAAGTTGTTGGATTGAGAGGAGTTGCGCGAGGAGCTCGTTATTGATGCTCATCGATATACTGCTGACGTCGCTATCCATGTTCACATCATCGTAACGCGCCACGGTCAGTCGTTCAAGACTCCACCGGCCTATGAGACTTGTACACGCGAAGCGTCCGCCGCGCCAGCGGCTTAGTCCTAACCGACAATACGGGAGTCAGGACTTGCAGTCTTGAACTTTCACCGGCCGTATTATCGCATTATCGCCGCGAGTCCGGCGGCACAAGGTTGTTCGCGCGATAGTAGACCACAAGCTGGCCATAGTGCTCGCCGCTGTGCTCTATGGCGAACGTCCAGATGGTGGAGTTGTGGGTCATCCGGTTACCGAAAAATTTCGTTGTATTGTCCAGCCCTGCGTCGCCCTGCTGTTGAATCAGTTTCGCTCCGTCGGCGACGGCCTCCTGCACGAACTTGACGACGTCGGCTTTGGTCTTGAAACGGTCACGCGTAGGATTGTCGCCTTCGCCGAAGTCGGGTCCGAGATTTGATCCGGAAATCCTCCGTATCAGGACGAAATCCAGTGCGGCGGCGTGCAGAAGATTCAGGGCGAAGGTGCGCTGATGCTTCTGCACCTTGAAATCGTACTTGTCTTCCGGAAAATCCTGCGCCATCGCGATGAGTTTGTTCCCGATGTCGTTCCACCTGTCCAACATCTCATCGGAGCGAGAACGCGCAGGACTCGGAGGCTGGTTCTGCGCTTGGGCCTGACTGTGAAGACTCATTCCGACGGCAGCAACAAGAGTGACCGCAACTAGCGCAAGCGCAGACCGTTTCATTTGTAGATTGCTCCTTATTTCGACGCAATTTCAGCGAACCGTTTGGGGGTTAGACGTAGCACTACTCCCAAAGTTTGAGCAAATTTAGGGTCAGGAACTTGAAAACTTGCAGGGGACTGAGAGATTTAATCCAACACTTCGGTCGCGCCCGAGTGACGGGCTGTTCAGAACGGCGAATCTTGTTTGCTCCACATCAGGAAATCGAAGGACGAGGACGCGACACTAATCCGTCCCGAAAGCACAGGCCACTACTCGTAGCGCAAGCACACGATTGGGTCCAGATTCGCGGCCAGATTCGCCGGATAGTAGCCAAAGAACAGGCCTACCCCGACAGAAATTGTGAACCCGATCGCGACCCACAGGTAGGAGAGCGACGCCGGGATCGAAGGCACGAAGGTTCGCACCAGCGTTGAGACCGTGGCTCCCACAAGTATCCCGATCGTGCCTCCCACCAGCGTGAGCGCGACCGCCTCCAGCAGAAATTGCAGGCGAATGTCCGCTCGCCGCGCGCCGATCGCTTTCCGAAGCCCGATCTCGTGCGTGCGCTCGGTCACCGAGATGAGCATGATGTTCATAACGCCAATGCCACCCACCACCAGGCCAATGGAGCTGATCACGCCTGTCAGGATCACCAGCGCGCCGGTAAGCTGGTTCCAGAGATTGCTCAGGAAATCGGGCGAGCTGATTTCGAAGTCGTTCTCTTTGTCAGCCGGGATGTGGCGCAAGCGGCGCATCGCCTGAATCACTTCATCCTGCGCAGTCGCCAGGCTCACATTTTCCGGCACTGTGAAGGCCATGATAAGTTCCTTGGCTTCCGGATAGCTCTTCTTGAAGTTGCTCAGGGGAATCACGGCAAAAGCATCCACGCCCGGTCCGATGAAGAGGCCCGGATCATGCTCGAAAACGCCGATAACTTCATAAAGCTGCCCATTGATTCTCACCGTCTTACCGACGGCGTCCGCATAGGGGAACAGCGACTCACTGACAGCTGCGCCCAGAACGACGACCGGCCGAGCGTGCTCCTGATCAAACGCGCTGATGAAGCGGCCACGCTGAACCGAGAATAGGGGGATGGCGTCGGTGTACTGCGGCTCGGTTCCGCGCACGATTACTTTCTCCACGCTGCGGCCTTCATAGTTGATCTGGTTGCTATCGCCGAAAAAGAAGCCGCGCGTGCCGAACGTCGTCACGATCTGCACGTGGGGCGCCGCTTCGCGAATAAAATCCGCGTAGTCATACTGGAAGTACCTGCGGGTGCGGATGCTCTCCGGCCAGCGCGACGGATCCGATCCCGGCGGGAAACGCGATACGAAGTAAGTCCGCGACCCCAGGGATTGCACCTTGTCCTGCACGAACCTGTTCAACCCCTGAATAATCGCAGCCATGGAAATGACCGAAGAGACTCCGATGATGATCCCCAAAACGGTCAGGCCGGAGCGGACTTTGGCGGAGCGCAGGGTCGCGAGCGCAGCCAGAAAATTCTCACGGGCTTGGGAGGAGGTCATGATCGCCATCAGTCGGACCTCAAGGCCACAATCGGATCAAGATTGGCAGCACGCATCGCCGGATAGATTCCAAAAAACAAACCGACCGCTGAACTCAGCACCATGCCCAGGATCGCGACCCCCGTCTGCACCGAGGCCGGGAATGGGGAGTAAGTGCGCAGCACCAGCGCCACCAGGAAGCCCAGCCCCACGCCGATGACTCCGCCCACAATGCACTGCAACACGCTTTCGGCAATGAACTGGCGGGCGATATCGAGTTTGGTTGCCCCGACGGCGCGGCGCACTCCAATTTCGCGGCGCCGCGCGGTTACACCCATCAGCATCACGTTCATAATGACGATTCCGCCGATGATCACGGAAATCGCGCTGACCATAATGAAGACCGCAAAGAACGCAGAACTGATGCTGCGCCACAACGCCATATAGCTTTCCTTCGTGCCAATGAAGAAATCGTTCTCCATTCCCGCCGTGAGATGGCGTCGCGCTCGCAGGATGAGGATAGCCTGGTCCTGCGCATCCTGGAATCGGTCGGCGCGGGCTTTTACGTTGATGGTCAAACTGGTGTGCACTCCCTGCATACGCAGGAAGCTCGAGAGAGGAATCGTGATGAAGTCGTCCTGGTCCTGGCCGAGCACGCTGCCCAGCTTTTCCATCACTCCAATCACCGTGCATTCCTCAGTGCCCAGGCGCAACGTTTTTCCCAGAGGGTCCACGCCCAGAAACAACTGCTGGACCAGCGTGTCGCCAATCAGGCAGACACCTGCACGATGCTCTTCTTCTGTCGGGGTGAAATAGCGGCCTCGCTCCACCGAGCGCGTGTCGATGTCAGCCATAGAGGCGGTGTGGCCGGCAAGGTTTACGTCGGTGACTTCCTTATTGCCGTAGCGTGCCCGAACTGTCGCCCCCGCCGTTGCACCCACTTGTTCACAATTGCTGCAGCCGGCAATGACCGCCAGCATATCTTCGAGTTCGATTTTGCGGAACTTCAGCGCCTTGATCACGATATTGAAATCGGTGACCGCAAAGGGCGTGCGCGCAATCTGGAATACGTTGGTCCCCAGGTTGGCGATCTTCTGCTCCACGTAGACGTTCGCACCCTGCACGATCGTCATCACGGTGATGAGTGTGGCCACACCCATCGTGAGTCCCAGCACGGTCAGCGAAGCACGCAGTTTGTGGGCGCGGAGAGCGCTGAGGCATTCGGCAAAGTTGTCGCGAATGGCGAACATGGCGCAGCAAACGTCCAGGGGCGAACTCTATCGTATCAGTGTGGGTTCGATACGAAGGGTCAGCCGCCACTCAGTAATTGGTGCGCTGCTCGGAATGCCGACTCAAGTACCAGCAGGGCTGGTAGCCCATGTGCGGGAACAATGAATGCACACAGGTCACAGTGATCGGGCTCTCGAAATCGAACTCGGTCTTATTATTTTTTTCCGAGATCGCATCGTAGCGCTGAATGGTGACCGTGCCCAGCGGCTCGCGGCTTCGCGGGATTCGGTATCGGACGGCAAGGTCGTCGCAAAGGAACACGATCGCAAGCAGGACGAAAGCGATCGTCAATATACGCAGCTTCATTGGCAGCAGGACGATGATTTCGAAGTTCGTGGTGAGAAGTCAAATCGTGGGCAAGAAGGTGGAGACGCGAATAAGCACTTGAAAAGGGACGGAGGATGGGGATCTGAAACTTGTCATTCCGAGCGCAGCGAGGAATCTGCTGTGCCCGGGCGCCTGTCAAAGGACAAGATTCCTCGCTGCGCTCGGAATGACAAGCTCTAAGACAATGACAAGTTCTAACACTCAGGTACCAAAAGCGGTCGAGCCCGGCCGATTCAGAAACAGCTCTTCTTCCTCTCCCCGCTCCAGCCGCTCGCTCGACATCATTTCGAGAAAGCGCGATTCCAACACGCCCGTACCGTTCTTGAGTACGACGGTAAACTTGGCGCAGCAGCTGTCGCATAGCCAGAAGTATTCCCGCCGGCGGGAAGTCACGGTGTCCCCAGCTACAGGGATCTCCAGGTGGAAGATGCGTCCGTCGCTCAGGTAACGGAATGTTTGGGAACAGATCGGATTCAAACATTTGGCGAGCATGGGAAATACTCCCGTTGCTAGATGAAACTTGGTTCTTGAACTGTTGTGATCTTTCTTAGGTTGCTGCGGGGTTCCGGCTAGCAATGCGCTGGACGAGGTTCCCCTGTGCGTCGCCCGAAAACCGTTCAGTGCTACGTTTTCTGGAGGCGCTCGTTCTCCAGGCGGGCGATCGTCAAGCGCAACCAGTTTTTCAGGGACTCTTCCAATTCCAATTGATGTGCATGCCGTTCCAGGCTGTCTACCGTTTCGCCCAGATTATTCAGCGGAATAAAGTGACAGGGGATGTCTTCGTGCCGCGACTCGGGTGGCCAGGTCGGTGAGCAAACACTCGTTGCAGGCATGCGGGCGCGCCGAATCATTGAAATTGAGGCAGCTGGGCGAGTCCTGAAAAACGGATGTCGCTTTCCAGGGTGTGCGCACGCTGCGGCCATATCCGCCTTGCTCAAGGAAACTCAGCTCGAATTTCAGGACTTCGAGCACGTCGCGTTTGTCGTCAGACATGGAGACCTCCCTGGCGGGGCAACCCGTATGCCGTCCCCACCTTGGCAAGGGTCATTCTCGGAGGGAATGTACGCAGGTGCTGTGACGGTGCTCACAAGGCGCCGTGACTCGAGTCACGGGCTCGGATAGGCGGGGAATGGGATAACTCTTCCCCGGCGCGCACCCGGCAAGCCATTGCTCCAAGGGCCGGTTATTTGCGGGAGGGCTCGGGCCCCGCATCGGATGGAAACGCTTTGAAGGTTACTTCGCGGGACTTGGAGGAAGTCTTCTGATTTACGTCGGTTACGCGCTCGGTCAACATCCCCTTGAGGACGTAATACGCCTCGTCCCCGGGCTTCTTCCCTTCTCCACGCCCGACCGTACCTTTGAATTCGTAAGCGGTTCCATGCACAACGTCGGTGGTAAATGTCAGGGAAGCGCCTTCGAGCTTGCCGGTCTTGAAAAACTGGTCGAGAAATACACCTTTGTCGCTTTCGATATCGCCGTAGCGGGAGACAAATCCCGTGACGCGTCCCGCATCTTCGACCGTAACCTGCACGAACTCGCCTTCTTTCAGGAAACTGTACATGCCTGAGTACTCGGCTCCGGGGCGATCGGGGGGTTTCGCTTGCGAAGTCGGAGCAGGCTCAGATGCTGGCGGTTTTTCCTGGGCGAGTGCAGTGGCGCACGCGAATGCGAGCCAGCCCGCCAACATGGCTATGGAATGGTGTTTACGCATGATGGTCGCGGTAATGGTACTACAGGGCTAAATAGAGACTTGTCATTCCGAGCGCAGCGAGGAATCTCGTTCTTTGGCCGGACCCCGGGCACAGCAGATTCCTCGCTGCGCTCGGAATGACAAACCTAGGTGCGTTCGTGAGCTACTCAACAGTACATTCCCATGCGGATAAGCGAGGACCCTCCGCTATAATTGACGCACCTCTGTGCCTCTCTGACGTGGTGGAATGGACTCATTCTTAGGGCTGGAAAATATCCCCGCGCAAGTGGAGTTCAGGTTAGCGCCTGATCTCCGCCAGCCTCCGAAACTCCTGGTTGAACTCGAACCATGGGGACGCAGTTTTGGGCGCAACTTGATAGATTTTCTGTTGCGCCGCCGCCCTGCGCCGGTCGCAATCAGTTCCCCACCCGCGCCGTTTTGGCCCGACGTTTTTGTCGCGCGCCGGCTGCCTTGGGTGGCGTTCGCAGAATCGCTGCTCTATCACGGCATTGTTTTGATGCTGGCCTGGGGATTCTCAGCATTGCTGCCGACCCGCCCGCACGTGGTTGAGGCTCGCCGCTTCGACCCCGCGGATGTAATCTATTACTCGCCGTCCGAGTATCTGCCTCCGCTCGATACCGGCAGCGCCCAAGCTCCCAAACCACAGCACGGCGATCCGGAATTTGCCAGGCAGCCGATCCTCTCGGTTCCTCCCGAGGCTGACAATCGCCGTCAGACCATTGTCACCCCGCCCAACATCAAGCTGAGCCACGATGTAGAGACTCCGAACATCGTTGCTTGGGGAAACCATTCCGTGCCGGTACCTGGCGCTGCGGTCGAGCGCCAGTCTCCTCAATTGCCTGCGCTCCCGGGACAGATCGTGGCGCCCGTGCCTGAGTTACAAGAAGCCCGGAAACGCAACCCTGCAGCGCTTGCGCAGGGTGTCGTCGCACCTCCTCCGGAAATTAATCATGGGATACGGGCGGTTGCGTCGATGTCGATTGACGTGGTCGCGCCCATGCCTGATGCCAGCGCGGCAGGCGTCCGCCGCACCCTGAACGGTCCGGAAGCATCGGTGGTCGAGCCGCCCCCTGCGGTCAATGCGGCTTCGATTCGGAAGCTCGGCGACATCAATATCGGACGCTCGGACGTGATCGCGCCGGCGCCGCAGCTGTCCGTCGAGGCGCAACGCACGCTCGCGACCTTGGGCAGCGGAGGCAAAGCCATTGTTCCGCCTCCGCCCGCAGTGGACACGGGGGCCAGCGCCGCAGGATCCGGTCGCCATGTCCGCGCACAGAGTGGCCTGGGAGGTTCTGGAGCGGAAGTGGTTCCGCCACCACCGTCCATGCAAGCATCGCATTCAGCCGATGCTGGGGGACGACTGATTGCGCTGGGCATCCGCCCTGCGGTGACTCCTCCCGCGGAACCGCCGGTTGGGAATCGTCGTGGGACTTTCGCCGCGACCCCGGAAGGGAAAATGGGTGCAGCCGGAACGCCCGACGTTCGCGCTTGGGATGCAAGCGGAACCGATGGGCACGGCATCGGCACGTCCGTTGCGCGGAACGGAACTGGGTCGGGTTCCGCGACCGCCCCAGTCGCGGGTGTGCCCCCGGGACTTCACGTAGGTGCGGCCTCGCGGCCGCCGACCAGCAGCATCGCAGGAGGCGATTCGAGTACCAAAGCTGGAAATAGCTCAGGGAACACCGCAGGCGCCGAAAAAACCGAAATTGCATCCATTTCTCGACCACGTGTCTCGGCGGCCCCGCAGCCCAAGGCTGAATTGGTGGAGAATCCAAGCCGCCTGGAGCAACAGATTTTCCACGACCGCCGCCTCTACTCCATGAAGCTCAATAAACCCAACCTGAATTCAGCCGGAGGAAGCTGGGTTATGCGATTCGCCGAACTCGACATCGATCGCGAGAAAGGTGATTTGCTCGCGCCGGTCGCCGATCACATGGTGGATCCGGCTTATCCCATGCAACTCATGCGCGAAAATGTGGCGGGAACGGTGACGCTCCGCGCGATCATCCGGGCGGACGGCACCGTCGGCGATATCAAGGTGGTCAACGGAGCCGACGCCCGCCTCGATCAGTACGCCAGTGAGGCGCTCGCCCGCTGGCACTTTCGTCCAGCCATGAAGAACGATGCCAACGTGGACGTGGAAGCGATCGTAATGATCCCCTTCAAGCCCATCCCGAAGAAATCGGCATTCTGATCGCAGAACCGCCGCGGGCCTTCCTCTCCGTGAGTTCGCAATTTTTAATTGTCTGCCATCTTGAGCGCAGTGAGGCGCCAGCCGGACGGAGTCGAAAGACCCCACAGCTGTTTGGAACTCACGAACCGCAGATATGCATTTCCACCACGGAATGCCGCTACTTCAGTCCAAACCCATAAGAGCGCAGCAATTCGGCAGTCGCGGGCGATTTCACAAACTCCAGGAAGGCCCGCGCTGCTTCCTTTTTCTGCGAGGCCCTCACGACAACGCAGGCCTGCTCAATGGGAGGATAGGCGGCAACCGGCACCTCAGCGTATCGTCCTTTGCCCTTCATGTTTGGGGAAAGCGCGAGCGACAAGGCGACAATACCGGCATCCGCGGAGCCGGAGAGCACGAACGCAGCGGTCTGGGAAATGTTCTCGCCGAGAACGAATTTTCCCGCCAATCGCTCGTAGACGTTTTCCTTCTTCATGGCCGCGACTGCGGCCTGGCCGTAAGGTGCGTGCTCCGGATTGGCGATCGCGATCTTGTGCACCGATGGATCGAGCAGAGCCTGCAGACCATTTTTCAGGTCGAGTCTGGAATCCGCCGGGACCCAAATCACAATTTTCCCGGTCGCGTACTCATACAAGCTTCCTGGCTCCGTCAGGCCGGCGGCGTCGAGCTTTTTCGCATAGTCCAGGTTTGCGGAGAAGAACAGGTCGAAAGGAGCGCCGTTCTGAATCTGCTGGAAGAAATTGCCGGAAGAACCGTAGACCACTTTCACGGTTTTTCCCTGTTGTTTCTCAAAGCGCGCGGAAATCTCCTGCATCGCAAACTGCAGGTCGGAAGCAGCCGCCACGGTAAGCTCTTGAGCGGCTGTTTGACGCAGTAAACCTGCGCCGATCGCTACCACGAGAAATAAAGTCCGTAAAGTTCTCATTCTCGGGTCACCATAGCACGCGGTTGAGAAACTCGGATTCGATTACGTTTTGAAAGGGCGGGTGCCCAATGCTACCTCTCAGGGTGCCCCACCCTCACCTCGCGTTCTTTGCGAGGTTAGGGTGGGTTTTCCCACGACCGACAACCATATGCGGGCTTAGCCCTGGTACAAATGTCCTGTGTCATGCACTGCAGTAATCAACCGCCTATGTTATGTCGAGCAGCACAGGTCGCGTTTGGCGCTATAATTCCTTTGTTGGAGGTGTCCCATGCGACTCACAGGCCTCCTAGCCCTGCTGTTGTTTATTCTCATCGTTTTCTTCGCGGCTCCCGCTGCCAGCTTTGCGCAGACGGCGACCGCGAACGTCGCCTCAGCCTCTTCTGAACAGTCTCGAGTGTTGCAGTCAATGGACGGAACCCTCGCGGACCTGGCTCGGCGTGCCCGCTTCGGTTCCGAGTTCGAGCGCGACGGCGTGTGCTACACCATGCGGACCTATGTGATGGCCCGGGAAGACAAGGATTCCGACGCTACCCGGATGGTTCGTGCCACGCGTTGTCTGCCGGCCTGGAAACTTGAGTTCAAGACTGCAGTCACCCCGATGCACCAGGGTAAGGATGACACTCCGCTCACGCGCTAGCCATCCCAACCATTGTGCCGATTGGCCGCGGGCGCATTCGTTGTAAGACAATCTCGACAATGCGCCCGCGCTGCCTCCTACCCATCGCGCTTTCCACGCTCTCCCTGGCGCAGTCGTTCACCGTTCAGAACAGCAATACCACCGCCGACCTGCGTGGCCTCAGCGCGGCTTCGTCCCGCATAGTCTGGGCGAGCGGCACAAACGGTACCTACCTGCGCACGCTCGACAGCGGAACGACTTGGGTAGCGGCAAACGTGCCCGGGGCGGAAACGCTGGATTTTCGTGCCGTCGAGGCATTCAGCGAAGACGAAGCTTACCTGCTTTCGGCGGGACCGGGCGAGCAGTCGCGCATCTACAAGACGAACGACGGCGGCAAGACCTGGGCGCTTCAGTTCACGAATCACGAACCCAGGGGCTTCTTCGATTGCATGGCGTTCTGGGACCACGATCATGGGATCGCCCTGGGCGATCCGGTCGATGGACAGTTTGAAGTGATTATTACCAATGACGGAGGGGCAAACTGGACCCCGCTGTCATCCGCCTACGCGCCCCGTTCCCTCGCCACGGAAGGAGCTTTCGCCGCCAGCGGCACCTGCCTGACGGTCGAGGGCGACCGCAACGTCTGGTTTGTCACAGGAGGAAACGCGGCGCGCGTATTTCGCTCCACCGATCGCGGCAATACCTGGTCGGCAACCGACGCGCCCATCATTCACGACAGTGCCTCTTCCGGTATTTTCTCGATTTCCTTCAACGGCCCAAGACACGGAGTGATCGGAGGCGGTGACTACCAGCACCCTGAGCGGCAAGGCACGACCCTCGCCTATACGGAAGACGGTGGGATCACGTGGAGCGCTTCCGGCATTCAACCACAGTCCTATTTCTCGGCCGTCGCTCTCGATCCGCAGAACGGCCGCCAACTACTGGCTGTCGGCAGCGCGCACGCCGCCTACACCGACGATGTCAGCAATCGGAACTGGAAGATTTCCTGGGACCTGAATCTGAATGCCGCGGTCTACATTGGCCCCGGAGAGGCGATCGGCGTAGGCCCCAAAGGAAAGATCGTACGCTTCCAATTACATCCCTGACGCATTGAAAAACCGCGGAGGGTGCGCGGAAGGTGCCCCACCCTCACCTCGCGTTCTTTGCGAGGTTAGGGTGGGGATCTTCCCAAGAGCAATACTCGACAAGCTCTGAACATCGGGAGCTTTGGTCGTATCAGGGCACGCCTTCAGGCGTGCCGTTAGAGCAATCTATTAAGAAACCGCTTTAGCGGCGGTCTTTGCGACTAGACGTGTCGTGCGCCGCCCCTAAAGGCGCAACAATGAAGCAACGGTACTGCACGCCTGAAGGCTTGCCCCGATACAAGCAAAGAATTTCAGCAGGCTGTTTCGCATTGAAGGAAAATCGCAGATATCGACACGAGTCTTTCCTAAGCCTGCAAGAGATCAGCTACGCGCGGCCGCCACTGCTTTCTCAGTCTCCAATTGCTCGTAGATGGCCGGATCACTGCAGACCTCGTAGTAGGACTTATCGGTCCACTTCTGCAGCCTAAAGTTACGAGGGTCGACCTGTGCCACCCGGCTCTCGCGCAACACGATTTTCCGAAAGATGTCGTTGTCGACCGTAACCAGTCCGCGGAACAACTGAAAACTCTCACTGCCCCACAACTCGGGCAATTGGAGAGTAACCGGCTCCAGCGAGATTTCCTTACGGAGCTTCTGGAACGCGGCCGGGCTAAGGCGGATGCCACCCAAATTGAAGGCCATTACGAAATCTTCGGCAGCTTCGCCCGCATCCGCGTCGCTCACGGTTTGAAACGCGTACACGTGAAAGGGGCTGGCCAGCGGCTCCATGGCCTTGCGAGCGCGCTTGTTGCAGGAGGAAAGGCGATCGCTTTCGTTCAACGCTTCGGAAATCATGATGCGCTTTTCGCCATCCATCAAATACAGGGGAGCCGCTTCCTGGTAAGCGATCCCAACTCCCAGCTCGAGCGGCGGCAAGCCAGCTTTGGTGACCAGCTCGTTATAGCCG
>Ga0209577_10004347_pt1 | contig 13337 bp, 14 predicted proteins | sample GraSoiAngelo_109_FD_185874 | JGI IMG/M metagenome (GOLD analysis project Ga0209577, IMG submission 185874) | Grasslands soil microbial communities from the Angelo Coastal Reserve, California, USA - 14_0903_12_20cm (SPAdes) (version 2) | ecosystem: Environmental > Terrestrial > Soil > Grasslands... | reverse complement strand
CTATAGTGATATCATGCTGATGTCAAGAGAGAAAAATTATCTGCCGCCACCTAATCTAATCGGCCCACTGAATAAACGTCATGTTTTCAAACAGATCGGCCGGCAAGCGCGAGATCAGCCGCATTCCCCCAGGGCAATGTTTATCTGAAGACCATTTTGACGTCCCGGATGGGCACCCTTATACGCGCGAGGCCCTTCCGAGTTGACCCGACTCATTTTCGTTTCGTACTCTTCCAGCCCGGAGACAATCAGCCCGATTCGCGCTGACTTGCAAATCGACTGAAATTCCTAGTTCCGAGGCATTGCCCGCACAAATGCGGTCGAGCAATGGGGCGTTCAGTTGGCGTTCAGTCCTTACACGGGTGCGAAGTCTGATCGTGCGCTGCGGATTCCAGGCGATGCCGATCACCATTCCGGTCTGATGCCGATCGCTTTTTCGGCTTGGACCGGAACGTTGATCGGGATAACCCCGGAATGTTTTCCACAGAGTAAGGTGGTGCTGGACATCAGGACATTACAGACGGCAAGCTGTGCTCGGAAACCAACCTACGAAAGCCGGGTGGACGCCGCACTGTTCGGTGCAGCGAGCCCGGCGGAGCGGAAGCCTCAGCGTATCCTTCCCGATTTTCGCTCCTTGCAGGAGCAACTGCAGCGGCATCCCTATTTGACAACCCGCTGGAGCTGCTGCAGAGCGAAGTGCGGAGTAGGACGCGAGCGGCGGGAGCGTTCCTGGACGGCAAGTCAGCCCTGATGTTGGCCGCGGCGAGATTGCGTCAAGTAGCCGGCACGAAGTGGGGCATGCGGCGCTACCTGGACATGAACCGTCTGAACGGAAGCGAGCGAAGCGCAATGAGCGCTCGCGAAACGACTTTCAGCTTCCCGAGGGGGGCGAGCAACACAACCAGCAGATCGATGTCTCAGCAAATGTGCGAAAAACTCTGGACACTACCAAGACTCTTGCCCCGGATGGCTTCGTTTCCATTAGGTCACTTTGTCACACTGGACCAAGGACATCTAGGACATCTGACTGACCTGCCATAAAGGGTACCTAAGGTGACCTTCTGCTTCTTGCGGCACTGCCCATCCCAGTTTAATTTCGTCGCGTTTTTTTAAGGGAGTAACGTATCTTCCAGGGTGTGTGTCGCACGGGGCCTTCCTTCTGGAGCTAAAGAGTGGAACTAAGAAGCAGTGTGCGCTACCCGGTTAGGGCTTCCGTAGTGTTCACTTGGCAAGGTCCAGGTGGTCCTTTACAAGGAGAAGGGATCACTCGAGACATAAGCAGAATAGGCGTCTACGTTCGCACTCAGACGAGTCCTCCACTTGCGGTCACGGTCCAAATGGAGATTTTTCTTCCTCCGATAGAGCCCCAAGGGAAAGCCGTGAAAGTCTTGAGCGAAGGGCCAGTGATCCGCGTCGAACACCCATCAGCAAACGAGGGACAAAGCGGATTTGCAGTACTTACTTTGCTGAAGGTTGCGCCATCGGCCAATGGAAAGTAGAGTTTGGCGACGGGTCGAAACCGGCGGAACTGCAGGCGCCGGCTAACTGCGCCGGATCGCGTCAACACGTCCCAAGATTTCTTTGAATTGTTTGTGCCGGGGAACTCGTCGCTTTCAAGAAGCTGGATGGAGTGCTGTAAGCCATATATGAAAAGACGATGGCTTGGATTGTCACTAAGTCGGGACCCACTGCGACGAGCCAAGTGGAGACGTGGGCTCTGCCTTCCCTCAATTCGTAACTGGGTTACGCCAACGAGTTTGACGGAGCGCAAAGAAAGCATTCCAATTTTTCTATACCCTTCGGACCGGTGACGCTATCAGTATGATATCTCTGTGAGATCGACGTACGCCTGCCTCTCAATCACAAATGTGAGGATTATGTCTAAGCAGATGACCAAGCGCCAAGAGCGACTATTGATACGTATTCCAACGAGTCTCAAGGCCCGATTGGTCAAACTCGCTGCGCGAGAGCGGCGATCCCTGAACAGGGAAATCGAGTTTCTCCTCGCACAGGCGGTTCGCTCTGGGATACGGAATCGAAGCGGCGTCGAACGCCAAGAGCGTAGGAATATTAATGCGATTGCCGATCGCCAGAGTTCGGCGTAGCCACAACCTGTGATGCGCTCCTGAAGGCTGAGCTTACGCCGAAGCATGCGGTAGATTTCACATCTCGGCACCTCGTTCTTGTCCCTCACCCCGTGTTACGTTCCCGACCTCGCGGACAACTATCATCGAGTTACCCGACGCTGTGGGTCTCACCATCCCGCATCAGTTCATTGGCAGCGGCCTCAGCTTCCTCCTGGGCCAAGAAGGGTTGGCAATCTATAATGATGCCAACAGTGTTACGGTCAACAGCGACGCAACGCTTCGGCGTATTCTCCCCGCGGCGAATGCCATCTTTCTCGGGCGCAAATAAGGAGTCGAGGTAAGGACGGACGCTGCTGTTCCTGTTTGCGCCGCATTGAAATTCGCAGTAGTGAAGGCAGATGGGAAATCGCTGATCTGATGACCACTCTCCAAGAATGTAACAGCACCGCTCGCCTCGTTGGTTAGGAGCGGCTAATATTCGCAGCCCTGATCGGATTCTGAAGCACCTAGAGAGCACGGACGGTGCGACTCCTGAGTGCGACCGTCCTCAGAGTGAACGTCTGGTTTTCCAGGGGGGGCAGCCACTCCACGTATGCGCCCTACAGTCCCGGAGGATACGTGTAGGTGGCACTGCCTGCAAAGCTCGCTGAGTAACCGGGAGCGACGGCAATCGCCTTGATGGTCGTCGTCCTGATGACCGTAATCGGCCCGGTGTACTGACTGGAAGATGTGGTCGGTGTGTTCCCGTCGGTCGTGTAATAGATCGTTGCGTTGGGAGTCGAGTCCGAGATGGTCACCGACTGCGGCAGGAGGTAGCTCCCGCCGGGCGGGTTAAACGTCGGCGCCGTTGCTTGCGGGATCTGGATTGTGTAGGTAGCACTGGCCACAGCGCTCTGCGTATAGTTTGGCGCGGAGGCGATAGCGTTGAGTGTGGTCGTGGTGCTCACCGCAATCGGCCCGGTGTACTGTGTTGAGGGGGTCGTCGGCGTGCTGCCGTCGGTTGTGTAGTGAATTGTCGCGCCGCTGGTGGCCTCTCTGATGGTCACTGTCACCGATCCGGTGTAGGTCCCCCCACCCGGGCTGAAGGTGGGCGTGGCCACTTGCTGCTGCTGGATGATATAGGTGGCGCTGGCCACCGCGCTGTTGGTCATCCCGCTCGCCGCCGCCATGGCCTGCAGCGTGGTCGTCTGCGTGAAGGTCAGCGCACTGGTGTAGACCGCAGACGAGGTTGTTGGCGTGCTGCCGTCGGTTGTGTAGTAGATGGTTGCGCTGGGGGTGCTGTCCGTGATTGTTACCTGGACCGACGAGCTGAAAGACTCGCTTCCCGGATTGATGACTGGCGCCGCCGTCTGCTGCTGCCCGTTTAAGAGGCCATATACGCTCATCTGGTATTCCGCAGCCACATATACTTTGCCGTTGACCACGGTCGGCACCACGAATTTCACCGCGGGCCCGGGATTGTCCCGGCTCAGATTCTGGTCGCTGGAATAGAGCAACGTGGCGACGTTTTGCGCATCGTGTGCCCTGAGCACTGCCGGCCCTTGCACAGAGTACGAAGAGGTTTCGATTGACCAAACAATCGCGCCCGTATTTCCGCTCGCAGAAACTGCCGGCACCGCGGCGGGATGACCTCCGGTCTCCGCGGACCGCGATGTTGGCGTTGGAGAGAGTCGTCCGTTTGCGAACGAGAACGCTGTCAAATTGTCGCCCCTCCCCCAAAAGTACACGTTTCCGTTCCAATACGCCGGCTTTCCCCAAATGCCCTTGATCTGGTAACCCGATGAGGAGGGCGCAGGCGGAATCTCCTGCACAATCGCGTCGTTGCTGCTGTTGTACCCGCCCATGTGGTCGCGGTCTACGACGGAGATCCTCCCCTCTTTTCCTGCCTGTATGAGAAGGTGCGTGTGCCCACCGGCGTTTTGATCTGGCAGCAGGGCCACTCCACCCGAGCCCACATCCCCGTCTGCGTCGCTGAGCGACTGCTGATTGAACGGAGTGAACGAGTCTTGTACCGAGGGCACGCCGTTGGTCAGATCCAGGTTCAGGATGTCGTCGCTATAATTCATCTGGTTTGTGTAAGGTGGGGTTGTGGCATCGAATGTGCCATTGCCCGTAGAGAGGAAGATCCGCCCGTAGGGATGATTCACCGGGTCCACGATATCTGCCGCCAGTCCCGATCCGGCCATCCAGATGCCCGACCCACTTCCATTCGGTGTGTCACAAAACGCCCCAGTCTGCTGCAGCGTTGTTGCGTTGTAGGCCAGGATCCAACCGTGGAAGGGGGTATTGTCGCCATGTGAGCCAAATCCGATATATACGATTCCGTTCAGCAGGAGCAGGCCCGGGCGCTGATTCTCCCACAGAGGATCAAAGGTCAGCATACCACCGCTACTGCCGTCCCCGTTTCCTGGCATGGAGGCTTGGATTTCGACGGGGCTATTGAATGACGTTTGCTCCGCGCCCGTGATGATGTTCAATGCATGCAGCCGTTGCACGTACGTGCCGCCCTCTTTCGTCTTGCTGACGACGTAAAGTGTGCCTGTGGCCGAGTCAATCACCGGTGTTCCCGTGATTCCGATCTCAGGGACGATGTCGTCTGTGCGTACATCCCCGCTCGGCACCGGTGTGGCGCCCGCCCCCGCGCCATGCGCTGAATCTAGAAGAGAGATCTGCCACAGCGGCGCCCCGCCACGGTCGGCATCAAACGCGTACACACTATCGTGCTCGGTTGCCACGAACACCACGTTGTGCACCCCCTGGCCGAGAATGTTTAGACCCGGCATATACAATGGCTGCGCGTAAACGTATCCATCCACCGTGTAGGAAAACAGCTTTCCGAACTGATTCGTATTCACGTTCTCCGGAGTCAGAATGGTTTCGTTGGTGTTCGCGCCCGTCCGCGCGGTGTCGTAATTTTGTGTGACCACGCTGGTCTGTGCCGTAGCGGGAAGGGCACTGACTAGTAGGAGCGCCAGCAGAATCCCACTTTCTTTCGCCATGCTGTTTCTTCGGCCCTGATTCTTCGAGCGTGAATTCGGCTGGTGGCGCTTGGGGTCCCCCATCCGATCGAGCGTGAGCATCATCGCAGTACTCCTTGGGAGTTTTAGCTGAATGACTTGTTAGGGCCACGATCTGAGCATGCGCACCCGTAGGTGCGCGATGAACCTTCCAATTTGATTGGAGAAGGAGGAAGCCGGGTGGGTCATCCCTGTTCGACAGAGACGAGCGTGGCCTCGTTCCGCGACAGTAGTTATGATCTCGGCTTTCAAGACTCCCTACTTTCGGAAGGCCGTCAGAAGCGATGGATTTAACAAATTCCGCATCAGCAGCGAGGTGGGCTTCTGATCCGCAGCGCTTAGTAAGGAAACAAATAGGTTCCCATCTTTAGGCCAGCCTGCCTCGATACTTTGGCACTGAGAAAGTGCTATGTCGGCTAGCTCTAAATGGTGCGAGTTCCTCTGGTCGACGAGAAGTTCTGGATCTTCTTTGGCTGGAGCGACCAATTGGGACGAGCCATTGACAGGCCGGAAGGAGCTGGGCTGCTTTTCCATATCTACAACCTCGTTTCGTTACGACCTCATCCAAAGTATGAAATAAGAAGCACTAACCACATTCAATACAGGGTCTAACTTAGAATCAGTTTGAGAACTGTTGAGGACCAGAGTCTCCCGGCGACGACCGGGTCTACTTCGGTAGCTCCCCTGTGGGAATCGTTGATGCCTTACAGGTGCTTCCTATCACTCGCGGTGGAAAACACTCACTCGGTGGCGGCGGACAGCGAGAACAACCATGTCTTCGTACCCGACCGTGGTGCCCAGAACCAGGGTATTTGGATCTGGGTGTATGCCGATCGGGAAGGAGAAGAGAAATAGGACGGGCTCGCCTCGCCTGCAGCTTCAGGGGCAGGGGAAATACGCCTGATTTCGGTGTCTCCTGCATAGCATGAGCTGCTAGTGTTTTGTCCCCTAAATAATAGGGCTGGTCACTCGGGCGCGGATTGTCCTGATGAGCGCGGCGGGATCGACAACCAGGAGATTGCCCGTCAGTTCAGAACGACGAAGGCTTAAAACTGACCAGAAAGAATTCATCCTTTCCCGGGTGCTCCGTTTTTCGTTGATCAATAATTGCTTTCAGTTTAGTCACGAGTCTGGAGCGCCGCGGGGTGCAGATCGCATGCGGCGCTGTACGCCGCCTGTGATTACCGAGAATTCCGTCCGTATGTCAACCAGCATCCTTATGCCACGCGAATCGCAGATCTCGTCGATCACACTGGTTTCGTTGTTGGCAAGCCTATCGGAGTCTAAAGACTGGCAGTGTCTGCCTCGCTCAGTCGACGAGTGCATCGAAGTGCAGGGAGTTCGTGTCGCGAAAGAATCGCGTTTTGGATCAGCAAAAGTGTGGTCAAGGAAAGCAGACGTGGACGAAGCGGCTTGCTCGGGCTAAGCGGCGCGTCGCAGGTATCGGTGGTGTAATCCCCCGACCTGAGGAATCGCTACCACGCGCCCCTGCGCCGGCGGTTCCACCGCTCTGGGCTCTGGCGCGCCTTTGTCCAAAGCTAAATGAGTAGGCGACCCCTGATAGTAGGCAAAATAGCTTGCAGTGTTCGACGCAACGATCTCTGGTTGCACACCATAACGTGGTCCAGGCACTCGCGTCGGATGGAGCCCACCAACGGTTCCGCAAAGGGATTTTGCCAGGGAGATCGCGGCGCAGTAAGCACTTCCTGCAGGCCCATATCTCGGGTCAGGGCGTCGAAGTCTCTTCCGTAGATGGCCTCTCGATCGCGCTGTACATATCGCGGCGCCTGGTCCCAGCGAAACGCTTCCCGCATCTGCTGCCTGGTCCACTCCTCGGTAGAGTGTTCGGTCACCCCGAAGTGCACCACCCGGCGTCGCACATGCGATAGCACCACGAAGACGAACAGGACCCGGAAGGTCGCCGTCGGCACGGTGAAAAAATCGATGGCCGCCGTCTGCCTAAGAGGATTCGTCAGGAAGGTTCGCCAAAGTCTGGGAAGGCGGCTTGCGGCGCCGAGGCAAATATTGGGCCACCGTGGATGGCGCCACGGCAATCCCCAACTGGAGCCGTTCTCCGTGCATGCGGGGTGCACCCCACAAGGGATTCGCTAGGCTCCTGCGCCGAATTAGATCCCGAATGTTCCAGGCAACTTCTGGCCTTCCGGGAAGGCGGCGCGATTTTCTAGTCCCATGGCAGGCGAAAGCTCTGCGCTGCCAACGGAGGACCGTGTCGGGCTGAACCATCTGCAGACATCGCCGCCAACCGGACCAGAATCGCGACAACACAACCTACAAGAATCGGTCGCAGCGGTGGAGGCGCACGCGACGCGACGCGTTCTTTTGGAAAACGGCAAGTTGGTGACGAAGCGCGAGGATCTCCGCCTGCAGGGCCGCACGGGGTTCGAAAACTAGAGGCTACCAAAGCGAAAAGGGCGACGAAAAGAGAGCTCATCGTGGTCGCCACCATGATCTCACGATTGATCGGAACCTCTTTGTTTTCAGATCGGACGGAGTTTTCGGTAGCCACAGGTGAGGCCTTTCGCTTTTCGCACATGGTTCCTTGCTTTGAGTGGTTGTGTCCGGTTGACTTCAGATTTCGACAAGTAAGGAGCAATGTGATAAAGTAAGGAACGGAGGATTGGCTGTGAAGAAGCAGGCGAGAATCACAAGCAAAGGACAGATCACAGTGCCCCACGAGATTCGGCGCGCTATGGGTGTTCGCCCTGGCGACAAGCTGCTCTTCGAGAAAGACGGCAGCGGAGTTCGCGTCCGGCCGGTGCGAACTAAGAGTCCATTTGAAAAATATCGCGGCATCGGAAGCCCTGGCATTCGTCGCGGCAAAAAGGCTGTCGTACGATGGGTTCGTGAACTGCGCGGGCGATGACCACTGCGATTGACACAAACATCCTTGTTGCCCTCTGGAACGAGGATGATTCGCTGAACACACTGGCGCGGTCGGCCCTTGATGCCGCACTAGGACGCGGCAGCCTCGTCATTGCGGCACCGGTGTTCGCGGAACTTCTGGCCGCTCCATCGCGGGATGAAGCCTTCCTTGATTCTTTCTGCAGAGAGACAGGAATTTCAGTGGACTGGGACCTAAACGAAGTGATCTGGCGCACGGCTGGCCGGGCATTCCAACTTTATGTTGCGCGCCGGCGAAAACAGCGGGGGTCCGCGCAGCGGCGAATTCTCGCAGATTTTTTGATCGGAGCTCATGCTATCCAAAACGGATTCCGCCTTCTCACCATGGATCACCGCCTCTATCGTGCGGCCTTTCCTCGGCTTATCATTTCGACCGTCTAAATCCGCGCGAATGGTTGTGCTTCGCGGTGGACTATAGGGCGAAGGCCTCCACACGATTCGAGTTCCCAGCTGCAGTGCGCGCCGAGAGGAAGGGCGCTGATCGTCGTCGACGCTTCTGCGATCCTTGAGGTTCTCCTCTAAACGCCTGCGGCTCGGCGTGTGAATCGCTTCAATTCCGAGGGCGACCGGAATCCGCGTCCAACTGCGTCCAACTTCAGAGAATTTGAAACGTCCGCCATCGCTTGTTCTGTGACCAACCTCGTAGGGCTAATTTAGTATGGTTCTCAATAGTTCAGCGTATTGCTGCCCCGCACGACCTGGAATAGAAACCCGTGAACTATAGTCAGCTCGCTAGGCTGCGACCTGGAAAGCTGCTGGACATGATTGTTTGACATAAGGAGGAAATGATCAAACCGTGCATCCCATTGCACGCTCGGTTATGTTCGTCCTCTCGTGTCCTGCAAGACCAGCGTTCCTTCTTGACGGCTGCTAGAAGATTCTGAGCAGGGTGGGCCGGCCCGTTCCAATTCTGATCTTCGATGCAGTGGCTACGTTCATAGAAGGGAGTATTGCTCATGAACTCGAGAAAACGCATTGCGACAGTGGTGTACGGGTGTTTGGCGCTGCTGATTGCCTTAGGAATTCACGCGCCACAAGGAGTCGCCAGCCAAGTGGTTGCGGGGACTTACAAAGTGACGGAGACGACAGACCTGGGCAGAGAAGTGCGTGTCACGATGCAGATCCAGCTGATGAATGCCGGGGAAGACAAGATTTTTGTGACACAAGTGCGATTGCGCGGCTTCCTGCGTCCGGGACGAAGCGAGGAAAAGCCTGCAGGGGTAATTTTGGAGCCGCACGGCAGTGCGGAATTCACCGAAGACTTTACCATTGCGAAGCAGGAATACGAACTTTGGAGCAAAGGCGTGCGGCCGCACCTGGGGATGCGGGTTCAGGTTGCGGGCGCTGCGGAAACAACGATGACGATTGCACTGATGCAGCGCCCAGGATCGAAGTAGGAGCCATGCGCAAAACATATACATCAGCTATTTCATCAATTGCGATTCTGCTCTCCATGGCGCCTGCTACCCTGGCCCAACACGTGATAACGACAATTGCCGGTGGCGTTCCAAACAACGTGCCCGCGTTGCAGGCGGGTGTTGGTTTGCCCAGCGGAGTTTTTCGGGACTCCAGCGGCAATTTATACATAACTGCAGCGGTGAACAATGCCGTCTTCAAGGTTAATTCGTCTGGGCAATTGACGACGGTCGCGGGTAATGAAGCCTACGGCTATAGCGGGGACGGCGGCCCGGCCACCAGCGCTGAACTCGCCGACCCCTCTGCAGTATTCGTCGACGGTTCTGGGAACATCTTCATCGCTGATATCGACAATAATCGCATTCGGGAAGTCGTTGCGGCCACGGGGAATATCCAGACTGTGGCCGGGAATGGAACCTATGGCTTCAGTGGGGACGGCGGCCCGGCGACCAGTGCTGCACTCCGTGACCCCTTGGCAGTATTCGTTGACGGTTCGGGTAACATCTTCATCGCAGATGGCGGCAACGATCGCATCCGGGAAGTAATTGCCGCTACGGGGAATATTCAGACCGTGGCCGGGAATGGAACCGATGGCTTTAGTGGTGACGGTGGTCCAGCCACCAGCGCCGAATTAGGGTTTCCCTCCTGTATATTCCTCGACGGTTCAGGCAATCTTTTTATTTGCGATCCAGGTAATCAACGCGTCCGGGAAGTGATTGCCGCTACGGGGAATATCCAGACCGTGGCCGGGAATGGAACCTATGGCTTCAGTGGCGACGGTGGTCCAGCTACCAGCGCCGCTTTGAGGAACCCGAACGGCGTGTTTGTTGACGGTTCTGGGAACATCTTCTTCGCCGACAGGGACAATAATCGCATTCGGGAAGTCGTTGTGGCCACGGGGAATATTCAGACCGTAGCGGGAATGGAAACGCCCGCTTCCACCTTCAGCGGGGATGGAGGTCCGGCCACCAGCGCCGTATTGTATCTTCCGGAAGACGTGTACGTTGACAGTTCCGGGAACATCTTCATTGCGGATACCGGCAATAATCGCGTCCGGGAAGTGGTTCCTGCTACAGGAGACATTCAGACCGTAGCCGGGAACGGGTCCTATGGTAGCTCGAGTGGCGACGGCGGCCCGGCCACCAGCGCTCAGCTCAATGATCCTTGGAGTGTGTTCGCTGACGGTTCTGGGAACATCTTCATCGCTGATCTGGACAATAATCGCATTCGGGAAGTCGTTGCGGCCACGGGGAATATTCAGACCGTAGCCGGGAATGGGACGAATGGCTTCAGCGGGGACGGCGGCCCGGCGACCAGTGCTGCACTCCGTGACCCCTTTGCAGTATTCGTTGACGGTTCGGGCAACATCTTCATCGCCGACGGTCTTGTCCGCGAAGTCGTTGCGGCCACTGGGAATATTCAAACCATTGCAGGAATGGGAGGAGGCTATTGCGACTTCGGTTCTCCCCCTTGTCCCCCTCTCGGGGACGGCGGCCCGGCGACCAACGCTAGCCTCACCGCAACCGGAGTGTACGTGGATGGTGCCGGAAACATCTTTATCGCCGATAACGGTAACAGCGCCGGTTTCGGCGGAATCCGGGAAGTGATCGCTGCCACGGGAATCATTCGCACGGTGGCTATGATTTCCAGTCCAAGGATTCAGACTCTTGGTGGCATGTCCGCGGACGGTGCCGCAAACATCTTCATTGCCGAAAGCAGGCGTGTCCTGAAAGTGATCGTCGCGACAGGAACTATTCAGACCGTGGCCGGGAATGGAGGCTATGGCTTCAGTGGCGACGGTGGTCCAGCCACCAGCGCTGCTTTGAGCACCCCCACGAGCGTGTTTGTTGACAGCGCCGGCAACATCTTTATTGCCGACCGTGAAAACCATCGCATCCGCGAAGTCGATGCTGCCACAGGAATTATTCAGACCGTCGCTGGGGATGGGACCGCTGGCTTCAGCGGTGACGGCGGGCCAGCCGCCAACGCCGAACTTTGGTTTCCAAGCGGTGTTTGGGGCGACCGCCAAGGCAACTTGTTAATTGCAGACAGCGCTAACAACCGTATCCGCAGCGTATCGGGTCTTGTGGCCGTCGTTAGCATCACTGTTGGACCGGCTACGGCTACCGTGAGTCCTGGCGCGACGCAGCAGTTCACGGCGAGCATCACCAAGGCGATGAATACTGCTGTTACCTGGAGTCTCTCCGGAACGGGTTGCCCGGGCAGCAGCTGCGGCACGATTACGCCGCAGGGACTTTATACTGCGCCTTCGGCGGTGAACGGACCTCTAAAAGTGACGGTGACCGCTACCTCGGTTGCCGATGACACGAAGTCTGCGACGGCGACGGTAACGGTCCTGGCGAAGCAGGCCACTTCCGTTGCAGTGGCTTCGTCGGCCAACCCTTCGGTTTTGGGACAAGCGGTCACGTTAACGGCGACGGTGAGTCCTTCCTCTGGCTCAGGCGTACCCACTGGAACGGTTACCTTCCTGGATGGAACCACAACGCTGGGCACAGACTCGCTTAACTCCTCTGGATCAGCCACGTTTACAGCCTCCTCGTTTGCCGTTGCGGCGCACTCGATTACTGCGACGTACAGCGGCGATGGGAACTTCTTCGGGAGCAATGGAGGCCTAACGGAGAATGTTTCCTATGCGATTTGCCCGCTCTACGACCAGACCAGATCGGTCAACAGCGGCGCGCCGTTCCCGATTAAAATCTATCTCTGCGACGCGAGCGCCAACGACGTTTCCTCCGCCGCGGTGGTGTTACACGCCACTCAGGTGATTGGGTCTGGTTATACAGGCGCCCCGACATCACCGGGAAACGCCAATGCCGGCAGCGATTTCCGATTTGACGGCACGCTCGGTCCGGCCGGTGGATACATCTTCAACCTCAATACGACGGGACTCGCGTCCGGTACGTACAGCCTGCAATTCGGCGCGGGAAGCGACCCCGTCCCCCACGCCGTGAGCTTCGGTGTGAGGTAGTTTTGCACGCAGGAGCTTAGAGGAATGAGCAGCTGAATTTACTGATTCGAGCAATCAAGCGCCAATCAAGACTGCGTGAGTTCGCACCCGCGCTCCGTGCCGTCCGCAGGGAGTTTAAAGCCAGTTGAGAGCGATCTGCGGAACCGTCTTGCCGGTTTCCTGGGCGACTTCGTCGAGAGCTCCGACGACTCTGTAAAAGTATTCGTCCTCGACCTGCCAAGATCCCCACTGCCCCTGCCAGTCATCCTTCTGACTGGTGGGCCGCACGGGTATTCCCATTGGGCGGCTGTCGTTGGCCAAAATCCTGTCGGACATTGAAACTGCGAAGTTGATACTTCCATTTGCTTCTTCCATCCCAGATGAGTGCGGTCTTCGTGAAAGTAGCTAACATATTCCGAGAGTAGGCGTTTCAAAGGGGCCTCATTCATCGCGATCACGTGGTCGAGCAGGTCGCGGCGACAGCGTTCGACCCAACGCTGGGCAATTCCGTTTTGCCAGGGACTTTCGAAAGAAGTTCGCACCGGGATCAAGCCCATGAACCGGACCGCGATCGGAGTTTCCAATCCATACTTGCTGTCACGGTCGAAGATCAGGAATCTCTGACCGGCTTGATACCCGAACGCCTCGCGCAGCTGTTGGATGATCCCAGCGCTAGTGGGCGGACGCGTGACGTTGATGTGTAGGATCCGCCGACGATCAGGACCGATCACGAAGAAACAATAAAGCAAGCTAAAGGTCACCGTCGGAACCGTGAAAAAGTCCATCGCAGCAATGGCTTGGCGATGATTGCGAAGAAACGCGAGCCACCGTTTGGCGGGTTGCGGGTTTCTCGGCGCATGACGCATCCAGCGGGAAATGCTTTTCTCGGAAACATCGAATCCAAGCATCAAGAGCTCACCATGGATT
>Ga0209577_10004345_pt1 | contig 13337 bp, 3 predicted proteins | sample GraSoiAngelo_109_FD_185874 | JGI IMG/M metagenome (GOLD analysis project Ga0209577, IMG submission 185874) | Grasslands soil microbial communities from the Angelo Coastal Reserve, California, USA - 14_0903_12_20cm (SPAdes) (version 2) | ecosystem: Environmental > Terrestrial > Soil > Grasslands ... | reverse complement strand
TAATGTACGAGATTATTTTATCTTTTCTATTATTTAAATTATTAGGCTAGAAAGGAGAAATCCGATAGATTTCTTTAATTATTTACACAAGATTATTTTAGTTAGAGGAAACCCTAGGAAAGATTTTATCTTATTTAATTTTAGTACAAGATTCAATCCGTGGAAGAATATCCTGCAGATCTGAATTAAACATTATTATTAATTATTAGGGAGATTTTTACATTAATTAGTCATACCAAGTAGGATTTTTATATTATTCTAGTATTTAAACTTTATTATTTATTGAAAGGAAGATACAGCAGATCTAGATTAAATTCTGCACATTAGAGATTAATTAGTTCTGATTTAAGATTAAAATAGAAGAAATCCATAGCTACTCTAGCTCCATCTAATTCCTATCTATTCATAATTCTTATACTTTGAATACCTCCCTGCGTAGCAAGGGAGCACCCAATTATTAATTCTATATTAGTTTAAAATTAACTAGGAGATACTAAGATCCATTCGAGACCACCGACCGATGGTCGGTTAATTAGTATTTAATTTATTATTTAGGTACTTTAATTCCTCTATCAATTACTAACTACTCCTCACGTCGTTCGGTTCTGCCATTATTAAATATTTAATTTAGTTGTTTTAAATCTTCTTTATCTTTATTAAGTACAATCTTATTACTATCTATCTATCTAAACTTATTTAGTCTACACCTCCCTTCTTAGGATTTAAGTTAATCTAGTTTAATTACAAAATATATTATTATTATTATTAGCTGAATTATATTTAACATTATTTAATCTTTCCGAGATCCAATGGATCTCTTTTTATTTTGTTTTTATTTTAGAATTTTTTTTTAATACTTTCTTTTAAGGGAAAATCCTATGGAGAACATTTAAGATTATCTTATTTAATTCTAGTTATTATTCTAATTATAATTTAAACTTATTCTGTTCTAGTTTTCTCCTGAAGTCGGATTATTTTTAAAAAATTACCTATTCCTTTTGATGGATCTTTCTTAGTTATTATATTAAAGATTTATTAGTTCTTATTTATTATATTTAGTTTAAGATTTTTACTTTATTAGTCCGAGTAAACAAGGTTCCTTTACTAGTTTAATTCAGGGTAACAATCCTCTAACCCTACATAATCTTATATTATCTATTATTTTAATACTAATCTAAGATAGATCCTATGCATCTGAATTCTATCTTTATTCTTTTCTTTTTTGTTAGTTTTTTGGAAGAGGAAACCCAAAGGGAGATATTAAATTATTATTTAAACTAAATCTTCCTTAAGCTGAACCTCCCTCCTTAGGTCTTTATTTTAATTATTTTTGATTAAACTTCTATTATTAATTACTTTTTATTATTTAAATTTTCTATTCTGAATTTAACTAAGTTTGTTTAATCTTATTATTAACATTTATTAGATATTTAGTCAGACTGAAGTGAGGGAATAGATTAATTCTTAGATAGTTTAACTTTAAATCTAGAATAATTATTAGTTAGCTTTAGATCTAGATAGGAGAATTTAATCTGTCCGAAGATCCAAACAATCTTCTTCTTTATTAATTATTTAGTTAGTTTACAGTTTACAAATGAGATTCTGAATACTTCCTTTAAATTATTATTAATTCATAGTTAGATAGAGAATTTTAAATATTTTATTAGTACAAGATTAACCTTCTTTATTCTATCATAAAATCCTATGGATCTCTTTATATTTTTATTTTATTTCTTACAAAATTTTGTTATTCCTAATACCTCCCATACGCAAGGTCCTGCCTTATTATAATCTTATTCTAGATATTTTAATTTTTCTAACTTTTGATATTTTTACTTCAAAATATGCCGGGCTAATTGTCCCGAGAGTTTACGGAATATATCCTAACTCTTTAAAGATTTTTACTTGTTGTCATCAAGTACTTTTTAAAAATTAAAATATTTTTATTAGTTAAAGTTTTTAGATCTTTAGGACTTTCTGAAACTCAGGCCTTCTAAGGAACCTATGTCTGGTCTGGCTGCTACACCATGTTATCCACTCTGCCCTATTTGTATGCGAAAGATCCAAAGGTTCATCCATTAGGTGCTAGCTTTATTTAGCTTTGTCATTTCTTAGGAGGGCACTATTATCTTTAACATTTTTATTTTTTCTAATTTATCCTAATCAGAAGCAAAAAGTTACTAAGAGCCTTCTTTTCACTTTTTTGACTTAATTTCTCTAAGGCTTCCTAATTTGTCGGAAAGTTCGTTCCATATCAATTTTAATTTACTTATAGTAAAAGAATTGGTAATAATATATACTATTTTCATTACTTTATTATTTGGAGGACAAACTCTTATCTAATTTAGCGAGAAAAATCCGATCCATTTTCTCAAGAATTTATTTATAAAAGTATTTAATTAGGAGAAAGTTATTAAATGTGAAGATCCGATCTATCTTCTTTAGTTTTATTTATTTAATTAGATCTAAGAATTATAATTAAAGAGATTATTAGTTTGAATATCTTAAAATTAGTATAGATTATGAGGAGTTTGTTTATATTTTGCCTGGATTTTCTAATTCTATCTTCCTCCCTTTGGTCTAATCTTTTTTACATTTTAGTTAGATATTTATACTTCTTAAGATTAATTAGAAGAACTGAAAAGGAAAAATTAGTTTACCTCCCTGCTTAGGATATTTAGTTTTATTAGATTTAAATTTTCAAGATTAATTAGAATTAAAAGAAAAACAGAAGATCCATTGGATGAACAATTAAAGATTATTATATATATTTTAGAGATTATTTTGATTATCTAGTTTAAGCTAAATATTTTTAATTTAGATAAGAAAATTTTGGGAAGATTAGATCTGCATTATCTTTTGCAATTTCTAGATTCTTTGTGGGGAAAGTTGTATCTAATTTAACTTTAAGGTTGTTTAGGATTTATGCAAGATATATTAATAGAATCTGAAAGATATTTTTATTGGTAACGACAAGTTTAATATTTAGATTATTATTTATAGAGATTTAGATTTTATTTTGTTCAATCTCTGGCCTTCCAATGGAAAGAAAGATTTCATCTAGGAAGGGAAAATCATATAGATTTTGTTATTATTATTTATCTTATTCTAGTTTAATTTTAAGTATTGATAATTTTTTAGATTTAGAAAACCCCTTCTGATAATATTCTTTTGGATTTGAATTTTTTTTACTTTAAATCTAATTCAAGGAAAATCCTCCCAAGATCTAGATTATTTAGTTAGTTTTATTAGAGCTTGAAGATTAGATAGGGAATTTGATATCCTTTTACCAAAACCAAGGTTTCTCCTTTTATTTAGAGAAGATTAACATTTTATTTAACTAATTATTAACATTAATATTATTTAGATCTTATTGAATTATCCTAATCTTAAATAGTTTTAATCTCAATCCTACCTAATAAATATTCTTTTTGTATCTTTGAATCCCTATCATCAGAACTTAGGAAGGATATTACTGCGTATTTTTAGATAGACTATCCCTCTATGAAGCAAAAAGGTTGAAATTAGCTACACTATCATCCGATTAATCTCTACTTTTTAAGAATTTAGTTTTTATTAAAATACTAAGAACAATTTATTACATAGATTAACTCAGAGTTAGGTTTAATTAGTTTAAAATTTAATTATTCTATCTAATATTTTTAATTAATCTAAGGATTTTTCCCTCCCTCCTTCCCTCCTTTCCTTCCCTTCCTTCCGAAGAATGCTGGACTTAATGTCTTACCGAAACCTTGATTTTCTTTAATATACTCGTGAATTAGAGTATTTTGTCTACCCGTTGAGTATTTGAAGTACAATTAAAGCAATTTCTTGCCATTGGTCAGGGGGGAAGTTCTCCATTATGTAGCAAGCTATTTCTGGTGATATATGACGAACCAATGCTAGTAAATCTAAAAAATATCATGTCATTGATTATGTTACTTATGGTTATACTCTTTAGTAATAATTTATTCGTTGAATTTTGGCCATCCTATATTTCCTAATTCCTTGGTATTCTCATTATGTGTTTGAGATTTCTTCATCAAACCACTTGATTCATTGTAGGAACTCAAGCATTTTTAACATTTACCTTCATATGAAGGAAGAATAAATATAGGATCAACTAAAAACAAAACTATTAACAAAAAATTTGATCATTTTTGATTATTATTATTTACCTTTTAGTAGTATCAGTATAATTTAATTTCAAAATTTATATGGAAATCTCCTAGAATCCAAAGGATTCTTAATTATTTTTAATTTTATTTCCTTTTTAATAGATTTTAAGAATTTATAAAGCTCCGCCATTGGGAGGGAGGGAAAAATCCAAGGGATTTTCTTATTATTATCTTAATATTTTCTTTTCCATAATTAATCTAAATTAATTATAATTTATATTAATAAATTATTTTTTAAATATTATATATTTAAAGGGAAATCCATAGGATTTCCAATATTTATCATAATAAATATTTATTTTAATAATTATCTTAATAATTATTTCTTTAATATTATCCTATTAAAGACCCCTCCGGGGTCATACTTCTTAATTATTAGTTTAAGTGACCCCTATGGGGTCTATAGTTTAAAGAATCTTTTATTATTTTTATTATTTTAAATTTTATTCTTTTCCAGAGAGATTAGAAGACCCCCAAAGGGGTTCCCAGAAACATTAATAGGATTCTATTTTATCTTAAGATCTTTTTGTTATTAGCTAGATGGGGTCAGGTCGACGAAGATCTTACATTATTATTAAAATTTCTATTAAATTTCTGATTTTACCGAGGGAAACCGGAAGAATTCGTAGGATTCTTAATTTATCTATGGATAAATTTTTATTTAAAGCCTTTATTAGGAAGTCTAGCATTAATTAGGAATTTCTAGTTGAAGAATTATTTTATTTTTTAATTCCTTTTTTTTAGATTTTGTTTTCTTAATTAGACGAAATCTGATCATTAATAAGGAAGATTTAGATGAATTCTTTATTTTCTAGTTAATTATTTATAGAAATATTTAGATTTAATAAGGACTAACTAGTCTCAAGTATTTTAAATAATTTTAAGAAGAATAAGTAAAAAAGTTCCAAAGTAACAAGAAAAAAAAGTTTCTTAATTCCGAGAAACTAGATAAAGAAAAGATTTATAAAAATTGTAATTATTAAAGGGAAACTTAACCTTAATTAGAAATAATTGGAGAAAAAGAATACTTAGTTTAAATTAATTAATCCGAATACTTATCCTTAATAGTAAACAAAAAAAACAAAAAAATACCAGGTCCAGATACTAATTAAATCTAAAGTATATACGAAAAGCTATCATTAATTATGACTACTTAGACGAACAATACTTAATTTTTAAAATTTTTCTATGGAAAATTTCATTTTAATAAGGACTAATCTAGACAAAGTTAATAATTGGAAGGTTTAATATATTTTCTTAGTTTAAAGTTTCGGGTCTAGGACCCTCAATAAAAATTTTAAATATACGAAAGCTGATCTTTAATAAGTAATATCTAGTATAAGAATACTTAATTATAAGTTTAATTTATCGAAGGATCTAGACTTAAAAATGAAAACTTTATCTGATGTATACCTATTTTAAATTTTAAATATACAAAATCTTAACTTTAATTTCAATAATTTATCTAAGGTAAGGTTAACAATAAGTTTATAAGACGAAGAATCTAATTTGAAATTTAGGGTTCCCCCATACATGGTTCCCTCATAAATAATTTTAAGAATAAGACGAAAACTTAGCATTAAAAAGGGAATCTTATCCGAAGAATACTATTTTAAAAGATTCTATTAAACGAAAACTCAACTTTAAATAAATATTATAAGAGAAACTTAAGCTAGGTTTAATATTATAAAAGGAAAACTATCTTTAAATACAAAAACTTATCCTATCTATACTTAAATATTTTTGGAAATTTTAGAAGAATTTGGACTTTAATACGAAAACTTAGCCTAAGAATACCTAATCTAAATTTAATTATATTACCAAAAGCTTAACTTTAAATAAAGGAATACTAGTTACCAATATCTATTTTAAAAGTTTCTTATATAAAGGAGTACTTAACATTAAAGAGGAATACTTTCCCAGATTTTTTTTTAGATAGCAGTTAACTACCTGTGGGAAGGAACTTTATTTAGAATGATCGACTATTTACAGTAGACCACACTAATCTATCTTCCTGGGGAGATATTAAAATTTGTTTACCTGGAATTGAAACCTTCTTTCAATCAGTATTTAACATCTAAGAATTGTTTTAAACTATTATCTTATGTAATAGCCATCTTATTATTTAAAATATTTACTAAAATTAAGAGTTTCAAATTCAAACTGACGAAACTACGAGTGTTTATCTTTTATCACTCTATTTTGAGAACAAAAATTAGTTATCATTTTAATATCCGATCGGCCTTTGACTAGTGCCGGTCCGCTACTTAGCTAAACAGTTTAAAGTATATAGAATCGGGTTGTAAGTTCTTACATTCTACGTTTAAACCGAGCCTGCGGGTTAGGTTAAACTTCAGTAAAACCCTGGAAGAAAAAGCAAGAAGGAGCACCTTAGATAACATTAGTAAATCTCAGTAAAGAATTTAACAACCTCAGATTTGTTCAAGCAGTATACGAATTATTTCCATTGCTTGATCCTCTCCTATTTCCTGTATAAGCCTATCCATTCAGCTTTGGAGTAGGAAGTCAGCAACTTGCATACCTACAGTTGGATTTGAGTTTATTAGATCTATTAAACATTGTAAGCAGAATTCCATGGTGTTTTTGCGATGAATTTACTCTTTAGTAATAATTTATTTGTTGAATTTTGGCCTCATAGTCTTTCCTAATTCCTTTGTAATCCCATTTAAACAATTAAGTTTATTATGGAGAACTTATTCGCTCTCCAGGATTAAATACTATGACAACTAAAAAGAAAGCTGAAAGAAAAATAATTATTATTTTTACTTATTATTTACTTATAGAAGTTAACTTAGTATACTCGATTTACAACCCCTTTGTTTGTTCAGTGAAAAATTAAAAAATCATTTCAAATCTTTGACTAATTTATTGCTTTTCAATTTTATTTATTTATTTTGTTGGAACCCTTCCTCAGACTCTATATAATTATTTGTTGTTTACTTTCCATTGAAGTCAACATGCACATGCTATTGATTGTCGTCTTCTATAAATTTGTTCACTATGGTATCTTACAGCCTCTTTTAATTAAGCGGTCCTTTGAGCTTCAGAGGAGGTGAAGATACGGAGGGTAGCGTTCCTTTGTGCGCCTCCTTTAGTCCATCCATATTTAAACCGAGTTCATTATTATTTTCCATTGGTAGGAGAGCCACTTGACAATAGATGTTGAGGCGAAAAAAGAAAGACCAAGTGCTTTCAGTTCTTTCTTTACTTTCTTGAGCAATCCCTGAATCATTCCACTTAGAGGCGGTTTATCTGGTCATTTTAAGATTAAAGAGGGGCACGAAACATAATATCTGATTGTAGGCTTAAATCTTTTAAACTCGGTGGGCTTGGGTAGTGTCCTATATGGACTTATGAAGGGTCAAATTTCTATCTCAAGCATATTCTTTCGAGAAGTTTTAAATATTCTACGAATCTTTTTTTCTGTTTTGGCATTTTTATTTAATGTTAGGATTTATTGATCCAGTAACCCCTCATGAGCGATTAAATCTTCACAAGCTATTGAGGACAGATTACTTAGACTTGGCTTTGTATAATTTAAGATATTTAACACCGAATTTTTATAGGGGGTTTCTTCTATTGCTACGTTGGCCAGGTAAGAATATATTTTGTCTTTTTTTGTAAAAATAAACAATAGACATGGTAGGTTAAGCTCAGATCATACAGAAGCCTCTGGTGCTCTTTGGATTCATGTTCTGGTATTCATTCGCTCCAAAAATTTCTGGACGAAGCTATAATTACAGCAGTACAATCAATGGGTTCAATTAGACTATCAAGATGAAGTTTAATTTATTTAAAACAGATTTTACACTCTTTGGAAAGTAAATCATCTGCAAATCAGCTTTTACCTCAAACTTACTCACATTAGGAAATAATTTAAAAGGAAGATTTAGTTTCATAATTCTTTAGATTTAATTTCTCCTTAACGGAGAAATTTTTAAATTATTATTATAATTTAGTTTAATTAATTTTAAGATTAATTAATTTCAACTCCTATGGAGTTGACCCCTCCGGGTTTTAAGATTTCTTACCTTAGTTAAAAGATACATTACTAGACTTTCAGTGCTTTCTTTCTCACTATGTTCGAAAGGAGCCCAAGGGCTCAATTTTCTATCTTATCTATCTCTTCTTATTTAATACAAGGTGGAGGAAGGGACCCTAGGGTCCTATTTAATCTATACTAGTTTATTTAATTTAGAGTTACTATACCCTCAGTTCTTAATTAAAAATTCTATACTAAAAATAAGTTACTATTACTAAAAGATCTTCTCTATAATCAGGTCTAAACTATTCTCTCTATGATCGAAAATTTACAATTTATACTTAATAAAGCAAGACTAATCCAATCTTTACTAGTTCAATTCCTCCTATGGAGTAATCTATACATACTTAATTTATAAAAAGATATTTAGTCAATTCCTATTTCTTCCCTCTCTATGGAGGGAAGGAGCCCTAGGGCTCAATTATTTTTAATTTAAAGTTCTGTTACTTTCAGTTCTTTTTTCAAATTTTTCTATTATCTAATCTTTACTGACTAATACTAATAATAAGAGATCTATAAAAATACTTCTACTATACAAAAGATTACTAATTCAAAGAAGTATATCTAGTCTATACCTTCTTAATTAAAACAAAACTTATACTTACTTACTTAATTTAATAAACAGTTATTATACTTTCTCTACTATAAAAATTCTATGACTAAACACTACGAGACTATACTAAAAACAAAAGACTTAATCTATACTCTCTTCCTCTCTATGGTCGGAAAATCCTTTGGATTTAAAATATTTTTAAGCAAGGAACCCGGAGGAAGGGAAGCGAAGCTTTCCAATTATTCAGAACTTTTATCCTTAATTAATACTTATCTAGCCTAACTTTTGAATAATTTAAACAATCCTATGGAATTGTATCCAGAAATTCTATGAATTTATTTTCTATTTAGATTAATATTTACAAGATTAAGCATATCTATCAATTACTTATCTTATCTTACTTGTTTAATACTAATTTGAAGTATTACAAGTTTATCTTTAAGTATTTTAATTTCTTATTATTTATTTAATATTTACTTTAATTATTCTATTATATTAATTTAAATAATTATCTTTAATTAAGCATATCTTACTATTTTTTAGATTTTTCTACTCCTATTAACCCCTCCGGGTTCTTAAAGTTATTATTATTAATTAGAAGACCCCCTTAGGGGTCTTAAGTTTCAAAATTCTTTTATTATTATCATTAATTTCAATTTTATTAGGTGGGGTCAGTTCTAATAAAGGGTATTTTAAAATAATTCCAATAATTATCTAGATTATTATTAAAAGATTTGTCATTAATTTAAACTTAATTTTTAATACGAAGGAAGGGAAACAAATCCTATGGATTTCTAGGAGAAATTTTATTAATTTCTTTTTATTTTACATTCTTTTATCTAATTATTAAATTTATCTTTGAGATAAATTCTTCCAGTGGGAGGGAACTTATTAATTTAATATTTAAGACTTATCCTTTTTCTCCTATATATTTCTTATCCTTAATTAGATTTAGTCTAGTTTATTTTTAAGAATTTCATTGGAAATTCATTTCTTTGATCGGAAATATTATTTTATTAGCTAGGCTATCATTAGATTTATCTTTGGGATAATTCTATTGAAATTATTGGTCGAGGAAATTATATTTAAGAGCTAGTCCTTTAGATTAGCTAGACTATTATTATTTTATTTATCTAATATTTTAAAGATCTAATTCCTCTTTATCAATATCTTTATCTTATGGATAATTCTATCTAGTTTAGCAATTGGATCCAATATTTATATAGACTTTCATTAATTTTAGAAGGACTAGATTTAATAATTTTATTCTTCTTTCCTTTCTTATCTAGGACCTTTATTAATTTATCTAGAATCTGTACTTATCCTTCTATTGGTCGGATCCTTAAGATTAACAATACTTATCCTTAATAATTTTAAAAATATTTAGCTAGACTATTTTTAATTATTCTTCTTCCTTAGAATTTCTTATCCTTAATTCTAGGTCCAATATTTATTATAATTGGACTAAGGCTAATTCTTCCCTATGGGTCAGATTGTTTATTAATTAGAAGATCTGATGGATCTTTACTAGAAATTATTTATTATTCTTACCCTTTACTAGTTTAGCAATTGGGTCCAATATCTAGTTATTAAGCTAATCTATCTTATCTATGAATAATTCTTCCTCTGGTTGGACTAATTTATCTATCTAAGTCTTATTCTTTTCCTCTTATTTACAAGTCTAGCATTAATTTATTTTATTATTCGGAAGGAATCTTATTTATCTAGTCTGTATTTAAATTATCTATCTAATTCCTCTTTATTTATCTAAGAATTAATTATTCGGAGGGAATCTTAATTAGCTAGATTTAAATTATCAAGGTATTAATTTTCCTCCTATTGATCGGACTAATCTTTACTTTAAGCTAGACTATTATTCTATCTAGATCCTTTCTTAAATTAGAATTATGGATAATTTTTCCTCGGATTGGAATTATTTTAAGATTTAGTTTAAGTTTAACAAATTAATTGGATAGATTCCTTTCTATTTTAATGATAATTTTATCTAGTCTAGGTATTAAATCCTCCTATTGCTCGGACTTTTATTTACTTATCCTTAATTAGATTTAGTTTTAAGAAGGATTAGATTTATTATGGTCGGACAAATTCTTTATTTAGTCCTAGATTAACAAGATTTTTCCCTTATGATCGGACTTACTATAGATTTAGTTCTCCTATCTTTAAGAATTATCTATTAATTCCTCCTATTGATCAGATCCTTAGTTATTTTTTCTTAAGATCCGATTTATTATTTGAATTTATTTTATCATGGATAATTCTATTGGATATTTTCTCCTTCGTCGACAAATCTTTAAGCCGAGGGGCAGCAAGGAACCCGAAGGAAAGCAAAGTGATCCCAAGGCCAAATCCATTCCAGATGGTATACAGACTTTTCTAAATAGATACTGTAGTCGTGGTTGCTCCCTCAATAGAAATAAACAAATTCTAATTATAAACAAAAGCTATCCTTAATAAAGGGAATCTAGACTAAAATTAACTTAGAAATAATTATAAACCAAAGGGAATTTAACCTAAATAAAGGAAAGCGAGCCAAAGAATCCTAATTATAAAACCAAATCTGATCAATAGGTAAGGGAAACTTTATCTAAAGGAATCTTAATTAATTTAAATAAGCCGAAGAAAAACTTTAATTATATTAACAAGAGCTTAACATTAATTCTTTTACTATTTAATAAGACGGACACTTTAACATAAATAAGGGGAGCTAGTCCAAATTTTAAGAATTTATAAACAGAAACTTAGCTTAATACAAAAGCTTATCTTTAATTCCAAATACTTATCTAAGATTACTTATTTTTTTTAAAGGAGCTGCAGAAAACAGCTAGGAAGAAAGGGCAAGATCCATCGAGAGAGCCCTTCCAAGATCTGATGGAGCTGAAACTCCCGATGGTCGGTCTTATTATCTTTCTTATTTAATTTTAGAGATCTTTAGTTAATATTTAGATATTTTAGAAGAAGAAGAATTAGGTTTATCCCCTCCCTACGGAGTAGGTCGGATTATTATTAGCTTATTTTAGATTTTTTTGTTTATTTTACCATTATTTTGGTAAATTCTTATATAATATAGAAAATTGGATCGAATGAAGATAACTATAATATATTTATTTTCCCTTAAGAAGGCTAACTCCAGTAAGATATACTTACCTCCAATAATCCGAGAGTACTTAGGTCTATTATTCTTATTTTAAGCTAAAGAGAGTTTGATAAATTCTTATATTATTAGAGATTTGCACCAGCCCAAGATAACTTTAACCTGGCTACAGCCTACTCATCCTCCGTCTTATATTATTTATTCTTTATTTAATCTATTCTATCTATAATCTTATTTAACTTTTATCGGATCTAATTGTTTCCCTCCCAATGATCGGACAAATTCTTAGAATTTTATTTATTTTTAAAGAATACTTAACTTTAATTAGGAATATCTCATTTAAGATTAGTTTTATTATTAATTTTTCCTTTATGGGAGAAAATCTGGCTTGTAGAATTTTTGTTTATAATTTGCATTAATAAGAAGGATCTGATTATCCTTTGGGGAAATCTAAAGATTTTATTATTTATTTAATTTTAGATGAATTAGCTTTAGTTAGGACAATTTATCTTAAGAATAATTATTTATTAAAAAGATCCGATGGATCTTTCCTCCCTATGGTCGTGACTCCTCCGGTATTTGAAGAAGAATCACCTTGATTAGGTGAGCCCACAAGGGGTCACTATTTAACAGTTATAGGAATTAATATTATAGTAATAGAGATAAAATCTTAGATAGTTATCCGGTGGGGTCAGGTCGGTATCAAGAGAATCCATGCAATACTAAGATATTATTAATCCTCTTCTACTATTTTTATCTTAGTTATTAATTATAATCTTGTTTAGATAACTCTGTCCTTCAACTTGTCCGTTAGGAGTCTATTTCTGTATGCGATTAAGAGCAGCTAGCTCAAATTATCAAGTGTCAAGAAACAGCTGGACCCTATGCCGGCTAGTTATAATTATTTTTTTAATAGTAGGTGCTGGTCAGACAATCGGTAGAAATCTATTTAGTTTCATAGTTATTATTTAGTTCAGGCATAATAATTACTCTTTCTGACCTTTTCCTTTCTATGAGAATTCCGAATAAGGTTATATACTTAACTAAAGATTTTTCAAGAATATATATTACAATTCTAATTGAGTTAATTTTACACCTGTTGGGAATTATTTATCATTACTGTTAAAAAGATTGTAGGGTTAAAGCAAAGGAAATTCCATCTGAATTTCCTTAGAAGAATTATAATTTTTATTTAAGATTAAGATAGTCTAGTTATTACTTCCTAAGGGAGGATTTAAATTAATATTTGATTCTAATTCATATCTATCTAGATTTTTTTATTAAGACCTCCCCGGTAAAATTTTTAATGTACGAGATTATTTTATCTTTTCTATTATTTAAATTATTAGGCTAGAAAGGAGAAATCCGATAGATTTCTTTAATTATTTACACAAGATTATTTTAGTTAGAGGAAACCCTAGGAAAGATTTT
>Ga0209577_10004344_pt1 | contig 13341 bp, 10 predicted proteins | sample GraSoiAngelo_109_FD_185874 | JGI IMG/M metagenome (GOLD analysis project Ga0209577, IMG submission 185874) | Grasslands soil microbial communities from the Angelo Coastal Reserve, California, USA - 14_0903_12_20cm (SPAdes) (version 2) | ecosystem: Environmental > Terrestrial > Soil > Grasslands... | reverse complement strand
GCTCTCTCAGGGAATCGCGCAGGTTTTTCCAGTCTTCGACATTCCGAACTGGATCATTCGATTGATTGTTCTGCTCGTTATTCTCGGTCTGCCAATCGCGCTTGTTTTGGCCTGGATGTTCGAGATTACCCCGCACGGAATTAAGCGCACCGAAATCGCAGATGCGATGCCGGCGACGGCGCGACGAAAAAAACATGTTTGGATTTATGTCGTCATGCTCGGCGGACTCTTCTCGCTCGGATTATTTTTTCTCGGACGCTACACTGCTCGGAATACCGCCAGTGCGGCTCGCACCGAGGCGGCTACAGTTTCACAAAAATCGATCGCGGTGCTGCCATTCGACAACCTCAGTCGCGATCCCGATAACGCTTATTTTTGCGAAGGTGTGCAGGATGAAATCCTGACGCGATTGGCCAAGGTCGCCGATTTGAAAGTAATTTCGCGCACATCGACGCAACACTTCAAAAGCACGCCGGACAATCTTCCCCAAATCGCGAAGCAGCTTGGTGTCACGAACATTCTCGAAGGCAGCGTGCAGAAAGCGAGCGATCAGGTCCGCGTCAACGTGCAGCTCATCAACGCGCTGACCGACGCGCATCTCTGGGCCGACACCTACGATCGCAAACTGACGGACATTTTCGCGGTTGAAAGTGAGATTGCGAAAACAATCGCTGAGACGTTGCAAGCAAGGCTCACCGGCTCTGAGAAAACCTTGATCACGAAAACGCCAACGGTGAATCCGGAAGCTTACGAGCTCTATCTCAAGGGCAGATTTTTTTGGAACAAGCGGACTGGCGCGGACTTGCTCAAGTCGATCGATTATTTCAAACAGGCGGTCGAAAAGGACCAGAAGTATGCGCTAGCGTATGCCGGCTTGGCCGATGCCTATGTGCTTCTGCCACCCTACGGTGCTGCGTCTCCATCAGAATCGTTTCCCCAGGCCGAGGCAGCGGCCAGGAAGGCGCTCGAACTGGACGACACGCTAGCCGAAGCGCACACATCGCTTGGGCAAGTCCTGTTGTTTTATGATTTGGATTTTGCGGGCTCAACCATGGAATTCGAACGTGCTCTCTCGTTAGATCCGAATTATGCCACGGCGCACCACTGGTATGGGGGTGGGGGGCCGCTGCTGGCTCTCGGCCAATTCGATCGGGCGATTAAGGAGGGAAAGCGCGCGGTCGAGCTCGATCCGCTCTCGTTGATTAACAATGCGGATCTCGGCTGGCTCTATTTCAATGCGCGTCGCTACAACGAAGCAGAGGCGCAGGCGCGCAAGACTTTGGAAATGGATTCCCACTTTTATCTGGCGCACTACTATCTCGGCGAGGTCCTTCAACTTAAAGGACAGCTCACTGAGGCGATTGCTGAATACAAGAAAGCCGCCGAATTAGATGACGATCCATTCGTCCTCGGGCTACTGGCGCAAGCGTACGCGAAACTCGGTCAACGCGACGAAGCGCTCAAGATGCTCGGCCAACTGCAGGAACTGGCCACGCGACGATACGTAACCGGCTACAGCTTCGCTCTCGTACACATAGCGCTTGGCGAAAAAGACAAAGCAATCGACTGGCTTGAGCGCGCCTACCGCGATCGCGCCGGTCCCGACATCGCGCTTATCAAAGTAGATCCCTTCCTTGACCCACTCCGCGGCCATCCGCGGTTTGAAGCCTTGGTTCAAAAGATTTTCGGCCCGAAGAAATGAAGATCGACAATTTCTTCGCCGAGCTGAAGCGGCGCAATGTTTACAAGGTGGCGTTCGCCTACATCGTGGCCGGCTGGGCGCTCTCGCAAGGGATCGCGCAGGTGTTTCCCGTTTTCGATGTTCCGAACTGGGTGATCCGTCTTTTGGTCGTGCTCATAATAATAGGGCTGCCCGTCGCGCTCGTTCTCGCGTGGACGCTCGAGATAACGCCGGAAGGAATCAAACGCACCGAAACCGCGGACGCGATGCCGGCGGCAACCCGAAAGAAAAAACACGCCTGGATTTATGTCGTTGTCATTGGCGCTGCTATCTCAATCGGATTGTTCTTTCTCGGCCGCTACAGCGCTCCGCTTACTGCCAGTCTGGCTCGTACTACAAATAAATCGATCGCCGTTCTGCCTTTTAGCGACTTGTCGCCTAACCGTGATCAGGAGTCGTTTGCCGACGGTATGGCGGAGGAAATTCTCAATGCGCTCGCACATATTAAGGATTTGAAGGTCGTGGGCCGCGCGTCCTCATTTTTTTACAAAGGGAAAAACGTCAGTTTGAAGCAAATCGGTTCCGAGCTCGGTGTCGCCAATATTCTCGAAGGTTCGGTTCGCAAACAGGGCGAGCAGGTGCGCATCACCTCGGCGTTGACTCGCGCCGCAGATGGTTTGCAGCTCTGGTCGAAGACTTACAACGGAACACTCGCCAACATCTTCGACCTTCAGGAATCGTTCGCTCGCGACATCGCTGGCGAGCTTAACGTGGTGCTGGCCGATCCGTCCGAAGCGCGTCTTGTCGATAAGCCGACTGACAACCCGCAGGCCTACGCGCTGTTTATCGAAGCACAAACTCTCGTTAGCTGGCGTATCGGCGACAGTCTGCCGCGCGCGATTGCTTTACTTGAAGAGGCGACAAGGCTCGATCCGAACTTTGCGCGTGCGTGGGCGAAACTCGCGGTCGCGCTCGCGGTCGAACCGCAGTATGCAGCGGCAGATTGGCAAACAAACTGGGCCGCGGCGGAACCAGCCGCCCGGCGCGCAATTGCTCTCGACCCGAAAAGTGCGGAAGCCTATGCGGCGCTCGGCTACATTGATTTTTCCCGACGCCGCTACGTAGAAATGGTCGAACCTGCGCAACGCGCGATCGCCATTGACCCCAACAATGTCACCGCCAATTTCTGGCTCGCAAATCAACTGGCAGCGACGGGCCGGACGACCGAAGCGGAAGCGGTCAATGATCGCGCACTCAAGAGCGATCCGGGTAATGCGCTGCTGCTCTTTTACAAAGCAGGTATGCGGATCCGAGCTGGGGACATCGAGGCGGCAGCGAAACTCGCGCAACGAGTCGACACAATGGGCAGTCCGCTGGCCGGGGCAATTCTCTTCGCGATCGCCGCGAGGCAAGGCAATCACAGTCGCGGAGCAGAGGAATTTGCGCGCGGCTTTGGTGCATTCCGAACTGGATTAAGCAAGGAAGATTTGGCTGCAATCTATCGAGGCATTTACACAGACGAGCCAGCGAGACAAACTGCTCTCGCGGTTCTCGCGCGGCATCCGAGTGATGAATTCGCCGGCACGTTTCTGATCCTGCTTGGCGAACCCGAGCAGTCATTGGCCTGGTTCGAGCGAAGCGGCACCGGTTTGTCGGACGGATACTTAAACTGGCTTTGGTGGCCACACGCCTACGCGCGCAGGGTACGCCAACACTCGGCATTTCAGAGTTTCGCGAAGCGAATCGGCCTGGTTGATTACTGGAAGCAGAATCGTTGGCCCGACACCTGTCAGCCCGCGCCGGAACGCGGCCCGGACGCTTTCACCTGCAAATGAATTTTCACCAGCCGGAAAGAAATCAAAAATGAGGGGAAGTAAATTTCTGTGCGTTGCCATGGGTGCAATGTTCGCTGCTGCGGCAGCGTGTGCCGACGAAATCACAGTAGTGAGTAATGTCCGTGGACCTGAAGGTCCATTGTACGTTGACGGCAATCTGTACTACGTTGGCTGGGTCTCGAATACGTTGTCGAAGTGGGATGGCAAAACGACCACCGTGTTGAATAACACTCCGGGTTGCGGCCATAACGGGTTGGCGCTCACGAAAAAGAGGACATTCCTCCTCGCATGCACGAACGACCCTGGCGCAATCCTCGAACTCGATATGACAGGAAAGCAACTGCGACGATGGGATGTTGAGAGCAGCGGCAAGAAGTTCGACGGCGGCATAAATGATATTGTGGTGACTGCCAGCGGCGGTGCTTATGCCACGGTCTTTGGTCCGTACCCCGACCCACCAATTCCAACCTCTGTGATTGGCAAAATTCTCTATCTTGCTCCAGGCAGCGAAAAATGGGTCGAGGTAGCAAATGATCTCAACTACGCAAACGGAATAGCTATCTCTCCGGACCAGAAGACGCTTTACGTCAGCCAAACTGTCAGCAACTGCATGCTAAAGTTCACCATCAACGCTGACGGCACGTTGAGTAACAGATCTAATTTTGCCCTTCTAAATCTTCTTGTCCCGAACAAGGTTAACTCCTGGTGGCTTGGACCGGATAGCATGAAGATCGATAGTAAGGGTAACATTTATGTTGCTCAATGGTTTGGCGGCAAGATTTTGAAACTGTCGCCAGAGGGCAAGCTTCTGCACGTCTTCGAGATCTCTGCGGGTGATGGAACGACCAACGTCGCCTTCGGCGAGGGCGAGAAAGAATTGTACGTGACTGTGGTGAAAGATCCAAAAGACCCGCAGGCAAACGGGGGGGTCGTGAAGATCCCCAATGTTAAGTAAGCTTAGAAAGTGGGCGCGAGACAGTGATCGACCGTAACTTTTTCTCCGAGTTCAAGCGGCGCCACGTTGATAAGGTCGCGCTCGTTTATGCCGTCGTGGCGTGGCTGCTGATTGAGCTCGCGTGGATTTTCTTGCCGAATCTCGACGCGCCATCCTGGATGTTGAAGGCGTTGATCATCTTGCTCGCGCTCGGCTTCATTGTCGCCGTGGTCATCTCGTGGAATTTTGAAATGACGCCGGAGGGAATGAAACGGACGGCGGATGTTACGCAGGACGTAGTCATTCCCTACTGGAGCAAACGGAAGTTTTTCGCGTTCATCATTGGCGTCGCAGTCATTGCGTTTGTTCTGCTTGGCTACCAGTTAGTGCGGCTCACTCTGGGGCTTCATCAGATGCCCGCGGCGAAACGCACCGACAAAATTTTCATTCAGGGCAACCCGGCCGGCACGCAAACCGTGGAGCGCCAGGCGGACGGGGCGGTGCGCGCTGAATATTCCTTTAACGATCGCGGCCGCGGCGATCACATCATTGCCACATGGAAGCTCGATAGCGCCGGTGCGCCGATCGAATACGACGGTCACGGCAATGATTACATGAAGGCCCCAATCGAAGAACATTTCGAAATAGGAAACGGCCGGGCGAGTTGGAAAAATCGCAGCGAACAAGGGAAGGGGGTCATCAGGGGCGAAGCGTTCTATCTGCCGATGAATCCGCCACCGGAATTTTTCGCTGTGCTCGCGCGCGCGTTGTTGAAGGCGCCGAACCACAAACTGCCGCTCTTGCCTGTAGGCCAGGTAACCATTGAACGAGCAACAACGGTAACAATCGGCAACAGCGAATTAACCGAATATCGCGTTACTGGCCTCGGATTTTCGCCGCAACCGATTTGGTTAAATCATAACGGCACAGCCGCATCGGTGTCGTCGTGGTTTTCGGTGGTACCGGATGGCGTCGAGAGTTCAATCCAGCAGTTGTGCGACGCGCAACAAAAAACCGATGCTGCGCGGTGGGAGCGCCTCGCGCGCACACTTGCGCATACGCCGCGGGGCGACCTGGTCATTCGTAACGCGCGTTTGTTCGATCCCCGCAATCTTCGCGTCACGCCGGCAACGAGCGTGATTGTTACCGCCGAGAGAATTGTGCGCGTCGGACAGGACGCTGATCTTAAACCATCTGCGAACGCGGAGATTATCGACGCGCATGATCAGTTCCTGATTCCGGGGTTGTGGGACAATCACCAGCATTTCAGTGACAACGATGGCGCGCTCGATCTCGCCAATGGCGTGACCAGCGCGCGCGATATGGCAAATGACACCGATGCTTTTCTCCAACGGGTCGCGCGTTTCGATGATGGCACCGAGCTCGGCCCGCGCGTTCTGAAAGCAGGGATTATCGACGGCACCGGAGAATTTGCGGGCCCGACCAAAATGCGGGTGGACACCGCGGACCAGGCGATTCAGGACGTCGATTGGTATGCCGATCACGGCTACGCGCAAATTAAGATTTATTCCTCGGTCAAACCTGAGCTGGTTGCGATTATCGCCGATCGCGCCCACGCACGAGGGCTGCGTGTAAGCGGTCACGTGCCCGCGTTTATGTCAGCGCGTCAATTCGTCGAAGGCGGCGCTGATGAAATCCAGCATCTCAATTTTATCGTGCTCAACTTCCTGTTTCCCGAAGTGAAGGAAACGCGCAATCGCGATCGGTTTATTAAAGTCGCCGAACGCGCCGGCGAATTTCCGCCGGACAAACCCGAAGTGCGCGACTTCATCAATTTTCTCAAAGACCATCACACCGTGCTCGATCCGACGATGAACGTCTTTGAAGCTCTTTTCTGCGGCGATCCCAGCGGGGTCACGCCCGGGCTGGAAAAAATCGTGCCGCGTTTTCCGCCCCAGATGCGGCGCACAATGCGCAGCGGTGCGCTCGAAGTTCCACCGGATAAACAGGCGGCTTATCACGAAGCGTTCCCGGCGATGTTGCGCTTGCTCAAGGCAATTCACGACGCGGGCGTGACGATTATTCCAGGCACCGATGCATTGGCCGGTTACACGCTTCACCACGAACTCGAGCTCTATGTGCAGGCGGGTATCGCTCCGGCTGAAGTCTTGCGCATGGCAACGTGGACGCCCGCGTTGGTAATGGGCGTGGACAAAGACCGTGGCGTCGTTGCCCCGGGGAAGCTGGGTGACATGGTTCTCGTGAATGGCGACCCGACGAAAAACATCGGGGACATCAACAACATCACCACTGTCATCAAGGGCGGAAAAGTTTACGACCCGACCGCAATCGAGAGAGCGCTCGGTATCGCACCGCGCGAAAGTCCGCGATAGACCAGCGGTAATTTTGGTGCTTAGACGCATGATGGCCGCTGCACGCGTGGTGTTCGCCTCTCCCTTCCTAAGGGAGAGGAGGAAGGTGAGGGTTGATCAAAGCAAATGCTGCTACATGTAAAGGTCGAACCCCTCACCTCAGTCCTCTCCCCTTGGCCAAGAGAGAGGCGGCGACTGACAACCGCCCACGAAAACTACTCTGGAGAGTTGTTAGGCCGGAAAAGAATTGACGCCAGCCATCCTACGGGCTTTTCATCGTTCGCATGAACAATAAACAAGTTGGTTTGGCGAGTTTAACTTTTTTGGTTTCCTTCTTCTTTATTTCCGCGGCTTCGGCGGCGGATACGAAAGCTATCGAACAAGCCCTGCGCGATCTCGACGCGCAATGGTCGGCAGCCGCCGGGGCCAAAGACCTCGAGAAAACGATCTCGTTCTATTCGGAGAACGCGCTCGTGTTGCCGACAAACGCTCCGGCCGCAACAACAAAAGAGGCGATCCGGAACACTTGGAAAGATCTGCTCGCCAGTCCTGGCGTAGCCATTAGTTGGAAGACCACCAAGGTGGAAGTGGCCAAGTCTGGCGACATCGCCTACACGACTGGAACGTACGAACTGACCGTGAACGACGCCAGCGGCAAGCCGATCAACGACCGTGGCAAGTACGCGGAGGTTTGGAAAAAGCAGACTGACGGGAAATGGAAGGTGGCGGTCGATATTTGGAACTCGGATTTGCCGCCTTCCGCCGCTGCGCCGGCTGAGAAAAAATAGCTGCAGCGTTCCGCCAAAGCGACAGCAGCGGCGCATCGCGATGCTGACAGGAACGCAAACGAATCGCCGCGCCACCAAGCGGCACCTCGGCTACAATGTGCCGAGTGCAGAAACGGATTAGCCAATGAGTCAGCGTAAAGATTGGCCACGAATCGCGGTAGTTGGCGCGGGTGCGGTCGGCGGCTACTTCGGTGGCATGTTTGCCCGCGCCGGTGCGCCAATCGTCTTGATCGGGCGAAGACACTTCGCTGATGCAGTCAATTCGAATGGTCTTGTTCTCGATAAATCGGAAGGCCAGGAGCGAATCCGGGTAGCAGCAACAACCGAGATAAGCGCGATTCGAGATTGCTCGCTGATTCTGTTCTCCGTCAAAGCAAATGATACCGCCGAGACCGCGAAACAAATCGCTCCATTCCTTCAGCCGGACGCGACGGTGGTTTGCCTGCAGAACGGCGTCGATAATGCGGATCGGGTCCGCGCTGTCACGAATGTCGTCACGGTGCCCGCCGTAGTTTACGTCGCAGTCTCAGTACCGGAATTCGGCCGCGTCAAGCATCTGGCACGCGGCGATTTGATCATCGGTCCTCTCTCGGAAAGAACAACGGAGGTAGCGAACGTTTTTAACCGTGCCGCCATATCCTGTAGAATCTCGGAAAACATCGAAGGCGAATTATGGGTAAAGCTCCTGTGTAATTGCGCGCTGAACGCGATTTCGGCATTGGGGCACGCACGCTATGGGCAAATCGTACAATGCGGTGACGCGAAACAGTTGATGCAAGATGTCGTCGATGAAGTACTGGCGGTGGCGCGCGCAGCCGGCGTCGTTTTGCCCGGCGTCGATGACCGCGAGTCGGGAATGGCTGCAGCGATGAAAATCGCGACGCAAATGGCGGACGCGTTCTCTTCGACTGCGCAGGATTTGAGTCGCGGCCGACCGACGGAGATTGATGCGTTGAACGGCTACATTGTGCGTCAAGGAGCGGCGCTCGCCGCCCCAGTACCGGTTAACCGCGCGTTGTTCACCTTGGTGAAATTAGCCGAGCAAGTGCGTGTTTAGCTTGATTGCATTGTCAATTCCGAGCAAACGGAGGAATCCCTGGATCAATTATTACGGGGGAACACCAGGCGGAACGAAATCAGAGATGTTTCGCTTCGCTCAACATGACAGGGCGAAAGAAAGCCGGGTTAAAAGCTAACTCGCGCCCCCCGAGCAAAAAGAAGACCATTTAGCAGCGCGCAAAGATTTTTTGCAAAAACTGCTTGCATGTGCACTAGTGTTGTAGTTATCTATAACACTATATGAGGATTGATCGATCGAAGCGACGTGCCGGAATTCGCTGCGATGGGGATGTGAACACGGATGAATCGTGAATGGAATGATACTCAACCAATCTATCGCCAGCTTCGCGATCGTGGCGTGCATATGATTCTCGATGGCGTGCTCAAAGAAGGCGATCCGTTGCCGTCGGTGCGCAATGTGGCGGCCGAGTACCGGGTCAATCCGCTTACGGTGCTAAAGGCTTATCAGCAATTGGTCGATGAGGATTTGGTCGAGATGAAACGCGGCCTCGGGATGTTCGTCAAAGCCGGTGCGCGTGAACTGTTGCTCAAAGGCGAACGACAAAAATTTTTGGCGGAAGAATGGCCGCGCGTTGCGGCGAAGATTCAACGGCTCGGTCTGACGCGGAAAGAACTTATCGCCGCGGCAAAGCGGAGTCTTGGCAAATCAGTGAAAGGAAAGTGACGCGATGGCGGTAATCGAAGCACATAAGCTCCGCAAAGTTTTCGGGACCACGGTTGCGTTGGACAATGTCGATCTTCGCGTGGAAGAAGGTCGTATTCTGGGATTGATCGGGCCTAACGGCGCGGGCAAGACGACCGCGCTCAATGCGATTCTTGGACTAACTTCCTACGAAGGCGAACTCAAAGTGCTCGGTCGCGATCCGTGGAACTCGCGCGACGACCTGATGCGCGATGTATCGTTCATCGCCGACGTCGCAGTGTTACCGCGCTGGATCCGCGTTACGCAGTTGCTCGACTACGTCCAAGGCGTGCATCCAAAGTTCGATCGTACAAGGGCGGAAGGTTTTCTGGCCCGGACCGATATCAAACGCACGAGCAAGGTCCGCCAATTATCGAAGGGAATGGTGGCGCAATTGCATCTCGCGATAGTCATGGCGATCGACGCGAAATTGCTGGTACTCGATGAGCCGACACTCGGTCTCGACATTTTGTTTCGGAAACAATTCTACGACTCGCTGCTAAACGATTATTTCGATCGGACCCGGACAATTATCGTGACGACGCACCAGGTCGAAGAAGTCCAGGATGTCCTGACCGATCTGATGTTCATCAATCACGGCCGGATCGTGCTGAAGTGTAGCATGGAAGAATTCGAGTCGCGCTACGTGGAAGTAATGATTCATCCCGATCACGTCGATGGCGCGCGATCGCTAAAGCCATTGCACGAGCGCCAGGTGTTCGGCCGGAGTGTGATGTTGTTCGACGGTGTCGATCGTGGCCAGCTTGCCGCGATGGGTGACGTGCGTCGGCCGAGCATTGCCGATCTGTTTGTCGCCGTGATGACGAATGACGCGAGCAAACCAGAAAACGCAGACCTCGGAATCAAGGAGGAGAAAGGGGTACTGCGATGAGCGCGCATGTCTGGGGAGCGCACGCTTATAGCGTGCTGGTCTCCGCATTCTGCGGAGACGAACTTCAAGTCAATGTCGCTGCGCGGCGGGTTGTGAGCTTTGAAAAAAGTTTACGAAGGCAGAATGCCTTCGCCAGCACGCTGCAAGCGTGCGCTCCCCGGAACGCTATCACTGCGTCATATCACCTAACGAAATGAATGCTCAATCAGACACTGTACCGCAGGGGACCGGGGTCGCCGCACCCGGCCACAGAAAGGCCACGCGGCCGTTTTATTGGTCGATCTGGCGCGAGTTATGGGAGAACCGCTCGATCTACGTGGCTCCGCTAATCGTAGCCGTAGTTGTGTTATTTGGTTTTTTGGTCAGCACTGCTGGTCTGCCGGAGCGGCGTCGGGCCGTTTTGTTACTCGATCCCGGAAAAACGCGCGCTGCAATCGAAGCGCCGTATAACATGGCGGCAATCATGTTGATACTGACTGCCTTTATTGTTGGCGTGTTCTATTGTCTCGACGCGCTATACGGTGAACGCCGCGATCGCAGCATTTTGTTCTGGAAATCACTGCCGGTGTCGGATCGCACCATACTGCTTTCAAAGGCGACAATTCCGTTAGTCATTCTGCCGCTGGTTACGTTCGCTATCGTTGTTGCCACGCAGCTTGTCATGTTGCTGTGGACCAGTGTGCTCCTCATAACTCACGGCATGAGTCCGGCATCGACCTGGACCCATGTTGCGTTATTTCGGAATTCCCTGGTTTTGCTCTATGGATTGGTCGCAATCGCTCTTTGGCACGCGCCGATTTATGGCTGGGCGCTTTTGGTTTCGGGTTGGGCACGGCGGGCGACATTTCTTTGCGCTGTAGTGCCACTTCTCGCGATTGTTTTTTTTGAAAAGATCACGTTCGGCACTTCGCATTTCGCCTCGATGCTGAAAGATCGTTTGATGGGATTCGCACCGAAGGCCTTTGCCTTTACCATGCACTCGATCGACAGCGCAACGCTGACGCCGGGACAATACCTCAGTTCGCCCGGCCTGTGGCTGGGGCTGCTCTTCGCGGCAGTGTTTATCGCTGCCGCAATCCGGCTGCGCCGTTATCGCGGACCACTCTGATTTCTGGCGCTTCAATTCAATAAACACAAAACCCAATCATGAAAATTATCATCACTGTCAGCGCTTCTTTATTGTTGGTTGCGGGTTCGCTCTTCGGCTCGCCTTTGCAGGAAAAAAACAAGGCGGTCGCAAGACAGGCGTTCGAAGAAATGCTCAGCCGCGGCCGATTCGAACTCGCGGAGCAACTTTACGCCAGGGATTTCATCAATCACGGCATCCATCACGATGCGAGCTTGGAAGAAGACCAGGCCGCGCTGAAGGGGTGGCACCAGGCGTTTTCCGACATAGCGATTGTGCCTGAGAAGCTCATCGCGGAAGGCGACCTCGTCACGATCTACTGGATTGCTCGCGGCACGAACACCGGGACAGGCAACGGGCTGCCGGCAACAGGCAAGAAAGCGGAGTTAGCTGGCATCACAATCTGGCGGATCGTCGATGGCAAAATCAAAGAGGAGTGGTCTGCGTTTGACCAGCTTTCAATGATGCAACAGCTCGGGCTGCTCCCGGCTAGCAAGTAGGCACTGAACCAAACGGCGAGAAATCCATGCACCCCACCGTCAAAGCCGCGCGCATCGCGGGCGGAATCTATCTATTGATGGTGCTAACGGCTCCGTTCAGCCTGATTTATGTTCCCAGCAAACTCATTGTTCGTGGCAACGCCTTAGCCACTGCCGACAACATCCTGGCGCACGAGACGATGTTTCGATTGTCGATCTTCGGCGATTTGATAGGACACGTGATTTTCATTTGTCTCGCAGTCGCCTTGTATCGCCTGCTCAGCAACGTGAACAAAACATGGGCGATACTGATGGTGAGCTTTGTTTTGGTTTCTGCCGCGGTCGGATTTCTCAATGCTCTGAATAATATTGCGGCAGTTATTCTCTTTCGCGGAGGCGAATTTCTCGACGTAATCGACAAAACACAGCGTGACGCACTCGGGATGCTGTTTGTGCGTTTGCACAATAATGGAGAATTCATCAGCGAGATTTTTTGGGGCGTGTGGCTCTTTCCCTTCGGCTTGCTTGTCTATCGGTCCGGATTCCTGCCTCGCTTGCTTGGCGTGTGGCTGATCGTCGCGTGCTTCGCTTGGATTGCGCTGAGCATTACAGCGTTATTCTTCCCCAGTCACTACGGCGCCGCTTTTACTTGGTTGAACCTGTCAGCATTGCCAGCCGAGGCTACCTGACTTGTTAGGCATATGAAATTCAAACGTATCCTTAAATGGAGCCTACTTGTGATCTTTGTCGTGCTCGTTGGCTGGGTGTTCGTCGCCTATTGGGCGTCCACCAACGACTGTGATCGCTACACGGCTGCCCCGGATAATCCTATGAAAGCTATTGTTTATTGTGAATACGGTCCGCCCGAAGTTTTGCAGCTCAAAGAAATCGAAAAGCCGACTCCGGCAGACAATGAGGTCCTCGTCAAAGTACGCGCGGCGGGGACGAATCCCTTGGATGGAATGCATACCGGCCGCGCTCGCATCATTAGCGGATTGCGTAAACCGAAACTCACGCGAGCGGGCACTGACTTCGCCGGCATTGTTGAAGCGATCGGCAAAGACGTAACCGCATTCAAACCGGGTGACGAAGTGTTTGGCGCGAAAACCGGTGCGTTTGCAGAATACATCTGCGTTCGTGACGATCGCGCGATTGTCCTCAAGCCGGCGAACGTCACGTTCGAGGAAGCGGGCTCCGCGGCGGTTGCGGCGATTACGGCGTTGCAAGGGCTGCGCGATAAAGGAAAGCTGCAAGCCGGGCAAAAGGTTTTGGTCAACGGCGCATCGGGCGGTGTTGGCACGTTTGCGGTCCAAATTGCGAAAGCATATGGCGCTGAGGTGACCGGCGTCTGCAGCGCGCGCAATGTCGATCTCGTGAAATCAATCGGCGCCGACCACGTGATCGACTACACGAAAGAAGATTTCAACAAGACTGATCGGCGCTACGACGTGATTTACGATCTGGTCTGCAATCATTCGTTTTCCGAACGACGGCAGATCTTGAATCCAAAC
>Ga0209577_10004342_pt1 | contig 13343 bp, 8 predicted proteins | sample GraSoiAngelo_109_FD_185874 | JGI IMG/M metagenome (GOLD analysis project Ga0209577, IMG submission 185874) | Grasslands soil microbial communities from the Angelo Coastal Reserve, California, USA - 14_0903_12_20cm (SPAdes) (version 2) | ecosystem: Environmental > Terrestrial > Soil > Grasslands ... | reverse complement strand
AGATGAGCTGCTTGACCGCGTCGCCGGGGCCTGCCGGGCCGGAGCTCGAGCCGCAACCGACAAGCAGCGCTGCGGCCACGAGGGCGATGACTCCAAGCCTGATCATCTGAACGCGATTCTCAGCCGGGTTGGTGCGTCCGTCAAGGCTGACGAGCTGTATAACTCTCCGTCAGTTAGCAGAGGGGCAGGGGGTGGATTGAACGACGGATGGGCCGCGCTCCCGCGCGGCAGGCGGTACGCGAGCGCCCTCGCGCTCGTCCTGGCGACCTTGCTCGCCGCTGCGGCAGGACCAGCGCGCGCGGCGGCGCTGCAACTCGTCGGCTCGAAGAACCTCGACCCTCGGCTGGTCGAGCTGACCTTCCACACCCCGGCGCTGAGCAGCGATACGAAGGTGCGCCTGCTCCTCCCCACCGGCTACGACCCGAGCGGGCGCACCCGCTACCCGGTCCTCTATCTGCTGCACGGCTCCGTGGACGACTATCGCTCGTGGACCGACAAGGGCGACGCCGAGCATCTCACCGCTGGACTCCCGCTCATCGTCGTGATGCCCAACGCGGGGAATGGCGGCTTCTACAGCGACTGGTTCAACAACGGCGCCGGTGGACCGCCCGAGTGGGAGACCTACCACGTCGGCGAGCTCATCCCATGGATCGACGCCCACTACCCGACGATCCGTGCGCGCGGCGGGCGCGCGACCGCCGGGCTCTCGATGGGCGGGTTCGGGGCGATGACCTACCCGGCGCGCCATCCGGACAAGTTCGTCGCGGCCGCGACCTTCTCGGGCGCGGTGAACACGAACGAGTACCCGCCCACGGGCGAGCTCGACGAGTCCACGTTCGACGGCGGCGCGCCGTACGCCACCTGGGGCACGCGCCAGGCCGAGGAGGTCCGCTGGCGCGGCCACAACCCGTGGGACCTCGCGGCGAACCTCCGCGGCCTCAACCTCACCATCAGGACCGGGACCGGCCAGCCCGGCGGACCCTACGGCGGCGGCGACCCGATCGAGGCGTACGTGCACCAGGCGAGCTCGGACCTCCACGCCAAGCTAACCGGGCTCGGCATCCCGCACGTGTGGGACGACTACGGCCCGGGAGGCCACGACTGGCCGTACTGGCAGCGCGACCTGAAGGAGACGCTGCCCACCCTGATGGCCACCTTCGCTCACCCGCCGCCCCCGTCGCCGTTCACCTTTACGGCGATCGAGCCGCGCTACGGGATCTACGGATGGCACGTCGTGATCGACCGGCCGGCGCTCGAGTTCAGCACGATCGAGAAGGCGAGCCGCGCCGGATTCACGCTCGCCGGCAGCGGCAGCGCGGCGGTGCTCACGGCGCCGCTCTTCCGCGCCGGAGCGGTCTACCCGGTCACGGTCGGGAAGGACGTCCGACGGATCGTCGCCGACGGTCACAAGAGGCTCCGCATCGCGGTCCCGCTCGGGCCCGGCAACCAGTTCCAGCAGTACACCGCCCAGGCGCAGATCGCCGGCACGAAGGTCTTCCGCACGACCGTGGGGATCGGATCGCCGGCGCGCGCCAAGCGACGTCATCACCGGCACCACCGAAAGCACCATCGCACCGAGCACGGAGAGCGTCGCGCATGAGCAGCGGCACCGCAGCCGCCAATGCGGACACCACCCGCCGCCGGCTCCCGCGCGGGGAGCGTGAGGAGCGGATGCTCGACGCAGGCGAGCGGATCTTCGGCGCGCACGGCTTCCGGGCCGCGTCCATGGACGAGATCGCCGAGGCGAGCGGGATCACGAAGGCGCTCCTCTACCAGTACTTCGGGTCAAAGGAAGGCCTGTACGAGGCGTGCGTCGAGCGCGCCCGCGCGCGGCTGTTCGACCGCCTCGAGCGCGAGGCCGAGGCGGCTCCCCACGCCGGCGAGCGGCTTCGCGCGGTCGTGACCGCCTACTTCGACTACCTCGACGAGCAACGCGGCTCCTGGTGGCTCCTCTACGGCGACGCCTCGATGGACGCCGTGAACGAGATGCGCACACGGAACGCCGACGTGATCGCCCGATTGATAGCCCGCGACATCGAGGCCGCGGGCGGCAAGCTGCGAGACGGGGACGTGGAGCTGCTGGGGCACCTGATCGTCGGCTCCGGCGAGCAGGTCGCGCGCTGGTGGCTCGAACACCCCGAGCTGTCGAAGAAGCGCGCCGTCGAGCGGTTCGTCGCGGCCACGCAGGGCGCCATCGCCGGGGTGCTGAGTGCGTAGGAAGCTCGCACTCGGCGCGACGGTCGCCGCCCTCGCCGCGATCGCGTCGGCGCCCGCCCACGCGGCCGCGCCCCCGTTCCTGTCGGGCGACGCGTCGCCGTCGAACGACGCCTCGACGTACGGCAGCGGGCACTTCGGCAGCTGGGGCAGCGACCGCTTCGCGCTCCCCTTCTACCGCTACGACGTCGACCAGGCGCACGATCCCAAGGCGAAGCAGCCCGAGCTCGCCGGCGGTACCCAGGCGCAGCACCAGGTCGGCAACGACCACCTGATGGCCGACGCCTTCAACGACGGCTACGTGCAGCTCTGGAGCCAGGATCGCCTCTCCCAATGGGCAAATCTCTGGCAGCCCAACCAGAAGCACTTCTCCGGCGGCTACGGCTACCTGAGGGTCAACGGCAAGGTCGTGAGCTCGCTCTACCCCGACCGTCCGGCCGGCGGCGCCTTCGAGCGCGACTTCGGTGTGGGCTACTACCGCAAGCGCCTGAGCGCGGGCGGCATCGACCTGACACAGGACGTGTACTCGCCGTTCGGCAACGACCCGGTGCTGCTCGACGACGTGACGTTGAAGAACACGACCGGTGCCACGAAGAGCGTCTCGTGGTTCGAGTACTGGGACGTGAACCCATACAACCAGGAGATCGCCTCGCCCGGCACGCGCGGAGTCGGGCAGCCGACCTGGAACGCGCAGACGAAGACCCTCCAGGTCACGCAGAGCGGCGGGCGCTCGGATGACAACGACCCGCTATCGATCTTCGCCGCGGCCTTGAAGGGACCAACCGGCGGCTTCGAGACCTCCGTCGCCGCGTTCTTCGGCGCCGGTGGGCGCCCGGCGCCCACGGAGGCCACCCTCGACCACCTCAGCGGCACGCTCGCGCCGCCCTCGAGCGCCGGCAATCCGAGCAACGCCCTGTTCGCGTTTCGCGCGCCGGTCACGCTCGGGCCCGGCCAGTCGGTCACGCTGCGCTACGTCTACGGAATCGCCCATCACCAGGCGATCGACGGGCTCGTCTCGAAGTACCGGAACGCGGGTGACCCGTTCGCGGCGAGCGAGCGCTCGTGGTCGGACTGGCTTCCGAAGGCGGACTTCGGCACGAGCCGCGCGTGGGTCGCGCGGGAGCTCCGCTGGGATGCCTACCTGCTGCGCTCGGCGTCCATGTACGAGGAGCTGTGCGGTCACCACACCATCACGCAGGGCGGCTACTACCAGTACTACTTCGGCTACAACCTCGGCTTCCGCAGCTGGCCGCACTACATGCTGCCGATGGCCTACACGGATCCCGAGCTCGCGCGGGAGATCCTGCGCTACACGATGGGATTCCAGCCCGGCGGCCCGGGCAGCACGGAGCAGGCCCCCTACGGCGCGGGACCCATGTGCGAGCGGGTCGACCTCGGCACGTCGAACGACCTCGACTTCTGGCTCCTGCTCGCGGCGGGCGAGTACGGCCTGGCCACCCGCGACACCCAGTTCTTCAACGAGCAGCTGCCGTTCCACGAGACCAAGACCAAGGCCAGCGCCTGGGAGCACATCAAGCTCGCCTACCAGCACCAGGAGTCCCTGCTCGGTCCCCACGGCGGCTACCTGACGGGGGCGAACGGGAGCACGGGCGACTGGTCCGACTTCTCCACCGAGTTCCTCCAGATGACCGAGTCGATGCTGGTCACCGCGCAGCTCGCCTACGCGTACCCGAAGCTCGCCGAGCTCGCGGACATGCGGGGCGATCACGCCTTCGCCCAGCAGCTGCGCGCGAGCGGCGCGCACAACCGCGCCACGCTACGGCACGAGTGGACCGGGAAGGGCTGGTACTCGCGCGCCTACTCGGGAGCGAAGCAGGTTGGCCAGGGCGTGATCTTCGGCGAGCCGCAGCCATGGGCGATCCTCGCCGGCGCGCCCGTCGGTAATCAGGCGAAGGCGCTCGTGGGCAATATCCGCCGCTACCTCGACGGGATCGGCGCCCCCGCCCAGATCCACGGGCCGGCCGTCATCGGCTCGGCGATCACGCCGGCCCGGAACGACCCCGGCGTGACCGAGCGCGGCCCGACGCCCGGCGATCCCGGCTACCCGTTCCCGGATGTGTTCGGGGCCGACAACCCAGCGTCGACGATGGACAACGCGTCCGAGTGGGTCGGCGGCGCCTGGTTCGACGTGAATGGCTGGCTGACGTGGGCCCTGTCAACGCTCGATGGCACCGTGCCGAACGCGCGCGACCTGGCCTGGAGCGAGTACACACGCAACACGCTCGCGAACCACGCCACCCACTTCCCCGACCACTGGGACGGGACGATCTCGGTCGACGACGTCTGCGAGGCCTTCTACTCGAAGCAGACGGACTTCTGCGGCGTCTCCCTCAGCACCTCGTACGAGGGACAGATCACCGAGCAGCCCACCTGGATGGTCATGGACGCGATCCGTCTGGCGGGGGTCACCCCCACCCGCACCGGCTACCGCATCGCGCCGCGCTACCCGTTCGATCGCTTCTCGCTGCGGCTGCCGCATGTCGGCGTGGCCTCCGAGGCGAACCGCATGCGCGGGTACGTGACGCCCCAACGCAGCGGAACGCTTCAGATGCAGGTGGAGGTGCCGGTCGTGACCACCGGGACGCTCACGACGTGGGCGGACGGGAAGGCGGTCCCTCACACGCTGAACGGCAACGTGGTCGCTTTCAGCCTTCCCGCAAGTGCCGGGGAAGCCGCGGACTGGGCCATCACCTGGGGCGCGGCGAGCTCGACCCCGGGCTGCGTCGACAGGCGCAGCTTCACCTTCCGCTTCCACCACGCTCGGCACGCGCGCGTGGTGAAGGTGGCCATCTACGTGAACGGGAAGCTGAAGCTCCTCCGCCGCGGCCACAACATCGCGCGGGTGACCCTGCGCCGCCTGCCAAGGGGACGGTTCAAGGTGCGGATCGTGGCCACCCAGAGCACCGGCGGGAGGGTGATCAGCACGCGCACCTATCGAGGCTGCAAGAAGGGCCCTCCGCATACCCGCGTCGAGCACCACGGCCACCACGGATGAGGCGAGCGGCGCTCCTGGGCGCGGTCGCGTGCACGCTCGCCGCGGCAGCGCCGGCACTCGCGGCCGGCCCGCCGCCGCTCTCGGCGGACCACAGCCGCGTCGGCATCGCCTCCACGTACGGAAGCGGCATCTTCGGCAGCTGGGGCGTGGACCGATTCGGACTGCCCGCCTACCGCTACACGCTCGACGAAGAGAAAGCGCCCGAGGCAAAGCAATCGGAGCTGAACGGCCGCACGGACGCCTGGCACCAGGTCGGAAACGACCACATCGTCGCCGACGCCTTCAACCACGGCTGGACCCAGCTGTGGAGCCAGGACCGCCGCTATCAATGGACCAACCTCTACCAACCGTCGGCCAACCACTTCGCGGGTGGCTACGGCTACCTACGGGTGGACGGGAAGACCGTGAGCACGCTGTACGACGACCGTCCGGCGGGCGCGCCCACCGAGCGCGAATTCGGAGCGGGCTACTACCGGAAGCGCATCCAGGCGCGCGGCGTCGACGTGCAGGAGTTCGTCTACGCGCCGTTCGGCGACGATCCGCTGCTGCTCCACGACGTCACGCTCCGGAACACGACGGGCGCCACGAAGCAGGTCTCGTGGTTCGAGTACTGGGACGTGAACCCGTACCAGCAGTCGATCAAGACGAACCTCGGCTTCGCGCCGCCCTCCTACAACTCGGCCACCCGCACGCTGTCGGTCGCGCAGCTGCCGGACAGCGAGGACCACGATCCGCTGTCGATCTTCGCGGCGGCGCTCCAGGGCCCGGTCTCCGGGTTCGAGACGAGCACGTCGGCCTTCTTCGGCGCCGGCGGCCGTGCCGCGCCGACGGCGGTCGCCGCGGACCACCTCGCGGGCACGATCGCGCCTCCCAACCCCGAGGGGCTGACCGGCCAGGCCATGTTCGCCTTCCGCGCGCCGATCACCCTCGCGCCGGGTCAGTCGGTGACGCTGCGCTACGCGTACGGCGCCGCGCACGCGAACCGGATCCCGGGCCTCGTCTCGAAGTATCGCCAGACCGCCGACCCGCTCGGCGCGAGCGAGCGCGCATGGGCGTCCTGGGTTCCGCAGGTCTCGTTCGGCCCGAACAGCCCGTGGCTCTCGCGCGAGCTGCAGTGGGACGCCTACACGCTCCGGTCGGGCGCGACGTACGAGGACTGCCAGGGCCGCCACATCATCTCCCAGGGCGGCTACTACCAGTACGACAACTCGTTCCAGGGCGCGTTCCGCGACCCGCTCCAGCACATCCTGCCGATCATCTACAGCGACCCGGCGCTGGCGCGCGACGTGCTGATCTACTCCGCCCAGGAACAGCCGCCGGGAGCGGGCCAGATCCCCTACGCGATGGTCGAGAACTGCAAGCGCTTCGACCTCGGCACCTCGGACGATCTCGACCTGTGGCTGCTCTGGGCGGCGAGCGAGTATGGGCTTGCGACCCGCGACTTCGCCCTCTTCGATCAGCAGGTGGGCTACCAGGGCGGCGGCAGCGGCTCGCTCTGGGACCACCTCAAGCTCGCCTACCAGCATCAGGAAGCGCAGCTTGGTCCGCACGGCGACTATGTCACGGGCTCGACGGGCGACTGGTCCGACTTCGCCACCGAGTTCCTCCAGATGACGGAGTCGAACCTGGTGGCGGCCCAGCTCGCCTACGTCTACCCGCGCCTGGCCGAGCTCGCCGACGCCCGCGGCGACCACGCCTTTGCCGCGCAGCTTCGCTCGAGTGGCGCGCGCGACCTGGCCACGACCCGGCGCGAGTGGACCGGGAAGGGCTGGTACTCACGCGGGTACTCCGGCAGCACACAGCTCGGGAACGGCGCGATCTTCGGCGAGCCGCAGCCATGGGCGATGCTGGCCGGCGCCCCGAGCCCCGACCACGCCCGCACGCTCGTCGCCAACATCCGCCGCTTCCTCACGGGCGTGGGCGCCCCGCCACAGCTCCACGGGCCGGCCATGATCGGGTCGTCGCAGTCACCCTCGGCGAATGACCCGGAGGTGACCGAGCAGAGCCAACCGCCGGTCGGGGCGTTCGTGGGCACGCACAACGCCGTCTGGGTGGGCGGCACCTGGTACGCGATCAACGGAGCGCTCGCCTGGGGGCTCGGCACGCTGCAGGGAGTGGTGCCGCACGCGGTCGACTACGCGTTCGACGAGTTCCAGCGCAACACGCTCGCGGCGCACGCGACGGCCTACCCGAAGCACTGGGATGGCGTGATCTCCGTCGACGACGTCTGCCGCTCGTTCTACTCCGACTCGCCGGAGAGGTGCGGCACGGGCCTCAGCAGCGCCTACGAGGGGCAGATCATGCACCAGCCCGCCTGGAGCCTGTTCGACGCGATCAAGCTGGCGGGAATCCAGCCCACGACCGACGGATACGCGATCGCACCGCACCTCCCATTCGCGCACTTCTCGCTGCGCTTCCCGAACGTCGGAGTTGCCTACGAGGACGGCGCGGCCCGCGGATACGTGACGCCTCAGCGGGACGGCTCAATCGCACTCGACGTGAAGCTCCCGCCCGAGGCCGATCCGGCGTCGGTGGTGACCTGGGCGGACGGCGGTCGAGTGACGCATTCGGTATCGGGCGGATCGGCGCACTTCCGCCTCGCCGGCAGGGCAGGCGCGCCCGGGAACTGGGCGATCACGTGGGGGACCAACGCGTTGGGGCTTCCCGCGCGCATTCCCTGCGTGGACCGCAGAAGGTTCAGCTTCAGGTTCCACCGGGCGCGCCGCGCGCGGGTCGTGCGCGTGGACGTGTTCGTGAACGGGAAGCGCGTCCTCCACCGCCGCGGGCACGACATTCGACGCATCACCATCGCGCGCCTACCGCAGAAGAGGTTCGTCGTGCGGATCGTCGCCACCCAGAGCTCCGGGTCGAAGGTGATCAGCACGCGCGTCTACAGCGGCTGCCGAAAGGGCCGGCCGCACACGCGCGTGCACCACCACCACGGCGAGGCGCGCTGAGCCGGCAGCAGTCGCGGGTCTTCATGGGCCGGACGGTCCGTCGCGAGCTGAAGTAGGGCTCATTCCCTGCCGCTCCGCTCCCGCGCGGACCACCTCGACCACCTCGTGCGGATCGTCCGTCGCGCGCACCAGGTCGAGATCGCCCGCCGCGATCTTGCCGGTCTCGAGCAGGCGGTCGCGCAGCCAGTCGAGCATCGCTCCCCACCAGTCGCGGCCCACGAGCAGGACGGGGAAGTGCCTGATCTTTCCGGTCTGGATCAGCGTGAGCGCCTCGAACAGCTCGTCGAGCGTGCCGAATCCGCCGGGAAAGACGACGAACCCGACCGCGTAGCGCACGAACATCAGCTTCCGCGTGAAGAAGTAGTGGAACTCGAGCCGGATGTCGGCGTAGGTGTTCGCGTGCTGCTCGAAGGGCAGCTCGATGTTGAGGCCGACCGAGTGCGCGCCCGCCTCCCTCGCACCCCGGTTGGCGGCCTCCATCACGCCCGGACCGCCTCCCGTGATGACCGCGTAGCCGGCCTCGCCGAGGAGACGGGCCGTGGTCCGCGCCAGCTCGTAATCGGGATGGCCGGCTGGCGTGCGCGCCGAGCCGAACAGCGACACCGCGCACCCCACCTCGCGCATCGCCTCGAAGCCGATGTCCAGCTCGTCCCGCACGCGGTCGATGCGATCCGCGTCGGAGTGCAGGGAGGCGACTTCCGGCGACTCCGCGCCCAGTATCTCCTCGTCCGGGGTTGTCGGTCGGCGAGCGCCAGCCGAGTCGTCGGGCCGATCGGACCCCACGGTCAGCTCTCGGGCCCTGCGCAGGCGCGAATAGGAATCTGCATGTCCCTGGTTTGTAGTTGCCCGGAGCGTGGCAAGGTACCCCCCGATGCCGGACGAGCCCCGCACCAGCGTGATCATGTCGGCCTACCGCACGAACGCGACGGTGCGCGACGCCGTTGAGAGCGCGCTGGCGCAGACCGTCCCCGACTTCGAGCTGCTGGTCGTCGACGACGGGTCGGAGGTGCCGATCGCCGACTCGCTGGAGGGCATCCGCGACCCCCGCCTCCGGCTGATGCGATTCGACCGCAATCGCGGAATCTCGGCCGCCCGCAACACGGCGCTGCGAGTGGCGCGGGCGCCGCTCGTCTCCCAGCTCGACTCGGACGACCTCTGGGAGCCGGACTACCTGGAGAACATGTTGCCCGTGATGGACGACCCCGGGGTCGGCCTCGCGTACGCAAACGTGAAGATCCGCAACCACCCGGCCGGCCGGACGATCGGCATCGAGGACCCCTTAGACCACCCCGTTTACACGTTCCCGCGCATCTGCAACGAGTGCCCCGTCACCTCGCCGACGCCGACCATGCGCACCGACGAGCTGCGCCGCCTCGGCGGCTGGGCGGAATGGCTATGGAGCTCAGCCGACTTCTACCTCTATCTCGAGCTCGCCGTCGTCGGATGGCGCTTCGAATACGTCGACAAGGTGTTAGGGACCTACACGTGGCCGACCGCTGTCAGCGGAACGACATTCGATACGTCGCGCGCACGGAGGGATGACCTCAAGATGTGGGTTGTGTTCATGCTTCGCCACCCCCTGACGCCCGGACCGCGCCGCCAGGTCCGCTTGCGAGCCCCGCGGGAGCTGCGTCGTCTAGTCGATCGCACCGGGTAGGCTCGGGCCATGCCGCAAGTCGCCACGCGGGGCAGAGCACGAATCCGGGTGCTATTGGCCGCCGCCGTGCTGCTCGGCGCCCTGGCGCTGGACTCCCCCGCGCCCGCGTCCGCCAAGCTGCTCAAGGGCTTCTGGGGTCCCACGCACTTCAACGGCAAGTCCGCGTTCCCGATCTACAAGGACCTCGGGGTGAACGTGTTCCAGATCCAGCTCCACTGGAACGAGGTCGCGCCGGTGCCGCCGCTCAATGCCCGCGACCCAAAGAGTGTCGCCTACCAGTGGCCCAGCGACATCGGCTACGCCGTCTCCCAGGCCAAGAAGTACCACATGCAGGTCTCGATCATGCCGATCTTCACGCCGACCTGGGCGAGCGGCAGTCAGAACCGTGCGGCCCCACCCGGCAGCCCCAAGAACTACGCGGACTTCGTGTACGCGGCCAGCAAGAAGTACCCCTCGGTGCACCTCTGGCAGATCTGGGGCGAGACCAACGCCGCGCTCCAGTGGACGCCTCAGGGGGGCGCCCCGCAGTACTACTCGCAGGTGCTCGACGCAGCGTACGGCCAGCTCAAGAAGCGGGACAAGCACAACATCGTGATCGGCGGTAACACCTTCACCGCCGGCGATACCAAGCCCGTCCCGTGGGTGCAGCAAATGCGCCTGCCGAACGGAAAGAAGCCCCGTCTGGACTTCTACGGGCACAACCCATTCACGAACCGGAAGCCAGACCTGAGCAACCCGCCCTTCAGACCCGGGTACGCGGACTTCTCCGACCTACGGCGCTTCAGCAAGACCGTTGACAAGAACCTCGGCACGAGCCACAGGCACCACATCCCGCTCTTCCTATCCGAGTGGTGCGAGCCGACCACCCCGCCGGGCCAATACGACAGCGAATTCAGCTGGATCCTCACCTACAAGCAGCAAAAGGAGTGGCTCCAGGCCGGCTTCAGGGTCGCCAAGGCGGTGGGGGCGTACATGTTCGGCTGGATCCACCTCGAGGACATCCCGAACGGCTCGGGCGGCTACAAGAGCTGGAGCGGCCTGGTCCAGTCCAACGGGGTTCACAAGCCGGCCTACTCCGCCTTCAAGCACGGCTGACGCGCCAGCCCGGCCCGGCTTAACAATCCACATGACCCTGACGGGTCGCATGTTGCCGCCGACCGGTTTATATTGCACCACCAATGGGGACTCGGAGCCGGGGCCGGGCAGCACCATGGACTGCAGCGGGCACGCTGGCGGTCGCGTTGTCGATCACTGGGACGGCCCTTCCGTCCGTGGCGATCGGGGCGCCCGAGTACGCGACCCCGAATCCGAACAGCCCGGCCGGCACCGAGTACTCGCTGCCGTTCGACCAGGCCCGGGGAACGGGCCAGCACCACGGTCACGATCATGGGCATGGGAGCGGCGGGTCAAACTCATCCGGATCGGGCGGGACCGGGGCCGGTGGGTCGGGCGGAACCGGCTCCGGCGGCTCGGGACCGGGCGGGACCGGTGCCACCTCCTCCGGCTCTCCGCTGTTCGGGGCGGGCATCCACCGCGCTCACGCCGCGGGCAAGTCGCATTCGTCGGGAGGCGCCAAGGGACACGCGCCTGCCGTAACCGCCGTCCCCACAGGTGGACAGCGGAGCGCCATCGACACCGCTGCCAACTCGGGCGGGTCGAACGGCCCGGTCGCGCTACTCGTCCTCTTCGTCCTGCTGGGAGCCGCCGCCCTCGCCACCGTAATCAGATTCGCGGGCAGGCGGTCGCCGCCGCGGGGCGCCGCTTAGCGTGAGATATCTGGTCACCGGCGGAGCTGGCTTCATCGGCTCCCATCTCGTCGAGGCCCTGGCCGCCCGAGGCGACCACGTGCAGATCCTCGACGACCTGAGCACGGGCGACCGGCACAACGTGGAGCACCTCCTGACGCCCGACCGGGTCGAGCTGATCGAGGGCAGCATCCTCGACGCCGACCTCGTCGACGAGTGCATGGAGGCCGCGGACGCGTGCTTCCACCTCGCCTCGGCCGTTGGAGTCCAACTGGTGGTCTCGCGCCCGCTCGACACGCTCCTGGGCAACGTGCGCGGCACCGACATCGTCATCTCGGCCGCCGTGCGGCGCCAGCGCCGGCTCCTGTTCGCCTCAACGTCCGAGATCTACGGGAAGAACAGCACCGGGGCGCTGAAGGAAACCGACGACCGCGTGGTCGGGTCGCCCTTCAAGGCCCGCTGGGGCTACTCGATCTCGAAGGCGTTCGGCGAGGCACTCGCGCACGGATACGAGCGAGAGCAGGGCGCGCGGCTGACCGTAGCGCGGATCTTCAACACCGCCGGCGCGCGCCAGAAGGGCGCCTACGGCATGGTCCTGCCCCGCTTCGTGCGGCAGGCGCTGTCGGGTCGGGACCTGACGGTGTACGGCAACGGGACGCAGTCGCGCTGCTTCGTCCACGTTTCAGACACCGTGCGCGCGCTGCTGCTTCTCCTCGAGTCGGACAAGACCGTCGGCGAGGCCTTCAACGTAGGATCGGCGGAGGAGGTGCCGATCATCGAGCTGGCCGGGCGGGTGATCGAGCGCTCCGGCAGCTGCTCGCGCGTCCGCCTCGTCCCCTACGAGGACGCGTACGGAGAGGGCTTCGAGGAGCTGGGCCGCCGCAAGCCCGACACGACGGCGCTCGAGCGAGTCACGGGCTGGCACCCGAGCCGCAGCCTCGACGAGACGATCGACGACGTGATCGCGTACGAGCGCAGCGAAGCCGTGGAGCCAATCTCACAGCCCACGCTTGCCCACTGAGGCACTCGTCCCGAGCGCGTTCGCGCTGTCCCTGGTAGTCGCGCTGGCGGCCACTCCGGTCGCCATCCGGCTCGCGCATCGCGCCGGCTTCCACGACCACCCGCTCGGCTACAAGGGCCACGCCCACCCCACCCCGTACCTCGGCGGGGCCGCGGTCTTCACTGGCTTCCTCGTGGGCGCCCTGCTCGCGGGCTCGGCCGGCTCGCGACTCGCCGCCATACCCGCATGCGCGGTGGGCCTGTGGGTGGTCGGGACGCTCGACGATCGGTTCGGCCTCGCCGCCTCCCCCCGACTCCTGGCCGAGGCCGCCGCCGCGGGGGTGATCGTCGCGGCGGGGCTCGGCTGGACGATCACCGGCGACGCCGGGATCGACCTGGCGATCAGCGTGCTGTGGCTGGTGGCGCTCTCGAACGCGTTCAACCTGATGGACAACATGGACGGCGCCGCCTGCACGGTGGCGCTGTTCTCGTCGCTCGGCACCTCGGTGCTGGCGCTGGTGCTGGGGGACATCACCCTGGGCGCACTGTCGCTCGCGCTCTGCGGCGCCTGCCTGGGATTCCTCCGCTACAACCTCGCGGGTCCGGCGCGGATCTTCCTCGGCGACGGCGGGTCCATGCCGATCGGCTTCGTTGTCGGCGCGACCCTCATGGCGCTGCCCCTGCACCACAACTCGGGGTGGCACCGGCTGGCGGTCGCGGTGCTCGTGGCCGGGCTGCCGCTGCTCGACACGGCC
>Ga0209577_10004341_pt1 | contig 13344 bp, 5 predicted proteins | sample GraSoiAngelo_109_FD_185874 | JGI IMG/M metagenome (GOLD analysis project Ga0209577, IMG submission 185874) | Grasslands soil microbial communities from the Angelo Coastal Reserve, California, USA - 14_0903_12_20cm (SPAdes) (version 2) | ecosystem: Environmental > Terrestrial > Soil > Grasslands ... | reverse complement strand
CTGGATTCCAAACTTGATCTCATGCGATCCCGTTGCGTAGAGACCGCCCCCCTGGACAACAAAGCGGTCGAAATTATAAAGCTGCTGCTGCGTGCCAACGTTATAGCGAAGATTTGTGACCGTGTCCTGCAGCAGCACGTCTGAGTACCAAAGTGGAGAGAAAGGAACCTGGGTTTGGCCGTTTTGGTATCGAACGTTGTAGTCGAGTTTGTCGAGCGAAAAGCCAGCCTCCAGCAGCAGCCTTGGCGTGATCGTACCAGTCCACTTTTCCTGGGTGATGTAATACATCCCTGGAATGCGCTGGGTCGTGGCCTGGAAATCGGCCGCCACGCCGTTGGGGGTGGTGTTTGTTACGGCTTCGTCTTCGGTTCGTTTGAAATCTCGCATCCACATGGCGCTGAATTTGTTCTTCGCATTCATCTGGTAGGTCAGGCGCAAGTGGCCGGTGTAAATTCTGGAACGATCGATGCAGGGCCTGCCATTGTCCACGCACAACGGCGAGGACTGGTAGGTCTGCTGTTTGCGCCCCGACAGGAGAAACCAGAGTTTGTCTTTGAGGAAGGGTCCGCCGAGGGACCCATCGAAATCTTGAATCTGTTGAATTGCCGGCTGCGTGGCGATGCCTCGCGCAATCAGGTTCGAGTCGAGGTTCGTTCCTACAAGGCGCGAAGGGATGTAGGCGCCGAAAAATTCCCCGTGTAGCGTGTTACCGCCATCCTTGGGAACGAAGTTGACGTAGACTCCACCAGCGCTGGACTCTACCGGGTTGCTCACGGTCGAGTAGGTGGCTTCTTGGATCAATTCGTTTTCGATATACGTCTGAATCTGGCCGTCGCCCTGCGTTGTGTTCACCAGCATGTTGTCGAGCAAAACAATATCGTGGTCGGGCGGGTTGCCATGTGTCAGCATGTAGGTCTGCTGGATTTGTTGCGATCCCCCCACATCCGGAATATTCAAATGCACGGCGGGGATGTAGGAGCCCACCGACTGGAGATTCCGCGCCGTTGGCAGTGCGTCGATATCCGTACGTGTGAGGACTTCTGGGTGGGAAACATTTTCCACGTCTACCGTGGGTACGCTAGCTTGGACCTCCAGAGTCTGTTGTGTCGCTCCCACTTGCATGTTCGCGTCTACCGTCACCGTAACGCCCGCAGGCACTTCCACTTGCTGCTTCAGGGTGCTAAATCCGGTACTTGTGAAGGTCACGGAGTAGCTACCCGGACGCACATCGACGATGGCGTATCGCCCTTCGGAATTGGTGGTCACCACGCGCGATCTTTCGATGAGCGCGTCACTCGCGGCTTCGACGGTTGCTCCGGCAATAACAGCGCCGGAAGTGTCTTTTACCTGGCCCGAGATCGTGCTTTGGGCCCCAGCAACCGATGACAACAACAAAATCCCCACAAGCAGAATCCCCGCCAGCAGAATCAACCGACCCAAGGAAACACTCATTTTATCGCCCTCCCGTCGAACGAGATCACGGCCTATGGTCTTTGGAGAATCGGGAAGAGGATTCCCAGAATGCGGTTGTGAGGGAAAGGACCCACACAACACCAAAACCGAAATCAGCGGACTGACGTCCACTCGGTAGTTGCCGACAGGCAGCGCAGGAAAGAGATAGCAACCATCCCCAGCGGTCGTCCCACTACGAGTTAACGCGGTGTCGGTATTGGTTATCGTCACCATTGCTTCCGGTACTACGCCGCCGCAGGCATCGGCTTTTTTCCTCCCCAATCAGAAATCGAGATGCACGCCGAATTTGATAAGTCGGCCCGGCAACATGCTGGTGACGTTTCGCCATGCGCCAGGCGTGCCCGGTGCCGACGTATTGTAGGCAGTCCCGATCGTCAGGATCGGATTCGCGTTGAGCAGGTTGTAGAAATCCGCGGTCGGCTCGATCCTCCAGCGCTCGGTGATATTGATGTCCTTAGCCAGGCGGAAATCAAGCTGATTGTCCCGGCCAAAGGGAAATACAGTTTGCGGCGTTACAGCCTCCAACCTGCAGGTGGAACACCCAACCAGAGTCCGGCCAGTTGCCGCATTTATGAACGAAACATTGGCGGTCTTATAGGAGTAGGTAGCCTGCAGCGGGATCGAGGGCAGATTTTGCTCATTGGCGCTGAGTTTTATTTTCCACCAGGGCAGCGTGTACACCACCGCCATCTTGAATTGGAGATTCTGATACCAGGGGGGATTGATGTAGCAGGGAGCGGCGTCGTTTATCAGTGTGGCTGCCCCTCCTACGGTGGAGCTGGTGTTTATATTGTTGCTGTTATTCAGTTCGAGAATTGAAGAAGCATTGGGTGATGGGTTCGAAGTCCAAAATAGGTCTTGCGGCGAATTGACCTCGACGCAGTAGTTGGTTACCTCATGGCCTGCAGTCACCCCGCCCTGCAGCAACAGTCCATGAAACCTAGCATTGGCCATGGCATCGATTCCCGTGTAAACGTCCGATTCTTTGCCGAAATTTGATGCTTTTTGCACCAGATACGTAGACAGGCCCTGATATTGAGGCTGAGGATCGTAGAGATTGCACAACTGTGTTCCGCCAAATCCTGGATACCTGGTGCTCGCGGGCGGCGTCACGCAATACTGGTCGTAGCCCGTGGTGGGAATGGCGGTGTTCTGCGCCACCGTCAGATTGCCGAACCAAGTTCGGTAATAGCCGATGCTCACGGCGACGTTCCGCACGATTTCCTGCTGGGCCGAGGCCGACAGCATCCAGTTGTACGGACGATTCTGCCAGCCATGTGTCACGTTGTTCGCATAAGTTACGTTGGCTGCGTTTTGACCATAGAAGCCCGCGGTAATCGCGGGGCCTAGGCCGCCGCTGGCAAGCGGACTGGTAAAGTTCGCACCATCCGCGAGGGGGTTAAATGTACCGCTGTAATCTGTCCAGCTCCGCGCCGTGCTGCTGGCCAGTTCGTTCGCAGGATTGGTCAGAAATGTAAGCCCCGCGGTCAGTCCTTCGGTTATTACACCTCGTGAGAGGGAGACTTTTAAGGCCGTCTTACCATTGCCGAACAGGTCATAGGCGGCACCAAGCCGGGGATTGAAGTCCTTCCAATTCACCGCGCTGTTCTTTGCGGGGAAACTCCTGGCAGCAAGGCCGAACTGGGGCTGCGCTGGCTGTGTTTGCGCAGGGTCGCTCCCCTGGAACCAATCGAAACGCAGGCCCAAGTTCAGCGTTAGCCGTTTGATCCTCCACTGGTCTTGGGCGAAGACAGCGTGATTCTCTCCATGTAACACATAGGAATACGGAGAGAGGAACTGCACTAGCTGGCTGGGCAGGAGCGCCTGCGTCGAGACTCCAGGAACAACCGGGCAGGACAAGCTGTTTACGGTTGTCGGCGCAATCGCCGGCGCGGCAAGAGTCTTTTTTGCGATTTTGTACGTAGTCGTTGGCAGACCGGCTGCATTGAGCAAACTAGCAGGGTACGGAGCGTCAGCCGGCAGACCGGCCATAGGACTGGCCAAAGTAATCGCTTGGCACTGCATCTGTAACTGAACGCCGTAAGGGAAGCCATTCGAGCCTGCGAGATTGGAGAAGGTGGCAAATCTACTTCCTCTCGCCTGCAGTTCGGAGAATCCGAGCTTGAAAGCGTGCGGCCCCGTTGTGTAGGAAGCCGTGAAGTTTTCGTTGTAATTCATTGTCGTTGTGATGCCATAACTCCCAGTGGGGCCAAGCCCGGTCCCGTCCGCGCCATACGTAAAGTTGGCGCTCGCGTCGGTAACACCAAAACTCGTGGGAGTTTCCCCACTGGACTTTGTGTCAATGTCCTGAACCGTGGCTGTAAAGCCGGCCCATAAGACCAGCTTATTGTTGACCGGGAATGTCCAGGTCGCCTGATCGTGCCAATCGCGGTAGTAGTAGTGGTGCGTCGCCGCTTCAGGAGCCAGCAGACCAGACCCCATCGCATAGAAACAGTTGCAGTCTCTCTCTTGGATAAAATTCTCCGTGAACTGATTTCGCTTGGTGGCCTGCCAGGTCAGGCGCAAGCCTACGTCGGTATAAGTGTTGAGATCGTAAGCCGGGCGGCCGTGATCCGCGGCGTAGTAGAGGTTATCTGGGAAAGCCGCGGCCTCGTTGGCGTCGTAGAAAAAGTTGGCTCCCGCCTGATAGGAAGAACCGACCCAGCGCCTCGCATCGGCGAAGAACCAGAGCTTATCTCTTTTGATCGGACCGCCGATGCCTCCAGCAACTTCGTAGAGGCTGCGGATAGAAGTAGAGCCGGTAACACCGAGAGCTTGAAGTGCCGGCGTCAGGTTCCCCGACTCCAAGGCTTTGTTGCCGAAATCTGCCTGAAATGATCCGTGGAGATCGTTGCCGCCATTCTTCGGGATGATGTTGACGTGACCGCCATTGTTCCAATCCTCGGCCGTGTACCCGCCCGTTTCCATCTGGATTTCCTGCGTCGCCGTGGGGTTATTGCTAGAAAACCGATTCGCTCCCCCATCGGTCAGCGCCCCAAAGTACATGCCATCTCGCAGCGTTGTATAGTCGACCAACGTGCTCCCGTGAATACGGAAACCCTGGCTTTGCTCGCCTTTCAGACCGCCTACGTCCTGACTAGCGACAGGCGTGATAGCTCCTGGAAGTAGCGCCGGATAGCTGGTGGCACTCTTGCCGATCGGCAGTGATTCCAGAACTGCGTTGCTGACGATTTTCTGCACTACTGAATCCTGCGTGTCCAGCACCGGCGCTTCGCTCGTTACGGTCACGGTTTGCGTCACCGATCCCGGCGTCAGACTGAAATTCACGGTTGCAGTGAAACCCGTCGTGATTTCTATGCCCGCGCGCTTCGAAGTGCTGAAACCGGCTTGCGTCGCCGTCACGGAGTAAACGCCGGGCGGCAAGTTCACAATCCTGTATAGTCCGTCATCACCGGTGACCGTTTCCCGCGCTTGCTCGATCAGCGCTGGACTTGTAACTTCGACTTTCGCGCCGGCGACTTTAGCGCCCGATGAGTCCGTAACCTCACCCGCGATGACGCCTGAATTTGTACCCGCCTGTCCCCATGCGGATGTTGCCGCAAACAGACACACCGCCAGAAAATATCCGAAAAGGCTCTTTCTCATGGTGACCTCCGATTTGACAGTACCGGATGCGGTAGAGCCTACTCCTGCACGATTGCCTAAAGCAAGAAAACACTAACCGGCTAACGCGCTACTCGGGTGTTTACCGTATGGTGCATCTTACATAGTGCAAGACACACTAAAGTCTGTGGCGTGTGGATAGTCGTGGAACAGCGCTCACGAGCGTCGGAGAATCGGAAACAGAATTTCCAAAATGCGCTTGCTGGAGTTCCGGGGCAATGTAAGCAGCGTACACAGCCCAGCCAAAACGTACAGCGTCAGAAAGACGATAAAGCACAACCTTCTTGTTCGCGGTCTCCACGTCGGCCGTGTGCCTAGGTTGGCTGGCCGACGCCCGCGGCCCTGAGTACGTGCTCGTCAGGACAGCGTCCAGCGCAGCAATTACTGAGCTCGCCATCAATGACCACGGCCGGCGACGACCGAATCCCTAGGCCCGCCATTGCCTAGTACGAACGTACCGTACCGAGGTTTACCCGAACGTTCACGAAAATGTGCCGACCGTTCTATAGGTAACGGCCGGGTTGGAACTTGGTATACATCGCTCCGGGCTTTTCGACGCCGCTGTATTATCTCCAGACCGATACGCTGAAACTTTCCCAGCAGTTCATCGGTACATTGGTCTTGCTCAGCGGCCTGTTCGGGATCGGTGGGTCACTTCTCTATGCCTTTCTCTGTCCCAAGGTTCCCCTTCGGATGTTGCTATACCTCAGCGTGGCCGTGAGTGCGCTCGGCTCGCTGGGTTACCTCTTTTATCGCTCAACCGTGGCCGCCACTGTGGTCGAGAGCGAGAACGGACTCATCGCCGCATTCGTGGCCCTCGCGCTGATGGATCTCGCGGCGCGCGCTACCCCGCCTGGTAGCGAAGCCCTGGGGTTCGCCTTGATGATGAGCGTTCTCAATGCCGCCCAATCCCTCTCCGACGTTTTTGGCTCGTGGCTAATGGATCAGCATCATGTCAGCTTCCTTAGGCTCGTCTGGCTGAATGCCGGAACGACCGCGCTCGTTCTATTCGTAATTCCCCTATTGCCTAGCACGCTTATCGAGCGCCGTGATACCACTCGTTCGTAAAACGCTGCTCAATCAAAATAACGATCCAAGACATCTGTGGATACTGGCGTGCCATCGGCGACTGGTCGGCCGAAAGTCAGAGATTAAGAACCGGGCGCGTTCAAAACCATAGTTCGTTACTGCTGCGGAGCTGACCTATTGGCTGCCACTAGCCCGGGCGGCGCTGACAGAAACATTCACTTTTGCGTTTGACCAGCAGCACTGAAACCCACCACCGCCTTGTCCCGTGGAATCAAAAGCCTGGATGCTGAGAACATACTGCCCGGGCGCGCTGAATGTCGCTGTCGTCGTGGCTTTGCCGTAAAAAACCGTCCCCGGCGGCGGAGATTTTAGCGCGGCTAGTTTCTCCACCTTAGGCATCTCCTCTTCAAACCTGACTGCACCCGCGCTTGGTCCGCGGAATAGCGACCAGTGGACGGTCACAGGTTGGCGTTCACGCGGTTCGGATCGGCCGACTCCACCGGCTGGCGGAGTTGACGGTAACGCAGGAGACTTGGCGTCGTCCGCCACCCAAACCGTGAGCGGGAACGGCGTACCGGCTGTCGCCGTAATCGATTCGGACTGACCAATGGGGCCATTCACAAAAGGACCATCCTCACTGAATCCGATGTACGCGGGAGTATCGCCGGTCGCATCGATAAACGGCGCGATTCGCCACAGAGGTGCGATGCTCACGGGGATCGAGGTCGTCGCGCTGCTCACCGCCAGTGTCCAGGTGAACGATTTATCTCCGAAGTCCTTGGGCACATTCATCGTGAATAGTCCCCACCCTCGGCCAGGAAGAAAATGTGTGGGCTGGCCGTGGTCCGGACCGCCAGGCTCAATATGGTTGTTGGGGCCGATCGGAATATCCAGCGACTCCTTGAGATTCCGATTGAAATAGCCGACCAGAATGCTATAGGTGCCATCTGGATTCGGAAACCATCCCTCGAACGCGCCCGTAAGGCCGGCGCCCGCATTATGCGTTGGCTCCATTGGCAACTCCTGGCCCCCGGCCTCTCCGCACGTTGCGAGCAGCAGCGCAAACGCCGCGCCTGCCAGTACTCTCGGTCGTCTTTGCATCACAAATCCTCTCAACAAAAAAATAAGGGAGGGATTGCTCTGTGCGGGCAACCTCTCCCTCGCTTACGCGATTACTGTTATGGCGTCGAGGACCCGCTATCGAAGAGCTTCGCCTCCCTCACCATGCCCTTGCTTGTGCTCCGCAGCCCATTCCTTGTAGTCATCGTCGCTCATGTAGGTCACATTCACCCAAGCATGCGCCATCTCATCGACGGTCCGGTCTCCGTAGCCAACCCACTCGTTCGGATTCGGATTGTTGCGATTTTCGTTCGTGTTGTCGTGCCATGCCTTGATGTGAATCACCGTGCCCTTGGGCAGAACGGGAGCTGCATCATCAGCGTAAATATAATTCGTCATCCAGTTGAAGGTGAAATTGCCCACATAGCTGAGCGTCTGTGTGGTGCCGTCAGGCAAAATCGCGTCCATAGACATCGCCTTGCCGCGGAGATGCATGTGAGGCTGGAAGTTCTCAAGCCGTGCAGGAGCCTTCAACACATGGAAGCCTTCGCTTTCTTCAATTGAATTGGGCGGAATGTCGAGGACCGGCAAACCGTCCGGCCCCCTCCGGCCCGTTCCAAGTAAAGCGAGATACGTCCGGTACTTGGGAGTCTCTCCCTTGGGATAGAGGTAGACAGCCAGTTGTGCGTGACCCGTCACGTCGTGGTCAGTCGAATGCGTGTGGTATTCCCAACGAATCTTGGCGCCCGGCATGAGCAGCTTCCCCGCGTCTTGGCGGTAGATGTCATAGTTCTTGCCAACCGCCCATTCCATCAAAAGGCCGCCCGTCCCAGGGAAAACAGCTTCTTTGGCAACCGGCACCTGTGCCGACGGTGCATTCGTTTCGTCTTGATAGAGGCTGGCGAGAATGTGGTGGAACACCTTGCGCGCTTCCGGATTTGATGGCCGCATCTCGACAGCCCGCACCCAGCGGGGCTCGGTCACACTAACGTCAGAGATCGGCCGATCCCACTGGTCCTGATAATTCGCCTTCATCGTGTAGTCCGGCCCATTCAGCACCAAGTCCGGCTGCCGTCCGAAAACCTTCGCGAGTTTCCACCCGTCATCGGCCGGCCAAACTTTCGCAGGAGGCATGTCCTTTGGGTCGCCTTGCGGAGCGCCAGCGTCGACCCACTTGACGATCGTGGCGATCTGCTCGTCGCTCAGCGACAGGTCGTTCGCGAAATGCTGGATGCCTACCGTCTTATCGAGGAACCAGGGCGGCATCGAGTGCTGCAACACGCGCATCTTGATGTCTCTCGCCCATGGACGCGCATCCTGGTAGGTCAACAATGACATGGGCGCGATCTGCCCGGGCCGGTGGCAGTCCTGGCATTTTTCCTGCAAAATCGGTGCGATGTCCTTCGAAAACGTCACCGGCTTGGTCTTGTCCTGTCCGTCTGCACGCAGGGCGCTTGAAGTGATCAGAAAAGCACTCAGAACCAGTGCGCTGACTCCAATATTGGACCACGTGCCGAGCCGAGAATTCATATTGGCCATGACCTGCTCCCTTTCGCTGGCAAAGGAATTCCTCTCAGTCACGAGACATTCGCATCCTACACCGCCCCCTCCAAGGATTCAATAGTCGCAAACAAATGTAAGTATATCTTTCCATACCGTGGCTCCCATCGTCACGGTTGGACGGCGCGCAAGAAAAAGTCTACAGCGCCGCGCACGCGCTCGCTCAAACTGTGGGGACGTAGGAGATCTACAGCCCAACGGCGGACGATATTGTTGCAAAGCGCTTGCAGAAATTCGGCGAGATGATCGGCGGGAAAAGCCCGAGTAATCTCTCCGCGTTTCTGTCCTTCAAGAAGGAGCTCTTGCAACAACTTGTGTGCGATTTCCCCGGCCTGCCGCACCTCGGGCGAACGCACTGGATCCATCACCCCCGATAGCACCACGGCACGCCAAAGTGGCCGATCGGACGCCACTTTTTTAGCCAGCACCTGATACCTCTCGTGCAACCGCTCGGCCGTCGAAGCGTTCCTTGAGAGTTCCTTCTCAAGGCGCTCCTTGGCGCAGGCAAACCCGCGCAGGCCAACATCGTGGAGGACTGCATCTTTGGTAGGAAAATACCGGAAGAAAGTCGGTTGGCTTATCTCCAGAATCTCAACGATGTCGTCGATTCGAGTGTTTTCGTATCCCCGCTCGCGGAATAGACGAATCGAAGTATCGATGATCTGCTGTCGCAGACGTGCCTTCTTGCGCTCGCGAAGACCTGTGACCTGCCCATCTCGCACCCCCGCAGGGGCCCGGACGAGCTGACCAACTTCTGCCGACGGTTCGTGCCTTCGTAGAGCATTGCGAACAGCTTTGGGGGATGAATTATTGCGAGCCATTACTCAACGTCCTCCTCGTCCTCCTCGGTGCGTCGAGTGCCACCCTGCTTTCGGCTTGTATTCACGCGATACATCACTGTACCACGATAGTCACTCACGCGCCGGAGCCGATCGGGGTGCATTACCCGTTATTTCGCTTGTGATAGGGCCAACCGGACGACTTTGGTTTTGAACCTGAAACCAAGTTCTCAATGGTCGTCCTGCGGGGACTCCCGTATTGACGTTGGTAGCTACCATGTGTTAGAGGCTATTCCAATTGTTAGGCCCGACCAGGAAATTCGGAACAACACGAATGTTGCCTTCAAGTGCTAACCCGATTGGGGGAAATGTGGGGCAGGCAGACCACTGGAAAAAGCCACGGCCCCCCGACACCCATGAGTGGCAAGGACTTCCAAAGCAAAGAGGTGAACAATTGTCCGGAGTTGAGCGGGTCGAAAAAGTGACGAACGAAGCGAATGGAGAGGATCATGAGAATTCGGCGCACGTTGAAAGTGCTGGTTCCTTCTTTGGTTCTGTTGTTCGCGGCTCTGCCCAGCATTGGGCAGGTCAGTTACGACACAGCTACTCTCCAGGGCAGCGTGCTTGATGCGCAGGGCCGCGCCGTTCCTGGGGCCCGGGTGACGATCCGCAATGCTGCCACGGGGCTCACCAAGAGCCAGCAATCGGGCGCGGACGGTACCTATAACTTTCCGCTGCTGCCGGTTGGCACGTATCAGGTGGAAGTCACGGCGGCAGGTTTCAGTACGGCTGTCGCGAGCAATGTCGTTCTGTCGGTCAGCCAGGCGATTGTGGAGGACATGCACCTCAGGGTAGGTGAGACCACGGCCACGGTGTTGGTTACGAGCGAGTCTCCACTTCTTTCTGTCGAACAGGTGCAGCAGGCTAACGAAATCACCCAGAACCAAGTGGAAGCGCTCCCCAACGTGAACCACACGTTCGATACCTATGTCCTTACCTTGCCCGGCATCACCAACATACAGGCGATACGCAATGCCGGTTCTCAGCGTGCTGGCGCAGGTACTTTCAACGCATTCACGACTTCCGGTGGGAACGGGCGCGGTGGCCAGGTAGCGATCGATGGTGGCGAGAACGACTCCGGGCAGGGTATCAGTCGCACGTATCATCTCCCTGTTGACGCCATTCAGGAATTCCTAGTGAACCGCAACGGCTACAACGCCGAATACGGCTTCAGCTACGATGAAGCCGTCACCATCGTCACGAAGACCGGAACCAACAATTACCATGGCGCGGCCTTCGGCACTTTCCGCGACCAGGCTACGGACGCGCATCAGTATTTCCAACCGCTTACCTCCTCGGGCAAAAAATTTTTTGATCAGGAATTTCACGCGGGTGCCAGCGTCGGCGGGCCTTTGGTGAAGAATAAGCTCTTCTTCTTCCTGGCTTACGAGGGCTATCAGAACGCTTTCGAGACGTCTCGAAATTTCATCAACGCGACGTACTCGCCGACCTTCGCACAACTTCCAGCAGGTCAACAGAATTACATAAACGCGGTCGCCGCGGATGTTAACCCAGCTGATTGCAGTCCCGCGCCATCATGCGCGGCCCTCGCTGCAAATCTGACGGCAGCGCTGAATCCCTCGAGCAGCGCGGTTGTAAGGGCGCTGGTCGGTGCACCCGGGAATTTTCTCGGCCAGCCAAGTCAGACCGGTAATTTTACGAATAAGGACACTTGGCATGACGCCGTGGTTCGCCTCGATTGGCAGTCCAACTCGAACGATAGCTTTGTCCTCAGGGGGCTGCTCGAACGCCGAGACAATCCGGGGAACTATGGCAATTTGGAATATTTCCAAAATGCCACCCAGCCTCCAGACGCCTCAAATGTTCTCACGAACCGTGACTACGAATGGGTCGCGACGTGGAATCACATCTTCACCCCCACGCTCTTCAACGCGCTGCGATTCCAAATGATTCCCGAATACGTGGTGAACACGCGGCCGAATCCCGCCCAGAATGGACCCAGGATTCCGTTCAACGTACTCCCCAGCTACGGAAACTTTGGAGTTAACCTCGGCCCGGGGATAGGAAACCTCCTATCGGAGAAGCGCTATCAGATCGAAGACAGCACTTCCTGGGCGCGCGGGAAGCACAGCTTCAAATTCGGGCTGTCGTTTAGGCCCGCCAGGTACCATGAGAACAACCCTCTTTACAGCACCTCGCAGGTTGTCTATTTCCCAAGCCTTTTCAATCTTTATGGCTTAGGCGGCCCTGACTGCGCCATTGCAGGCCTGAACCGGTCGGGCATTTTGCCGCCCAACACAGGATGCGTCGGTGCCGCTCTTGGGTCTTATACTCCGCCCCTGACCGCCACTGATCTCAGTGCCATTTCATCCTTCAACAATGCTGCGCCGGGCAACGTAACGCTTTTTAACAAAGCGACCTTAAATGCCCTTCAGGCCTTTAGCGGCGTGGTGCCGGATCAGTTCCGTACATCGTTCGGCAGCGCGGACTGGAGCGGTTGGGGCTATTACGGCGGCATATACGCGCAGGATACCTGGAAGGTCACTCCCAGGCTTACCATCAGTCCTGGCGTGCGCTTTGACGTGAACGCGGAACCCTTTCCAACCGGGGGCATGGACGATAACGTATGCGAAGCAACCTCTCCCACGAGGGCTGCGGTTACGAGTTTACAGACCGCACTCAAAAACGGCAAAACGTGCGTGGCGGGAGGGGGAACCCTACGCTCATTCCAGATCAATCCCATCAGCGGCCATACAAACTACGTCTCTCCGCGGCTCGGTTTGGCCTTTGACCTAACCGGGGACGCGAAGACCCTGCTCCGCGCTAGTGGCGGCGCATATGTGGGCGCTTCGGAATTGCCGGCGATCTTCTATTCCAACATTTACAATCCCAACGGGCAATTCCTAATTCAGGAAGAAGTGACGGCGGGAACAGATGAGTATTTCAGTTTGATACACAATTCCACTGTGAATGGGCATCTGCCGGTGCTTGCGCCGACTCTGGCGGACTTCAACGCCGCGAACTTGAAGCCCGTGCCAGACGGACCACACGGCGTCTTCATTACGGCGGCCGATCACCCTTGCGGCGGAGACGATATCTTCGGCTGCGGCGCCTACCGAAGCACCTACTCAACTCAAGCCAGCATCAGCGTTCAACGGCAGCTATGGACCAATATGTCGCTGGAGGTGGGATACGTCTTCCAGCGCACCTTCCACGTCCAGGATCCGCTGGAGAACAACTACCAGCAGGCCGTGTCCGCAGACCCGGGTGGCTCCGGCGTGCCGCTGATCGATCCGTTCAACGGTCCTATGCTTGTCCCCAAAGACGTCAACGTGGAAACAGGCACGCTCTACTGCTCGTGCGGCGATGCCATTTATCATGGGGTGACCACGAGCTTAAAACGGCAGTTGGCCAATCACTTCCAGTTCCAAGTGAACTATACTTGGTCCAGAGCTCTCGACAATGTGCTCGATTTCTCCTCTTTCAATAGCTCCTACTACCCGACGATTTATCCCGCTGGCATCAACGGCCAGGGCCGCGATTGGGGCGTATCGGCGTACAATGTCACCCACAACCTCGTAGCCAACGCTGTGTATATGACTCCATTCAAGGGCGGGTCCGGCGCGAACTGGGCTAACAAGCTCCTGGCAGACTGGACCCTCTCACCAATCGTAACGATGCGTTCCGGCATTCCGTTCGAGGTCTTGATTAACCCTCAGCAAGGGCTGGCCTCAGAATGCACCACGGTGGCCGCGTGCGCTGCCGGCACTGCGAACGGCAACGGGCTTGTTCAGGAGGC
>Ga0209577_10004339_pt1 | contig 13347 bp, 13 predicted proteins | sample GraSoiAngelo_109_FD_185874 | JGI IMG/M metagenome (GOLD analysis project Ga0209577, IMG submission 185874) | Grasslands soil microbial communities from the Angelo Coastal Reserve, California, USA - 14_0903_12_20cm (SPAdes) (version 2) | ecosystem: Environmental > Terrestrial > Soil > Grasslands... | reverse complement strand
ACGGCTGCGCGCCATCGCCGCTGATGCTGATGTAGCCCTTTTGTTTGTCGATGACGCTCGCGTTATTCAGCCAATTGCGCGCCGGAGTTTCGAACGTTTTGTCGGGCAGCAACAAATAATAATCGATCACCGTCATTTTTTTCTCGTCGGCCGCGCGAACCGAAAGAAAGAGTGCGCTGATGATCGCGACAAAGATCGACAATCGTTTCATATTGAAGCTTTGGTCCCAAAGGATTTACTATTGTTGTTTGTCCCGCTTTTCTTCCTCCTTTTGCGCTTTGACATAGCAGCGTTCGGGAATGGTCGGAAAGTTCTTCGGTAAATCAGCGAGCTGGCTGACTATTTTTTCGAGCTCAGTGACGGCGGCGGCGCGCTCTTCCGGCCGTTCGGGAGAATATTTGAGCTGAAAAATTTCAAATTGCCGCCGAATCGCGCGATAAGCTTCGCCCGCCGCCTTATGCTTTTCTGCGGTCTGAGCGAAGCCAAATGACGTCTGAAGGGCCGAAAGGACGGCGCCCATTAGAGTAATAAGTCCCGCCGCAATTTTCCATCGGTGATCCGGATTCTTATCGAGCGTGCCGAAAATAGTTGTCCCTACGAGCGTGGTAATGACGACGACTGGAATCCCGAAAATGTGGTTGAGCGCAGAATACAAATCGGCAGCAAGATAATGGGCGCGACCGACAATATGGTATGTCCGTTGATACTTTACGGCTTGGGCGAGTATCTCGTTCATGGGGGACGGGCCGTTGTCGACGAGCTAACTCACCGTCACGCCAACCGCATCGCTTGGTTGGCCGATTTCTTTTTCGTTCATGACGGCGCGCGCGGTGTATTTCAATTCGCCTTTGCCCGGAGACGTGTCGATGGCCGGAGTGCGGAAGAAGAAGCCGACGTTTTGCGGCGATTTGTCGCCTTTGCTCTGACGATAAAGATTAATCCCGGAAACGCCGCCGCCGGCTTTGCGGAATGGAATGGTGACAAAGTTTCCGGTCTGCCGGGCGCGGCCGAGCTCGGCTTTGTATTTGTCGGCCTCGAATTTCGCGGTGTCGATCTTGAGTTTCTTCGCAATCTCGGCGTTGAATTTCGGACTCGCTTTGATTCGCTCGACGCGCGCTTGCCGTCGCGTGTCGATTCCGGGGCGCACCGGAGTCGGCGCGCCGGCACCGCCGGGAAGATCGACAAAATCACCGGATGTTTGTCCGCTCAAGACCGCGTTGCCGGCGTGGCCGGGATCGGCATCAATGTCCGGACCGAGCGTCGCGAAAATGTGGACGGCGTACTTCGCGTCGTTCACCGCATTAGTGATCTCGGCATTGGAAAATCCGAGATCCTTCCCGAGCTTGGGAAATTCTTTGCCAAAATTGTCGTACCAGGCGCTTCGGCCGGCGCGGTCCGTTGGAAAATAAGATTTGCTCATCGCTGTAACGCTCCTGTGGATCGTTGTACCCGATCGCGCGCAGCCGCGTCAATTCCGTTCCCGCTATTGTGCGGTCGCGCGATATTGGCGGCCGGGAAAATTGGCAGCGAATGAATCTTCGAAAACAAATTTGCCGTCGGTCGAAACTGTAACCGTTCCCACCGGAGAAAAAGACGAGCCGTCAGCACCGGTTGCCAGAATTGTCAGCGTCGAAAGCGGAGTACCAGTTCCACTGACCAGCGCGTGACCATTTTCCAACGCGGTTACATTTTGCACGGCCACGATCGGCGAAACGATTTTGAAAATGTTGCCGCTATAGATGTCGCAAATGTAAAGCTCGCCGTTCGCGTCTTCGCCTAACGAAGAAAGGTAATTCAAATTGAATCCGTCGGCGGTCGGAAACAGTTCAGAAGTAATGTCCTGAAAATTCGACGCGCTCGTGCCGTCGTAGTTGAGCGTGAAGATTCGCGCGGTGGACCCGGGAGTTTCAGGGCCGAGATAATCGCCGAAAACATAAACGCCCTGGAGCTGTCGAATGTTTCCGCGATAGACATAGCCGCCGATGACCGTTTGCCCGGTCGAGTGCGGATAATCGAAGATTGGATCGACATTTCCCGCCGGCGGCGCGCCGCCGACTCCCCCAGTCGGAGTCGCAATTGTCCCCTCGCGCAAGCGCCAGCCGTAATTTTCACCGCCGCCCGGATTGGTCGCTTGCTGCACGTCAATTTCTTCGCGCGTGTCCTGGCCAACTTCGCCGAGGAACATCACGCCGGTTTGACGATCGAAACTGTTGCGAAATGGATTGCGGAGGCCGAAGGCAAAAATTTCCTGACGGCAACTAAGACAGCTCGCATAAGGATTGTTCGACGGGATCGAATAGGTGGCGCTGTTTGGCGTCACATGAATCCGAAGCATTTTGCCGAGCAACGTGGTCAGGTTTTGCGCATTGCCCCCCGGCTCGATGTGGCCGGTGCCCTGATCGTTCCCCGCGCCACCATCACCGGTCGCGACGTAAAGATTGTGATCGTCGCCGATGCGCGGACTGAATCCGATCCAGCCGCCGTTATGGTTCGCTTGCGGATGATCGAATGTGAGCAGAACATTTTCGATCAACGTGACGACCGGAGGTTTGCGTTTTTTCTTTTTCTTCTTCTTCGCGGTTTGAAAATAAAACTGCGAGACGCGCGTGGTGCCGTTGCCCCATTGCCCGCCGGGAATCGTGTAATTCAAATAAAAATTCCCGTTCGTCGCGTATTCGGGATCGAATGCCATACCGAGCAAGCCTTGCTCGCCGTCGGTCGAAGTTAGTCGGGAGGAGATGTCGAGGAACAACGATGTCGTCCCCGCCGAGAGATCGACGACGTAAATCTGGCCAATCTGAGTGCCGATATACAAATGCGCCGTGTCGCCGGGAGGCGCGGTCACAAACAATGGCCGATCAAATCCGGACGCGACCCGGACTGCTTTCAATCCGCTGACCGCTTGTCCCTGAACTTTGCCGGCCACGATTGCGGCCGCGCACAAAACGAAAATAATCCCGCGTCTCATGTCGCCCCTTTGCTTCGATAGATTTAACCAAACCTGAACCTTGTTCAAATCGCAGCTTGAATTGCGCCAGAGGCGAGAATAGCCGATGTCGATCTTGCATTTTTTGAATCGCTGATGAAGAACCGCCAGGCCGCCGTCATTTTTATTTTGGTCACGGTGCTGCTCGACATTCTGGCCATGGGATTGATCATCCCCGTCCTGCCGAAACTGATTCTCGATTTTCTCGGCGGCCAGATGACGGACGCGGCGAATTGGAACGGCTGGTTCGCGCTCGTTTTCGCGTTGATGCAGTTTTTCTTTTCGCCGGTGCTCGGCGTGTTGTCCGATCGCTTCGGGCGGCGTCCGGTGATTTTGTTGTCAAACCTCGGACTCGGACTCGACTACGTGGTGATGGCGCTCGCGCCAACGATCGGCTGGCTTTTTCTCGGCCGAATTATTTCCGGCATCACCACCTCGAGTATTCCAACCGCGATGGCTTACATCGCGGACGTTACCCCGAAAGAAAAACGCGCCGGCGCGTTCGGCATGATCGGGATTGCGTTTGGTCTTGGATTCGCTTTCGGGCCAGCAGTTGGAGGACTGCTGAGTAATGCCAATCCACGTCTCGCATTCTGGGCGGCCGCAGCGTTGAGCCTGACCAATTGGCTCTGGGGATTTCTGTTCGTTCCCGAATCGTTGCCGCAGGATCGGCGAAAACCATTTGCCTTGCGTCGCGCGAATCCGGTCGGCTCGCTCGTTTTGTTGCGTTCGCATGCGGAACTGTGGCGCCTGAGCGTGATTCAATTCCTCGCCTACCTTTCCCACAACGTTCTGACCTCGATCTGGCCGCTTTACGCGATTTACCGTTTCAATTGGAACCAGTTGATGATCGGCATTTCGCTGATGGTCGTCGGCATTTGCACCGCCGCGATCTCCGGCGGCCTGACTGGGCGAATGGTGAAACGGTTTGGCGAAAAAATTACGTTGTGCACCGGCCAGCTTTGCGGCGCGGTCGGAATGTGCATTGCCGGTCTTGCTCGAACTGGAACGATCTTCCTCGCCTCTGTCCCGGTAATCTCAATGTGGAATATTTCCTTTCCCGCGGCGCAGGGAATGATGTCGCATCGCGTGGGCGAACGCGAACAAGGCGAGCTTCAGGGCGCGCTGCAAAGCCTGCGCTCAATCACGTTCATCATCGGGCCGGTTTTGTTTTCGCAAGTCTTCAGCTGGTTCATTGATCCGAAACATTCGCTCCATCTTCCCGGTGCGCCTTATTATCTCGCGGCGGCGATGTTGTTCTCGGCGATGTTAATGGCAACCCGAATCAAGCAGCCGGACTTCACCGCAAGATCGACATCTACTCCGGAGCCAGCCGAACTCGCGCCGCCCGAAACGCTCAGCTCCGGGCCGCTCGCGCCTTTGGTCGAACCGGAAGAAAACATTTGAGAATGCGCACGGTCTCGTCGATTGAATCGCCGTGAAAGCGACTGCGCGTTGCCTGATCATCGCGATCACGATCTGCTCGTGGCTTGCAATTTCGAATCACTGCACGATCGCCGCGCTCACAGGCAAAGCGCAGACGAAACAAAGCGGTTGCCCGTTCCATTCCAAACCGGCGAAGCCAAAAACAAATTCGACTGAGTGCTGCAAAATTCTGCGCGCGACTTCCAATCTGCCAGCAAAAACTCTTGCGCCGGCGATTGTCGATCTTGCGCCGCCTAAATTTTCGTCCGGCGACTTGATCGTTGCTGCGCCGCAGAAAATTTTGTTCGCGCAGGCAACCCTCGACACCGGACCGCCCGGCAAAACATCTTTCGCTGAATTGAATCAGAGCATGCGCGCGCACGCTCCGCCGCTTTTGTCGTAACGCGATCTGCGATCGCGCATTTCCCCTGTGGTGGCAGGCGTCTCGCCTGCGTTTGCCTGAATCGCAGCCGGCGCGGCTGCCGCTACAGATTTATGACAAAACTAATCCTATTCGCGACCGCGCTGACGTTTGCCGTCATTAGCGCTCCTGCGCAACACACGGCAAACGATCACGACTCAAAACAGCTCTACACCTGTCCGATGCATCCCGAGATCGTGCGCGCTGAGCCGGGCAAATGTCCGAAGTGCGGCATGACGCTGGTGCCGATAAAAGAAACGAAACCGAAAGCGGAACATGCCGCGCATCAAATGCATGGCGAACATGCGATGCATGATGCGAATGGGATGGCGATGCCAAACCATGAACACGGCGATCATGATCACGGGCACGAAATGGAGATGCATTCGTCGATCAATCTGGTCGATCCGATGAACCGGGAAGGTTCGGGCACGAGCTGGATTCCAGATTCATCGCCGATGTACGGGCGCATGTTTATGTTTGGCGATGATATGCTCATGTTGCACGGGGCAATTTTCCCGCGCTACACCTACACAAGCAGCAAACGCGGCGACGATCGAATTGACGCGCCGAACTGGATCATGGCGATGTTTTCCCATTCGTTAGGCGAAAACACTCAGCTTGGTTTGCGCGCGATGATGAGTCTCGATCTTTTGACTGAGCAAGGCCGTGGCTATCCGCTGCTTCTGCAAAGCGGCGAGTCTTGGCACGATCAACCGCTCCACGATCGACAACACCCGCACGATTTGTTCGATGAACTTTCCTTTTCGCTTTCGCAAAAGTTCAATGACGATCTCAGCGGCTACGTTTATTTCGGTTATCCGGGCGAACCGGCGATCGGCCCACCGGTGTTCATGCATCGACCATCGGCAATGGATGATCCAGACGCGCCGATCGGCCATCACTGGCAGGATTCAACCCACGTTACGTTCGGCGTCGCGACGGCTGGTGTGCAATGGCGCAACGTGAAAGTGGAAGGCAGCATTTTCAAGGGACGCGAACCCGATGAAAATCGTTACGACTTCGATCGGCCGCGGTTTGATTCCTACAGCGGCCGAGTTTCCTGGAACCCGACGCGCGATCTCGCATTCCAGGTTTCACACGCCTACATCGAAAGCCCGGAAGCGCTGGAGCCCACCGTGAACCGCCACCGCACGACGGCGTCGCTCATATATAATAGAGTCCTCGGCCCGGACTCGAACTGGGCGACCTCGTTAGTGTGGGGGCAGAACGACGACAGCCACGAAGGCAAAACCGAATCGGTGCTGCTCGAAACCGATTACCAGCGCGAGCGCGATACAATCTACGGCCGATGGGAGCGCGTCGAGAAATCAGGACGTGAGCTCGTGCTCGCTCGCGGCGACCTCAATGAAATTTTTCCCGTGAACGCAGTGTCGCTCGGTTACGTCCGCGATCTTTCCCACGGGAACAAGATCGACATCGGACTCGGCGGACAATTCACACTCGATTTCTGGCCGGAAGAACTCGATCGCTATTATGGCGGAGGTCCCGGTTACGGGTTCCAAGTTTTCCTGCGCATTCGTCCGTCGCGACACGATCATGGCGGGCACGCCGAGCATGAAATGAAATGAGCGAGCATGCGCTCCATCTCATTTCAGTTTACGCATCTAGAGTCGGCTGGATCGTTTTCGGCGCGATTTTTATTTTTCGAAAAAATTGGTCGCGTGACAAAACGAGAAAACGCGACCCGATGTCGATCTTCGGAATCGTTATCCAAACTTTATCGCTGTTCGCGGTCTGGATGTTTCCCCGCCGGAGTTACACGATTTTCCCGCTCGGGTTTTGGTTTCAGTGGCTGACCACGATTCTCGTGATCACGATCATCCTCGTCTCATTGTGGACGATCTGGTCCGCGCTTCGGGTCTTGGGCAAGCAATGGAGTTTGCAGGCGCGCGTTCTCGAAGATCACAAACTCGTTCGCGAAGGACCGTATCGTTTTGTCCGCCATCCGATTTATAGCGGCATGCTCGGAATGATCGTTGCCGCCGGACTGGCCTGGAATCATTGGATCGGATTTTTGATCTCGCTCGTGCTTTTCGGAATCGGCACGGCGATCCGAGTGCGCAGCGAAGAGAAACTTCTGCGCGAACAATTCGGCGCCGCGTTCGAGGATTACAAACGCAACGTGCCAGCGGTTGTGCCGATCAAACTCTGATTGCCTGCCACGCCGTAGCTCGGGCGAAAGCGGGTCGATCCTTCAGCCGCCGAGTTTCGCGATCACGCCGTCGAGAATTCGACTCAAGGCGACGAGCGCGACCGAGCAGAAGATTCCCTTGGCCAAAATGTACCAAGCGATCGCTTCGTTCTCGAATTTGCCATCGAATACTTTGTTGCCGAGAAGGAACGCGTAGACGCATATCAGCAAAACGACGAGGGCGGCAGTTGAAGCCAGCGGACGAATTGATTTCATAAGAGTGATTGTTTACAGGCCACAATTCGGAATCCGAAGCGTAATCTTTCAAACAATCGAACGCCTTGTCATTGGACACGACTGGTGGAAAACTTAGCGTCCGCGATGCACCGCATTCCGAAAATCAGTTACCACGATATCGAACGAATCATTGAGTTCGATTTCGTTCGCGCAACCGAGGCCGCTGCGCTGAATTCGTTGCGCTGGCTCGGGCGCGGCGACAAGGAAGCGGCCGACGACGCCGCTTGCGACGCGATGCGGGGCATGTTCGATCTCATGAACATCTGCGGCGAAGTCGTGATCGGCGAAGGAATCAAAGACGAGGCGCCGGGAATTTTCAAAGGCGAACAACTCGGCACCTGGTTACCGGGCGCGCCCGAGTTTCACATCGCGATCGATCCGATCGACGGGACAACCAACATTTCCAAAGGCGCGCCGAACTCGATCAGTTGTATCGCGGCGGCGAGTCCGGAAGAAGGAGTCAAAGTCGCGCTCCGCGACATTCCGTCGTTTTATATGTCGAAGCTCGCTTACGGACCGCGCGTGATCGATTACATGAAAAAACGCGGCGATTCACTTCACATCGACATGCCGGTTACCGAAGTGCTCGCGATCGTCGCTCGCGCCACCGACAAACGCGTTCAAGACGTCGCGGTGATGATGCTCGATCGTCCACGTCACAAGGAGATCGTCGAACAAATCCGCGAATGCGGCGCATCGCTGCGCATGATTGGCGATGGCGACATTGCCGCGGCTATGGCGCCGTCGTTGCCCGAGTCCGATGTCGATCTTTACATGGGGATCGGCGGCTCGCCGGAAGCGGTCCTCGCGTCGGCCGGGATCAAATGTCTCGGCGGCGAGATCCAGGCGAAAATGTGGCCGCGCGATGAAAAGGAGAAGAAACAACTCGTCGCCGACGGTTGGGAAAAAGATCTCGATCGCGTTTACACCGCCGACGATCTCGCCCAAGGCGAAAACATCATTTTCTGCGCGACCGGGATCAGCGACAGCGCGCTCTTGCGCGGCGTGAAATCAAAAGGCACGACCGCCATCACCCATTCGATTTTGATGCGGGCCAAAAGCAAAACCGTCCGGTTGATCCGGACGCTGCACAATTTGCAAAACAAGACGATCCGACTGCGCTCCGATAACCGAGAACACTTGATCTGATTTTAACCGCTGATTACGCGGATATCGCCGATTGCTCTGATTTTTTAATCCGTTTACATCCGCGTAATCCGCGGTTCAATCTTCTCGACATGGCGTCTACGCCTGTTGCAAGATCGACATCGAACCTCCGCCGCTTATGAGACAAATACCGAAAACCGAATTGTCGCCGGATAACGGCTGTATCATCGACATGAAATGGAAACTGGGCTCGCTGGGTTATCATGCGAGCGGCGCCGGCAAAGTGGCGGTCGAGCCGAGCAAGGAAATTATCCGGCTGCCCGAGCTCGTGCTTTACGATCACATCGGTTTCAAAGGCGCCTACGCGCGGACGAACTTGAGTTTTCATTACGTCGGCGATTATTGGAACGACCGGATGAGCTGCATCATCGTGGTCAGCGGCATCTGGCGATTTTATCGGGACGAATATTACAAAGGCCCCTATTGGGACCTCGGCCCCGGCTACTACGAAAGTTTCTTCGCCGCCAAAGGCCCCGACGACGTGGTCAGCTCCTTCCAGTGCATCGCCCTGACGTAAACAAACGCGATTGATTAGCCGACAATCCCTGCTCGCCGGCGCAATTTGTTTTCTTTGGTTTGTTCTCTTTTACGGAATCACCTCCCGCGGAAAACTGCAGGCTTCGGATGAGGCGGCGGTTTTTGCGACCGGAGTTTCGCTAGCGACCACCGGCCATTTGGCAATCGACAACTTCAATTGGCTGCAAGAAGGGGTGAACATCGGCTCGGTCGGACCCGATGGTCATCTCTACACGAAATATTTCCCGGGAAATGTTTTTGCGGTCGCACTGGTTTACAAAATGACTGCGCGACCGAACGATTCGTCGTATGTCTGGGTGAAAGAAATTGCGCCTAGCGCTACCGGTGCGCGCTGGGCCCTACGCTTGAATGCATTGTGGGGCGCGCTCGGCATGACCGCACTGTTGTTTCTCGTGCGGCGTTATTTCGATTGGCGCACCGCGATTGTGACAGTGGCATTAATCGGAATGTGCACAGACTGGTGGTATCAATCGCGCGGCTTGTATTCCGAAGTCGGCGCCGGCGCGTTTCTCGTCGCGAGCGTATACTTCGCGGTTTCGGAAATGCCGTATCGCAGCGCGGCGGCGCTGGCGTTGTCGATCTTGTTTCGACCAACCAATTTGATTGCACTGCCGTTTTGGGCAGTCGCGGCCTGGCGCAAAGGCGGAAAAGCTTTTCCATCCGCTCTCCTGATTTTTGGAGGCATTGCGCTACTTGCGGCGTACAACTGGGCGCGTTTTGGATCGTCTTTTAATTTCGGTTATCCCGAAGGCAATTTGAGCGTGCCGTTCTTGACGGGATTGCACGCGATGTTTCTCAGCCCGGGTCGTTCGCTGTTTGTTTATTCGCCCGTCCTTCTGCTGGCGATTCCTGGGACGTTGATATTTTTCAAACGAGAGCGCCTCCTGGTTCTGCTCTCGTTGTTTCTTGTCCTGGGTTACGCGGCAATTGTCGCGTCGTGGGGACCGCTCGGTTGGGGATTAAGCTGGGGAATGCGCCTGATGACGCCGACACTGCCCGTGCTTGGATTTCTGACTGCTACCGCGATCGACCGCATGCTTCGAAAGACTTGGTTGGTCATCGCACCGCTCGCGCTCGGTGTGATCGGATTTGCGATTCAAATTGTGGCGCTGCTTCGCGATCCAACGCACGTGTTGATCGATCGCGTCCAAAGCGGTGACGTGAAATTCGAAGAGACGATTTACAGTATGCGGCACTGCTGGCTTGCATTGCAAATCGATGCCGCGCGGAATGCGGAACCGTGCGAATTGGATTCCCAGACGCTGCGGCGACTGCTCACGAATTGCCCGGAATAAACCGACGATTGCTCGCGATCGCAAAAACATTTTCGGCGCAACCCCAAGACAGAGTGAAGCCGGAGCCGCCGTGGCCGTAGTTGTGAATGACGGTTCGGCCATCGTGGAGTTTTTCCTTTTCAAGACGCACGCCTGATTTTCGGAACGGACGAAGCCCGACGCGCTCGCGGAGAACACGCGGCGATTCAATTTCCAAAACGCGACTGCACTCGGCGACGATCGCTTTCGTCGTTTTCGGATCCGGTTCGAGATTATCACTCACGTCGTTCGTGCCGCCGAAGACGCAATCGTTTGCGCGTGGAATCGCGTACATGAGCGGGTCGTCGTCGCAGACGATCGCGCATTGGAGATTGTCGATCGTCGGAACGATCGCGACCTGACCGCGGTGCGGTTCAAGATCGACATCGTGGGCGAGCTGGCGCGCGCCGATCCCCGCGCAATTGATCACGAGTTCGAATCTTGGATCGACATCTTCTAGTCTTTCGAAGCGAACGTTCGCTTCGATCTCTCCGCCGACTTTTTGAAAACGGTTGGCGAGATAATCGAGATAAATCGTTGTGTCAGTAAGCGGGACTGTAACGGCGAAGCCACTCGAAAATATTTTCCGTCCGCCTGTTAGTCGTCCGACAGCAGTGGAAGTCCACTGGTGCCACGAAGCGTTGAGTCGTTCTATCCATTCGGGAATTGGAATTTTTCCTCGGCGGCAATATTGGCGGAGCTCGATCATTGAGACGCCGCTTCGCGGATCCTTCGTTAGATCGACAAGGACTTTGTAAGCCGCGAGCGCCCACGGAACCACTTTGTCGGCCGGCCCGGCATCGTAAGGAAACCAAAGTGCACCGGCAGCGCCGGAGGTTGTTTGTGTCCCGATCTGCTCGGCAAAAATTTTTGCACGAAAGCCGCGTTCGGCGAAAAGGACGCCGCAAGTCAGTCCAGAAACACCGGCGCCGATGATGGCGACAGATTTTTGCATCGCTCGATTCTAAACGTAACTTCCGCGCATGAAAACTTTGAGTGCGTTTCTGTTTTTGCTAATGAGCGCGGCCGGGTCAATCGCGCAACCGGTCGTGAGCGAATCGAAGTTTGTCGATGTCGATCATCTCAAGGTCCATTACACGAATTACGGCAAAGGCGAGACCGCGCTCGTTTTTGTTCACGGCTGGGCGTGCGACGAAACGGTTTGGACAGATCAAGCGCCAACGCTGGCGGAAGAAATTCGCGTGATCACGATCGATTTGCCGGGTCACGGTCAAAGCGAAAAGCCGACCACGATTTCTTACGACAAAGATCTCTACACGCGCGCGATCGATGGCGTGATCAACGACGCGACGGTGAAGTCGATGATCCTGGTTAGTCACAGTAACGGGACGCCATTTGCCCGTCAGTATTACCGAAAATTTCCGGCGAAGGTGAAAGCGATGGTGATTGTCGAGGGCCCGCTGCGCTCGATGTTTGGCGAACCAGCGAGGGAAAGTTTTATCGCGCAGTTGCAAGGCGCGAATTATCCGGAGTCGATGGGGCGGATGACTGATGGAATGACCAAGCCGGTGAAGGACCCGACTCTGCGGACCAAAATCAAAGCGATGATGTTGAAGACGCCGCAACATGTGGCGATCAGCGAATTCGAAGCAACGGACGACGCGGACTTGTGGAAGGAAGACAAGATCGACGTGCCGGTGTTGGTGATTTTAGCAAAGCAGCCGGCCTGGAGCCCGGAGTACGAACAGTTCGTGCGCAAATTGATTCCAAAGCTCGACTATCAGGTTTGGGAAAACGTTTCCCACTTTTTAATGATGGATAAGCCGCGCGAGTTCAACGCGGCGGTGCTGAAGTTCCTCGAACAAAATCACCTTCTCGATAAGGGCTCGTAAGCGAAGCGCGAGTCGGTTAAACTCAGGCGATGGTTTCTCTGAATCGCGACGCGCTGAGCGACAAAGTGCTCGAGGGCAAAAGAATTTCGCTCGAGGAAGCGCTGCAGCTTTATGCAATGCCACTCGAGGAACTCGGCGCGCTGGCGAATGCGCGGCGTAATCTCGCGAAAGAAAAACATTACGGCGGACGTGGGCGCGAGATTGTCACTTACATCGCCGACCGCAACATCAATTACACGAACGTCTGCAACGTTTATTGCAAGTTCTGCGCGTTTTATCGGACGGAGCGCGACGAAGATCATTACGTGCTCTCGCGCGAGCAGTTCGATCAGAAACTCGACGAGCTAACGGCCGCGGGCGGTGTTCAAATTCTGATGCAGGGCGGGCACCATCCGAAATTGGCGTTCGAGTGGTATGTCGATCTTTTGCAGCACATCCGGAAAAAATATCCGCACATCAACATTCACAGATTCAGTCCGCCGGAGTTCCAGCATTTCGCCGAAACTTTCCGAATGCCGCTGCGCAATGTGATCTCCGAATTCAAAAAAGCCGGGCTCGGCTCGATTCCCGGCGGCGGCGGCGAAATTTTGGTCGATCGCGTCCGGAAAAAAATTTCGCCGCTGAAAATCAACAGCGATCAATGGCTGGAAGTGATGCAGGTCGCGCACGAGCTCGGATTGAGATCGAGCGCGACGATGATGTTTGGTCACGTCGAGACGATCGAGGAGCGAATCGAACATTTGCGTCGAATTCGCGATCAGCAGGACAAGAGCGGCGGATTCACGGCGTTCATTTGCTGGACGTTTCAACCGCAACACACGGTCTTGAAAGTGAAACAATCGACCGGCGTCGCGGAATATTTGCGGATGCAGGCGCTCTCCCGGATTTTTTTGGATAACATCGACAACATCCAAAGCTCGTGGGTGACGCAAGGACCGGAGATTGGCCAGATCGCGCTCAAATATGGCGCGAACGACTTCGGTTCAGTGATGATGGAGGAGAATGTAGTGAGCGCGGCGGGGACGACGTTTCGCCTGGACGCGGAAAAAATCGAGGCGTTGATCCGTGATGCGGGATACGAACCGCGCCGGCGAAATAATTGTTACGAACTGTTGAACTGAAACGATCCGAGCGGTGTCTATGAGAGTCCATTTTAACGCTCTGGAAGAAAATCCTGCCTTGACGATCGCCTG
>Ga0209577_10004338_pt1 | contig 13348 bp, 14 predicted proteins | sample GraSoiAngelo_109_FD_185874 | JGI IMG/M metagenome (GOLD analysis project Ga0209577, IMG submission 185874) | Grasslands soil microbial communities from the Angelo Coastal Reserve, California, USA - 14_0903_12_20cm (SPAdes) (version 2) | ecosystem: Environmental > Terrestrial > Soil > Grasslands... | reverse complement strand
CCCGCCTATCTTAGCCCGCCCATGCTCCTCGCCATCAACATCAACAACACGGAGACGAAGGTCGGGCTGTTCCGGGGCGACAGCCTCGAAGCGCATTGGCGGCTCACGACGGCCCCCGCGCGCACGCCGGACGAGTGGGCGGCGGCCTTCACGGCCTACCTGCTGCAGGCGGGGCGATCGACCCAGGAAGTGCGGGCAGCGGTGGTCGCGTCGGTCGTACCGCCGGTGACGCAGGGCATCTGCGAGGCGGTCGAGCGGGCTACGACCATCCCGCCTGTGATTGTGGACGGGCGCTCCGCGCTGCCCATCACGCTCGACGTGGACGAACCGCTCAGCGTCGGGGCCGATCGCATCCTCAACACGCTCGCGGCGTCTCAGCTGTTCCGCCGTGACACGATCGTCGTGGACTTCGGCACCGCGACCACGTTCGACTGCATCACAGGTGACGGCCGGTTCATCGGAGGCGTGATCATGCCCGGTGTGCGCACCGCGTCCGACGCGCTGATCCGCAACACCGCGAAGCTCCCCGCTACCGAGCTGACGCCCCCCGAACGGGTGATCGGGCGGCGGAGGCGGTGGACGGACTGGTTCGCCGCATCAAGGCCGAATGGCCGAACGGCGGGACGCCGTACGTCATCGCGACCGGCGGGCTCGCCAGCCTGGTCGCGCCGCTGGCGCGCGCGATCGAAGCCGTGCACCCCGATCTGACGCTGGCGGGACTCCGGATCGCGGCCACGGCGCTCGGCCTCAAGTGGTAGCGGGCGGCGCGTATCGCCATCGCAGCGCGTGGCGACGTTGGGGCTACTTTCTGCTACCGGGCGATGGGTTCTCCTACCTGCTGCATCTCCGGCCGGCCGAATGGCCGATCATGGCGGCCCACACGGCGTTGGGCTATCTGTTGGCCGTGGGGCTCGAGGGAGCGGGGAGCGGGGAGCGGTTGCCTGCAGCCCTGGCCGCCCTCGCGATCTGGGTGATCTGTTTGAACGGCGGCACCCTCGCGATCAACTCGGTCTTCGATAAGGATGAGGGCGACATCGGCTATCTGGTCGCGCCGCCGCCCATCCCGAAGCACCTGCTGGCCTTCAGCGTCGCCCTGCTCGCGGGCGGCCAGGCGCTCGCGTTCACCCTGCCCGCTCCGTACCGGGTCGCGTATGCGGTGTGCTTCGTCATGTCGCTCTTGTATTCGGTGCCGCCATTCCGCTTCAAGGCGGTGGCCGGGGTGGATTGGCTGATCAACATGTGGGGATTCGGCACGTTGACGCCGTTCGCGACTTGGGCGGCGACGGGGCGGCCGCTCGACCTGGGCCACGCCCTCATCCTGCTCGCCTTCTGCCCGCTGTTCGCCGGGCTCTATCCGCTCACCCAGCTGTATCAGGTAGACGAAGACCGCCGGCGCGGCGACCGCACGCTCGCGCTACTGCTCGGCACGCGGACGAGTCTCGCAGTCGCGATCGCTTGCGTACTGGCGGCGTTTACGCTCCTGGCGTGGGCAGCCACCTGGTTGGGGGTCGGCCGCTGGGGTGGCTTGCTCGCCGTCCCCTTCGTAACGTGGCTCGGCGTGCTCGCCCCGTGGTACGCCCGCCACGTCGCCTGGACCGCGACCGAGCATCAGCGCGCCATGTATCGGGCCTTGACCGCCTGGGCGGTGACGGATCTCACCGTGCTGGCGGTGTTTGCCCGATGAGACCATGGGCTTAGATTGGGGCGGAGATCACTCCGCGTTGCAAGACTGGGGGAGCATGTCGGCCACCGCCACAGCCGCCGCATCGGACCGTTCGGACTTTCGCACCGTCATGGTTGGTGGCACCCAGATCGGCGTGCTCACCGCAGCCGCGGTGGTCGCGTTCCTGATGTTGTCGCGGCAGGTGACGGCGGTGGTACCGCAGCGCGTGCTCGAGGCGCTGCTGGTCCTGGCGACGGGCGCCGCCGTGAGCTTCCTCCCTGCTCGCCTGACTCAGGCACGCCACGTCGAAGGCATCGCGGGGGCCGCCGCCATCGGGTTGTGGGGCACCGTCGTCTTCATGGCGATCGACGTCGCCGTGCTGCGGCCGTTCCGGGCGTACCCCTGGACCTGGGACGCCATCGGCGGCGGCAGTACGTGGTGGTACCTGCCGATCTGGTGGATGCTCGGCACGTTCCTCGCCTGGACCGGCGGCATCGTCAGCGCGGCGCGAGCCGCCCGTGGCGACACGTCGCTCGTGCGCGCCGCGACCCCCGCGCTGGTCGGCGCGGTGGCGCTGGTGGCCGTGGCGCGGGGCGCCCGGCTCGGCCTCGGACTCGTCCTGCCGGCCGAGGCCGGCGCCGGCTTCACCATCGCGCTGGCGGCGCTCGCCGTCGTCGCACTCGCCCGCAAGCGGTAGGGACGGCGGGGAGCAGGCGGCGTCGTGCCACGCTGGTTCGCGCATCTCCTCATCGTTCTGGGCTGGCTCGTCACGCCGCTGTTCGCGTGGGGAGCTTCGTACGCGGGCTTGTGGGCCGGCGCCCTCGTCGGTACTCGCTTCACGGGGCCGCTCACCATGCTGGCGGTGGCGGGCCTCGGTGCCGCGCTGTTCGGGTTCAGCGCGCTCGCGATGTGGGTCCGGTTCATGCGGCGCGCGCCGCACCTCCTGTCGCATCACATGGCGCCACGTCCGTCCCAGGAGCAAGCCGCCGTTGCCGCGGCGGACTGAGCTCGTCCTAGTCCAGCTGCTCGCGCTGGCGCCGCTAGCGCTGAGCGCCCAGGGGGGAAGCGGCGCGGGAGGGGGGGGGCGCGGCCTCGAGTTCCACGTCGGGCGATGGTACAACGGCAACCGCGCCGACACCTACGAATTCCGCACGAGCACCCGTCTCAGCGCCGCCTTCACCCACGGTTTCGGCGTCGCCGTGGTCGTGAACGACACGCTGGGGCACCGCCGCGCGTTCTACGGCGCAGGCTACGAGATCCAGGCGTGGCGCGGCCGGAAACGCTTCGGCCCGTATGCCCTCGCCGGCCTCGCCGCCGGCTGGTCCACCGACACCACGAGCCACGAGGTCGCCGCTCAGTGGACCGTCGGCGGCGGCGTCGAGTGGCGCCCCCTCTCCTGGCTCGCCGCCGGGGCCGAGCTGCGCTACCGCGTCGAGGACCGGGGACTGCGCGGCTTCTGGCGCACGGGGAACGGCGCCCGCACCGGGGTCAGCGCCGCGCTCGGGATCGCGATCGGTTTGGGAGGGGTGGGGCGGAGCAGGGCGATGAGTGCCACGGGCGCTCCTCCCGAGCTCCCCCCGCCGGCGCCGCCCACGAACATCAGCGGCAACGCGGTCGATGTGGTGCAGACGGCGCTCGAATCGCTCGGCACGCCCTACACCTGGGGCGGTACCGCCGACAACGGGTTCGACTGCTCCGGCCTGGTGCAATACGCGTACGGCCAGCATGGGATCCGGCTGCCGCGCATGAGCCGCGACCAGGCGCGCGCCGGGGCGGAGGTCGCGACCGTGGTGGATGCGCTCCGACCGGGCGACATCCTGCTCTTCTCCGCCCGGCCGGGCTCGGGCGTGACGCATGTCGGGCTGTACGTGGGAGAAGGGAAGTTCATCCACAGCTCGACGCGGGGTGTGAAGCTCTCCCGGCTCGACGTCCGTGACCCGGAAGGGGCGTACTGGCTGGATCGTTGGGTGGGGGCGAGGCGGGTGATTCCGTGAACCGTCCTACGACGCTACGACGGTACGTTGTACGTGGGTCGGGGTGGGTGCGTCTCTTCGTACAACTTGGCGTCGTAGCGTCGTACAACGGTTTCGCCGTCGCATGCGCCCCCGCCATCGGGTACCGCGCCCCCGGGTCGGTCCGGGCCTACGATATCCTCGTCACCCGCAAGGATTCCCTCAGCCGGGAGATCGGCAGGGGACTGAGGCGCCGCGGCTACTCGGTGCGCAGCGCGGTGAAAGGCGGCGGTGCGCCGGCCGCGTATCTACTCTGGTTCACGCAGCGGGAGCCCGAGCCGGGCGCCCCGACCTGGTTGTATATCCGCCTCGCCGACACGCGCACCGGCGCGATCGTGGCCGCGGTGTCGGCGCCCCGGGACTCCTTGGGAAGCACGGTCGCGGCCCGCGCGCGGGCGATCGTCGACTCGCTCACGCGGCGCCCCCCTTGACAGACGGCCGCCAAGCGGAGAGATTCCCCGCGGTTCGTTTAGCACTCACTTCGCCAGAGTGCTAATCGTAATATGTCACAAGCACTTACATAGCACAGCTGGAGGTCTGGCATATGGCTACTGCGACCGCGAGCAAGACCAAGCTGAAGGTTTACCCCCTCGCCGACCGGGTGGCGATCCGGCCGATCGAGGAGACCGAGCAGATGAAGGGCGGGCTGTACATCCCCGACACAGCGAAGGAGAAGCCGATCCAGGGCGAAGTCCTCGCCGTGGGTCCCGGCCGGCGCGAGAAGGGGGAGATCGTCCCGCTCGAGCTCAAGGTGGGGGACCGCGTGGTGTACGGGAAATACAGCGGCACCCAGGTGGAGCTGGAAGGTGAAGAGATCATCCTGATCAAGGAATCCGACGTCATTGCCAAGCTCGGCTGAGTCCTAGGAGGAACACGCAATGCCTGCGAAGCAACTGGAGTTCAACACAGAGGCCCGCGCCCGCTTGAAGCGGGGCGTGGACCAGCTGGCCGAAGCGGTGAAGGTCACGCTCGGCCCCAAGGGTAGGAACGTCGTCATCGACAAGAAGTTCGGCAACCCAACGGTGACCAAGGACGGCGTCACCGTCGCCAAAGAGATCGAGCTCGAGGATCCGATCGAGAACATGGGCGCCCAGATGGTGAAGGAAGTCGCGACCAAGACGTCGGACCTGGCGGGCGACGGGACGACCACCGCGACGGTGCTCGCCCAGGCGATTTTCCGCGAGGGCTTGAAGTCGGTCACGGCCGGCTCGAATCCGATGTCGCTCAAGCGCGGCATCGAGCGCGCCGTGGAGTCGGTAGTGGAGGACCTGAAGAAGATTTCGGTTCCCACGGCGGGACGGAAAGAGATCGCCCAGGTCGGCGCCATCTCCGCCAACAACGACAAGGAGATCGGTAACCTGATCGCCGAGGCGATGGAGAAGGTGGGCAAGGACGGCGTCGTCACGGTGGAGGAGGCGAAGGGCCTCGAGACGACGCTCGAGACCGTGGACGGCATGCAGTTCGACCGCGGCTACCTGTCGCCCTACTTCATCACCGATCCGGAGAAGATGGAGGCGGTGCTGGAGGACGCGTTCGTTCTGATCCACGACAAGAAGGTCTCCACGATGAAGGACCTGCTGCCGATCCTCGAGAAGGTGGCGCAGGCCGGCCGGCCATTGCTCATTATCGCCGAGGACGTCGAGGGCGAGGCACTGGCGACGCTCGTGGTCAACAAGCTCCGCGGCACGCTGAAGGTCTGCGCCGTCAAGGCGCCCGGCTTCGGTGACCGCCGCAAGGAGATGCTGATCGACATTGCGGTGCTCACCGGCGCGCCGCAAGTGATCTCCGAGGAGATGGGCCTGAAGCTCGAGAACGCAGTGCTCAATGACCTCGGCCAGGCCAAGCGGATCGTGATCGACAAGGACAACTCGACCATCGTGGGCGGCAAGGGCAAGCGCGACGCGATCCAGGGCCGCATCAAGGAGATCAAGGCCGCGATCGAGAAGTCGACCTCGGATTACGACAAAGAGAAGCTGCAGGAACGGCTCGCGAAGCTGGCCGGCGGCGTCGCGGTCATCAACGTGGGCGCGGCCACCGAGACCGAAATGAAGGAGAAGAAGGCCCGGGTGGAGGACGCGTTGCACGCCACCCGCGCGGCGGTCGAGGAGGGCATCGTGCCGGGCGGCGGCGTGGCGCTGCTGTTCGCCCAGAAGGGGCTGGACCGGGTGAAGGGCTCGGACGACGACGAGAAGATCGGCGTCGAGATCGTGCGCCGCGCGCTCGAGGAGCCGATGCGGATGATCGCGCAGAACGCGGGCGCCGAGGCGTCGATCGTGGTCGGCAAGGTGAAGGAGTCGAAGGACAAGAACTTCGGCTACAACGCCCAGACCGACGCGTTCGAGGATCTCGTGGCAGCGGGGGTCATCGACCCGACCAAGGTCACGCGCACGGCGCTGCAGAACGCCGCGTCCATCGCCAGCCTGCTCCTCACGACCGAGTGCGTCGTGGTGGAGAAGAAGGAGAAGGAGAAGGCCCCGCCGATGCCGGGCGGCGGCGGTGGCATGGGCGGGATGTATTAACAACTAGACGCATAGACGCACAGATGCACAGAGCGCCTCGGGAGCAATCCCGGGGCGTTCTTGTTGCTGGCCATCCCGGCAGCCCGTCACGGGTGGCGTGTGACGGAGGTCCCACGCCGAGCTGGTGTACAAAACTTCGACACCTGGCGATGTTACAACTAGACATGATATAGCATCTATATGCTATACCATGAAGACTTGTTGCACCTTGCCCGATGTAGTGGATATTGACGCTGTGAAAAAAGTGAACGGGCCCGGTTTTGAGGTGGGCTGGCAGCGGTATGCCCCTTGCCCATGCTCCCGGCCGTCAGCACCGGTCTCAACCGCTGTTTCAGGAGGCGTTCGTGCTCAATTTGTCGATCTCGCGCCGGCCTCGAATCGCCGGGTTCACGTTCATCGAAATGCTGCTCGTGTTCGTGATCATGGGGATCATGCTCTCGATCACGGTCAAGTCGGTGCGCGGGACCTGGGTGGCGAGCTCGCGGCGCTCGGCGAGCCGCGAGGTGACCTCCTACCTCTTCCGGGCCCGCGCGATCGCGATCCAGCAGAGCCGCACCGCGTGGCTGGTGCGCAGCGGCAACGTCCTGAAGATCATGGTCGACTCCTCGGGCACACCGGTTCGGCTGGGTACCCAGATCGACATGTCGGCACGCTACGGCGCCACGCTGGGCGCGCCGAGCGGCAAGGATACGGTCCAGTTCGACCCCCGCGGGTTCGCGGTCTACGTGGCGCCGGCCCCGAAGTTCACCGTGCAGATCGGCGCCGCCACGGACACCCTGTGCATAACCGGCCTCGGTCGCATCACTACACGGAGTTGCCCATGAACCGGCGCGGCTACACCATCGTCGAGCTGCTGGTCGCGGTCATGATCTTCAGCGTCGGCCTTTTGGCTATGGCGGGGACGGCGTCGGTGATCATGTCGACGCTCACCAGCACGCAGTCACGCACCATCGCGGCGAGCGTAGCGGAGTCCCGCTTTGAGCGGGTGCGCGCGACGCCCTGCGCCACGCGTGCCGCCGGCTCGGCCGCGGCCGTGAGCCGCGGCATTTCCGAGGCATGGACGCTCGATCACCTGGCCCGGGCCGATGACGTGACTGTCAACGTCACCTTCTTGAGCAACCGTCGCCAACGGACCGAAACGTTCCGGAGCTTCCTGCCATGCTGACCGTCCACGCGCCGACCTGCTCGACCCGCCGGGCCGGGTTCACCCTGGTCGAGCTCATCATCACCATGGTGCTCGTAAGCTTCGTGGCCGGTGCCATCGTCAAGCTGCTGCTGCGGCAGCAGCGGTTCTACAACAGCACTACCGACCTGATCCAGACGCGCCAGCAGATCCGTCAGGCGGCCGCGATGCTCCCCTCGGACCTCCGGGGCATCTCGAGCGTCGGCAACGACATCTATGCCATGTCCGACTCGTCGTTGGACTTCCGCGGCGTGTTCGGCACCACGATCGTGTGCACCAACAACGGAGCCGGCCTGCTCTCGACCGTCCCGCGGGTGCTTGCCAGCGGCGCGGCGATGACCAACTGGACCAGAAACCCGGCGGTCGGGGATTCGATCCTCGTCTACAATGACTCAACCATGGTCTCGTCCTCGGACGACGCTTGGTCGAAGCACCAGATCAGCGCGATCGCAACAATAACCAGTGCAACGAGCACCAGTGGTTGTCCGGTCGCGACCGGGCTGACGCAGGCGGGAGATCTCACGGCCGGCAACCCGAGCTACCAGTTCACCTTCACGGCTGGGGCGAGCCCCAAGATCCTGGTGGGCTCGGCGATGCGCTTCTTCCGCAAGGTCCACTACAGCGTCTATAAGGCGCCAGACGCTAAATGGTATCTCGGGTTTTACGAGTGCAAGCCGGGGTGCAGTGCGATCCAACCGATCGCCGGACCGTTCCAACCGTACGCGGCGAATGGGACGAGCGGCGTCCAGTTCGCCTACTACGACGCCACCGGCACTGTCACGATTAACCGCAACCTGGTGGCGCGCATCAGTCTCGTGGTGCGGGGACAGGGCACTGGGCTGGTCAATCTGAGCGGGGACGGCGCCACCACGTTCGGCGATTCGCTACGTATCGAGGTCGGGCTGCGCAACAAGTGAGCGGCGAGCGGCATTTTCTTAAGAAAGAGGCACGTATGCATGCGACGATAAAGTCGGAGAAGGGCATGGCGCTGCTGATGGCGCTCGGCGCCATCGTGATCATCGGCGTGCTGGTCGGCGGCGTCGTGTTCGTGTCGACGCAGGACTACCGCATCGGTGGCAACACGGTGCGCCAGACGCGCGCCGCCGCGGCCGCCGAGCTGGGCTTGAACCACGTGCCACAAGACTGGAACCTCGCCAACAACCAGCGGCCGGTGGGCAACCCCCTCGTCATGTCCTACACGGCGCCGCGTGGTGCCAGCGCGCGGGTCACTATTACGAGGGTCTCCGGCGTGTCCTTCTGGGTGGTCTCGGAGGGTACGGCGGGAGCGCTGGGGAGTCAGGCGACGGCCCGGCGCCGCTATGGCACATTCTTCAAGCTCGACATGCCGCAGATGAACTTTATGGGCGCGATCACCACCCAGGGCAATACCACCGTCAACGGGAACGTCACGGTGAACGGGAACGACGCCGCCCCTGCCAACTGGTCCGGCTGCGGCCCTACGGCGCCGGGTGTCGCCGGGGCGGCGATTTCCCCCACGACCACTGCCACGATCAACGGGAGCGTGTCGCTCTCGGGGAGCCCGCCCGTGCTCACCACCCCTGTGGCCGGCGATACGAACACGTACTTCAACTACGGCGACGCGACCTATCAGTCGCTCGCGGCGGCGGCGACCTATACGTACGCGGGCGGCACGTTGCTCAACGGCGTGGGGCCGCTCGTGGTCGGCGGCGTGTGCCAGGCCAGCGTGAATCCCCCCAATTGGGGGGAGCCGACCCACGCCAGCCCGGCGGGGGCGTGCGACAGCTACTTCCCGGTCATCCACGCGCTGGGTGACTTGAAGATCACTACGGGTCGCGGCCAGGGCATCCTGCTGGTCGACGGGGACCTGACGGTGGCGGGCAACTTCACGTTCGATGGAGCAGTCATCGTGCGGGGAGGGCTCAAGATGACGGGGACCGGCAACAAGGTCAGCGGCGCCCTGATGTCGGCGAGCGTCAACGTGGACGACAACGTCGCGCTCGCCGGTAACACGTCGATACTGTACTCCTCCTGCGCCCTTATTTCCGCGCTGTCGGCGTCGGCGTACCCCAAGCAGGCCAAGGAGCGCGGCTGGGTCGACGTGTACTAACGGCTAGACGCGCAGACGCACAGACGCACAGACGCGCTCTTCCCTGTGCGTACTGTTGCGTCGGCGCGTCTAGCCCGGGTCGATCCTGCCGTGGTATCGTCTCCTCATGCCCGGGCCGGCGAGCGAGCGCGCGACCCTGTCGCGCGACTTGGCGGACTTCCTGATCGAGCTCTCGATCGCGCTGCATAAGCACGCGATGTATCCCGAGGGACACCCGTCGCTCGCGCCCGCGGCGGCGGGGGTGACCCGGCGCGCGGAGCGGTTGCTCCAGGACCGCTCCACCCTGTCGCTCGGCGTCGCCCGGCAGCAGCTGGTGATCGAGGGCGTGGCGACCGATCCGAAACATCCGGTACTGGCGGAGCTCGCCGGACGGCTGCACCGTCACCACCTCGGTGCCATGACCTTCCGGCGGGGGGTCGAAGCCGCCGAGGTGGCGGCGGTCCTCAAGGCGCTGGCCGTGGACGCGGAGCGCCGCGGGCAGCCGCTCGGGCTCGGCCCGCCCGAAGGGTTACGCGCCTGGGCGCACGTGCAGTTGCACCCGCTCACCTACGAGCGACTCGAGCTGGTGGACGACGGCGCCGCCGCGTCCGAGCGCGGGGCGCGCGCCGCCCAGCTCTGGGTGGGTCTGGCGCGTGCCGCCCTCACGGCCCACGCCGGGGACGACCGGCCGACGCCGACCGAGCCGGCGGTCATCGCCCGGGCGATCGACGATCACCCCAGGACGGACGCCGCGGCCTACGATCAAGTCATCGTCGGCTATCTGCTGCAAATCGCCGACGAGTTGAAGACCGCGGGGAGTGCGGACGCGGCGGCGCTGCGGCGCCGGACGTCGCGGCTGATCCGCGCCCTCAAGCCGGAAACACTGCGGCGGCTGGTCGAGATGGGGGGCGACTTCACGCAGCGGCGCAAGTTCGTGCACGACTCGACCGACGGTATGGCGGTCGACGCGGTGCTCGAGATCGTCCAGGCCGCCGCGGATTCGTCGCACCAGACGATCTCGCACTCGCTGGTCCGGATGCTCTCCAAGCTGGCCGCGCACGCCGAGGGGGGCGCGCCGCAGGTGCGGCCTCAGGCGGACGCCGCGTTGCGCGACCAGGTGCGCCGGCTGCTCGAGGGCTGGACGCTGGCGGACCCGAACCCGGACGCGTACGGCGCGGCGCTGCAGCGCATGGCGCGGGCGGCGCCCGACCGCGCGGTGACCCCCGAGGGCGTGCACGCGACCGAGCCGGATCGCATCGTCGCCATGGCACTCGAGGTGGATGCCGTCAACGCGCACGTGCTCGCCGCCGCGGATCGCGTGGTGCAGGCGGGGCGGCTCGGCCGGCTGCTCGACGCGCTGGCCGAGGTCTCCGAGTCACCAGGGGCGGCGCGCGAAGTGTGGGCGCGACTCGCGACGGCGGACGTGGTCCGGCAACTCGCCACGCAGGATCCCGTGGACTTCAAGACGCTCGAGCGGCTGGTGCCCCGCGTCGGTGTCGCGGCGGCGGCGCCCCTGCTCGACGCACTCGCCGCGGCCGAGGCGCGCGGCGTCCGCCGCGGCCTGCTCGCCCAGCTCGCCAAGATGGGGCCAGAGATCGCTGCGATCGTGGTCCAGCGACTGGAGGACGCGCGGTGGTACGTGACCCGGAACATGCTCGCGCTGCTGGAGGAGCTGTCGCCGCTGCCGGCGGGGTTTTCGGCGGCGGCCTACCTGGGGCACCCGGACGCCCGCGTGCGCTGGCAAGCCGTGAAGGTGCAGGTCAAGCTTCCTGACGAGCGGGACGAGGCGCTCGCGGTCGGTCTCCAGGATCACGATCCCCGTACGCTGCGGCTGGCGCTGGGTCTGGCGGTGGCGCTCCAGAGCTGCCCCGACGGCGCGGTCCCCGTCTTGGCGGGACGCGCCGTGGATCGCGCGTTGCCGCCCGAGGTCCGGACCCTTGCAGTCCGCGCCTTGGGCCACGCCCGGGGGCGGGCGGCGCTCGAGGCATTGCTACGGCTCGCCTCGGCGGGCCGCACCCTGTTCGGACGGGAGAAGCTGGCGCCCAAGTCTCCCGATCTCCTGGCCGCGCTGGTGGGGCTCGCGAGCGCGTGGCCCCAGGATCCGCGGGCGCGCGCGGTCCTTCATCGCGCAGCGGATTCGAGTGACCCGGACATCCGGGCCGCGGCGGATGCGGGTGGACGGGAGAGCGGGCTGTGAGCGGTCCCGCCGCTTTCCTATCCGCGTTCGCGCACGCGCTCGCGGCTATGACGCTCTACGCCGCCGGCCATCCCGCGCGCGAGCGCGCGATCGACGACGCGTTCCAGGAGTTGCACGATCTCCAGGCCGCGGCGCCCAACGCGCTCTTCACCTTCCTGGGCGATGAGATCGTGTTCGGGAACCTGCCGGTCCGGGAGCTCAAGGCGTGGGACTGGTCCCGGCGTCTCGCCCAGGCCGGCATCCAGCGGCTCGAGTTCGCCGACCGCGTGAGCCGCGACGAATTCGAGGGGTTCCTCGACGAGGTGCTCGCCCGCTTGACGCTCTCGGCGATCGACACATCCGAGACGCATCAGCTACGCCGCTCGAGCATCCGCTTCGGGTCGGTGGGCGTGAAGGGCGACGCGGGGCAGGCCGAGCCGCCCGTCGCGACGGCGACCATCAGCTACTCGCTGGGCGAAGAGGCCGAAACCGTCCGCTGGTTCCAGGATGCGGTCAAATCCCAGGGCGTCGTCCCGCTCACCGAGGCGGAGGCCGTGGTGCGGTCTCTGTCGATCGCCATGCACAGCGACCGCCAGCTGGTGATCCCGCTGCTGCAGCTCAAGGAGTTCGATCAATACACAACCACGCATTCCATGAATGTCGCGGTGCTGACCATGGCGCTTGCCGAGCATCTGGGTTTGGGAGCGCGTGACGTGCGCACCTTCGGCATCGCCGGCCTGCTGCACGACATCGGCAAGGTCAGGATCCCGCTCGACGTGCTCACCAAGCCGGGTCGGTTCACAGACGAAGAGCGCGCGCTCATGAACGCGCATCCGGTGGAGGGCGCGCGCATCATCCTCAAGTCGGAGGAGCAGCTCGAGCTGCCCGCGGTGGTGGCGTACGAACATCACATCATGTTGAACGGCGGGGGCTACCCGACCTTCCGCTTCCGGCGCGACTGCCATCACGCGAGCAAGCTGGTGCACGTGTGCGACGTGTACGACGCGCTCCGTACCAACCGTCCCTACCGGGAGGCGTGGACGCAGGAAAAGACGCTCACCTACGTGCGCGATCGAGCGGGCGTGGAGTTCGATCCCGAGCTGGCGGGCGCCTTCGTGCGCATGATGCAGCAGTGGGAGCCGCAGCTCGCGGTCATGACCGACGAGCGGACGCCGCTGCGCCCCGCCGGGACCTGAGGCACCCCCTTCGGGGGTACGTATCTTTCACCATTATGCTGCGCCGCTCCGCTGCCTTCCTGCTGTTGCTCGGACTCGGGCCCGCCCCCCGGCTCGCCGCCCAGACCGCTCCCCGGCACGCCCGCCTCGAGGGGAAGTGGCAGGCCAAGGGCGAGGACGAGGTCCGCAACATCATGGTGCGGAGCGACAGCTCGGCGCAGTTCGGGGATCAGGTGGCGCGCTGGCGGGTGGTCGGGGACAGCCTGTGGATCACGTTGGGGGACGGCGTCTGGCAGGTATACGGCATGAAGCTCGAGGGTGACAAGCTGAAGTTGGCGGGAGGCGACCTCGAGAAGCCGGTGACCCTGCGGCGGGTCGGCCCGCCGACCGCCCGGGCCGACTCTATGGCCATCCCGCCGCCGCCGCCCGCGACCGAGCGCGCCTGGGACTGACGGCTAGCGCAGGTCGTGGATGTCGGCGACCCGCCAGCCGTCCGGCGTCTTGATGAAGCGGATCGTCTGGCGCAACCGGCTTTCGCTCTGGGCGCCGCCC
>Ga0209577_10004335_pt1 | contig 13352 bp, 10 predicted proteins | sample GraSoiAngelo_109_FD_185874 | JGI IMG/M metagenome (GOLD analysis project Ga0209577, IMG submission 185874) | Grasslands soil microbial communities from the Angelo Coastal Reserve, California, USA - 14_0903_12_20cm (SPAdes) (version 2) | ecosystem: Environmental > Terrestrial > Soil > Grasslands... | reverse complement strand
GAAGAGCGTCACGTTGTTGATCTGCTCCCCCCCGAGAAATGCGGCCAGGCTTTGGAAGATACTGTCGACGGGGACGCCGAGGGTCCCGGCCTTGTCCCGGTTCACCACGACATTGAACTGGGGAACCGACGTGCTGAACCCCGTTGACAGGCCGGTCACTTCCTTGCGGGCGGCGGCGGCCCCGATGACCGTCTGCGCAGCCCGCGCCAGCGCCTCCGCCTGACCCGTCCCGTTCCGGTCTTCCACCATGAACTGAAATCCGTTCACGACCCCCACGCCCGGGAGCGCCGGCAGCGGAAACGCGAACCCGATGGCCTCGGGGTAGTGGTAAAATTCGAAATTGGCGCGCCCCAGGATCGCGAACAGCTGCGTCTGCGGGGACCGCCGCTGGTCCCACGGCGTCAAGATGACGAACATGGCAAACGCGTTCGAGTTGATCGTTTGGGTCAAGACATCGAACCCTCCGGCCGTCACGACCCCCTGCACGCCCGGAACACTGAGCAGAAACTGCGTGGCCTTCTGGGCGACCGCCTGGGCGCGGTCCTGGGAGGCTCCGTCGGGCAGCCGGAAGGCCGAGACGAAGAAGCCCTGATCCTCGAGGGGCACGAAGGTCGACGGCAGGAGCGTCAGCAGCCGCCAGGCCATCACCCCGATCACCGCCAGGGCGCCGATCATGAGCCAGCGGCCCCGGATCGCGCGCGCCACCCCTCGGATGTACGCCTCGGTCGCCCCCGCAAATGCCGCGTTGAAGGCCGCAAAGAACGGCGCCAGAGGTCCCCGCGGGGCGTCCTGCGGGCGCAGCAGCACGGCGCAGAGCGCCGGCGTGAGCGTGAGCGCGACGAAGGCCGAGATGGTGACCGACGCGGCCAGGGTCAGCGCGAACTGCCGGTACAGCTGCCCGCTGATGCCCCCGATGAACGCGGTCGGGACGAAGACGGCGTCCAGGACGAGGGCGATCGCGATCACGGGCCCCGACACCAGGCGCATCGCCGCTTCGGCCGCGGCCACGGGGCTGCGGCCGTCTTCGATCTGGCGTTCGATCGCCTCGACCACCACGATGGCGTCGTCGACCACGAGGCCGATGGCCAGCACCAGCGCGAACATGGTCATGATATTGATGGTGAAGCCGAGCGCATTGAAGGCGGCGAACGCGCCGATGAGGGAGACGGGGATCGCGAGCATCGGGATGAGGGTGGCTCGGGCCTTGCCCAGGAAGACGAAGATGACCAGGAGGACCAGCAGAAACGCCAGGCCCAGGGTTCGGGTCACATCGTTGAGCGCGGCGGTCACAAAGAGCGCCGTGTCAAAAACGACATCGTAGGTGAGCCCGGGCGGGAAGCTCTGCGCCAGGCCGCTCATGGTCGCGCGGACCGCCTGGGAGGCCTGCAGCGCGTTGGACCCGGGGCTTTGCAGCAGGATGATGAACGCGGCGACATGGCCGTTCCGATAGCCGTACGTGCCGTAGTCCTGCGCGCCGACCTCGGTGCGCGCCACGTCCTGGAGCCGGACGACGCTGCCGTCAGAGAGTGTCTTCACGACGATCCGGTTAAACTGGCTCGGATCGGTGAGCTGCCCCTGGGCGTTCACCGTGTACTGAAACGGCGTACCGGCGGGGACCGGAGGCTGCCCGAGGACCCCCGCCGGAGACACCACGTTCTGCGACTGGATGGCGGCGCCCACATCTCCCGCCGTCAATCCCAGGGCCGCCATCGCATCCGGCCGGAGCCAGGTCCGGATGGCATAACTCTGCCTCGGAAAGATGAAATAATCGCCGATGCCGGGAACGCGCAGCAGCGGGTCGAGCACGTGGATCAGCGCGTAGTTGCTGAGAAAGATCGGGTCGTAACTGTCCTGCGGGGAGTGGAGCGCGATGCCCATCAGGAAGTTCGGCGACGCTTTGCGCACCGCGATCCCGAAGTTGTTCACGGCGGCGGGGAGGTTGCCCGAGGCCTGGCTCACCCGGTTTTGGATGGCCACGGCATCGAGGTCCGGGTCGGTGCCCAACCGGAACGTCACCGTCAGCGCGTAGGCCCCGTCGGACGAGCTCCGGGACTGCAAGTAGACCGCGTTGGAGACGCCGTTGACCGCCTCTTCAATCGGCACGGCGACATTTTGCGCGACGGCTTCGGCGTTCGCGCCGACGTAGGTCGCCGACACGGTGACCGTGGGCGGGCTGATATTCGGGTACTGTTCCCGGGGCAGCGCGGTGTACGACAGCGCGCCGATGAGCACGATCAGCAGGGCGATCGAGATCGCAAAATTCGGGCGGTGGATAAAGAACTGACTCAGCACGGGGGACTCCTCGCTTACTTGGTCGCGCCGGAGATCCCGGGCAGCGGGGGAGCGGGCTGCACCGCGGGGGTGACCGGCATCCCGGGCCGCACCTTCTGCAGGCCCTCCACAATCACGCGCTCGCCGGCCCGCACCCCGCTGTAGACGGGGAAGAAGGGTCCGTACGGCTCGCCGGCGGTGATCGTTCGCAGCGTGACCGTGTTATCCGGTCCGACGACGAAGACGGTCCGGGCACTCTGGATCTCCTGCACCGCAGTCTGCGGGATGAGCACGGTATTGGGCCGGTCCTGCAGCTTCGCGCGTACCCGGGCGTACATCCCGGGCCGCAGAAGCCGCTCGGGGTTTGGGAACAGCGCCTGCACGACAATAGTCCCCGAGCTCGGATCCACGGCCCGGTTGAGCGTCCGGAAAGTCCCCGGATGGGCATAGGCGGTCCCGTCGGCGAGGATCAGCTGAAACGCCGAGGTCTGCTGGGGAGGCCGCCCTGCTTTCGCGGCCTCAACATCCGCTCGATCGACAAGACCGAGGGAGGCCAGCTGGTTGAGATGGAGCTCGCTGACGTTGAACTGCGCGATCATCGGGTCCACGGACGACATCGTCGCCAACGCCTGGTTGGCCGCCACGAGGTTGCCCTGGTCGACGCTCAGGAGACCGATGACCCCGTCGATCGGCGCACGGACGGTCGTGTAGGCCAGGTTCAGCTGCGCCTGCGTGACGGCGGCCTGGGCCTGCTGCACCCCGGCACGAGCCTGGTCGATCCCGATCCGGGTCGACAGGGCCGCGTTCCTGACCACGGCCGCCTGAGCCACCACGTTGGCCGCCGCCGCCTGCTCCGCCGCCGTATCATTGTCCAACTGCTGCTGCCCGATCGCCTGCTGAGCCACCAGATAGCGATCTCGGGCGACCTGTTGCTGCGCATTGAGCAGGGTCGCCTTGAGGGCGGCGAGTTGCGCTTCGGCTTGACCAAACTGGACCTGCTCGAGGGCCTGCTGGAGGGTGGCCTGCGCGTTGGCCAGCTGTGCCTGGGCGGATTGGAGCGCCGCGAGATACGGCCGCTGATCGATCACGAAGAGCAGCTGCCCCTGCCGGACCTCCGTCCCTTCCTTGAACAGGACCTGCTCGAGCGTTCCCCCGATCTGCGCCCGCAGCTGTACCGTCTGCACCGCGATCGTTTGCGCCACGCTCTCATCATAGACGGGCACGGTGCCCTCGATCGCCGGGGTGACCACCACGGCGGGCGGGGGCGGGGCGGCAGACGCCTGCGGCCTGGGGGGTGTACCCCGGAGGGACATCCGCGACGCTAGGACGAGGACCAGCGCGCCGACCGCGAGCAGGATGATTCGGTGGATACGGGCGGCCCCCGTTGAGTGTCTGACCTTTCCCTGCGTCCGAGGCTCCATGAGGTCCTCCTACGTTACTCTTGGCAGGCCCTGGGCTTCGGAATGCCGCCGGCAGTGGGCACTGGTGGCTGTAACGGCCGGGCCTGCCGTTTTCTTCCGCCACGACGCGTCCCTGGTTGGTTTTTCATGGACGGACGGCGTCTACCCGCTGCGGACCAGGAGCGGGTATCGCGTCGAGGGGGCGTGGATCATCCGGGAGCGCAACGAGTTCATCTGGCTCCTCAGCCGCGACGGAAACGACTGGGAGGCGGCGGAACAGGCCTACTATGCTTCCGCCGAGCGCGCCGCGGTCCATCCCGACCCGGCGCAGTACATTGCCAAGGTCGAGAAATGGTTCGTGACGCCGGTGCTCCCCCGGGCTCCCGGGTGATACGCATGCAGGGCTCGCCGGGGCTCAGGTCCAGATCGGTACCCGCCAGCCATCGACATCGTACTCCTCCATGCACCGCTTCACGAGGTCGGTGCACGTCTCCATCAGCCCAGACCGACTGGCCAGATCGACGAGGTCGATCCGCACCTGCTCGTGATTGCCCGCGTAGTTCCGTTCATAGAGCTCATGCCGTCCCCCGAATTCCGTGCCGGTCGCGTCCCAGATCAACTTGAACAGCTTGATCCGCTCGAGCGCCGAGCTTTCGGATCCGCGGTAGAAGCGATCCAGGAGCGGGCGGAGCGCAGGATGCGCGAGATCGGCGCGGCTCGAGGGCACGACGATGGGACTGCCGCCCAGGGCCAGTGCGAAGATCTCCCTCACCCGCGGCCAGACCAGCGTCCCAAACAGGCGCGCCGCCGCGGCGTACTCCGTCTTCGGGATCACGCTCCCGCCTGGGCCCGGCTGCGGGTCGTTGGCCATGGCGGCCACAAGCGCCCAGATCAAGTTCCGCCACCCGACCACCTCGCCGAGCTGGGCCTGCACCCCGCGAAATCCTTCCGTGCCGTTCGCGGCGAGCCCCCGGGCGAGCAGCCCGCACATGAAGTCCAGCTTCACGCCCAGCCGCGTGAGGGACTGCAGATTGTAGCGATTGAGGAACCCTGACGCGGTATAGAATCCGGTGGACTTTTCGGTATCCCGGTAGACCAGCACGTGCTCCCATGGAATGAATGCGTTGTCGAACACGAGCACCGCATCGTTCTCGTCGAACCGGCTGGACAGGGGGTTATCGAACGGGCTCGCCGCCGCCGCCTCATAGGAACGGCGGCAGATCAGCTTCTGGCCTGCGGTCGCGACCGGCGCCAGAAAAACGAGCGCGTAGTTCTCCGCTTTGCCCGGCTCGAGGTGCGTCGCGCTGTTCTGCGCCACAAACGTGGCGTGGGTGATCGCCGACCCGGTGGCCAGCATCTTGGCGCCGCTGACATAGATCCCGGCGTCCGTCTCCCGCACGGCGTGCAGGTACACGTCCTCGACCTCGTGCACGGACCGGTGGCGGTCGACCGGTGGATTCACCAGCACGTGGTTCAAGAACAGCACCTTCGTCGCATAGTCCCGGTACCAGCGGGCGGCATTGTCCGCGAAGGGCGCGTAGAATTCCGGAGCGGCACCCAGCGACGCCATGAAGGAGGCTTTGTAATCCGGGGTGCGGCCCATGAACCCGTAGGAAAATCGAGCCCACACCGCGATGGCATCACGCGCCTGGCACAGGTCCTCCGCGGAATAGCTGGGCTTGAAGAACTTGTGCGTGAGGATTCCCCGGCGGTCCCGCGCGGTCAGCGCCTCGCTGAACGCCGGATCATAGAGCGCATCGTACAGGCGCGCGACCGACCGCACCGCGTTGCGAAATGCCGGATGCGCCGTCACATCGGCCACGCGTTCTCCGTCGATGTACACTTCGCGGCCGTCCCGCAGGCTCTCTACGTACTCAGCGCCGGTCATCGGCCGGGCCGGCAGTTCGAGCATCACCGAGTCCCCCCAGGATCCCATGTGCGCGCGTTCGGACGCTTCTCGCCGAAAATTCTATCACACCGCGAGGAGGCCTTTCCCGGATCGCCCCCTGATCGCCAGGAGACTTGTCGAAGGGCGGCGGACACCTGCGCGGAGGGTCGGGCGCGGACACCGCCGCCGCATTCTTCATAGAGCGTCCGGCCGAACCGGCCGTCTCGTGGGTATAATGAGAATCGGAGCCCGACCTCGACCGGTGCCATGCGACGACTGGATCACAACCGACCCGGCTCCGCGCGGATCCCGATCACCGTTTCATCCTAACAACGCCGTTCCGGAGAGCAAGCCGTGAGGGTGCCGCCGAAGATTCTCATTGCGGACGACAACCCGGTGAACGTCAGCGTGCTGCGGACCCACCTCTCGGCCCACGGGTACGACATCCTCACGGCGGCCGACGGCGCACAGGCGTTGATGATCGCGAGAGAACAGCAACCGGACCTGGTGCTGCTGGATGTCGTGATGCCCAAGATGGATGGGTTCGAGGTCTGCCGGCGCCTCAAGGCCGATGCCGCGCTCCCCTTCGTGCCGGTCATCATCATCACGGCCAGGACCGATCCCAAGGATATTGTCGCGGGGTTGGAGGCGGGCGGGGACGAGTACCTGACGAAACCCGTCGACCAGGCCGCCCTGGCGGCCAGGGTCAAATCGATGCTGCGGATCAAGGCCCTCCACGATACGGTGCAGAACCAGGCCGCGCGGCTGCAGAGCCAGGCGGCGCAGCTCGCCGAGTGGAACCGCACGCTCGAGCAGCGGGTCGCGGACCAAGTGGAGTCCCTGGAACGTCTCGGCCGGCTCCGCCGGTTTCTCTCCCCGCAGGTGGCCGAGATCATCGTGTCGTCGGGGGACGAGCGCGCGCTGGAGAGCCACCGGCGGGAAATCACGGTCGTGTTCTGCGACCTGAGGGGATTTACCCCCTTCGCCGAGAACGCGGAGCCTGAAGAGGTCATGGGGATCCTCCGGGAATTCCATTCTGCCACCGGTGATCTCATCTACCGATTCGAAGGGACCCTGGAGCGCTTCGCCGGGGATGGGTTCATGGTCTTCTTCAACGACCCCTTCCCCTGCCGGGACCCCGCGGCGCGGGCCGTCCAGATGGCCGTCGCCATGCGCGGCCGGGTCAGCGATCTGATCGAGTGCTGGCGGAGGCGCGGGCACCGGCTCGACTTCGGCGCGGGGATCGCCCAAGGGTTTGCCACGCTCGGCAGGATCGGCTTCGAAGGGCGCTTTGATTACGGGGCGATCGGCACCGTCACCAACCTCGCCTCCCGGCTCTGCGACACCGCCCGCCCCGAACAGATCCTGATCAGCGAACGGGTGTACGCGGCGGTCGAGGGACTGGTGGACGTCGAGCCGGCCGGCGATCTTCCCCTGCGGGGATTTGCCAAGCCCGTGCCCGCGTTCAACGTGGTTCGGCTGAGAGGGGCGGTGGCCTGACCGCGCTCAGGCGACGGCCGATTTCTCCGCCTGGCGAAGACGCCGGGACAGCGTCCGCATGATCCGGCGCACAATCGGCAGGGATTCGTCCAGCAGCTGCCAGAATTCGCGATAGCCGAGCACCAGGAGCCGCATCGGCGTGGTCGCCTCGACACTCGCCGACCGCGGCTCGCCGTCGATCAGGCTCATTTCGCCAAAGAAATCGCCGGGCCCCAGGCGGACGCGGCGCCCCAACCTGGTTGTCACCAGCGCCCGGCCGTCGACGATCACGAACAGCTCGCGGCCCGCCTCGCCGGCGGCCGCCACGGGTCTCCCGGCCGGGACTTCCACTTCCCTGACCAGCCGGGAGATTCGCCCCAGGTCTGCCTGGGAGAGTCCGACAAACAGGGGCAATTTCTCCAAGACCGCAGATCGTTCAGACGCCGACGACAGCAGCGGCATGCGCGCCTCCTCCTCGCTGGATGATAGATGCACGGCTCTGCTAGGTATTCTTCCACGGGCCACCCCGGGCAAAACTCATCACGCGGAAAAAGACTCCCGCAAACAGGCGTCGAAGTGACCGCGCAGGCGATCCGAGGGGCCTGATCCGGAGACGCGGTCCATACGGGGGAGGTGGGGAGACATGCGAGTTCGGTCGATCTGCCTGCAGATCTTCGTCATCCTGTGCGTGGCGCTTGGCGCCGCGGCGGCGCCGGACGTGCGCGCCCAGGCCCAGGCGGCCAGGGTCGGCCTTGTGTTCGACGTGGGGGGCCGCGGCGATCTCTCGTTCAACGACATGGCGTACGCGGGGCTCGCGCGCGCGACAAAGACGTATGCCGCTCGGATCGCGAGCAAGTTCCTGGAGCCGACGGCCGGCGGGCAGAATCGCGAGGAGCTGCTGCGCCTGCTGGCCGAGGGCAAGTACGATCTCATCATCGGCGTCGGGTTTCTCTTCACGGATGCGATCACCAAGGTCGCGAAGGAATTCCCGGCGGCCAGATTCGCCATCGTTGACGGCTGCCCCGATACCCCGGCGCCGAACATCGCGTGCCTGCTCTTCAAAGAGCAGGAGGGCTCCTTCCTGGTCGGCGCCCTGGCCGGCATGTACACCAAGACCAACAAGGCCGGCTTTGTCGGGGGCATGAAGATCCCGCTGATCGAGCGGTTTGAGGCCGGCTACACGGCGGGCGCCGAGTACGTCAACCCCAAGGTGACGGTGTACGCCGACTACGCGGGCACCACCGGGGAGGCGTTCAAGGACCCCGTCAAAGGCAAGGAACTGGCCTTGGCCCAATACGACCGCGGCGCGGACATCATCTATCATGCGTCGGGCGCGACGGGCATCGGCGTGTTCGAGGCCGCGGTGGGGCGGAACAAGATGGCGATCGGCGTCGACGCCGACCAGTCGCTCACGGTCCCCGCCAGCGAGCGCCCGCACATCCTGACGAGCATGACGAAGCGGGTCGACGTGGCCGTCTTCGACACCATCCGGGCGCTGCTCCAGGCCTCGTGGAAACCCGGCCCGCAGGTCTTCGGCCTTCGGGAAGGCGGCGTCGGGTACGCGCTCAACGCGTATAACAAGGAGCTCCTCAGCCCCTACGTGCCCAAGCTCGAGGCGCTGAAGAAGGAGATCACCACGGGGAAGATCAAGGCGCCGGCGAGCAGGCAGGAGCTGCAGACGTTCCTCACGTCGATCGGCAGGAAGTGACCGCCGGCCGCACCGCGCGCGCATGCGGCCGTCCGGCAGGGGGCGCATGCGATGGCATCGCACGACGTGGAGGCAACCGCGCCGGTCCTCCTTGAGCTCCAGGAGATCACCAAGCGGTTTCCCGGGGTCCTCGCCAACGACCGCATCTCGCTGAGCGTCCGCGAAGGGGAGATCCACGCCCTCGTGGGAGAAAACGGCGCCGGCAAGACGACGCTGATGAACATCCTCTACGGCCTGGATCAGCCCGACGGAGGGCGGGTGGTCTGGCGGGGGCGGGCGGTGGTGGTGCGAGGGCCCGGGACCGCGCTGCGGCTCGGCGTCGGCATGGTGCACCAGCACTTCATGCTCCTTCCGCCGTTCACCGTGCTGGAGAACGTGATCCTGGGAGCGGAGCCCGCCCGGGCGGGGGTGGTCGCGCTGCGGGAGGCGCGGGCCCGCGTCGCGCGCCTCGCAGACCAATACGGCTTGGACCTGGACCTCGATGCCCGCGTCGAGGCGCTCTCCGTGGGCGAGCAGCAGCGCGTGGAGATCCTCAAGGCGCTGTACCGCGGCGCGCAGCTCCTCATCCTCGACGAGCCCACGGCCGTGCTCGTCCCCCAGGAGGTCCGGGAATTGTTCCGGAACCTGCGCCGCCTGCGGGATCAGGGGCGAACGATTATCTTCATCAGCCACAAACTCGACGAGGTGCTGGAGATCGCCGGCCGCATTACGGTGCTGCGGCGCGGGCGCGTCATCGATACGGTCGAGGCCCCGCGCGCCGGGCCGGCGATGCTGGCCGAGTTGATGGTCGGCCGCCCGGTTCTGATGAACGTCTCCCGCTCCCCGGCCCCGCCGGGAGCCGCGCGCCTCGAGGTGCGGGGCCTCTCGGTCGAGGGCGCGGGAGGACGGCTGCGCGTCCGGGACGTCTCGTTCAGTGTCCGCGCCGGGGAAATCTACGCGATCGCCGGAGTGCAGGGCAACGGCCAGACGGAGCTGGTGGAGTCGATCGTGGGGCTGCGGGCGGCCGCGGCCGGGCGGATCCTCGTCGCCGGGCGAGACGTCACGGCTCTGAGCGTCGCCGCGCGGCGCGCCGCGGGCCTGGCGCACATCCCAGAGGACCGCCACCGGCTCGGGCTCGTGCTGCCGATGAGCGCCCGGGAAAACCTCATCCTCGGCCATCACCGGCGGGCCGCGTTCACCGGCGGGCTGCTGCTCGACGACCGCGCCGTCGACCGGTTCGCCGCTGCGCGCTGCCGCGAATACGACATCCGCCTCGCCGGCCGGGCGACCCCCGCGCTGGCCCTCTCGGGCGGCAACCAGCAGCGTCTGGTGGTCGCCCGGGAGTTCGCGTTCACGCCCATCGTGCTGATCGCGGCGCAGCCTACCCGGGGACTCGATGTCGGCGCGACCGAGTTCGTCTACCGCACACTGCAGCGGATCAAAGCACAGGGCCTGGCCGTCCTCCTCGTCTCGGTCGATCTCGAAGAGGTGCTTGCGCTCGCCGACCGGATCGCGGTGCTGTACAACGGGCGAATCGCCGGCGAGTTCCGGCGCGAGGACGCCGACGCGGCCGCGCTCGGGCTGTACATGACCGGTGGCGGACCCCCGGCGGAGCCGGCCGTCCCGTGAGGCCGGGCGGCCTGCTGCTCGTGCAGGCTGCCACGCCCATGGTCGCCGTGTTCGCAGGCGGCCTCATCGCCTCCGCGATCATCCTCGCCATTCACGAGAACCCACTGAGGGTCTTCGCGCTCATGGCCGCGTTCAACATGCAGCCCAGCTCCGTCGCCAGCATCTTCACATCCGCCACGCCCCTGATCTTCGCGGGCCTGGCGACCGCGATCGGGTTTCGGGTCAACGTGTTCAACATCGGCGTCGAGGGCCAGTACTACGTCGGGGCATTCGCCGCCTCGCTCGCCGCCTTCGGCCTGCGCGGCGTTCCCGCGGCCCTGCACCTCACCGTCATCGTCGCGGCGGCGATGCTGGGTGGGCTGCTCTGGGTGTGGGTGCCCGCCGTCCTCAAGCGGCGGCGCGGAGCGCACGAGGTCATCACGACGATCATGATGAATTACATCGCCTTCAACGTCGTGCTGTATCTCCTCGGGCTCGTGCGCGACCGCAATCTCGGGAGCACGGCGCGGATCCGCACCCCCCTGTTCCCGCCGTCGGCGCAGATGCCCCGCCTGACTCCGCTCCTCAACGCCCTCGGCGCGTCCATCCCGAGCTACTCGACGCTCAACTGGTTCTTGGGGATCGCGCTCGCGCTTGCCCTGGTCGTGTGGTTCTGGCTCCGCCGCTCGCGATTCGGCTACGAGGTCAGAGCCGCCGCCCTCAACGCGCCGGCGGCGGAGGCGGCGGGGATCAACGTGGCGCAGATCCAGTTTGTGATGTTCCTCCTCTCTGGGGCGGCCGCCGGCCTTGTCGGGCTGAGCGATTTACTGGGGCGCACCGGCTACTTCGACATCGACTTCCCCAAAGGCCTGGGCTTCCTCGGGATCTCCGTCGCGCTCCTGGCGCGCAATGATCCGCTCGGCGTGATTCCGGCGGCCCTGCTGTTCGGCTATCTGGACCGCGGCGCGGAAGGCATCCAGGCGTTTGCCAGTGTGCCGCGGGAGGTGATCACGATCCTCGAGGCGGTCATCATTCTGGCGATCGTCGTCGCGTACGAGATCATGGGCCGCTACGTCCGGGCGCTGCGGAAGCAGGAGGTCGCGTAGATGCCCCTCGCCGCCTCCGCCATCCGCCTCACGGTGCCGATCCTCCTGGCCGCGCTCGGCGGGGTCTTCTCGGAGCGGGGGGGCGTGGTGAACATCGCGCTCGAGGGCATGATGATCACCGGCACGTTCTTCGCCGCCCTCGGAGCGCATCTGCACGGTCCCCTCGGAGGGGCGCTGTACGCCGTCCTCGGGGGCGCCGGCCTGGCGCTCGTCCACGCCGTCGTCACCGTCACCTTCGGCGTCGACCAGATCATTGCCGGCGTGGCCTTGAATCTCCTCGCGGCCGGCGTGACGCGCTTTCTCACGATTCAGATCTTTGGCGTCGCCACGCAGTCGCCCGGCGTCCCGGGCTTCACCCCCTTCAGCATCCCGGGACTCGACCGCGTCCAGGCCCTCGCGCCTTTGGTGACGGGCATCTCACCCCTCGTCCCCGCCGCGCTGCTGCTGATCCCCCTGAGCCAGTGGGTCCTGCGGCGCACCGTCTTCGGCCTCAGGCTGCGCGCCGTCGGCGAGAATCCGCGCGCCGCCGAGACGCTCGGCATCAACGTCTATCGGATGCGGTATGCCGGCGTGGTGCTGAGCGGCGCCCTCGCGGGGCTGGCGGGCGCGTACCTGGTACTGGAGCAGGCGCACTCCTACCTCGAAGGCATGACGCAGGGTCTGGGCTTCATCGCGCTCGCGGCGGTCATCTTCGGCAACTGGTGGCCGGCCGGCGCCCTCGGCGCCGCCGTGCTCTTCGGCTTCTTCGAAGCCCTCAGCCTGCGGGTCGTGTCGAGCAGCATCCCCTATCAGTTCATCCAGTCGCTGCCGTACATCGTCACGATCCTGGTGCTGGCGGGTGTCGTCCGCCGCACCAGGCCTCCGGCAGCCGACGGTGTTCCCTATAGAAAGAACGGCGTGGAATGACGGTCGGGATGGCCGGGCGCGCTGCGGGGGGCGTCCGGTCATCGCTCTCTCAAGGTATCGCCGCGACGATCTTCTTGTACTCCGCCTCGTTGAAAGCGCGCAGGCTCTCGGTGCGAATATAGCCTTGCGATCCGGCATACAGCCACCCCGCGGCCGCCGCTTCGTCGTTGGGAGCTTCGCTGATGATGACCGCGTCGTACTGACCCAGCGTGAGGTAGAACGCTTTGATCTCGCCGCCCCTGGCCCGGGCCCTCTCCTTTGCGGTCGCGAGGCGATCTGGACCATGCTTGATGTCTTCGACCCCCTTTTGAGTGAATTTGACCAGCGTGACATAGGTCGGCATCCACCTCACCCCTTTCGCGTTTTAGGTTCCCTGCGCTCCCAACGTCCTCGGCATTCGGATGGTCGGCTCAAAAGCCCTTTGCCCACCGAGCGCGCGGGGACGTCTTTGCTGACACCCTAGGCAGCCGCAAGACGACGTGAACCGCGTCGCCTACAGTCGGCGGTTCCATTCCGCAGCCGCCCACGACAGTGCCTGCTGGGGCGTCATCCGGCCGAAGAACGCGTTCTCCACCGCCTCGCGGAAGACGCGGAGAAGCACGTCGCTGTGGGGCGTGACGACCGTGAGGTCCCGCGCGATCCCGAGCTCTTGGGCGGCGATCGCGCGGCCCCGGGCCTCGGGAGTGGTCCCGCCCCGGGTGAAATACGGGTCGGCCGCGGCGGCCACCGTGGAGGGAAAGGAGGCGACGACATGCGAGAACCCGAACTGGTTCTCGTCGTTGGTGACGAACAGTGCGAGGTCCACCGCCTCGGTCGGGTACCGGCTCGCCAGCGGGACAACCAGGTCCATCGTCGGCAGGTCGAGCACGCGCCCCCGCCCAAGCGGCGCCGGCGCGACCAGGGTTTCGCGGTAGACGTCCGGGCCGTCCGAACGGACCCGGAGGAGAAACTCGGGCCCGGTCACCAGCATCGCCAGCTGCCCGGCCGCGTACCGCTCGGTGGCCCCG
>Ga0209577_10004334_pt1 | contig 13353 bp, 13 predicted proteins | sample GraSoiAngelo_109_FD_185874 | JGI IMG/M metagenome (GOLD analysis project Ga0209577, IMG submission 185874) | Grasslands soil microbial communities from the Angelo Coastal Reserve, California, USA - 14_0903_12_20cm (SPAdes) (version 2) | ecosystem: Environmental > Terrestrial > Soil > Grasslands... | reverse complement strand
CTACGCCGGCATCTCGTCGGTCACCGGGCTCGTGCCGGGACGCATCCTGAGCGTGTTTCCCGCGGGGACGATGGACCCGCCGCTCAAGCTGAATCCGCTGGACGGCCGCACGAAGGTGCTCATCCTCGCGGGCGACAGCGACCAGACGGTCGCGAACATCGGTGCGAATGAGCTGATCACGCAGCTCGCGATCGCCGGCTTCCCCTACCACGACGTGCACTTCGAGGTCATCCGCTCCCACGGCTTCTTCATCGCCGACCACCTGTCGGTGCTCAGCGACTCGGCCGGCGCACGCCAGGCGTTCTGGGCCCGCGCCGACCGCTTCTTCGCGCCCCTCGTCGCGCGCTAATCGTCGCGCGGGGGCGGAACGTCGCCGACGACCTGCGCCGCGGCGTCACGCTGCTCCTGCTCCTCGTGGCGAAGCTCCTCGAACTTCGTCTCGTCGCTCGCGCGGCTCTCCGCCTCGCGCTGCGCTGCCTCTTCGGCACGCCGGCGCTCGAGCTCGGGGTCCTTCACCGTCCCGGGGCTCGTCAGTTCCTCTGGGTCGATCGTGTTTTCGCTCATGCCTGACGCGTACCCAGCCGGGTTACTCTGTGAACCGCCGCGGGCGTGGCGGAACTGGCAGACGCGCTGGGTTTAGGTCCCAGTGGGCCTTCGGGCCCTTGGAGGTTCGACCCCTCTCGCCCGCATCGACGATCGCCTGGATCAGGTCGCGGTGCAGGCCGCCTTTCTCGAGATAGGCGTCGGCGCCGGCGGCGAGGGCGTCGTCGGAGGCGCGGTCGAGCCCGCTGCCGCTCATGATCAGCACGCGCAACGCGCTGTTCAGGCTGCGCAGGCGCTTCGTCGCCTCGATCCCCGTCGTGCCGGGCAGCCCGATGTCGACGACCGCGACGTCGGCGTGCTCGAGCAGCGGATGCTCGTACGCCTCGTCGGCCGAGCCGACGTCCGCGATCACGATCAGCCGGTCGTCGGCCTCGAGGAGCGCCCGCAGGACGAGCCGGAAGCCGGGGTGGTCCTCGACGAGGAGGACGCGGATCGGATCGCCCTGTGACTGCTCCATCACGTGGTGTTGCCCAGTCTGAAACCTGCTGCAACTCCCCGGAACGGGTGAACTTCAAGCAAGGAAGCGAAGCACGGCGTCGAGCGGCGCGCGCTCCTTCTCGGGCGGCGCGCTGACCGCAGGGCCGAGGTGGATCAGCGCGACGATGCGCTCCTGCGCGTCGAGATCGAGGGCCGAGCGGATCTCGGGGTCGTCGAACGAGCCGGGCGTGCGCCAGTACGACGCGAGGCCGCGCTCGGTCGCGCCGAGCAGGACGGCGTACACCGCTGCGGCGGCCGCGTGCAGATCCTCTTCGTCCGTCGTCGCGTCGCCCGTCAGCAGCGCCGTGGCGAGGACGAGCGTCGGAGCGCGGCGAAGCTTCATCGCCTCCTTCTCTCCCACGAGCTCCGAGATCCGGCCTCGCGTCTCCGGTCCGAGGACACGGAAGCGCCACGGTTGGGTCAGGTGGTGGTTCGGGGCATAGCGCGCCAGGTCGACGAGCTCGCGCACCGTCGCCTCGTCCAGGGGCTCGGATCCGTACTGCTTGTGCGTCCTACGGGCTCGGATGGCGTCGCTGGCGTCCACGGCCTGGGAGGGTAGAGGTCTGGTTCAATGGCCGAACCTCTTATGACTGCCCAGGTCGAACAGCTCGCGGACGACAAGGTCCGCCTCACGGTCGAGGTTCCCGCGCACGACGTGCATCACGCCGTCGAGCACGCGGCGAACGACCTCGCGCAGACCGCGCGCATCCCGGGCTTCCGCAAGGGGAAGGTGCCGCGGCCGCTCCTCGTGCAGCGCATCGGCAAGGACCGTCTCTACCAGGAGGCGGTCGACAGTCACATCGGCGGCTGGTTCTGGAACGCCGCGACCCGCGCGCGCGTCAACCCGATCGCGCAGCCGGAGTACGAGTACGAGCTGCCGGCGAGCGAGCAGGAGGACTGGCGCTTCTCGGCGACCGTCGAGGTGCAGCCCAAGCCCGAGCCCGCCGACTGGACGACGCTCGAGGTGCCGAAGCACGACGCCGAAGTTCCGCAGGAAGCGGTGCAGGCGGAGCTCGAGTCGCTCCAGCGCGTCGCCGCGGAGCTCGTACCCGTCGAGGGCCGGCCTGCGCAGGACGGCGACACGGTGGTCGTCGACCTGATCGCCGAGGACGGCACCGCGCAGCGCGACTACGTCGTCGAGCTCGGCTCGGAGCGGCTCGTCGAGGAGATCGAGAACGGCATCCGCGGTCTCGGCGCCGGCGAGAGCCGCGAGATCGCATACGAGCTGGCGGACGGGACCAAGCGCAAGGCGATCGTCGAGGTGAAGGAGATCAAGGAGCGCGTGCTGCCGCCGCTCGACGACGAGCTCGCGAAGGCCGTCACGGAGTTCGACACGTTCGACGCGCTGCGCGACGAGGTCGAGGGCCGGCTGAAGGGCCAGATCGAGGACGAGCTCGAAGGGCTCTTCCGCGCGGCAGCCGTCGACGAGCTCGTGCGCGCGACGAACTTCAGCCCCGCAGGGCCGCTCGTCGAGCTGCGCACCCGCGAGCTGCTGAACGGCCTCGCGCGCAGCCTGCAGCAGCGCGGCATCGACGCGAACAGCTACCTGCAGCTGACCGGGCAGACGCCCGAGGTGCTCGAACAGCGCCTGCGCGCAGAGGCGACGATGTCCGTCGCGCGCGAAATGGTGCTCGAGGCTGCAGCAGACAAGCTCGGGATCACGGTCACCGACGACGAGATCCGCGAGGAGCTCCGTCTGGCCGGCGAGAACGACGAGGACATCGAAGACTTCGTCGCGCAGGGCGGCGCAGACCGCGTGCGCGACGACATCCGCTTGAAGAAGGCGCTCGACCGCATCGCGGCCGAGGTCACGCCGATCGCGCCCGAGCTTGCAGAGGCGCGCGACAGCATCTGGACGCCGGAGAAGGAGCAGCCGGCCGAGACACCGAAACTCTGGACCCCCGGTACGTAAGGAGCTGACCTGATGAGCCCGTTGATCCCCATGGTCGTTGAGCAGACTTCGCGCGGCGAGCGCGCATTCGACATCTACTCGCGCCTTCTCGCCGAGCGCATCGTCTTCCTCGGGACCCCCGTCGACGACCAGATCGCGAACCTGATCATCGCGCAGCTTCTGCATCTGGAGTCGGAGGATCCCGACAAGGACATCTTCCTCTACGTCAACTCGCCCGGCGGCTCCGTCTATGCCGGGCTCGCGATCTACGACACGATGCAGTTCATCAAGCCGGACGTGCAGACGATCTGCGTCGGGATCGCGATGAGCATGGGCTCGCTCCTTCTTGCCGGCGGCGCGAAAGGGAAGCGCATGTCCCTGCCGAACTCACGAATCCTGATCCACCAGGTGTCCGGCGGCTTCCAGGGCCAGGGCACCGACATCGAGATCCAGGCCCGCGAGGTGATCGGCCTCAAGCGGCGCCTGGAGGAGATCTACACCGAGCACACCGGCAAGTCCCAGGAAGAGATTTCACGCGACATGGAGAGAGACTTCTTCCTGAGCCCGACCGAAGCGGTTGACTACGGAATCATCGATTCGGTCATCACGCACCGCGATACGGCCCGGACAGAGGCCGCTGCTTAATACGGCGCCCCTAGCCGTTTTTCGAAAATCGGGGTAAAAGGAGTAACGGGATGGCGCGCGCGAGCGAAGGAAACGAGCAGCTTCTGTGCAGCTTCTGCGGCAAGTCGCAGCGGCAGGTCAAGAAGCTCATCGCCGGTCCCGGTGTCTACATCTGCGATGAGTGCATCGATCTCTGCAACGAGATCATCGACGAGGAGCTGACGACCCCGAGCTCGCTCGACCTCGACAACCTCCCGAAGCCGACCGAGATCTATGACTCGCTCAACGAGTACGTCGTCTCGCAGGAAGAGGCGAAGCGGACGTTGTCGGTCGCCGTCTACAACCACTACAAGCGCGTCCAGATGGGCGCCGAGGACGGCGACGTCGAGCTGCAGAAGTCGAACATTATGCTGCTCGGCCCGACCGGCTGCGGCAAGACGCACCTCGCGCAGACGCTCGCGCGGATCCTCAACGTCCCGTTCGCGATCGCCGACGCGACGGCGCTCACCGAAGCCGGCTACGTCGGCGAGGACGTCGAGAACATCCTCCTCAAGCTGATCCAGGCCGCCGACTTCGACATCAAGAAGGCGGAGACGGGGATCATCTACATCGACGAGGTCGACAAGATCGCGCGCAAGGCGGACAACCCGTCGATCACGCGCGACGTGTCGGGCGAGGGCGTGCAACAGGCGCTCCTGAAGATCCTCGAGGGGACCGTTGCGTCCGTGCCGCCGCAGGGTGGGCGCAAGCACCCGCACCAGGAGTTCCTCTCGATCGACACGACGAACATCCTCTTCATCTGCGGCGGCGCGTTCGCCGGCATCGACAAGATCATCGCGAAGCGGATCGGCAAGAACGCCGTCGGCTTCGGCCGTGAGATCTCGTCGAAGCGCGACGCGGAGAGCGCAGAGCTGCTCGCCGAGGTGATGCCCGAGGATCTCCTCAACTTCGGCCTGATCCCGGAGTTCATCGGCCGCCTGCCGGTGCTCTCCGCTGTGCATCAGCTGAAGCGCGACGACCTCGTGCAGATTCTGACCGAGCCGAAGAACGCGCTCACGAAGCAGTACCAGCGCTTCTTCAACTACGACAACATCGACCTGGTCTTCACCGACGACGCGCTGTGGTCGATCGCCGACAAGGCGCTGCATCGCGAGACGGGCGCCCGCGGCCTCCGCTCGATCATCGAGAACGCGCTGCTCGACGTGATGTTCGAGCTCCCCTCGCGCAAGGACGTCTCCAAGTGCGTGATCACCAAGGAGACGATCGAGCGGGGCCTCAAGCCGACGCTCGTCACGAGCGCGGGCGCGGACATCGACGACGACCAGCTCGCCGAAGAATCCGCCTAGTTCGCGCCCGGCACGCCCTGAGCTGAGTCGCAGACGTACGGCGCGAGCTGCGCGTCCGCCCACGCGCGCGACGGCGCGCCGAGGTCGACGAGCTGCGCCGATGCCGGCGCGCCGAGCGGCGTCTGGTCGACCGTCGCGTCCGTCCCGATCGAGTCGTCGTTCGACGCGAGCGTCGCTTTGAACCAGAGCAGGATCGCGCGCTGCTGCCACCAGCGGTCGAAGAAGTACGCATGCTCGCCGCGCGTCAGCTCGTACGTGTGGCCGGGCGCGTACGCCTCCATCATCCTTGCCTCGAACGCGGGCACGAGCGAGTCGTCTGCGGAGTAGAAGTTGAGGAACGGGACGCGCACGCTCGTCTGCGCGTGCATCGCGTCCTCGTGCGCGAGGATGTCGAAGCCGGTCGTGCCGTAGTAGGCGGCCGAGTCGGCGAGCGCCCCGCACGCGCTCGTCTCGTGCGGGGTCACGAGCGCGACGAGCGCATCGGTCGCCGTCGGGTTCGTCGAGATCTGGGTGTTCTGGTCCGCCGGGCCGCTGAAGGTCAGGCCGGTGGTGAAGACGTGGCCGGTGTCCTGTGCGAGTGCGAGCACGGTGTTCTGCGCGCCCTCGCTGAAGCCGACGACTCCGACCTTGCCGACGCCCGGCTGTGCGCCGAGGTAGCGGCCGGCGGCGAGCACGTCCTCCGACTCCTTCCAGCCGAAGCTCTGCGGGAAGTTCGTCGGGCCGCCGTCGCCGGCCTGCGACTCGAAGAAGAAGTCGCGCTGGTCGGCGGCGATCACGTCGTAGCCGCGCGCATAGAGGAGCGCCGCCCAGCGGATCACCGACGCGTACCCGTGCGTGTTGAAGCCGTGGACGACGGCGACGCCGGGGTGCGAGCCGGGGTGGAGGGCGAGCATCCCGAAGAGCGGGGCGCCGTCGCCGGAGGCGAAGAGCACCTGCCGGAACGCGGTCGGCCAGGCGGGGTAGTCGGGGCTGCCGGGAATCGAGCCGCTCGTGTAGTCCTCCGCCGGCGCCGTGTTCGGGACGGCCGTGTCGAACGCTGCGTCGAGCCCCACCGGCGCGTAGTCCGGCTGGTACGGCTGCGCCAGAATCTGGCTCACCGCCTGGGAAACGCGGTCGGCCGAGGCGGCCGGGACGAGGCAGAGCGCCGTGGCCCCTGCGGCCACGAGGACGGCGAAGCGCACGGTTTTACCTCCCGGTCTCAACCATTGCGGACTTGACACGTCCTATCCGTAGCGCCGAAACTTACACCTGAATCGGGTCTCAGGTTAAAGGCGACCCATCACACCACGGGAGGATGCGTTCATGCGCCATCGCTTCACCTACGTCCTGCTCGGGCTGGTGCTCTTCACCACGCTCGCCGGGACGGCGACGGTTGCGGCGCGGTCTGGCAAGTCGACCGCCTCGTACAACGTCGGCATCGTCTACTCACGCACCGGGCTGCTCTCGGCCTACGGCGGCGAGTACATCCAGGGGCTCAAGCTCGGCCTCAACTACGCGACGAAGGGCACCAAGAAGGTCAACGGCAAGTCGATCAACCTCACCCTCGTCGACGACAAGACGGACCCGGCGACGGCCGTCAACGCGACGAAGGATCTGATCGGCCAGGGCTACAAGATCATCATGGGCTCCGAGTCGTCCGGCGTCGCGCTCCAGGTCGCGCCGCTCGCCGCCCAGAACCAGGTGCTCTTCATCTCCGGCCCGGCGGCAAACGACGGGATTACGGGGATCAACAAGTACACGTTCCGCTCGGGGCGCCAGACGCTCCAGGACGTGCAGACGGTCAACGGCTTCCTCAAGGGCTCCGGCAAGAAGGTCGTCGTCTTCGACCAGGACTCCGTCTTCGGTCACGGCAACTACGCCGCGGTCAAGGCGCTCGTCGGCGCGAAGGGTCACACCGTGTCGGAGATCTCGGTGCCGCTCTCGGCGACCGACTTCACGCCCTTCGCCCAGCAGGCGAAGAACGCGAACCCCGACCTGATCTTCGTCGCGTGGGCAGGCACGACGGCCGGCGCGATGTGGAAGGCGCTCGACCAGCAGAACGTGTTCAACGGCCCGGACGTCGTCACGGGGCTCGCCGAGCGCGCGACGTGGGCGTCGCTGGGCGACCAGGCGACGAAGATCCACTTCCTGTCGCACTACGTCTACACCGCTCCGAAGAACAAGGTGAACGACTGGCTCGTCGCGCAGATGCGCAAGAAGAGCCAGGTGCCGGACATCTTCACGCCCGACGGTTTCAACGCCGCGCTCATGCTCGTCCAGGCGCTGAAGAAGGGCGACTACAACGTCGACCAGATGATCACCGCGCTCGAGGGCTTCAAGTTCCTCGGCCCGAAGGGCTTCGAGGCGATCCGGCCGCAGGACCATGCGACGCTGCAGCCGATGTTCCGCGTGCAGCTCGTGAAGAGCGGCAGCCATCTCGTCCCGAAGGTGCTCGGAACGGTCAGCAGCTACGACACCGCGCCACCAATCGTGGCGATGAAGGGCTAGCAGGAACGAACCGCGCGTGAGCGCACCCCCGATCCTCGCAACGAGGGACCTCGGGCTCGTCATCGGAGGCGCGACGATCGTCTCCGGTGTCGGGCTCGAGGTCCGCGAGGGAGAGCTGCTCGCCGTGATCGGCCCGAACGGGGCCGGCAAGACGACGCTGTTCAACCTCATCTCGGGCCTGCTCCGGCCGACGTCCGGGCGGGTCGAGCTCGACGGCTCCGACATCACCGGCGAGCCGCCGTTCCGGCGCACGCGCGCCGGCCTCGGCCGCACCTTCCAGGTCTCGAATGTCTTCCCGCTCCTCTCGGTGTTCGAGAACGTGCGACTCGCGGCGGAAGCCGCGCTCGGCGGGACGATGCGCATCTGGCGGCAAGCGGATCGCGTCACGGAGGCCGTCGAGCGGGCCGGATGGGCGCTCGACCGCGTCGGCTTGGGCTCGCGCGCGCAGGCGCACGCGGGCCTGCTCTCGCACGGGGACAAGCGCAAGCTCGAGCTCGCGATGCTGCTCGCCGGGCAGCCGCGCGTGATCCTGCTCGACGAGCCGTTCGCCGGGGTCTCGATGGAGGACGTGCCGGAGCTCGTCGAGCTGATCGGGTCGGTGCACGGCGAAGGCAAGACGGTGCTGATGGTCGAGCACCACATGGAGGTCGTGACCGGCCTCGCGCAGCGCATCGCCGTGCTGCACCACGGCAGCCTGCTCGCCGTCGACACGCCGGACGCGATCATGGGCAACGCGACCGTGCAGCAGGCCTATCTCGGAGAGGCGTTGTAGTGGCTGCGCTCCTCTCCGTCCGCGACCTGCATGTGTACCTCGGCGAGTCGCACATCCTCCAGGGCATCGACTTCGACGTCGCCGAAGGCGGCGTCACGGCGCTCCTCGGTCGTAACGGCGTCGGCAAGACGACGACCCTGCGCGCGCTGATGGGCCTCGTCGACCGCCGCGGCCGGATCGAGCTCGCGGGTGACGACGTGACGTCGACCGCGACGCACAAGATCGTGCGGCGCGGCGTCGGCTACGTCCCGGAGGACCGCGACGTGTTCGCGGGGCTGACGGTCGACGAGAACCTGCGCCTCGCCGAACGCGACGCCGAGCCGCAGTACGGGCTCGTGTACGACCTCTTCCCGGAGCTGAAGGAGCGTGGCAAGCAGCTGGCGGGCACGCTCTCCGGTGGGCAGCAGCAGATGGTCGCGATCGCGCGTGCGCTGCTGAACCGCAACCGCGTGCTCCTCGTCGACGAGCCGACGAAGGGCCTCGCACCGCTCCTCGTCGCGGAGGTCGCGCGGGTGCTCGAGCGCATCTCGGAGCTCACCACCGTGCTGCTCGTCGAGCAGAACCTCGGCGTCGTACAGCGGGTCGCGCGCGACGCGATCGTGCTCGACACCGGCCGCGTCGTCCACATCGGCCCTGCGCCCGAGCTGCTCGCCGACACCGCGATGGTCCACCGCATGCTGGGCGTCGGATGAGCACGTTCGTCCTCCTGACCGTGACGGGCATCGGGCTCGGCGCGCTCTACTTCCTGATCGCCTCGGGCCTCTCACTGATCTACGGGCTGATGGGCGTGCTCAACTTCGCGCACGGCGCGTTCCTCACCGTCGGCGCCTATGCGATGTGGTTCACCGAGTCGAAGCTCGGCGGCACGTCGATCTACGTGCGCTTCTTCCTCGGCTCGCTCGTCGGGCTCGTCGTCGGCGCGGTCTTCGCCGCCCTCGTCGAGCTCGTTTTGATCCGGCCCCTCTACCGCAGGCACATCGAGCAGGTGCTCGTGACGGTCGGGCTGGGGCTCGCGACGACCGCGCTCATCGTCTCGATCTGGGGGAACGACGCGCGGCCGGTCGCCGCCCCGCCGTGGCTCGGGCGGACGACGACACTGGCCGGCGCGCACATCCCGAACGACCGGTTCGTGCTGATCGTCGCCGCGCTCGTCGTGCTGATCGGGCTGAACGCGTTCCTGCGTCGCACGCGCTACGGGCTGATCATCCGTGCGGGCGTCGAGAACCGCGCGATGGTGACGGCGCTCGGGATCGACGTCCGGCGCGCGTTCACGCTCGTCTTCGCGATCGGCGGCATGTGCGCGGCGCTCGCCGGCGTGCTGAGCAACGTCTACTTCAGCACGGTCGATCCGCAACGCGGCACGTCGCTGCTGATCTTCGCCTTCATCGTCGTCGTGATCGGCGGCCTCGGGTCGCTGCGCGGAACGGCGATCGCCGCGGTGGTCGTCGGGCTCGTACAGCAGTACGCGAACTACTACGCCTCGTCGGGGCTCGGCGATCTCAGCGTCGTCCTGCTGCTCGGCCTCGTCCTGCTCGCGCGCCCGGGTGGGCTCTCGAGGAGCTTCACGTGAGACGGTGGATCCTTCCCGTCGCCGTGCTCGCCTTGCTGGCGCTGCTGCCGCGCTTCTCGGTCGACATCCCTTACGTCTTCAAGGACTCGATCAACACGCCGGGGACGCTGCAGCTCCTCGCGCTCTGCCTCGTGTTCGGCGGCCTCGCGATGACGTACGACCTGCTGTTCGGCTACACCGGGCTGCTCTCGTTCGGGCACGCGCTCTACTTCGCCCTCGGCGTCTACCTGGTCGCGATCGCGATCACCAAATGGCACTGGGGCTTCTACGTCGCGGTCGGCTTCACCCTCGTCGCCGGCCTCGTGGTCGCGCTCGTGCTCGGCGCCGTGTCGCTCCGCGTCGGGGGGATCGCATTCGCGATGGTCACGCTCGCGTTCGCGCAAGCGGGCTCGATCCTCGTGTTCAAGAACCCGCAAGGCTGGACCGGCGGCGAGGAGGGGCTGGGCGCCGACTACACGAAGCTGCCGGCGACGTTCGTCGGCATCTTCAACACGAAGCACCTCTATCTGCTCGCGCTCGCCTACGCCGCGATCGTCTTCGCGATCGTGCGCTGGGCCGTCGCGTCGTCACCCGGTCACATCTGGCAGGCGATCCGCGAGAACGAGCTGCGCGTCGAGGTGCTCGGCCTGCGGCCGTACGCGTACAAGCTGATCGTGTTCGTGCTCGCGTCGATCCTCGCGACGGTCGGAGGGGTTGTCTACCTCCTCCTGCTGGGCGGCGCGACCCCAGAGGTGACGAGCGCGAACTTCACGCTCACGCTGCTCATCATGGTCGTGATCGGCGCTCCTCGGCGGTGTCCTCTACACATGGGCGAACGAACGACTCGGCGACGCGTCGTCGTCGCATGTCGTCTCGTCGCTCCCGTCCGTGCTGCGCACGCCGCTCCAGCAGCCGCTGTTCGTGCTCGGCGTGCTGTTCATCCTCGTCGTCTTCTTCCTGCCCGGCGGCATCGCTCGCGCCGGCCGGCTGCGCGCGGCGGTGCGCCGGTGAGGATTGCCTGGGAGGAGCGCGGGAGCGGCCGGCCGCTGCTGCTGATCCAGGGGCTCGGCTACGCGCGCTGGAGCTGGGAGCCGGTCGTGCCGCTGCTCGCCGAGCAGTACCGCGTGCTCTTCTTCGACAACCGTGGCATCGGCGAGTCCGACAAGCCGGAAGGCCCGTACTCCGCGCGCGTGATGGCCGATGACGCGTTGCAGGTGCTCGACGACGCGGGAGTCGACCGCGCTCACGTTCTCGGTGCGAGCCTCGGCGGGATGATCGCGCAGGAGCTCGCCGTGGCCGCCCCCGAGCGCGTCGACAAGCTCGTCCTCTGCTGCACGACGCCGGGCGGCGCGGCGACCGTGCCGATGCCGCAGGTCGCCCTGCGCCGCTTCGTCGAGAACGCGCTCTCCGCCGACGCCGCGGCCGAGCTCGTGCAGGAGATCTTCGACCGCCGCGTCGCCAACCCGCTCGACCCTGCCGGCTGGCAGGCGCAGGCGGCCGCGGGCCTCGGCTTCCAGGGTGTCGACGGCGCGATCGCCGCGCCGACGCTGATCGTCACCGGGACCGACGACAACGTCGTCGACCCGCGCAACGCAGACGTGCTCGCCGAGCAGATCCCGGCCGCTCGGCTCGAGCGGATCGACGGCGCGGGCCACCTGTTCTTCTGGGAGCAGCCCGACAGGTTCGTCAGGATCGTGCGGGAGTTCCTGCAATGAGCCAGACGATCGACCTGATCATCCGCGAGCGCGCCCGCCTCACGCCGAAGCGCGTGGCGATCGTCGAGCGCGATCGCCGCTGGACGTATGCCGAGCTCGAGGAACGGTCGGAGGAGCTCGCGCGCGGCCTCGCGCACGGCGCGCGCGTCTCGACGCTGTACGGCAACTCGGGCGAGCACGTCGCGCTCATGTTCGCGTGCGCGAAAGCGGGTGCGATCCTGCACCCGATCTCGTGGCGTCTCGCGCCGGCCGAGGTGGCATACCAGCTCGACGATGCGCAACCCGCACAGTTCCTCTACTCGGAAGAGCATTCGAAGCTGGCCGAGGCGGCGCTCGAGCTGGCGCAGCCCGTCGAACCTGGTTCGCGCAGCGAACCAGGTTCAGGTGTGTCGCCCGACGACCCCCTCCTCCTGATCTACACGAGCGGCACGACCGGCAAGCCCAAGGGCGCGCTGCTCACGCACGCGAACTGCTTCTGGACGAACCTCTCGTTCGACCTCGCGACCGGCGTCCGTCCCGACGACGTGATCCTGCAGGTGCTGCCCCAGTTCCACTGCGGCGGGTGGAACGTGCAGCCGATCCTCGCGTGGTGGAAGGGCGCGACCGTCGTGATCGAGCCGGGCTTCGACGCAGCGCACGCGCTCGCGGTGATCGAGCGCGAGCGCGTCACGTCGATGATGGGCGTGCCGGCGAACTACCTCTTCATGTCGCAGGAGCCTGCGTTCGAGCGCGCCGACCTTTCGTCGCTCCGCCTCGCGGTCGTCGGCGGCGCGCCGATGCCGGAGGCGCTCCTCGACGTGTGGGCCGAGCGCGGCGTCGAGATCGTGCAGGGCTACGGCCTGACCGAGGCCGCGCCGAACGTGCTCTGCCTCGCGCCCGAGGACGCGCGGCGCAAGGCCGGCTACGCGGGGAAGCCATACCCATACGTGGAGTGCGACCTCTCCGGCGAGGGGGAACTGCTCGTGCGCGGCCCGAACGTCTTCCCCGGCTACTGGCGGAACGACGAGGCGACCGCGAACGCGTTTCGCGACGGGTGGCTCTTGACGGGGGACGTCGCCGAGCGCGACGACGAGGGCAACTACCGCATCCGCGGCCGCCTGAAGGACATGGTCGTCTCCGGCGGCGAGAACGTGTACCCGGCGGAGGTCGAGGCGGTGCTCCACGAGCATCCCGCCGTCGCCGACGCGGCCGTCGTCGGCGTGCCCGACGAGCGCTGGGGCGAGGTGTGCAGCGCGTTCGTCGTGGTCGAGCTGCCCGTGAGCGAGGAGGACCTGCGTCAGCACTGCTACGACCGGCTCGCCCGCTTCAAGGTGCCGAAGTCGTTCACCTTCGTCGAAGAGCTGCCGCGCAACTCGATGGGGAAAGTCCTGAAGTCGGAGCTCGTGCCCGCATGAGCGAAGTGCTCACCAACGTCGACGGCCGTCCGCTCTCGAAGCGGGGGCTCGACACGCGGCGCCGCCTCCTCGACGCGGCGGAGCGCGTGTTCGGGGAGTACGGCTACCACGACGCGTCGGTGGTGAAGCTCGCCGAGGAGGCGGGCGTCGCAGCGGGGACCTACTACCTCTATTTCGACTCGAAGAAGGCGATCTTCGACGAGCTCGTGCGCGACCTGAACCGCCGCGTGCGGCACGCGATGAAGGAAGGGTCGTCGAAGGGCACGACGCGCTTCGAGTCGGAGCTGCTCGGGTTCGAGGCGTACTTCCGCTTCACGCGCGAGCATCCGACGCTCTACCGGATCATCCGCCAGGCCGAGTTCGTCTCGCCGGAGATGCTCCGCTACCACTACGACAACCTGTCGGCCGGCTACATCGAGGCGCTGCGCGACGCGTCGGAGGCGGGGGAGATCGCGCCGCTCAACCCCGAAGTCGCCGCGTACGCGCTGATGGGCG
>Ga0209577_10004332_pt1 | contig 13355 bp, 14 predicted proteins | sample GraSoiAngelo_109_FD_185874 | JGI IMG/M metagenome (GOLD analysis project Ga0209577, IMG submission 185874) | Grasslands soil microbial communities from the Angelo Coastal Reserve, California, USA - 14_0903_12_20cm (SPAdes) (version 2) | ecosystem: Environmental > Terrestrial > Soil > Grasslands... | reverse complement strand
TACGGTATTGCCAAGGGCGGCAACGATTACTTCATCCAGATCACGACGGATCAGGTCGTGTTTGGTGGATTGTCGGGCGCGACGCCGGCGGAAGCGGTCAGCTGGGGCAAGGTGAATCCGGGCGTCTTGCCGGATACGGTCGTCGCCTACTGCGACTCGACCGTCGCGTTCCCGCTCTTCTGCGAGTACGCCGTTGGAGCGCCGAACGGCCGCCGCCAGCGCAAAGAGCTCGTCCACAAGCGCGCGCAGCTCGTCGCGGCGCTGACGCGCGAAGCCAAGGCCGCGCAGGACAAGAAACTCGAACTGAAAACTGAAAAGTAATGGGAACACTCTCGTCCGAGCTGGCATCGCACGCCGAGCGGCTCACTGCGCGGCCGCGGATCTATGCCGACGCGAACGTCCCCGCGGGCATCGTCGCCCACATGCGGCTCCGTCTGCAGTGGGACGTCCTCTTCGTCCTCGAGGACAACGAGCTGCGGCGCGCGCCGGACGTTCGTCACTATCAGCTCGCGCAGCAGCTTCGGCGCACGCTCGTCACGATGGATCGCGATTATCTGGACAATCGCCGCTTCCCGTTGGGCGAGAGCGGCGGTGTGCTCGTGATCAACGCCCCCGACGAGCGCGAGCTCTCGTCGCTGCTCGATCGCGTCGATCGCCTCCTGTTCCACTCCGACAACGGCGAGGAGCCGGTGCCGTTGCCTCTCGAAGGACGCAAGCTGCAGATCAACACCGACTGGGGCCGCGACTGATGATCGGCGTCGAGCTCCTCGATTCGTACGCCGTAGCCGTCTCTGTCGACGACGGCGGACGCGTGCTCGCGCGCGCAACGGCCGAGCACGAAGCCGGCGTCGGCGCCGCCGCCGAATTGGCCCTCGATCAGATCGGGCAGGGCGAGGCGATCGACGGATCGATCGGCATCGCGTCTCCGAACCCGGCGTCGCCGGCTCTCGTAGCGGTGGCGGACCGATTGGCGAGGCGCGGGCGGGCGTCGGCGCTGCCGCGCGCCGTGTCTTCGTCGGGAACGGCGGCCGCCGTTGCCGAGGCGTGGGTTGGCGCCGGACGTGGCGTCCGCGAGGTCGTCTATTTTGCCGTCGGCGATCGCTCCACGGCTGGGATCGTTCGCGGCGGCGCCCCAGTGGTCGGCAGCCGCGGACGCGCGGGATCGGTCGCGTGGCTGTCGCTCAATCCGGTCGAGCGCGAGGATTACCGGAAGACCGGGTGCCTCGAAGCGGAAGCCGCGGCGGCCGGCATCGTCCGGCGGTTGATCTGGCGCATCAAAGCGGGTGATCGATCGCGCATTCAGGACGCCGTCGACGAATTGTCGGCCATCACGCTGGACCACGTGCTCGACGCGGCGCGCGGCGGCGACGGCGTGTCGATCTCGGTGGTCCGCGACACGGCGAAATATCTCGGAATGGCCGCCGCAAACCTGGTTGTCGTCGTCGATCCGGACATGCTGGTGCTCGGCGGCATCATGGCGAGCGCCGCCGATCTGCTGCTCGAGCCGATTCGCGCCGAGATCACGCGCCGGCTGCCGCGCGTGATGATGGACGAGCTCGCGATTGCGCCGGCGACGCTCGGCGGCGACGCCGCCGCGATTGGCGCGGCGCGCCTGGCCGCGGCCGCGCCGGAAGGCGGGGCCCCCATCGCGCGGAATGTGCGCGGTGGGGTGCTTGAATGATCGTCCTGTCAGGCGCGGCGCTGGTGCTGCCTGACCGCATCCTGTCGCCGGGCACGCTCGTCATCGACGGCGATCGGATCGTCGAGATCCGCGCCGACGCGCCCTCTTCCGGCCACGCGCATCCGCTGTTTGCGTTCCACGGACATTACATCGTGCCCGGCTTCATCGACGTCCACGTTCACGGCGTCGAGGGAATCGACGCGCTGGATGCCGCCGCAGCGGGAGGATCGATCGCGGCGATTGCCGAACGACTTCCGAAGTACGGCGTGACGGCGTTCTGTCCGACGACCGTCGCCTGCGGACCCGAGGCGCTGCGCGGCGTGCTCGATCAAGTACGGCGCGCCCGCGAAGCGCCGGCGCCACGGGCCGCGCGCGTGCTGCCGGCGCATCTCGAAAGCAACTTCATCAACCCTGAATACAGGGGCGCGCAGCCCTTGTCGTGTTTGCGCTCGCCTAACCGCATTCGCCAAGGCTACGGCGGTCCACCGAAGCCTTCGGCGGAGGCGGAAGGCTCGCGCTCCAGCGCCGTGGAGCGCACGGCCGCCGTGGAGCGCGAGGCCGCGATGGATCGCGAGGCTCCAGCCGAGCGATCTGACTTCGATGCAATCGCTATCCTCGCCGAGATCGAGCGTGCCGCGCCGGACGTCGGGATCGTCACCCTCGCGCCGGAGCTCGAGGGCGCGCTCGACCTGATTCGATCGCTCACGTCCAGCGGTCATCGCGTGTCGCTCGGGCATTCCGGTGCGACATACGACGAAGCTGTGGCCGCGATTGCCGCCGGAGCACATCACGCGACCCATTTGTTCAATCGGATGCCGCCGATCGATCACCGGCGCCCGGGCCTTGCCGGCGCGATCCTGCAGGCCGACGAAGTCGCCGCGGAGATCATCTGCGACGGGTTTCACGTGCATCCGGCGATCGTCCGGACGGCGATCGCGGCGAAGCGGCCGTCGCGCGTGTTCGCGATCACCGACGGGACGGCGTTGTCAGGCCTCGGCGCGGGCGCTCGGGCGATGCTCGGCGGTCGGACGATTACGGCAGGCGAATCGGCGGCCCACCTCACGGACGGGACCCTCGCCGGCAGTACGCTGACGATGGATCGCGCATTTCAGATGCTGGCAGGCTCTATCGGTCTGTCGGTCGTCGACGCTGCGACGCTCTGCGCGACGACCGCGGCCCGCGAGCTCGGCCTCGTCGGTCACGGCGTGCTGGCCCCCGAGGCGGTTGCCGACGTCGTGGTGCTGGACGGGAATTTTGCGGTCGTGCAGACCTACATCGCGGGCCAGTTGGTGTACAACCGAGCTGCGGAGACGACGGTGCGCCCCTTAGCGTAGCGGCCGGCCTGTCTCGGCCCGAACCCGCGATCGGTGGACGTCGTCTAACCACCGGAATGGAGGGTTCTCTGATGCGCGCGGCGATTTTTCTGGCGCTCTTGTCACTCTTCCCAGCGGGCTGCGTCGATATCGTCGGCGCGGACATCCAGCAGGTCGTCCGGGAGCAAAAACACTTCAGCACGACCGGCAAGCCCGAGGTCGTGCTGTCGACCTTCGATGGCTCGATCGAAATCCGCCCATGGGACAAGCCCGACGTGCAGGTCATCGTCGAGAAGCGCGGGCGCGACGATGCGGCGATCTCGTCGATTGAAGTCCACGCGGAACAGTCGGGCAACCGGGTCGTCGTCGACGTGAAGGCCGAGAAGCACGGCGATCGCGGCTTTCACCTCACATGGAACTTCGGTCGATCCGCGAAGCTGATCGTGTCGTTGCCAGCGGAGTCCGACGTGACGGCGAAGAGCGGCGACGGCTCGATCGATGTCGAGCGCATCACCGGGAAAGTCGACCTGCGTTCGGGCGACGGCAGCATTCGCGCGCGCGAACTGTCGGGCGAGGTGAACGCGAGCACCGGCGACGGCAGCATGACGCTCGAAGGAAAGTTCGGCGCGCTTCGAGTTCATTCCGGCGACGGCAGCGTGCGGATTCACGCCGCGCCAGGAAGCACGGCGGCGAGCGATTGGGATATTTCGACCGGCGACGGATCGATCACGCTCGAAATTCCGGACGGCTTCGGCGCCGAGCTCGACGCGCACACCGGCGACGGCCGCATCCACGTGAACGAGATCCCGCTGTCGAACGTGACCGGCGAAATTCGCCGCAACACCGTCCGCGGACGACTCGGATCGGGCGGCAGCGCCGTGCGGCTGCGCACGGGCGATGGATCGATCACGGTTCGGAGATCGTGAGGTGCTGGTTGCTGATCACTCCCAGTCCCCAGCCCCAGCCCCCAGCCCCCAGCCCCCAGCAACCGTCAGTCTTTGACGACCCGTCCGCCGGTCAGGAATCGGCGGTAGTTCGAAAATCGCTGAGAGATCCTGATGCGCGGGTGGCCGAGGCCGCGCGTCACCTGCAGATACTCAATCGAATCGGGCAAGAGCAGCGTCTCGTCGGGATCCTTGAACTGCACCTGTTTGTAGTGGATGGACGTGTCGGCTCGCTCGATGATCCACCAGCCATCGCCGTAATGCACGTGTTCGCGAGGCAGCCGGTAGTCGACCTGCCTAGCCAGCTGTTCGTCGATCCGGACCACGTCGTTCGTCGTCGCGTCGATCCACACCTCGCCGCGCATGTATCCGGGCAGCTCGAGGCTGATGCAATCGCCTTTGAACGTCGCGACCGGCTTGCCGAAGGCGCGCGACTTGTAGTCGATCTTCAGCGTCCGGCCGTCCTTCGTGCGCGGCGATCGGTTCCAGGCAAATGCGTACTCGTCGCGCTTGGGCGGCAGCAGGAAGGCCAGCGGTTCGGGTGAGATCGATTTCGGATCCATGCACCCCGGCTCGGCGCTGGGCTTCGCCACGCGTCCGTTGATCTTCATCAGCCGCCGCGCCACGTTGGCTTCGGGCGCAAGCGCGCCGTCCGCGGGCGCTTCCCAGTCGACGCGCAGCTCGTACTCGAGGATGCGCGCCAGATCGTCGGGTCCGAACGAGGCGCCCAGCGACTGGATGACGACCGTTTCGACGCAGACCAGGCTTTGCGCTCGCCGGTAGTACTGCTCCACCCGTTCGCCGATGCGCGCGAGCGCCGTCATGACGTCGGCGAGACCCTGCGGCGCCGCGCGCTCGGAGCCGATGGCGGCGGCGAACAGCATCGCGCCAACGCCCAGACCGATCGCTTCACGCGCGCACGTAGCGTTGGTCCGCATACACCGTCGCATCGATGACGCCCGCCTCGAGGAAGGCATCATGCCGTTCGCGGCATTTGCTGCACGTGCCGCAGTGCGTACCCTCTCGCGGGCTCATGCACGAGAGCGTGTGTTCGAATGGAACGCCGAGCGCGAGACCGCGGCGGACGACGTCGGCTTTGCTCAGACCGGCGTAGGGCGCGTCGATCGTCACTTCATGCGCGAGCCCGAGCGACAGCGCGTGGGCCATTGCCGATCGGAACTGCGGCGTCGCGTCGGGAAAGGGATTGTGCGCGAGCGTGCCGAGCACGAGCCGATCGAGCTTCGCGGCGGCGCAGTACACGCCCGCCTTGCCGAGCAGGATGATGTTGCGGCCAGGGAGATACACGTCTTCGTCGGGCGTGTGATACGCCGGAGGCCGCCCTTCGATCGCCCAGTGCGTCGCGGCGTAGACGTCGCGCATGTCGACCGACAGCGACGCGAGCCTTCGCACGTGCGACGCGAAAGGGCGCGACGCGAGCAGCTGCGCGATCGCCACGCGCTCGGCCGATTCCCACGCGAGCCCGACGCTGACGTAGATCGGCTGCACGTCGCCGCGGCTGCGATGGATTTCGTCCGCGAGGAGAACTGCGCTGTCCAATCCGCCCGAGAGAAGCACGGCCGTGCCGCTCATGCCGACGCGATTCTATGACAGAATTTGAAGCGCCTGCGGCCATGCCGACCCGCACCGCGCCCGGCAGCGTTGCCGGCGAGGCATCAGCGAGCGGGGGCAGCCTTGAGCCCGACGCGTGGGGCGTGGGGCGCCACGCGAGTGAAAAATGAACCCCGCGAGAAAGTAAGAAATGTATTCCGTTACGAAGCGCATCGACTTTTGCTACGGGCATCGGCTGCTCGACTACGACGGAATCTGTAAGCATCCTCACGGCCACAACGCATCAGCCGAGATCGAGGTTCGCACCGGAACGCTCGACAATCGCAACATGGTCTGCGACTTCAGCGACATCAAACGCGTGATCAAAGGCTGGATCGACAAGGAGCTCGATCACAAGATGCTGCTGAGACACGACGATCCGCTCGTGCCGCCGCTTCGACAGCTCGGCGAGCCGGTCTTTCTGCTCGACAGCAATCCGACCGTCGAACGCATCGCGCGTCTCATCTTCGAATACGCGAAGGAGCAGGGCTTCCCGGTCGTGCGGGTGAAAGTGTGGGAGACGCCGACGTCCTTCGCCGAGTTCGCAACCCAGTAGCCGCCGCGCCTTGCCGTTCTCGCTGTACGTGTTCGATCTCGACGGAACGCTCGTCGACTCGCGCCGCGATCTCGCGGAGTCGGCCAACGAGCTGCTGCGCGTGTCCGGCGCGTGGCCGCTGCCCGAAGAAGACATCGGACGAATGGTGGGCGACGGTGCCGCGGTGCTCGTCGCCCGTATGTTCGCGGCCAGCGGCATCGCGCAGCCGCCGGATGCGCTCGCGCGGTTTCTCGCGATTTACGATGGCCGCCTCCTGAATCACACGCGGCCCTACTCCGGAATCCGCGAGACGCTCGATCGGCTCATCGAGCGGGCGCCGCTCGCCGTGTTGACGAACAAACCGATTGCCGCCACGCGCCGCATTCTGGCGGGACTTCAACTCAACGGTTATTTCGACGCGTCGTTCGTGATCGGCGGCGATGGTCCGTTCCCGCGCAAGCCTGACCCGAGCGCACTCCGCCACCTCGCTGCGATTGCCACGACGACGGTCGCGTCGACGCTGTTGATCGGCGACTCGCTGATTGACTGGCGCACGGCGCGCCAGGCCGGTACGGCGATCTGCCTTGCGCGTTACGGTTTTGGTTTCGGAGGGATTCCTCGCGACGCGTTGAGTCCGGACGACTGCATCGTCGACGATCCCCTCGCGCTGCTCGCGATGTAGGAATTTGCTACAGGATTTCGCGCTCCACTGTCGGGCTTCGCTGCACGTCATTGGCACGTCATTGATACGTCAATCGAAATCGTTCGCTAATGAAGTGGCACTACCATTGCTGAGATAAGCCCCCGTCCCTCGGCCGAGTCACGCGACAAATCGATTGTTCGACCACGTAGAATACCGAACTTATGCCGACGCCACTGATTGAGGGCCATGGACGATCCACGGGTCTCGTCGAAGTCCTCGATCGCGTCCTCGACAAAGGTCTCGTGGTGGCGGGCGATATCAAGGTTTCGCTCGCGGAAGTCGAGCTCCTGACGATCAGGATTCGACTGCTGATCTGTTCGATCGACAAGGCTGAACAGATCGGACTCGATTGGTGGAAGTACGACCACCACCTCTCGCCGGGGCGGCAGGCGGTGTCGGCCGAAAACGAAGAACTACGCAAGCAGGTGCGTGTGCTCGAGCGTCGACTCGCGACGCTGATGCGGCGCCGAACCGCGACGATGAGGTAGCCGCGCGCGCCGCAAGGAGAGTTCGATGCCCGTTGAACGTGCAGCAGGCGGCACAAGTCTTATCGACGTCCTCGACCGAGTGCTCGACAAGGGGATCGTCATCGATGCATGGGTGAGGGTCTCACTGGTCGGCATCGATCTCATCACCGTCGAAGCCCGCATCGTCGTCGCGTCGATCGAGACATACTTGAAGTACTCAGAAGCGGTCGGGTCGCTCGCGCCGGTCGCGAAGCCGGCGATCGAGAGCAAGGGATATGAGGAAGTCGTTGCTGAAAACGCCGCCCTCAGGGCTAAGCTCACGCCTGGCGCCGCCGGCCGCACTCGTCGCGGTCGACGCCGCGCGAAGGCCCGCGAGCAGGCGTAACGGTTCGGCGCCCTACACCGGCGTCCCGCGCGTTCGCGTCGCGGTCGAAGAAGCCTCCGCGCTGAGCGACGAGGAGCAGCAGCAGCTCGCGGCCCGCGTGCGGCTGCTCGAAGGGTTCATCAGCCGTACCGACGTCTCCGACACCGCCCAGCACGCGCTGCAGTGGATCGGCGAGACGCTCGGCATCGCGAAGTCCATTTGTCTCGTCCGGCCGATGGGCGATCCCGCGCTGTTCGCCGCCGGCCAGTACGGCTTCACCAATCCCGCCGCGTCGTCCTTCACCGTCTCGCTCGAGGAGTGGGGCAACCCGCTGGTCAACGCGCTGAACAACCGCAAAGAAGTCTTCTTCCCTGGCGCGCACTCGGCTGCCGATCGGAAGCGGCGCCCGGCGACGCCATTCGACGACGACGCGGCGTTCCACGTCGTGCCGCTCGGCGTCAGCGGCGTCGGCGACGAAGCGTTTGGCCTGCTGCTGCTCGACGGCCGCGCGTCGGTGACGTCGGAGCTGCACTGGTTCATCAGCGTGTTCGTCCAGAAGCTCGATCAGATTCTGCGGCAGCAGGCGCTCACCGAAGGAGACCGCAAACAGGGCCGCGAGCGGTCGCTGCTGTACAGCATCATCAACGCCGTCAGCGATCCGATTCTGCTGACCGATACGGAAGGGCGGCTGCTGATCGCGAACCAGCGCGCGCTGACGCTGTTCACGGCGTCGGAAGAAGAGAGCGAAGGACGCCGCGGCGCGGTACGGATGAACAACATGCTGCTGTCGTCGGCGCTCTCGAGCAAGGCGATCGAAGAGACTGGCGCCAGGCGGCGCGAGCTGCTGCTCGTCAACCCGGCCGACGGTTCGGACCTCGTGTTCGAGCTGCTCAGCACCGTCACCGAGGATCCGCGGCAGGGCAGCGGCGTCGTCTCGATTCTCCGCAACGTCACCGACCTGCGCCGCGCAAGCGAGGAGATCGAGGAGAACTATCGCAAGATGCGCGTCGCCGAGGCGCAGGCGCGCGCCGAGAGCGATCGTCTGAACCTGATCATCGATTCGGTCGCGGATCCGATCGTCGTGACCGACGCGTCTGGCGCGACCTCGCTGATGAACGAACCGGCCGAGCGGCTCTTCACGATTCCGTCGGGCGCCAGCGAGATCGAGCAGCGTTGGGTCCAGACCAACGACGCGCATTTCTCGTCGTTCATCGCGGGCATGCTCGTCAGCGCGGATCAACGCCGCAACGGCGAGATCGGCCTCGTCGATGCAAAGGCGGGCGAGCCGATGCCGGTCGAGGCGATTGCCGGAAAGATCCTGTCGGAACACGGCGAGCTGAACGCCGTCGTCACGATCCTGCACGACCGGCGCGAAGCGATCGAGAAAGCGGAACTCTACGAGCAGCTCCAGCACGCGGCCGACGAGCTCGAGCGAAAGATTCAGGCCGCGACGGCCGATATCGCGCAGCAGAACGAGCTGCTACGGCGGCAGGCGATCGAGCTGGAGCAGGCGTCGGCGTTGAAGTCGCAGTTCCTCGCGAACATGTCGCACGAGTTCCGCACGCCGCTCAACGCGATGCTCGGCTACACGTCGATGCTGCTGCAGGGCGTGGCCGGCCCGCTCGAGGCGCCCGTCAAGCGGCAGCTCGCGCGCGTCGAATCGAACGGCCGCCACCTGCTGACGATCATCAACGAGATTCTCGACATTTCCCGCATCGAGGCCGGCCGCATGCCGCTGCAGGCCTCGAAGTTCAAGATCTACGACCTGATGTCGGAAGTACGGGCCGAGCTCGACCCGATCATCCTGCGCTCGAAGCTCACCGTGACGATGCAGCTCGAACGCGATCTGCCGCAGCTCGTGACCGATCGCCAGAAGGTGAAGCAAATCCTCGTGAATCTGCTGAGCAATGCCGTCAAGTTCACCCATCACGGCGGGGTGACGTTGTCTGCGCGACGCAACGCGCGAGACCGCACGATCGCGCTCGCCGTGACCGACACCGGAATCGGCATCTCCGCGGCCGATCAGGACCGAATCTTCGAAGACTTTCGACAGCTCGACAACACGCCGACGCGCGCATACGGGGGCACGGGCCTCGGCCTGTCGATTTGCCGCCGTCTGGCCCAGATGCTCGACGGCCGGATTTCAGTTCAAAGTCAGGTCGGCAAGGGCTCGACGTTCACCCTGACGCTGCCGATCAAGGGACGGAAATGACCAACAAGGATCAACGGCCGCGTGTGCTCATCGTCGACGATTATCCGGACGCGCGCGAGATGTACTCGGAGTACCTGCAATATTCGGGGTTCGACGTCGTCGAAGCGCAGAACGGCCAGGAGGCGCTGCAGCGGGCCGTCGATGAGCAGCCCGATATCATCCTGATGGATCTGTCGCTGCCGGTCATGGACGGCTGGGAGGCGACGCGCCGGCTGAAGGCGGACAAGCGAACGGCGTCGATTCCGGTCGTCGCGCTGACCGGGCACGCGCTCGCCGGCATCTCCGACGGCGCGAAGAAGGCGGGCTGCGACGCGTTCGTCACCAAGCCCTGTCTGCCGGAAGATCTCGTGAAGGAAATCCGGAAAGTGCTGGACGATCTCGCGTCGGCCTCAACGAAGAAAACCCGCAGGAGCGCCAAGTATGGCAAGAACACCATCAACTAACGCCCGCAAGCGCGATCGCGAGGTGGCGCCGCCGGTGCGCGCGGGCGGCAAGAAGATGGCGACGGCGCGTCCGGCGCGCGCAGGCAGAGCGAACGGTGCCGTGAAGGCCGCGGCGAAGCCGTCGAAGCACGAAGGCCGTGCGGTGCATCGATCGTCCGAGAAGATCGTTCAGGGCGGGAAAGCGACGACGGTGGAGGCGCCCGCGTCCGGCGGCAGCCGCGGCAAGTACGTCTACTGCATCATCGAATCGAACGACGCGCTGCGATTCGGGCCGATCGGCATCGGCAGCGATCCGTCGGAGGTCTACACGGTGCACTACAAGAGCCTCGCGGCGGTGGTGTCCGACGCGCCGCTCGAAGTGCTCGACTCCACGCGCGAGAACGTGCTCGCGCACGAGCGTGTGAACGAAACGGTCATGCGCGAGCACACGGTCATTCCGATGTCGTTCGGCACGATATTCAAGACGCGCGACGACATCGTCGAGCTGTTGCGCTCGGCCGCCGAGGCCTTCGGCGACGTGCTGAACAAGATGCAGAACAAGCTCGAGTTCGGACTGAAGGTGCTGTGGGATCGCGACCAGTCGATTCGCGAGGTCGAGAGCGACGACGAGGACATCAGCCGGCTGAAGAAGGAAATCTCCGGCCAGAAGGGTCCGACCTACTTCGCGCGCATGCAGTACGGACGCCTCATCGATTCGGCGCTGCAGTCTCGATCGGAGCGCTACGTCGCCGACGTCCTCGAGCAGCTCCGCGAGGTCTCGGTCGCGTCGCGCATCAACAAACCGATCGGCGACAAGATGATCATGAACGCGGCCTTCCTGATCTCGCGCGATCAGGAGCAGGCGTTCGACGCGAAGGTGAAGTCGATCGCAAGCAAGTTCGACAAGCTGACGTTCAAGTACACCGGCCCCTGGCCTCCGTACAATTTCGTCAACATTCGTTTGAAGCTCGAAAGGGCATGACTCAGCTTTCAGCTTTCAGCTTTCAGCTGATAGCTGATAGCTGTAAGCTGAGAGCTGATAGCTGAGTGATGTTCATCCTCGATTCGCTGCTCATCGGTGGCCTGCGCTTCGTGCTCGACCAAGTGGTTGCCGCGGCCGAGGCCGAGATGAACGACGATACCGCGCTGCGCGAACAGCTCCTTGAAGCGCAGATGCGGCTCGAGCTCGGCGAGATCTCCGAAAAGGAATTCCATCAGACGGAGCGCGACATCCTCGCCCGCATCCGCGAGATCAAAGGGCGGCCGCAGGGCGCCATCAGCATGTCGCCCGAGGACAAGGTGTCGGGCGTCGAGATCGAAAGCTGGAATTCTGAAGGCTGACGTCTGACGACCCGCCAGCCTGCAGCGACCAGTCCCCGGCCCAGATTTGTTTTTTACGGTGGAAAAGGCGGCGTCGGCAAAACGACGTGCGCTGCCGCGCGAGCTCTCGCTGAAGCAGCCTCGGGCTCGCAGGTGCTCGTCGTCTCCACCGATCCCGCGCATTCGCTCGGCGACGCGTTGGTGACCAGGCTCGGCGTCCGGCCGACGCGGATCCGCGCGAAGCGCCACACGTTCGATGCGATCGAGCTCGACGCGCCGAGGGCATTGGCACGGTGGGTGGACGCGAACCGGGTGGCTCTGGGCGATGTGCTCGAGCACGGCACCTGGCTCGATCGAGACGATGTCGACGCGCTGCTCGATTTGTCGATCCCGGGCGTCGACGAGCTCGTGGGTCTGATCGAAATCGATCGTCTCTCTGGAGCGCGCCGCCTTCGCGCCTCCGGCGCCTCGGCGAGCCTCGGCGAGGCCCGCCCGATTCGCAAGCGCGCTCCCTACGATCTCATCGTCGTCGACACGGCGCCGACCGGGCATACCTTGCGGTTGCTCGGGGCGCCCGAGCTGGTGGCGGCAGTCGCAGAAGTGCTCGACGCGCTCCAGGAAGAGCATCGGCTGATTCGCCAGCAGCTTGCACGGGTCGGCCGTCCTGAAGCTGCCGACCGCCTCATCGCCGAAATCGGCGCGCAAGCCGCGGAAATCGCCGAGCGGCTGCGCGACGGCGGTCGCACAGCCTTTCACTGGGTGACGCTTCCCGAACCGATGTCGGTGGCCGAGAGCGAAGACGCGCTCGCGGCGCTGGACGCGATCGGCGTGCCGATTGCCGAAGTCGTCGTGAACCATGTGCTCACCGATCTCGGGCCGTGTCCGCTGTGCGATCGCCGCATCGCGGACGAGGCGCGGACGATCGCGCGCATCCGGCGGACGATCGGACGCGGACGACGTGTTCGGCTGATTCCTGCGCAGCTCGAGGAACCCCGCAGCGTGAATGCTCTGGCGGCAATTGGACGGTCACTCGTAGGGCCCGACCAGCATGTCGGCTCCGATCCGCGCGTCGGCCCGGGGCGGCGCGTCGCCTCCGGCCGCCGTGTCGTCTTCGAACGACATGGCGCACCGACGGAGCGGGGCGGACGCGCTGGTCCGCCGCTGCCAGAACTGTTAGGTGATGCGCGCCTCGTTTTCTTCGGCGGAAAGGGGGGCGTTGGAAAGACGACGGTCGCAGCGGCGGCGGCGTTGTCGCTGGCGCATGCGCATCCGGACCGCCGAATCCTGATCCTGTCCACCGATCCGGCGCATTCGCTCGGCGACGTGTTCTCGGCGCGGCTGAGCGATCGGCCGCGTCGCGTTGGAGGTGGTCCTGCGAATCTCGTCGCACGAGAGGTCGATGCGGAAGCGGCGCTGGCCGCGCGGCGACACGATCTCGAGTCGGCGCTCGAAGAGATCGCGTCGACGGTCGGCGCGGCCGGCGTTCGGATTGGCGGCCGCGGGTCGGAGCTCCTGAAAATCGCGCCGCCAGGCATCGACGAGCTGTTCGGGGTCCTTTCGGTGGTGGGCGCGCGTACTGCCTATGACGCGATCGTCATCGATACTGCGCCGACCGGACACGCGGTTCGGCTGCTCGAGATGCCCGAGGCGGCGCGCGCGTGGGTCCAGGTCCTGATGCGGGTCCTGCTCAAGTATCGATCCGTCGTACGTGCCGGACCGCTCGCCGCGGCGCTCGTCGATCTCTCGAAGTCGATTCGTGATCTGCAGGCGCTGCTGCACGATCGAC
>Ga0209577_10004330_pt1 | contig 13356 bp, 18 predicted proteins | sample GraSoiAngelo_109_FD_185874 | JGI IMG/M metagenome (GOLD analysis project Ga0209577, IMG submission 185874) | Grasslands soil microbial communities from the Angelo Coastal Reserve, California, USA - 14_0903_12_20cm (SPAdes) (version 2) | ecosystem: Environmental > Terrestrial > Soil > Grasslands... | reverse complement strand
CAGGCAAGACTTTCCTTACGCCATAGCGAAGAGAAGCCAGAAGCCAGAAGTCAGAAGTCAGAAGTCAGAAGTCAGAAGTCAGAAGTCAGAGGAGCGCGCTCCGCTCGAGAACTGCCGTGCGCGATGAGGACACGACCTGTCCTTGGTCGCGGCCATCGCTCCCAATAGCGATACCTTCCTTGGAAAAGAGAATCGAAAACACCTGCAGACTGCGCGCCCGAAATACGCCTGCGCAACTGAGCAGGTAAAATCGCCACATCCGTCGGAAACGTTCGCCGTAACGATCTGCGAAACGGGGCCAGGTGCGGCGGAAGTTTTCCTCCCAGGCGAGCAGAGTAGGGTCGTAATTCGGCCCGATGTTCTTGACGTCTTCAATAATGAAAACGCCTTCCGCAGCGCGCGTCAGATGGGCAAGGGAAGGAAGCATGGAGTTTGGGAAAATGTAGCGCTCGATCCAGGGATCGGTGTGGACGCGTGAAAAGTTTCCGCAGATTCCCTGGCAAAGAAACAATCCATCCTCGCCTAACGAACGAGCGGCCGCTCGCATATAGGTGCGATAATTTTTGTAGCCGACATGCTCGACCATGCCCACGCTCACGACCCGATCAAATCGTTCGGTGACTTCGCGGTAGTCGCGCAGCTGGATTTCCACGTCCAATCCGCGACACCAACGTTGCGCGTAACGGCATTGCTCCTGTGAAATTGTTATCCCGACTACCTGGCAACCGTAATGGCGAGCGGCATAACGGGCCAAGCCGCCCCAGCCGCAGCCGATGTCCAGCAGGCGCAAGCCGGGTCGCAGACGCAGCCTTTGGCAAACCCAATCCAGCTTCCGCAGTTGCGCGGAGGCGAGATCGTCGCCTTCAGCGAACAGCGCACAGGAATATTGCATATTCGGATCGAGCATCGCTTCGAAGAAATCGTTGCTCAGATCGTAATGTACCCGGCCGACTTTTCGGGAGCGCCGCGGAGTTTGCTGGTTCGCGAGAAGCGCGGTGAGCAATGCCCAGACATTGGGAAGTCGAAATGCGAAACGCTTGTCGAGTCCGGCGCGAATGGCACGGCAACACATCTCATCCAGCGCTTCGCAGTCCCACCAGCCATCCATGTAGGACTCCCCGAATCCGAGCGTACCGGAAGCCAGGATCCGGCTAAAGAAGCGCCGGTCCTGCACCTGTATGTCCCAGGGGCGAGCGCCGTCGATCCGAATGTCCGCGAACGCGAGGAGATTGGTCATCACATCTTCGGCTTTGGACATAGGTTTTGATCGGTCGCACGAGTGCTTTGTCACCGCCCAAAGAATCGCGTCTGCTCCGGCAATTAGTTTGAATGGGATGTCAGCCGCAGGGTTCCGAGGACTAGCTCTCAGGATCGCGATCGGGTCGAGCTTGGTTCGGAATTTCCTCGCCACGCGCACCACTGCTTCTCTCGCTCGCCACGGATTTTCAGTCTTGCTGTGGCTGTGATCGCAAGGTAACAAAGAGATGAAAGGGAGGCGTTGGAAATGATTGTTTGTCTTTCGCTCAATCTGGGCGATACTCCGACCTTATTGGATTGCTCTGGTAACTTCACTGCGCGGTAGATCGTCAGGTGAGCTTCGCTCATTGGTGGTTTGAAACCCGATTCACGGGAACGGCTCTGTAGGTCGGTAGTTTTTCCAAATTCAAACACAATGAAAATGTACGTAGGTAATCTCTCCTTTGAGAGCACCGAGAACGATCTTCAGGATCTGTTCGAACAACACGGCACCGTTAACGAAGTCCATCTGATGATGGACCGGTTCACGGGCAAATCGCGCGGGTTTGCGTTCGTCACCATGAACGACAGCGCACAAGCCAACGCCGCGGTGGGCGCGCTTAACGGCCACGAACTTAATGGCCGCGCGTTAACTGTTAACGAAGCGCGTCCGCGCGAAGAGCGTCCGCGTCCTCAAGGGGGCGGCGGCGGCGGGAAGCGTCAATTCACAGGCTTTCGCCGGTAAAGCGGTTTAGATGTCGGCCCTGAAAAATTTTCGGGGCCGACGTTACTAATAAATGACACGTCTGCCGCTACCGTATGAATTCTGAAAAAGCCATCCAACTGGAGGGCACTATCATGTCGGTGCTGCCTGGAACCATGTTTCGCGTCGCGCTCGCGAACGATCATCTCGTTCTCGCGCACATTTCCGGAAAGATGCGCAAGCGTTTCATTCGGCTTACAATCGGGGACCGGGTAAAAATGGAGATGTCGCCTTACGACACCGCCAAAGCGCGCATCGTTTACCGACTCTAATTATGGCGACGCGATTCTTTTTCGATCCGCCACGACGGCCGAAATCAAAACCCGGTCCTAACCTCAAAAGCCTGCTCGTGCGCTGTCCTTCCACGTCAAAACTGACTGATACCGGAAGGACTATCGAAGCGAACCTCTGGCCGATGGCCAAATTAAAAACACAAAAAGTCACCTGCGCGCATTGCGGCGGCGTTCATACCTGGACAAAGAAGGACGTCATTCTCGGCCGATATCAGTGAGCCGGTGATTCTTCCCAAAATTTCCGCCCTTGATTTTCCGTATTCCGACGGACCGCATCAATTGGACGACCAGCTCGTTCCTGATCGGTACGTTTTTTCTCACGCTGACAGCCGTGCCGTTATACCTGTGGTATTTCGGCCTTAATTGGTTTCAGCTAGCTATTTTTGCAGCGATGCTGGCCGCGACCGGCTTCAGCATCACGCTCGGTTATCACCGTCTCTTTTCGCACATGACTTTCCGGGCGAGACTCCCGGTGCGCCTGTTCGTACTCATCTTTGGCTCCGCTGCGTTCGAGAATTCGGTCCTCATGTGGGCCAGCGAACATCGACGCCATCATAAACATGTGGATCACGACGAAGATCCGTACGACATCACCAAAGGTTTTTTCCACGCCCATATCGGCTGGCTGTTGTTCAAGCTCTTGCCACAACCGCCGTTCGATAACGTTAACGATCTAAAGAGAGATCCGCTGGTGATGTGGCAACATCGGCATATTCATCTCCTGGCAGTTATCGTCGGCTTCGGTCTGCCGACGCTGGCCGGGTTCCTGTGGGACGGCTGGATCGGCGCGCTTGGTGGTTTTCTAATTGGTGGCATCGCAAGAGTTGTAGTTCTTCAACACGGCACATTCCTAATTAACTCAGCCTGCCATACCATCGGGCGTCAGCCGTATTCGAAGCGATGCAGTGCGCGCGACTCGTTTTTCCTGGCTCTGTTTACCTTTGGCGAGGGCTATCACAATTATCATCACGAATTTCAGCACGACTATCGAAACGGCGTGAAGCCCTGGCAGTGGGATCCGACGAAATGGTTGATCTGGATTCTATCGAGACTGGGTTTAACGAACGGTCTGCGCCGAGTGCCGGAGGAAGCAATTCACGCCACGCAAGCGCGAGTACGGGATTTACGGATCGATAAAAGGCGTTGACGCGCGCGCGCATGCGAAACTGGCGGAGACTGCTGTAGCCACGGCCCCGTGGGCGGTTTTCCAGGAATTGTGACATTTTGAAGGACGACTGGCATTCTTCAAAAGATGCAGGCAGTATCCTTCCGCGTTATGAAGCCATCGCTCAGCATAATTGTAGTATGTCTGGTCTTTGCCTTACTGGCTGCGCCCGAGGCAGCGGAAGCGGGACCTTTCGAGGACTTTTTTAGGTCGATACGAAACTCAATGGCGCGCCCTGCACCAAAGCCACGGCCGGCGCAATCGCGCCAGACGAGTCGTAAGCAGAATAATGAGACTCCGCCAAGCGATGCTGCAGATGCTTCGAATAGTCAGGCTTCACCAAGTCCGACTCCGGCCCCTGCACCTCCGAATCGGAACAACGTCCGCGTGGCGAAGGCAACCGCTGTCAGGAAAAACGGAAAGGACGATCTGCCTTATGGAATTCCCGTGCCCGGAAAACAAGGCTTGGTTACCAGTCCGTTCTCGCCAGACAGTGGTTACATCGACGTCCGGAGTTTTCCGCCCGGAACCGAAGTAAAAGATCCCTACACGGGAAAGAGTTTCCTTACGCCGTAACGATCTATCGATGAAGCCAATTGGCGAGCCGACACGTGTTTCAACTGGCCTCGCTACTTAAATAAGTTCAGGTCAATTGAATCTGCCATTGCTTTGTATCCATCGTCATTGGGATGGAGATGGTCCTTTGAAGCGAACTTCGGCAACAGTTGGCTGGGATGATTGGGGTCGCGCACGACAGCGTCGAAATCAATGACGCCATCGAAAGTCCCGCTAGTCCTGATCCATTTGTTTACCGCCTGGCGCGTTGCTTCTTTTGCTTCCGAGTAATAGCCGGGAATGTCTACGCCTTCGCAAGGTGTAATCGTGGCGCCAATGAGCTTGAGGCCCCGAACGTGTGCGCGCGAAATCAACTGCCGGTACGCGTCAGTGATATCCTGAACGCTGCGCATCTCGTTTGGATCGGCAAGATATTGACCGTCCATTTTTGCACCGGGAAAACAGATATCATTGAGCCCTTCCAGCAGCACAATATGAGTGACCCCAGCCGGAACGAGCGCGTCGCGGTCGAAACGCGCCAGAGCACTGATGCCGAAGATGTCGCCATCGCGTAGCAATCGATTGCCGACGATGCCTTCGTTGACCACCGCTAATGCCGAAGTTTTTGACGTATTGGCCGCACGCCGAATCAGATCACTCGGCCAATTGTTATCCGCATCGACGGTTGATCCGTCCCCGTCAGTGATGGAGTCGCCAAACGCCACAACAAGACGCTGCGACGGCTGGGCGGGAACGAGAACCGCAGTAACGGATATCGAAGCAGTTGATGTTGTGGTTGCATCGATTTTCTCTTCATGAGTAAAGTCGCCGTGTTGCGAAATTACGGCATGCTTGAACGCAAACGCGTGCAGAGTCGGAGTGGTAAGGCGTTTTGGGAAGTAGATGCTCACGCTGATCTCGGCTCCGAAGATTACCGGAAACGTCATTGGATCACTAAGCACTGGCGCTCCGGCTGGAATCGTAACCGATTTGTGTCCTTCAAATGTAACGCTTCGGATCGATTCTTGTTCAACGCTCGAGGCATCGGTTGGGGCGGCAACAGTGGCCGAGCCGATTACGAGAGGCGATGAACCGAATTCGTTAGAAAAGCGAAGCTGAATCTGACTTCCTCCCATCGAGATGCGGACGCGCTCGCGCACCGTTTGATTGTCGATGTTGAGGAGAGCTTCGCGCGGATTCGGGCTTCCGGATTGTGGACTCGCCGCCCAGCTGGCGATCCAGGCATTTGTCGAACCCCTAACCGGTCCAAGGGCAAACAAGAAAAGGCTAATAAGGACGCAGATTCGCAGCGTATTCATAAAGCTAACCCGCAGTAGTGGGAGTTATTTCATCAGCGAAAAATCTGTCGGACGCATGTACACCTCATCCACCCGAAACACGTTGCCCTTCTTGTCCAGTAGAGGCTTCGCGGCTTCGACGTATGGTCGAAACACTGGATCGGTATGGAGCGCATCCCAATTCTTTTTCGCCTCTTCCCGGCTGCGATGAGCCACGATGTAGATGAACGTGTCCTTCCATGCGGGATCTTCGTTTGGCACCCAGAAGCCCACCACGTTGATGCCGTGGCTGGCCATCAGCTTTGAAGCGTCGTAAAAGAGCGATTCAAGGGCAGGTACTTTGCCTGGCACGGCATGATAAATTCGAAGCTCGAAGACGCGGCTGCTATTGGTCTTCAAATGGTTTGCGTGCGACAAACGAGCGGTAACGAGTGATCCGACAGCAAACGAAACGAGGACCGCGCCCCAAACAATCCATCCGTTGAATTTCCATCGGTTGGGCGTTGTCAATAGCACATTTCTTTTCATACCGTCTGCTTCCCTTTGCGCATCCCAGTCAGTTGACTAACTGATATAATAGTATACAGTCCGGGTCAGTCAAGGATGGAGTAATGCCAAAATCGAAAACGAACAATCGGACGCGGCTTCTTCAGGCCGCCGTGAAGGTCACCCATCGCTACGGGTTCGACCCCATGACTCTTGCTGACATTGCGAAGGAGGCGCGGGTTCCTCTGGGCAATCTCTACTACTACTTCAAGACGAAGGAGGAGATTGCCGACGCCATTGTCGACCTTCGCGTTTCGCGATTGAGGGTACTGCTGCAAGAGCTGAACAAAAAGGGTTCTCCCAAAGAGCGACTGTGCGGCTTCGCCCAGCTGAAGATTGATAACCGAGACGTGCTGGCCCGCAGTGGTTGTCCTGTCGGGACCTTGTCTTCCGAATTGCGTAAGCACGGCGGCGCAGTTGCTAACAAGGCGTCAATATTGTTCGCGGAGGGTCTCGTGTGGATGGAGGCGCAGTTCAAGGCGCTAGGTAAAGGAGCGGATTCGCGTGGGCTCGCCGTGCATCTCATGGCCGCGTTGCAAGGCGTATCATTGCTAGCTCACACTTTCCACGACCCCCGCATGATCTCAGTCGAGGTGGCGCACCTCAAGAAGTGGATTCGCGCTCTCTAGATGTTAGCGCCGTGTGTCGAACAGATGCCGAAACCAATTGTTCGATCTGCCAAGGCGTTGGGCCTTTAGTAATATGTTCCTTGTCATCGCATACTTTGATGATTACGCCGGCAAGACGGTGACAATCAGAGGGAGGGCAACTGTCCGCAGTGGGTTCGCGTTGCTTCCAAGTCGAAGAGATTCGAAAATTCTGACGGCGGTCAGCCCCATAGTTCTCGCGAGGGAACGCCAATTTTTCCATTCGCGTATGGCACCGGATGATCACGATCGCGCGCCAGGAGTAGAGGCCCGTCGAGATCGATCCAAGTCGTCAAGCTTGCCAGAAGGCGCGCGGGAGCGATCCCTAACGAGGTGCAAACCATGCAACCGATCAGTAGTTTAAATCCGCTTTCTCGTGCGCGCTCGCACAAGCGCAACGCCTCGGTCAGCCCGCCAGTCTTATCGAGCTTCACGTTAATGACTTCGTAGCGATTCGTTAGGCGAGGAAGATCGGCGGTGGTATGGCAACTTTCATCGGCGCAGACTGGAATCGGATGATCGAGACTTTCGAGGACTTCATCGGCGTCGGCCGAGAACGGTTGTTCGATGAGCTCGACGCGTAATTCCTTTAGCGCCGAAACAATCTCGCGGTAATGCGATGGCGACCATGATTCATTAGCGTCGATCAGCAGACGGGCCGCAGGCGCGGTCTCGCGCACCGCCTGAACTCGGGAAAGGTCGAGATCGTCGCCGCCGAGCTTCAGCTTTAAGATCGGCAGTTTCGCATTCGCTTTCGCTGCCGCTGACATTTTCTCCGGCGTATCCAAACTTATCGTAAACGATGTCTCGACTTCAGAAACAATCGGGATGTTCGCCAATTCCCAGGCCCGTTTGCCGAACGCTTTCGCTTCAAGATCCCATAACGCGCAATCCAAGGCATTGCGTGCCGCGCCTGGGGGCAAGAGGTCTTGCAGACCCTGGCGATTCAAATTCTTCTCGCCTGCCATCGATTCGATCTGCGCCAACACTGAGGCGGTGGTTTGATTGTAACGCGCGAGCGGAATGCCTTCGCCGCGACCGATGTGTTTGCCATCGCTGACTGTCACAACGACGACTCGTGCCTCAGTTCGACTGCCAGGGAAATCCGAAACGGTTGCTTCAGAGGCCAGATTTCCTCCTTTGCCTCGATAGACAGAAAACTTGTCCGCACGGAAGGAAACGAAGGTGACGAAGGGCGGAAGTCAAAGGCCGACAAGTAAGGAAGAACGTGACATCGACGGGATTTTGTCATTTACTCTAGATCCCATCATTTAGTTCGCCTTGGTCGCGAACGAAATCGCATAAAGATAATTATGAAGCTTAAGAATTTAAGAAAAAAGATCCAACGACTCGAGAAACGCCTGCAAGAAGGCCCAAAGAAACTGGCCAGGCTAAAACAAAAACTACAGGCAACGGAGGCAGCAAAGGCGGCGAAAGCCAGAAAGAAGTCGGCTGCCAAGGCTCCTAAGCCAATCGAAGCGAAGAAATCGGTCGCCGTTAAAAAGGTGAAGAAAAAGCTGAATCTTTCACCGGAACGCCGTGCTCAACTCGCGGCTGCGATGAAAGCCCGGTGGGCTGCAAAGAGAGCCACCGAGGCGAGCGCGAAATCTGGCTCGAGCGACAATCAACATTCAGCCCCTCCAGGATCAACGCCGCATGAGCCGGAAAACAGGCCCGACGGCGCTTGAAGAGTTCGTTAAAAAACAAAACGCTCAACGTCCAACGCTTAACGCCCAAGTCAGAGACAGCCTCGCTGCGGCAAGTTGGAATTTTTAACGTAAGGAAATTCCAAAACCTTTTGCGAACAGGCGAAGGTAGCGAAAAATCGAGTCGATGATCAGGAATGAGCCTTGCGCTTCGTTCTGTTTGTTGCCTTCTGTTCTGTTTTTCTCCGCCTGCTTTCACCTGCGTAGCGCAGTCTGCTAAGCTCGGCGTGTCGCGGACATGTCACGAGATGATCGTTGACCATACCGGTCGCTTGCATCAACGCGTAGCAGATCGTTGAGCCAACGAATTTGAATCCGCGTCGCTGCAAATCGCGGCTCATCGCGTCGGATTGGGCTGTGCGCGCGGGCACGTCGGCCATACGTCGCCAGCGATTCTGGATTGGCTTGCCACCGACGAAGCTCCATAGGTAGGCACCGAAAGTGCCAAATTCTTTGCCAACGGCGAGGGACATTCTGGCGTTTCCGATCGCCGCCGCGATCTTTAATCGGTTCCGCACGATTCCTGCGTCGCCAAGCAATCGCTTCGCATCGCGTGCGCCGTAGCGTGCAATTTTTTCGGGACGAAATCCATCAAATGCCTTCCGATAGTTGTCTCGTTTCTTTAAGATCGTGGTCCAGCTCAGGCCCGCTTGCGCGCCTTCAAGGATCAGAAATTCGAAGAGCAATCGGTCGTCGTGCACAGGGACGCCCCATTCCTCATCGTGATAAGTAATATTCGGCTCGGTTGAAGCCCACGGACAACGCGGCATAAGGTTCGCAAATTAATCGCGGCCGCACGCTACGTCGAGGCGCGTCCAAGTATTCGTTCGCTGCGACGCCGCAGCCGCCGTCAGTGTCGGCGCCGGCTCGACGCAGGATTTTCCGGATCATATTCGTACAGCCGCGCCGGATCGCCGAAGACTGCACCGAGCGCGCGCTCGGGCCAGATCTCAAAATAGCTCAGCAGCAGTGCCATCAGCGGCACGAGAATGAAGGCGAGACCGTGCGCGGCCATAATGAACATCGCCAGTGCGCGCAGTACCAAGAGATACACATCCCACCGCACTCGCTGCTTCAGCTCTTTGTCGGGCATCGCGTCATAGCCTGATTGGAACGCCTTCCAGAAATGTCCAGCCCCGAGCGCGCCGAAGGTGAACCAGAGTGCCGGCGACTGCGCAAGTTGGCGGCGCAGTTCGTTGCCAAGCAGCAGATCATGAAGCGGAATCAGCACGATCCAGTATGGCAGACCAACGATGCCGACCAGGAAAATCCATGTGACTACGCCGCGCACGAGGTTCGCTGCCGCCGACATGGCACCGGCCGATTTCGGCTGCGTCTCGCGCAGCGCACGCGGAATCAGGGCGGCGACGATTGCCGCCAGCGCAGTCAAACCGTCGAACCAGTAGTTGAACACGGCGAGCGCCGCGGACCAACCGAAACCGTAGATGCCGACAACCGGAATCAGATTGCGCGCAATCACGGCCCACGCATGGGGCCGCGATGCCAACTCGCGGAGATGCTGCGAGAGCGGCGGCGGCGCGATCGGTCTCACAGCCCTCGAGGCGGTCTTTTCTTGAGGCTTCGCCATTTCAACAGATTAGCAGACAGATTCGGTGGTGTGGAATCAATCCCATCCGTGACGACCACAAATTCTTGTTTGAACACTTTTTGTTGATTTGGAAACTAAATATACTAAAATAGTTTCTATAGTATCAATCCAGCACCTTATTGCAGCAGAAAGGAACCCACTATGAAATCTCGAATAGACCTTCACCAGGAATTACGACAACGGATTCTTGAATTGTCCGGAGTGACGGAGCGACAGAATACGGGGATCCACGAAGATGCCTTCTTTGTGGGAGGGAAAATGTTCATGCACATCCATCGGCATGGGCACTGCGACATTCAATTGTCCAAAGGCGATCAGGAACGGGTTCTCGCAGAAGGCAAAGCACGCTCACACCGATGGGCGCCGGAAGCAGGATACGTCACGTTCATCATGAACAATGACGAGGATTTGGACCGGGCAATGGATCTGATCCGGATCTCACATGCTCATTTTGCCGGCAGTCAAGGTGCTCCGCGGTTGGAACACCCGATAAAACCACCAAGGACCGTAATAACAGGGAGCCGGTCATGAAACTATTTGTTATCGGAGCGACTGGGCGAACAGGGGAGGAGATTGTTCAGCAAGCTCTTGCGAGAGGTCATCACGTCACCGCGTTTGTTCGCTCGCCTGAGGCGGTCACCTTGAGGCATGAACGGCTTGGCGTTCTCCAGGGAAATGTAACGGATGAAGAGCAACTCTCTGAGGCAATGCAAAATCACGATGCGGTCGTTTCCGCGTTGGGTCCGCGCCGGGTTTTCAAACCAAGTTCGCTTCTTCACGACAGTGCGCTTGCGACTATTCGCGCAATGCAGCGTTCGGGAGTGAGGCGGCTCGTCGTTCTCTCAGCTGCAGCGCATTTTCCGGGTATACCTAATCGGATTGTCAGTTTTATCCTGCGAAATCATATGCGCGATTCGCTTGCCATGGAAAAAGTCGTGCAAGATAGCGGTTTCGATTGGACGATCGCTCGTCCTCCGCGTCTCACACAGGAACAATACGTAACGTGTCGAAGTCGGGAAGGTGCGGCTCCCAGAAGAGGCTTCTCTATCTCCCGCAAGGCGGTTGCGGCGTTCATGCTCGATGCGATCCAGCAAAAGAAATATTATCAGAAAATCGTGGGCATTGCGAAATAGCCATTAGAATCCCCATGTTTATCGCCTACATCGTTGTTACGGTTCTGGCTGCCGCCGCTAACGTGTTTTCGGCCACACTCGATTTCATTCGCTACAAGCAGATTCTCATCAACATGGCCAAAGTTGGCGTGTCGGAGTCGTGGCTAACAACCCTTGGCATTCTCAAAGCCGCGGGAGCGCTTGGACTGCTGGCCGGTATTCGCGTTCCACTCATCGGAATAGCCGCAGCGATCGCTCTCGTGCTGTTTTTTGTCGCAGCCATCATCACCCACCTGCGCGGTCGGGACTACTCGTTTGGTCTGGCGATCGTGTTCCTCCTGCTGGCCCTGGCGGCATTCGTATTGCGAGTTGCCTCCTTATAAGCAGGGCCTCGAATACAGACGATCTGGTGTCGATTGCGAAGTTAGACTAATGAGAAAAGATGCGTCCACGATTGGTGCCTGCGCCGAAGATCGACCGCCAATCGGACGACGAAATACTCAGGCGCACGAAGGAATTTTACGAAACGTTGCATCCGTGCTGCGGGAACGGCGCCGAGCGGAGCAAACTTGCAGCCATGGCATTTTGGGGCTGTAAGCGATCCGGTGGTGAAGCAACAGATTCGGATCGCAGCGGAAAAGGAGGAGATGAATTTTACGCGCAGCGTGCGCCGAAAGCGTGGCTGGAAGCGCTAGCACCACTGGGCACGGATTCGAACAAGCCGTTCCTGGAAATTGCGCCGTGGTTAATCGCCGTTTTTGCACAACCGTTTCGAATTCTAACGGACGGAAGCCGTTCGCCAACCTACTACGCGATTGAATCAGTGGGCATCGCGACCGGCATATTGGTTACAGCGGTGCACTCGTGTGGATTGGTTTCGTTAACTCATACGCCGAGTCCGATGGGATTTTTGAATTGGATCCTCGGACGACCGTCGTATGAGAAACCTTTTGTGCTTCTGGTGGTTGGACATCCTGCGGAAAATGCGCTGGTTCCTGACATCGGACGTAAGGCGGTAGAGAAGATTAGCTCGTTTGTGACAGCCGGTGATTCTAAAAGATTGACTGATGATTGAATTGTTGAAATGGGACGCGTGATGAGCCCGAATCGCATGAAACCAATGACCTCGTGGTTTGTTCTATGTGCGTTCGTATTCTCGGTCTCTGCGGTACATTCTACGCCGGAACTTACATTGGATGATTTGAGGAAGCTCGAGATCATCTGCTTTGTTCCTTCGTATCTACCGAAAGGTTTTCGATTGAAGCGGGTCGATATCACTTACGACGAGTTGCACGAGGAGTTCGACGACATCCAGCATCAGTTACCGCTTTACTCGATCGTCTACAGCAACGATTCAGACCGCGGAGCGACATTTTCGATTGAGTCGGCACGCGAAGGGATCGGCGACCGAAACATCATGGTGGACGAGGAGGCCGCGGAGGAAATGGAAATCCAAACGCCTCTCGGGCCGATGTATCTCATATACAGACCGAAAGGGAAAAGCGGCCGCAAGGATGAGATCATCGCGAATTGGGTGAGCGATGCGAAAATGAACGCAGAAAAGGCCAAAGGCACGCAGAACCATCCTATCCTCGGCAGATACCACGGGTTCTCTGCGACGGGCATTACGCTCGCAGAGTTTACCCAGGTTGCACAGTCACTTCACCCCATCCGTGATGAGAAGCTTGCCACGCCGGCAGCGCAAACTTCCGCGCTTAAGATTCACCCCAAAGTTTTCAACATGATTAACTGCTGGATCTCGGATTCGGAAAGTCCGGTCGTAACAGAAATCAATCTGGATGCCGTGGAGAAAAATGGGAACGAGTTTAATCAGGATGGGCTGAAGCAAGACGGCGACTGGCTACAATGTCCGGTGTCCGATACCAGTGGATTCATGCGCTACCGGGTGCTCGAGTCAAAAAGGGACCATTACAAGATTGAGTATCAGGAAAACGGCGGCGGCACGCTCACGACAGCGGCTGTCATCGAGTTTGAGATTGAAAAACGAAATATTCAGCGTGACGGCAAATCGGTGACGATACGCGTGCTTCGCGTGTCATCTTACGAGGAGAAATAAATAGTGGCAGCGCTAAGCTCGCGACGAGATGCCGCGTCTTAGTCAGTGCCAAACGAGAAAACAAGCTAGCGCAATCGCGACCAAGTCTTCGCAAATGGCCACGAAGATATCCTTGATATGCAGATTGTTCACGATACGCCGCCGGATTTCGTAACCGACGAACGCTCCGATCACGCCGCCTGTTCCACCCAGAAGTGCGCCACCGAGTAACGATTGTCCCGCTGCCGCCCAAAGGGACGCTCCGCAGAGACCTCCGGTGAGAATGCGTGCCAATAATGGTCCTAGTGCGGTCCGTTTCGGGGTCTTGGGCAGCTTATCGGCGATTAACTCACCAATCGCGAGCACGGAA
>Ga0209577_10004329_pt1 | contig 13356 bp, 12 predicted proteins | sample GraSoiAngelo_109_FD_185874 | JGI IMG/M metagenome (GOLD analysis project Ga0209577, IMG submission 185874) | Grasslands soil microbial communities from the Angelo Coastal Reserve, California, USA - 14_0903_12_20cm (SPAdes) (version 2) | ecosystem: Environmental > Terrestrial > Soil > Grasslands... | reverse complement strand
TCACGAGAGCTTTGGGAACTGGTGCCATCGCATCGGTGTCGACGCGATCCGCGAGCGGCATGCAGACGCGCTGGCGGTGGCGTCATGACCCCGGCGAACATCTCCGCGCGAGAGCTCGAAGCCGCGGCAGTGCGTCTCGAGGGAGAACCGGCCGAGTCCGTCCTTTCGTGGGCGTACGACACCTTTGAGCGCACATCGCTGGTGGCGAGCTTCCAGGCCGAGTCGTCCGTGCTGATCGACATGGCGTGCCGGCTTCGCGACGAGGTCACCGTGGTCACACTCGACACGGGACGGCTGCACCCCGAAACACACGAGATCATGGAGGTCTTCCGCTCGCGCTACGGCATCCGCCTGCAAGCTGTCGCGCCCGATGCGCAGGAGACCGAGGACATGGTCGGCGAGCACGGCGTCAACCTGTTCTACAACGCACCGGAACTGCGCCACCTCTGTTGCGACGTACGCAAATCGCGCCCGCTCGCGCGCGCGCTCGCCGGGTCCGACGCATGGCTCTCGGGCATCCGGCGCGCGCAGGCAACCACGCGCATCGCCACTCCAGTGGTGTCGGAGGATCGCTCGCACGGCGGCATAGCCAAGATCGCGCCACTCGCGCGGTGGTCGACCGCCGAGGTCTGGGAGTACATCGAGCGGCACGACGTACCGCAGCACCCGCTGTATGCGCGTGGGTTCACGTCGATCGGGTGCCTGCCGTGCACGCGAGCGACCCGTCCCGGTGAGGACGCGCGCGCGGGCCGCTGGTGGTGGGAGCACGGCCAGGACAAGGAGTGTGGTCTGCACTGGTCGAACGGTCCTGGGCAGGAGGGAGCGGCGTGAGCCAGGGATTCGTCGTGTGGTTGACGGGACTCTCGGGGGCGGGGAAGTCGACCCTGGCGCAGCGTCTCAGGCAAGAGCTGCTCGCCGCCGGACGCAACGTCGAGATCCTCGACGGCGATGAGGTGCGAAAGAACCTCAGCGCGGGATTGGGTTTTTCCAAGGAAGATCGCGACACCAACGTGCGACGGCTCGGATATGTGGCGGGCCTGATCGCACGTTCAGGGGGGGTCGCAATCGTCGCAGCGATCTCTCCGTACCGAGCCGTCCGTGACGAGGTTCGTGGCAGCATCCCACGCTTCGTCGAGGTGTACGTGCGCTGCTCCGTCGATGAGCTGTCGCGGCGCGACGTCAAGGGCTTGTACGCGAAAGCCCTCGCAGGCGAGATCCCGCAGTTCACCGGTGTCAGCGATCCATACGAGGAACCGTTGCACCCCCACGTCACGGTCGACAGCGAGCGGCAGACCGTCGAGCAGTCTCTCGCATCGGTGCTGCACGCGCTCGAGCGCCTTGGGCTCGTGTCACTCGGGGTGCGCGAGCGGCTGCCGCGGGGCGACGAGCTCGAGGCGCTGCGCGCTGAGGCAGCCCACCTGCCGCAGCTCGAGGTCGCCGCCGGCGCGTGGGCCGACGCGTACATGCTCGGCGCCGGTGCGCTGTCGCCGCTGAACGGGTTCATGGACGCGCGCGACTACGCCGCGGTGCTCGACTCGGGGCGCCTCCCCGGTGGCCATGCGTTCACCATCCCGGTGGTCCTGCGTGTCGACGAGGCCGAGGCCCGGCGGGTGCGCTCGGCCATCAACGGCACCACGCGCATCGCGCTGCGTCACCAGGGCGAACCCGTGGCCGTCGTGGACGTCGCCGAGTTCTTCGAAACCGACCCACCTCGCGAGGCACGGGGGGTGTACGGCACCGACGACCCGGCACATCCGGGTGTGCGTCGGCTTCACGGCGAGGGACGTCATGCGATCGCCGGCTCGGTGATCGCGCTGGCCCAGCCGTCGTCGGGGTTCCCGGAGCATGACCTGACCCCACTCGAGGTGCGTGCGCGGATGGCGGATCTCGGCTGGCGAACCATGGTGGGGTTTCAGACGCGGAACCCGGTGCATCGCGCCCACGAGTATTTGCAGAAGGTCGCCCTCGAGGTCGTCGACGGTCTGCTCCTGCACCCGCTCGTCGGTGAGACGAAAAGCGATGACATCCCGGCAGATGTGCGCATGGCCTGCTACCGCGAGATGCTCGAACAATACTTCCCCGAGGAGCGCACGCTGCTCGCAACGAACCCGGCGTGGATGCGGTATGCGGGGCCCAAAGAGGCGGTGTTCCACGCGATCGTGCGACGCAACTACGGATGCACCCACTTCATCGTGGGTCGTGACCATGCCGGCGTCGGCACGTACTACGACACGTACGCGGCGCACCGCATCTTCGACGAGTACAGCGTGAGCGAGCTCGGTATCGAGATCCTGCGCATGGAGCACGCCTTCTACTGCCGTGAGTGTGGCGGGATGGCATCGACACGCACCTGCCCGCACCCTGCCGACTCGCGCGCGAACCTGAGTGGAACCCGCGTTCGCGAGCTGCTCGCGGAGGGGAAGCCGCTGCCGCCCGAATTCTCACGACCGGAGGTCGCGCGACTGCTCGCCTCGGCGAACGGCGCGCACGTGCGGTGACGCCCACGTACCCGGTTGCGCTCGACCTCGCCTTCCGGCGGGCGGTGGTCATAGGCGGCGGCGCAATCGCGATAGAGAAGGCGCGTGGCCTCGTCGAATGCGGCGCTGTGGTCACGATGATTGCCGCAGATCCGGGAGCGGATGCGGAGGAGCTCGCCGCACACGGCGCTATCACGCTGCGCCGGCGAGGCTACTGGCCAGGCGACCTCGAGGGAATGTCGCTGGCGATCGACGCGTCGGAGGACGAATGGACGCACGCGACGTGCGCCGGAGAAGCGCGCACCCATGGTGTGCTGCTCAACGTCGTCGACCGTCCCGAGTACTGCGACTTCCACGCGCCCGCGATCGTGCGTCGCGGTCCATTGCGCGTGGCGATCTCCACGTCCGGTGAGAGCCCGGCGATCGCGTCGGCGCTGCGTGCGCGCCTGGAGCGCCTCGTCGGCGATGAATGGGAGCCGCTGACGGCGCTGGTCGGGCGCACGAGGCGCGGACTGCGTAGCCGGCGCGTGCCGCGTGATCGCCAGGAGCGCGCGTACGGCCGACTGCTGCGCCCGGAGATCCGCGGTCTCCTCCGCTCCGGACAGGCGGACCGTGCTGAATCGCTCGCAGTCGAAGCCGCGACGATGGCGACAACGGCGGGTGCGCCACCGAATGGCCGTGTTGCGCTCGTCGGCGCCGGACCAGGCGATCCAGGCCTGCTCACGTTGCAGGCCGTCGATCTCCTCGCCACCGCCGACGTGGTCCTGCACGACGCGCTGATCCCGCGGACCACGCTCCGCTTCTGCGGCGACCACGCACGGGTCATCGATGCCGGCAAGCGGCACGGCCGCCACGGCTGCAGTCAGGACGAGATCAACGCGATGATGATCGCCTTCGCACGGCAGGGCCTCGACGTCGTCCGGCTCAAGGGTGGCGACCCGTTCGTCTTCGGCCGCGGCGGCGAGGAGATGGCCGCTCTGGTCGAGGCAGGAGTCGATGTGATGGTGGTGCCCGGAGTGAGTTCGGCGCTCGCCGCGCCGGAGGCGGCCGGCATTCCGGTCACCATGCGCGGCGTCGCATCGTCGGTCGCGATCGTCAGCGGACATCAACGCTCGCTGCGCGACCGCGCTCGCGAGCTGGTGCGTCTGCGCGACCTGGCGGCGTCGGTCGACACGCTGGTGGTGCTCATGCCGCTGACGGCGCTCGGCGACATCGTCGCGGCGCTCACACCGGTGGTGGGAAGCGACCGAATGGCGGCGCTTGTCTCCTGCGCCACGTGGGAGCGGCAGCGCACCGTCACCGCGCCGCTCGATCAGATCGAGGACGCTGCCCTGGAGGCCGGCATCGAAGCACCTGCCACCCTGGTCGTCGGCGACGTGGTCCGCGTGGCCGGCGGCGCGGCGGCTGCAGCGGTGGCGATCACGGCGGCGCCGGCCGCGGTGAGCTTGCCCGCGTAGCAACCTCCGGCCTCCGCGGTGCGTCGGCGGGTGCGTTAGGGTACGCCGGTCATTGGGCAGGCATCGCATCGGAGGCACACGGCATGAAGGGCTTTCGGGAGTTTCTCTTGCGGGGCAATGTGGTCGAGCTTGCTGTCGCGTTCGTCATCGGCACGGCGTTCGCCGCGGTCGTGACGGCGCTGGTCAAGAACATCATCAATCCCATCATCGCCATCCCCGGCGGCAAGCCGAATTTCGACGCGTATACGGTGACCGTCAACGGGAGCACGATCTCCTATGGAACGTTCGTCACCGCGGTCATCGCGTTCATCGCTATCGCGGCGGCGGTGTACTTCATGGTCGTGGTGCCGTACACACGCATGACAGCGGTGCGCGCCAAGCCCGTGGACGAAACGACCAAGAAGTGCCCGGAATGTTTGAGCGACATCCCGATCGGAGCCCGGCGCTGCGCGTTCTGCACCGCGCTACAGCCGGTCAGCTAGACGAGGGTCGCCTCGCGGGCGCGAGCGGTCAGGTTGCGGAGCGTTCGCTGAACCAGCGGCCAGGCGGCGTCCTTGCGCAGGTACCAGGCAAGCCCGAGGCCCACCACGTCTCCAACCTCGGCGGAGTGGTCAGCTCCGGTGAGGATGAGGATCGGCAGCCGCCGGTGCACGCCATCCCCGCGGAGATGGCGAACCAGGTCGAGCCCGGTCATCCCCGGTAGCACGACGTCGACGATCATCACGGTCGGCCCGAATGCCTCGAGCGCTTCCAGCGCCTCTTCGGCTGACGGTGCCTGGTACGTCGACGCGGACTCGCGCTGCAGTCTCAGATCGAGATACGTCCGGAAGGAAGGGTCGTCGTCCACGATCAGGACGCGCTCCTGCAAGCGCTCGGCGTCCATTGGGTGATCACATACAGTACACGGGCTGTCAAGCCCTCCACCGGAGCGCTCCATCGGAGGCCGCCGGCCGATACTTCGGCGATGCCGTCCCCGCCCGAGGTCCACGCAGCTCGCTTCCAGGAGCTGTCGCCGGCGACCCTCTACGGCATCCTGCGTCTGCGGAGCGACGTGTTCGTGGTGGAGCAGAACTGCGTCTACGCCGACATGGACGGCCTTGACCTGGAGCCCACCACGCAGCACCTGTGGATCGAAGACGGACGCGGAAGTGTTGTCGCCGCTGTACGCATCCTGGATGACAGCTCCGAGCGCTCGATCGGGCGCGTGGCGACGCGACCCGACCACCGCAACCGAGGCTATGCGTCTTCATTGATGCGGCGCGCGGTCGAGCTCGCCAAACCGCCGATCTGGCTGAAGGCTCAGGAGTACCTCCGCGACTGGTATGCAAGCTTCGGGTTCGAGGTGAGCGGAGAATCGTGGATGGAGGACGGCATCCCGCACGTCCCCATGCGTCTTGACGCATAAGTGATGCCTTAGCGGGAGGGGACACCGGTCGTTTTGGTTGCCGCTGCGCGGACACCCTGACTGGTGTCCGCTGCCGCTCCCGTCGGCCGCGGGGGCCACCGCGGCCTCCTTACGCCCTCAACGACCGGTGTCCCCTCCCGCTCACGGCACGCTCGGCGTCAGACGACGACGTTGACGATGCGATCGACCACGGCCACGACATTGCGCGGCTCACGGCCCGCGAGCAGCGCGACGATGCGCGGCTGCTCGAGCGCGAGGCGGCGCAGGTCGTCCTCGGACGCACCGGCGTCAACCTCGATCTCAGCACGGCGCTTGCCGTTCACGGTGACGGCGACGGTGACGCGCTGCGGCCGGGCGAGCTCCGCGTCGTAGGCGGGCCAGGTGCCACGATCGTGCACCGATCCATCGTGCCCGGTGCGCTCCCAGAGCTCCTCGGTGATGAACGGCGCGAACGGGGCCAGCAGCTTGAGCAGCGTCTCCGCATCGATGCGCCGCGCGGTGCCGCCGGCCGCCTCCTGGTCGACGTCGCGCGCGAACTCCATGAGGAACGAGATCGCCGTGTTGTAGCGAAGCTCTGCGATGTCGTCGTCGACGCGCTTGATCAGGCGGTGGCGGCGCCGTTCCTTCGGCTCGTCGTACGCGTCATCCACGCTGGCGAGCTGCGACGCGCGCCACACGCGATGGAGGAAGCGCGGCATCCCGGCGATCGCCTCGTCGGAGAAGTCGCCGCCGACCGTGTACGGACCGAGGCTCATCATGAACAGCCGGAAGACGTCGGCACCGTATTCGTCGATGTATTCGTCGGGATTGATCACGTTCCCGCGGCTCTTCGACATCTTTGCGCCGCTGAACACGAGCATGCCGTGGGCGCGAAACCGGGTGAACGGCTCCGGTTCTGGCGCCATGCCCATCTCGTGGAACACACGCATGATGAAGCGCGAATACAGCAGGTGGCGCACCGCGTGCTCGTTTCCGCCGATGTACATGTCGACGGGAAGCCAGGTGGTCGTGCGCTCTTCGTCGAAGGCGACATCGTCGAAATCGGTCGATGGATAGCGCAGGAAGTACCAGCCCGAATCGAGGAACGTGTCGCTCACGTCGGTCTCACGCCGCGCCGGTTCGCCGCACTTGGGGCACGGCACGTTGACCCACTCCTCCACAGTCGCCAGCGGCGACACCCCGGTGCCGGTTGGGCGGAAGTCATCGACCTCGGGCAGCAGCACCGGGAGGTCCTCGTCCGGCACCGCGACGGGTCCGTCGTCGGGGCAATGGATGATGGGAATCGGCGGCCCCCAATACCGCTGACGTGAGATCAGCCAGTCGCGCAACTTGTACTGCACGCTCGCTTCGCCGCGCCGCGACTCTCGGAGCTTCTCGATGACGCGGCGTTTGCCCTCTTCGGAAGGCATCCCATCGAACGAGTCGCTGTGCACCATCAGGCCGTCACCGGTGTACGCCTTCTGCGCAACGTCGCCGCCGGTGATCACTTCGACGATGGGGAGCGCATGCGCATGCGCGAACTGCCAGTCGCGTTCGTCGTGCGCGGGCACCGCCATGATCGCGCCGGTGCCGTACCCGCCGAGCACGTACGGCGCCGCCCAGACGGGAACGCGCTCGCCGGTCAGCGGATGCACCGCGCGCGAGCCGAGCTCGATGCCCACAGAGAAGTCGGGCTCGTCCCGCACCGGCGGAAGCCGGTTGCGCCACGCGTTCACGTCGCCGAGCCGCTCGCGCGGGACGAAGTCCTCGAGCTCCGGATGGTCGGCGCCGACGACGAGAAACGTGGCGCCGTACAGCGTGTCCGGCCGGGTCGTGTAGACGGTGACGTCCTTGCGCGTGCAGCCCTCCAGGTCGAAGAGGATGGTGGCGCCCTCGCTGCGCCCGATCCAGTTGCGCTGCATCGTCTTCGTGGAATCGGACCAGTCAAGTGTGTCGAGCGCATCGAGCAGCTCCTGCGCGTATCGCGTGATCTTCAGCCACCACTGCCGCAGAAACCGCGTCTCCACCACCGTGTGGCAGCGCTCGCATTTGCCCCCCTCGACCTGTTCGTCGGCCAGCACGGTCTTGCACGACGGACACCAGTTCACGGCGCCTTCGCGCCACTCGGCGAGCCCTTGCTTGAAGAGCTGGAGGAACACCCACTGCGTCCAGCGGTAGTACGACGGATCGGCGGTGTTGACCTGGTGATCCCAGTCGAACATCGAGCCGATGCGCTTGAGCTGGTTCTCGCGGAAGTTGTTCACCGCCCTCCGCATCACCACAGCCGGGTGCTCGCCGATCTTCAACGCGTAGTTCTCGGAGTGGATGCCGAACGCGTCGAAGCCCATCGGTTCGAAGACGGTGTCGCCCTTGAGACGGCGCCAGCGCCCGAATATGTCGCCGCCGGCAAACGGGATGATGTGCCCCACGTGCAGCCCTTCCGCCGAGGGGTACGGAAACATCATCAGGTTGTAGAAGGGTCGATCCGGCGCGTCGAGTCGGGTGCGGTAGTCGCCGCGGTCCTCCCAGATGCGCCGCCACTTCGACTCGACGGCAGCGTGGTCGTAATCGTCCAGCCGAGTGCGGCCGGACACAGATGCAGTGGCCATCGCGCTAACAGTACCCAGATCTCGCGAAACCGGGACAATGGGGTCATGGGACTGTGGAGTCGTGCCCGGCTCTTGTTCCGGGCCAAGGCGAACCGGGCCATGGACGCGATGGAGAGCCCGGCTGACGCCCTCGATCTCGCTTACGAGAAGCAGCTCGAAGCCCGGCAGCGGGTGCGGCGTGGCGTGGCAGACGTGGTCACCGCCCAGAAGCAGCTGGAGATTCAGGCGCGGCAGATGGAGTCCAACCGCTCGAGGCTGGAGGAGCTGGCGCGGCGCGCGCTGGAGCAGAACCGCGAAGAGCTCGCCGCCAGCGCGCTGACCCAGAGCGAGCTGATCGAGGGGCAGCTTGGTGGTCTGCGCCAGCAGGTCGACGCGCTGACGCATCAGCGCGAGAACCTCGAGGTCGCCGCCCAGCGGCTGGAGGCGCGGGTCCACGCGATGCGCACGCAGAAGGAGACGCTCAAGGCGCAGTACAGCGCGGCGCAGGCGACGGTGCATGCCGGCGAGACCGCTGCCGGAATCTCGAAGGAGATGGACGACGTGCAGCTACTCCTCGAGCGGGCCCGCGACAAGATGTTGCGCACGCAGGCGCGCGCCGAAGCGGTCAACGAGCTCATGGACTCGGGCGTCCTGGCGAAGCTCGGCGCCGGCGGCATCGAGGCGATCGAGGCCCAGGTGCGCGCGACCGCGGTGGAGCAGTCCGTCGACCAGCGACTCCTGGCGATGAAGCAGGAGCTCGGCCTCAACAACCCGAAGTTGGGCGCCCACATCGAGGCTGCTCCCCAGCGAGCAGACCTCGATGCTGAAACGCGCGAGAAAGAGTCGACCGGCCCCTAGCTACGCTCCGGTCATCTGGGGAGCGGGTTGCAGGATGCCGAAGTGCGCGCCCTGCGGGTCGTGAATGACGGCGAACCGCCCTATTTCAGGGATGTCCTGCGGCTCCGTGATGACGCTGCCGCCGAGCTCCTTGGCGCGGGCGGCGACACCGTCCGCATCCGCGACGGCGAAGTACGTGATCCAGAACGACGGCATCTCGGCGGGCACCATCTCGGGCATCGCCATGCCGCCCGCGAAGCTTTCACCGTCGAGCTGGAACTCGGTGTACGCACCGGGTCCGGGAAGGCCGGAGTCCTTCGCGACCCAGCCGAATACGTCCGTGTAGAAGCGGCGCGCCGCGTCGATGTTCCTCGAGTCGTTCTCGACCCAGCACACGCTGTTCGGCACGCGTTCGACTTCCCAGCCGGTGTGCTTCTTCGGCTGCCAGAGGCCGAAGACCGCTCCGCCTGGGTCGGCCAGGATGGCCATGCGTCCCTCTTCGAGCACGTCGAACGGCTCGGCGAGCACGGTGCCACCGGCGGCCTTGGCCTTCGTCGCCGCGGCGTCGGCGTCGGCGACGAGCACGTACGCGGTCCATGCAGTCGGCTGCTGGGGATTCTGCAGCGGACCGACGCCGCCGACCTCCTTGCCGCCCAGCTTGAACATGCCGTAGCCGCCCGCCGCAGGATCGTCAATGACTTCGGCGTCCCAGCCGAAGAGCTTCGAGTAGAACGCGCGGGCTGCCGCAGGGTCAGAGCTGCTCAGGTCGACCCACCCGAATTTGTTCGTCGCCACAGTCTTGGCTTCCGCCATGCCATGCACCTCCACCCACGCTCTTCTCGCCGCTGTTCGGCGCTGTCATGACGCTAGCACAGCGACGCCGGCTCACCGGCACCTTCCCGGGTCGTTAACGATTGCAGGCAACGCGGCAGTCCCAGCCGTGAGCGCCGCCGGGTACAGTCGCGCTCACATGAACGTCAGGGACTACGTCGAGGCAAACCGCCGGCACTGGGACGAAGTCGCTCGTCTGCATCCGAGCACCGCGTTCTATCAGTTCCATCTCGAGCGGCTGCGCTCCGGCGGGACGGCGCTTCATCGCCTCGAAATCGACGAGGTCGGGGACGTGGCAGGCAAGACCCTGCTCCATCTTCAGTGTCACATCGGTACGGAATCGGTGTCATGGGCGCGGCTGGGTGCCCGTGTCACCGCGGTGGACTTCTCTGCCGGTGCCATCGACGAGGCTCGCCGCATCGCGTCAGAGCTGCGCGTCGACGTGCGATTCGAGCGCGCCAACATATACGAGCTCGCGGGTGTCGTGGACGGCGCATTCGACATCGTGTACACGTCGTGGGGCGTGCTCTCGTGGCTGCCCGACCTCGCAGCGTGGGCGCGTGTCGTGGCGCGACACCTCAAGCCAGGCGGCGTGTTCTACATCGCCGAGTTTCATCCCACTCCATGGATCTTCGACGAGTTTTCGGAGGGCCTGCGCGTGCGATACGCGTACTTTCCGGATGGAGAACCGGTGATGGACGAGACACGGTCGTCATACGCGGACCCGAATTCGAACCTGGAGAACCGGCGCACGTACAGCTGGCCGTACCCACTCGGCCAAGTGGTGACGTCGCTGATCGAGGCCGGGCTGCGCATCGAGCTCTTGCACGAGCTGCCGCGATGCCCGTACCAGATGCTGCCCATCCTGGTCCGCGACACCACCGACGACGAGCGCTGGTATCGCATGCCCGACGGCGCGCCCGATCTCCCGCTGGGTTTCACATTGCGCGCGCTGCGAGACTGAGATCGAGCGGCGTTGGCCGCCCGCTAGAGTAACCCTCGTGGACCTGGAGCTCGCCGGGCGATCGGTGATCGTCACCGGTGGTGCGTCGAACATCGGCCGCGGTATCGCGCTCGCGTTCGCCGACGAGGGGGCCCGCGTGTGGATTGCCGACCGAGACGCGGAGCAAGCGCGACGAGTCGCGGAAGAGCGCAGCGGATTGGTTGCGCAGGAAACGGACGTTACCGACCCCCAGTCTGTGTCGCGATTGGTGGATGCCGTCGTCGCCGATGCCGGCACCATCGATGTGCTCGTCAATTGCGCGGGCTGGGTCATGGATCGCCTATTCCTCGAGCAGCCGCGCGATGAGTGGCAGCATGAGATCGACGTCAACTTCTGGGGGTTTCTCAACTGCACGCGCGCCGTGCTGGAGTCCATGACCAAGCGACGGCGCGGCCGCATCGTCTCCATCGCATCCGACGCCGGCCGGATCGGTGAGTTTCGCGAAGCCGTGTACTCGGGCACCAAGGCGGCCGTCATCGCCACATCGAAGGCGATCGCCCGCGAGGTGGGCAAGCACGGCATCACCCTCAACGTTGTGTGCCCTGGCGTCGTGCCACCGAAGCGCGAAGCCACTGGAACCGGGTCCATGTGGTCCGGAGAGCTGGCCCAGATGTACAGCGACGAGATGCTGCAGAAGGTGGTGCGCGCGTATACGCTGCGCAGGCTCGGCACGCCGGAGGACATCGCCAACGCCGTGCTGTTCCTTGCCTCCGAACGAGCGTCCTACATAACCGGGCAGACGCTGTCGGTGGATGGCGGCTACGTGATGGCATGAACGCGAACGGCGTCGTCATCGGAGATCCGCGCCATGACGGCGACGTCGAAGCGTTTGCGCGAGTGGATGGTGAGTCCTTTGGCTCCAGCTTCGAGGTCTCCCTGGCGTGGACCCGAAGGATCGCCGAGCACGCGACGGTCCGGGTGGCGCGCTCCGGTGATGACATCGTGGGTGGGTACGCACTGCTGCCGGTGGGGCAGTTTTATGGCGGGCGCTCGGTGCCCGCACGCGCGGTCGTCGCTGTTTGTGTGCATCCCGCGCAGCGCCGGAAAGGCATTGCCGGAATCCTGTTGCGCGACCTGGTCGACGTTGCGGGTGGGTCGGGTGCCGCGCTCGCGCCGCTGCAGGCCGCGACGACGCGGCTGTACCGGCGATGGGGCTGGGAGCTGGGCGATCGCGGCTTGACGCAGACCGTGCGCACCTCGGCGCTGGCGCAACTGCGCGGATCTGGCGATGTCGTGCAATCACCCGACGACCGCTCGCTCGAAGCGCTCCGTCGCGCGTACCTGCCTGCATGGGACGGACCGCTCGACCGACCCGATTGGTGGCTCGCCGTGGAATGGAAGTTGGCCGATGACGCCAACGAGCAGCGGCGCATCTACGGATGGTCGGAGGACGGCCGCCTCACCGGCTACGTGCGCTATCGCGCGCGCCACGAGTCGACGCCGTGGCTGGCGATCGCCGTAGAAGAGTTGATGGCGACCACGGCGGATGCGCTTCGTGGGCTGCTGGGCTTTCTCGGCGGGCTGGAGGCGCAGGCGCCCGAGATCACGTTTCGCGACTCGGCCATCCGTCCGAGGAGTGAGCTGCTGTATCTCGTGCCCGACGCAGATAAGTCGATGAAGGCACAGTCGCGCATCTGCTGGATGCAGCGTCTCGTCGCGCCCGGGCTCGCGATGCGGATGCGAGGCTGGCCGCAGTACGCCGCGGCGCAGTTGCACCTGGAGGTGAGCGATCCGGCACGTCCCGATGCCGAGCGGTTCGTGCTCGAGGTGTCAGACGGGGAAGGTGAGCTGTCGCCCGGCGGTGATGGGCGGATCCGCTGCGGCGTTGGCGTGCTGAGCTCGTGGTACTCGAGCACGATGCGGGCGCGAGAGGCGGTGCGACTCGGGTGGCTCGAAGGACCTACGGCTGATGTTGAGGCGATGGACTCGCTGCTCGGCGACCGCGATGCGTGGTTGCCCGACTTCTTCTGAGTGAGCCGACCGGGGACCGCAGAGATCCGCCGGGCGCGGATGGTGTCGCAGCGGCTCGCGGACGCCAGCCGGTTGGCACCGGATCCGGCGGCGATCGCGAAGGCGGTGTGTGGTGTGCAGGCGCAGGATTCGTTTGCGGGCACGATGCAGCTGCGTGTGCGAAGCACCCGTTTAACCGCGGAGGCGGTGGAGCGTGCGGTGGCGGTTGACCGTTCGATGGTGCGCACGTGGTTGATGCGAGGCACGCTGCACCTGTGCGCCGCGGAGGACATCCGCTGGTTGCTTGGCGTGTTCGGACCGATGAATGCGCGCAGGGAAGCGACGCGCCGAAAGCAGCTGGGACTCGATGACTCGGTGTGCGAACGCGGGGTGCGCGTGATGCGGCGCGCGCTCGCCAATGGCCCGATGACACGCCATGAGCTGCGCGCGGAGGTGATCGCGAAGGGAGTGCCGATCGAGCCGGTGGGGCAGTCGATGATCCACCTGCTGGCGTATGCGGCGCATCGCGGGGCCATCGTGTTGGGGCCGAGGCGTGGACGCGATTCGTTGTTCGTGCTGCTGGACGATTGGTTGCCGCCGTCGTTGGGTCCGTCGGGTGATGCGGCGCTCGCGGAGCTGGCGCGTCGCTACTTCGCAGCGTACGGGCCGGCAAGCGTGCAGGATCTGGCGACGTGGTCGGGACTGCCGATGGCCGCGGCGCGGCAAGCGATGACGAGCATCGCGGGCGAGCTTGCGGAATTTGCGGGATCGATCGACGGCGTGATGACGCTGCGAACAGTCAAAGCGGAGGCACAATCACCCGGGCGAC
>Ga0209577_10004326_pt1 | contig 13359 bp, 18 predicted proteins | sample GraSoiAngelo_109_FD_185874 | JGI IMG/M metagenome (GOLD analysis project Ga0209577, IMG submission 185874) | Grasslands soil microbial communities from the Angelo Coastal Reserve, California, USA - 14_0903_12_20cm (SPAdes) (version 2) | ecosystem: Environmental > Terrestrial > Soil > Grasslands... | reverse complement strand
AACAACGCGGCCGTAGCGGCGCGGCTTCCGACGGTCGAAACCGATGCAGAGCTCATCGATGAACTCCTCGCCGTGAACGTGCGCGCTCCGTTACTTTTGATCGCAGCCGTCATCCCGTCGATGGCCGAGAACAGGAGAGGCTCGATCATCAACCTGTCGTCTGTGTCAGGTCTCATCGGAACGCCCAAGCGAGCCGCGTACGCCGCTTCGAAGGCGGCGCTCGACGCGGCAACGCGATCGTTGGCAATCGAGCTCGGTCCCTCGGGCATTCGTGTGAACTCGGTTGCTCCCGGCGTTGTCGACACCCAACTCTGGGAGAAGAACAAGTCAATCCCGGGCGTGGTGGAGTCCATCGAGGCTCAGACACCGCTCCGGCGGTGGGCGGAACCGCCCGATATCGCCGACGTCATCGTGTTCTTGGCGTCAGACGGTGCCCGGTTCGTGACCGGCGAGACCATTTCCGCCGACGGCGGGATGTCACACACCCTTGACCTCTTCGGCGGCCCCGTCTAGAAGAGGCGAGTGTCGAAGGTTCCTCTTGCACACGGCGGACTTCATGCGATGTGTCGAAGTCGCTCCTCCGACACGTCCCAGTCTGAGTGTTCGGACGGGGGCCGACGCCGACTGCTAGGCGGGGGCTATCAGACTGACGACGTCGGCCACGCACGGCGGCTTGTCCGCCTCGTCACATTCATAAGTCAGGCGCACGACCAATCTCGCGGCCGATCCGGAGGGTGATGCTTCAAGTAGGTGGCCTGAGGCCCGAACTCGGCTCCCCACGGGGACCGGCGCAGGGAACCGTACTCGCTCGAGTCCGTAGTTGATTCCGATCATCTTCGGCGGCGACCGAAGCAGCTGGGTGGTGAAGTAGGTGGCGAGCGAGAGAGTCAGAAAGCCGTGCGCCACCGGCCCTCCGAATGGACCTTCGCAGGTCGCGCGCTCCGGATCTGTATGAATCCACTCGGGCGCCCGCGTTGCCCCGGCAAATGCCCAAACGTCCTCCTGCGACAGCGTGACCCAGCCCGTGAAGCCGAGCTCGGTCGGAGCAGCTCCGACGAGTTCCTCGAGGGTGTCGAAAGTCAACGCCATCGTTTCTGTATAGATCAATACATACAGCACTCGCAACCCGAGACCTACGCTTCATCGATGGCTCTCGGAACAAAGGACCGAATCCTCGACGCGACAGTGGGGTTGCTCCGCCGTCAGGGCTACGCCGGCACTGGCCTGAAGCAAATCGCAGTCACGAGTCACGCCCCTTGGAGTTCGCTCTACCACTTCTTCCCTGGTGGCAAGGACGAGCTCGTTGAGGACGCCCTGATGGTCGCTGGTCGGCGGTACGAGTCAACTATCGATCGCCTCTTCAAAGAGTCCCGTGATGGTGCCGCTGCTACTCGGGCGTTTCTTATGCTCTCGGTCCACGCCCTTGAGCGCTCGGAGTTCGCGGACGGATGCCCTATCGCGACCGCGGCATTAGAGGCGGCGTCGACGAGTGACCGCCTTCGCACGACAGCTGCCACTGTGTTCCAGTTCTGGGTGAACGCCGCTGCCGCAAAGTTCCAGTCGGAGGGCCTCTCGTCAACGCGCGCCCGTGAGATCGCCACGTTCGCCTTGGCGACCTTCGAAGGTGCGATCATCCTGAGCCGCACGTACAAATCAACGGAACCTTTGAAGCAGTGCGCTGAAATGCTTGAGCGGGCGATTCGGGCCGAGATCGCCGCTCGGCCACGGCGGCCCCGCAAGGGCCAGTAGCGGGGCTCCGCGGTAAGCGAAACACTCCGCCTGCGGTCGTCGCACGAACTTTGAAGGTACGTAGGCCACGTTGCAGTAAGCAAGTGGTCGTCTCGTTGAATGGCGGATCTGCTCTCACAACCGCTGAGGAGGCCGATGACAGCCACTCGGGAGCCCGTTCTTCGTCTGCGACCCGCTGTCGCGGAGCGAACACGTGACGAACGCCGTCTTCGTCTTGCTGCGACGTTCTTCGCCATCGCCGTCCTGATCCACAACTCTGACCATCTTCGGCGCGGTGGCGATTCTGTCTCGGCGAGCGTCTTCTGGATCGGAACCGCTGCGGTGTTTCTCGAGGTCGCGCTGGTTGTGCTCGTCTTTGCCAACCATCCGCTCGCGCCTCAGGCGGCGACCCTTGGTGGATTCGTACTGGCGGTGGGCTACATCTTCGTCCACTTCACGCCGACACGGGCATGGCTAAGTGACAGCTTCGTCTCAGGTGGTGCGAGCGCGCTGTCGGTGTTCGCAGCCGGGATCGAGACGGCCGCAGCGATCACACTGGCATTCGTCGGCCGCAGCATGTGGCCAACCCGTGAGGAATGGCGCGAACCACGGCGGCAACGCGCATCTATTTGGTCAGCGTTGCGCCATCCAGTCCCGTTGACTCTCCTCATCGGCAATGTGATCATCCTCGTAGGCAGCTTCATCACTCGTTACTGACCGTGACGGGAGCGCCGGGCTGGGTCTCTCGACCCCCGGTGGTGCTGGGGCACACCCGAGGGCGAGTCGCTGCCCACGCACGCCCAACTCGGGGCCCGCCTCGACGCGAACGCGTCGGAACGCGATGCTCTGGCTGTGGTCACCGTGAGGTTCCTCGGGTCGGGCGATGCATTCGGGAGCGGAGGCCGGTTTCAGACCTGCCTCCACCTCAGCGGGGGAGGCCCTGAGGTCCTTGTGGACTGTGGTGCCTCCTCACTTATCGCGATGAAGCGAGCCGGAGTCGAAGCGAATGAGATCGGCTACGTACTACTCAGCCACCTTCACGGAGACCACTTCGGCGGTCTGCCGTTCCTCATTCTCGACGGGCAGTTCCGGCGTCGCGAGCGAGATCTAACCGTCGCGGGACCTCCTGGAACGCGAGAGCGTGTGCATCAGGCGATGGAAGTGCTTTTCCCCGGGTCGTCTTCGGCGACACGAAGATTCCACACGAGTTTCGTCGAGATGACCACGCGAGAGCCCAACGAGATCGGACCGATCACTGCGCGAGTCTTCGAAATGAAGCACTTCAGCGGGGCGCCGTCCTACGCGGTCAGGGCGGCCTATGGCGGGAAGACGATCGCGTATTCTGGCGACACGGAGTGGACGCCGATGCTGGCGGAGGCCGCCGCCGACAGCGACGTATTCATTTGCGAGGCGTACTTCTTCGAGAAGCGCGTTCCGCACCACCTCGACTTCCTCACGCTGGCAGAGCATCGGTCGGAGCTGACTTGCCGCCGCCTTGTGCTGACACACATGAGCGAAGACATGCTGGGTCGCCTTCATGAGATCGACGCTGAAGCTGCGGCCGACGGAACGTTGCTCAAGCTGTGATTTTTCGAGCTCGCTCTGCAGGGATCACCCGTGGTCGAGTCGAGGCGTGTTGTTAGTCATCAGGGCCGAGGACCGTTATCGAGGGCCAACGGTCGTGTGGTCGCTTCCGCTCGATGCGAGCGAGGTACTCGTTGACAGTCACGCGTCGAGAATTGCGACGCCAGATGCCTCGCAGCAAGTCGTGAAGCCCTGCTGCAGCGTGAACATCCAATTCGCGTGAGCGCAGTCGTACTGCGACTGCCGTTGCTGTCTCAGGCCATGTGTCGACTCCATCGAGCGTAGAAACCAACGTTGGAACCCGAATGCCGAACCGGCTGGGGTACCAGAGATGCACTGCGGCCTGATTCTTCGCGTCCCATCGGATATCCGGGCGCACCGATTTGAGCACTCGCTCTGCCTCCTGGTCGCGTCGAGAGCTGAGATCTTCCGCGTCGAAGAAGGCGACGTCGACGTCCTTGGCGCCCGATGGTGAGAACCCTGATCCGAATCGTTCGTCCCACACGAGATCTCGTATGACTCCAGCCCCGACCCATCCGTCAGGCAAACCCGACGCCGCAACTACCTCAAGCACGTCCACAAGCCAAGGGCTCCCGGCAATGTGGCGAGCGAGCTCGGCCGCGTAACGCTCTGAGTCGGGGGGCGAGCCGGTCGAAACCGAGAGAGTGCCGACTCGCAGATTTGTCGGCTTTCCGGGTTGAGGCAACTGATTGGTTCCAGGCGAAATCGGCCCGGTCGGGTTGGGGATGGCTGGCCGAGTCTCGCGCCGTCGCTTGTGTGTCGGAGTCGGTCCTTCGACACCGCCAACGGTCTTCCAATGGGCCGTCACCCTCGCGGTGTCCAATCGTGGCCTGGGCCATCGATTTGAGAACTCGCGAAGCGGCGGAGTGGCTCCGCCTTCTTGGCGCCGTGCCAAGATAAGGTCAGGAGGTGCCGCGCAATCGCTCCGAAGTCGAGCGCGATCAGAAGGTCAACGAGATCGTGGAGGTCGCTGCGATGCTTCTTGCAAACGGAGGGTACGACGAGCTCTCCTTTGCTGCGGTCGCCTCTGAGCTCGGTCTTGCTCGCGGCGCGTTGTACTGGTACTTCCCGTCGAAGGACGACCTCCTTGTCGCGGCGGCGGCTCGCCTTTTCCAAGAGGCGCTTCGTGACCCTCCGACTGGGGCGGGGTATGCGCGGCGGATCGAGTGGGGCGTCGAGCAGTTGGCCGCGCTCGAACCCGTGACCGCCGCTCTGAATGACCGGTCCCGCCATTCCGCGTCGGTTGCCGCGCTCAAGACTGCAATCGAAGAAGAAATGTGCCGACGTCTTCGCGATGTCCTTGGTTCTCATGTTTCTGAGCAGCGATTGGAGTCGGTGGCAAGGACGATCGTCATCTTCGTTCAGGGGCTTCTCACGACGACGCGGACAGCGTCGGAACGCCGTCGGCAGTTGCGGTTTCTCGTCGGCGAACTCATTTCCTAGGCGTACGGCCGATCTGGCCCTCGGGACGGCTTTCTTGACGGTGCGCCAAGAGTTGCCTAGTGTGACGTCTTGGCGCAGCGCCAAGATGACAACGTCGGATGTGAAGGAGTCCCAAGTGGGCACGTACGGGCTGGAAGGTCAGACCGCCGTCGTAACGGGCGCAAGTAGTGGGATCGGGTGGGCGACGGCAAAGGCTTTCGCAGCGAGGGGAGCGAGGATTGCTCTCGTAGCTCGGCGAGAAACCCGGCTACAGCAGCTGGCCGAGCAGATCCGTGCCGAGACCGGAACCGAGCCTCATGTGGTCCCTGCCGATCTGTCGGTAAGGGGTGCGGCTGCGAGCGCGGCGGAGCAGATCCTGAATGACGTGGGAGACGTCGACATCCTCGTGAACAACGCTGGCAGTGCAGTTGGGGGAGCGGTGTGGGCGGTGGCGGATCGAGACGAGGCCCGGACATATTTCGAAGTTGACTTTTGGTCGCCCCTGAGCCTCATCGGTGCGTTCGTTCCGGGAATGCGGCACCGCCGCCAAGGGGCGGTCGTGAACGTGACCTCGGTCCGAGTCGTCATGGCGTGGCCGGCGTTTGGGCACAGCACCGCAGCATGCGCAGCACTGTCGCAGATCACCGAGACGCTGCGCCTCGAGCTCGGGCGCTTCGGGGTCAGCGTTGTCGAGGTCATCCCTGGTCCGATCGAGACCCCTGCACAGGGTCCCACGAAATTGGTTCCGGGCATCGTGGAGGGGATCCACAGTCGCCTCGGAGTCGGTCAGCCGGAAGACCTCGCGGCTCTTATCGTCGACGCGGTCGAGGGCGGGGAGGAACGCGTGTTTTGGCCTGCAAGCGCGAGGGATGTCTACGAGAATCCCGCCGCGACGCGGACCAACGTGCGCGATGACGTGAAGCGTTTGCTTCCTGAGGGATCCGGCCTCCCCGATGACCTACTCGATACGTTCGTTGTCGGCGCCGAAGATCCGATGATCCTAGATGCGCGCAAGGTCTGGGAACTCGAACACTCTGGCACTTAAGCACCACGTGCCGTGGCTCGCGCGATTGATGTTCCGTTCAAGCCGCCAGCGCAACCCGGGGGAGTGCCGCTGTAGGAAACAACTGGATGGGCTTGGTCACTGCTGCCCTGATCCTTCGGTCGGCAGCAATCGCGTGAGCAAGAACCGGAGGAGGCGTGTGCGCTTCCGTGGCTCGAGACCCTGCACGAGTGCGCCTTCTGCGGCGACAATGAAGGCGTCGGCCGTCAGGTCACGTTCGCTCGGTGCAACGAGGGGAGTTATCGCTGAGAGGAACGTTGCCCGCAGCTCGCCCCGAACCCGATCCCGGAATTTCGCAACCGTGGGCGATGACTGAGCGCGGTCATGCATTGCAGCGAGAAGCGACTGGAGCTCTCCTAAACGGTCCACAAACCACAGCGCCAGCACCGCGGGTCCATCATCGTGGGACGGCTTCTTTCCAGTCGTCAGCACCCGCGCAAGGATCCGTTCGAGCGTCGCGACGAAGAGGTGGTCTCGCGATGGGAAGTACCAGTAGACGGCATTCTGAGCGATGCCTAGCTCCCGCGCCACGCCTGCGACGGAGAGACTTTCAAATCCGCCCGCAAGCAGTTGATCCTCGGCGACTTCGAGCACCTCGTCGATCTTTGCTTCGCGCTCGAGGTCCCGGCGTGTGCGTGGCATCTTGACAGTATCCCAAGAGCATCGTAGGGTCGCTCTTGGGATGGTTGCAAGACGATTCGACGTCCGGGACCGAACCGCCCTGGTCACGGGCGCGTCGAGCGGGATCGGCAGAGAGTTAGCGCGCGTCCTGGCTTCCCGGGGCGCTCGTCTCGCCATCGCTGCTCGTCGTGGCGATCTTTTGGAGAGCCTGGCCGAGGAATTGGTCGCAGCAGGGGCGGTAAAGCCTTCAGTCCATGTCATCGACCTCGGACAGCGGGGCAATGGTGCGGAACTCGCGCTCGAGGCGCAAGAGGCGCTTGGTCGAATCGACATTCTTGTCAACAACGCTGGCGGGGGAGTCGGCGGGTCACAGTGGCGTGTTGGCGACAGCGATGCTGGCCGCGACGCGTTCGAGCTCAACTTCTGGACGCCCCTTGCATTGATCGCCGCCGCGGTGCCCTCGATGCTGGCACGTGGCGACGGAGCCGTCGTGAATGTCACCTCGTTGGCCCAGGTCATGGCGTGGCCAGGAATGGGTCATTACAGCGCCACAAAGGCTGCCCTCGCGTCGGCAACGGAGGCGCTGCGGCTCGAATTGATCGACTCCAGCGTGAGGGTGCTCGAGGTGATTCCGGGCCCGGTCGATACGGCCATTCAAGGCGAGAGCCGACTAGTGCCCGGCTTTGAGCACGCCACACGCCGTGTTCCGATGGGAACTTCCGAGCAACTCGCGGCCCTTGTTCTGCGAGCGCTTGAGACAGGTCGTCGGCGCGTCGTCTACCCGAAGTTGCTTGGCCCGAGCTACTGGTACCCAGGTATCACGCGCTCGGCGACATTGCGGATGGCGCGACGACATGTCGACCCCGCATTCCGCGCGGACGAACGCGTCCTGCGCTCAGGATCGTTCGGGGACGCGGAGGCGCGCGAAGCGCGTGCGGCGTGGGAGCGCAGCCATTCCGCGTGACGCCGCATTGACGGCACTCCGCATCGGTTGCTCGGCGGGTGGTTTATCGGCTGACGGGCTAACCCAGAGGCTGCCCATGGCAGTCACCTGAGGGCCAATGAATTCGCGCGCAGCGAGTACTGGCATGGTGAAGGTGCTCCGCGTATGACCCGCAGAATCCGGCGCCTAGATCGAAGATGGAAACATGCCGTGATCACGGGCGGCTCGGCAGGCATCGGCTTGGCCTTCGCAGAAACACTTGCCGCAGCCGGGAGCGATCTCATGCTCGTTGCTCGGGACGGTCGTCGTCTCGACGAGGTGGCCGTGCAGCTGCGGGAGACGCACGGAGTTCGGGTCGATGCCCGGCCGATGGATCTGAGCCATGCGGCGGATCTCGACTCGTTAGCGAACGATCTTGCAGACCGTGAAGACCTCGACTTGTTGGTAAACAACGTTGGCGGAGGCGTCTTCGGCCGATTTCACGAACGAACCTGGTGCAGTATCGACGCGGAGCTCGGGACGAATCTTCTTGCAACAGTTCGCTTGAGCCATGCCGCGGTCGGCCCGATGACGCGCCGAGGGTTCGGTTCGATCCTCAACGTCGCAGCGGGAACGGCGTTCTATCCGACGCCCTTTAGCGCGCCGTACGGTGCGGCTAAGGCGTTCGTCGTGAGCCTGACGGAAGCAACGAACTATGAGCTTCGGGGAACGGGCGTAACGGCAACAGCGGTTTGTCCCGGTTTCACGCGAACCGAAGGACCGGTTCGGCATGGGTTCGATGTGGAGCGTGTGCCCGGATGGTGGTGGAGCAACCCTCAGGATGTGGCACGGATCGCTTTGCGGGCGGCCGCACGCGGCCGCCCGGTTGTCTCGCCCGGTATCTCAAACGTGCTCGCAGCTTCCATCGGACGCCACATGCCGAGACGGATCTGGGTCCACTCCGTCGCGCGTACCCAGCTCCGCCTCAGAAAGGCATAGGCGGCTGGACTACGTCGTGTGGGGTGCGCGATTGATATACGACCGCGTTCGAAGGCCTGATCCTTACGCGGCCCACTGGCCAGGATGTTCGTCGACCCATTTGGCCACGGCTTGCGTATCGAGATAGATCCGGTCGAAGACGATCCGGCCCCATCTGAAGCGCACGAATTGCGTGCCCTCGTTCGCGTAATCATCGCCGATGTGGTCTCGAAACCTGATCGCAACCCGCATGTTCCAAGGAGGACCGGCGGCGATGACGTCCAGGAGGTCGAACTGCGGGTGCAGGCGGGCAAAGCGCCGAAACCAGTCAGCGAGCGCATCTTTGCCACAGCAGTCCGCCGCCACGGCGTGGCTGCCAGGAAATACAAATCTGGCGTCCCGCGCGAAGGCGGCAATTGCGGGCTGAGCGTCGCCCGCTCCTAGCGCTGTATACACCTTCCGGACGCGCCAACGAACGAGTTGTGACAGCACGATTTCGTCCCCTTCCACCAATCGGTTAGCATAACATGTTACGATAACTGATATGGCGATCGCAACTCGGGCTGGAAGCCGTGACGCTGAGCTATCGACGCCTGCCTACGTCGTTCTCGGGATGGTTCGCCTAGGTGCTCGCTCGGGTTACGAGATCAAGCAAGCCGTCGACCAATCGATTCGCTTCTTCTGGACGATCTCGCAGGTGCAGATCTATCCAAGCCTGGCCAAGCTTGAGCGCGCCGGTTTGATCTCCGGACGATCGGAACCACAAGGCCGCCGCCCTCGGCGGGTCTACGAAATCACGAAAGCCGGCGTGACGGCCCTTGAGGGATGGGTCCGGCGTCCAGGCGACATGCCGTTCGAGCTACGGGATATCGGCCTCGTCAAACTGTTTTTCGCTGACGTGCTCGAGACCACCGATGCTCTTGAGCTGGTGCAGGCCGTCAGAAGACGCAGCGAGGAGCGGGTCGAGCTTCTCCGCCTCATTGAGCCCACGGCGCATGACGCAGAGGCCGTTGGAGACGTATATCCGCTGCTCACTCTTCGAATCGGCATCAGGTTCCACGAGGCGATGATCGACGTCTGCCATGAATTCGAGACAAGGTTCAGGTGAGTCTCTGCTGCGGCACACAAGCGCCATCGGCTTGTGCTGCTGCGCACCCTGCCGTCCACGTCTCGTGTGCGCACGCACGGGTGCGCACGCATGCGTCGAAGTGCGCCCTCCGACACAGCCTCCCGGAAATATCCTCCCAGCTCGGTCGCCGCGGCGGTAGTGCCGCGCGGCCACGTCGACATCATTTCCCGATGAACGGCAACGCTGCGGATCGGTCGGCGCGGTCAGCGGGGTGTGGTGAGGACGGTGTGGAGCGCGGAGAGCCCTTCGTCCCAACCATCACGGTGGAAGGCCAGCGCCTCCTCGGGCAGACCGGCGTGACAAAGCCGAACCACGGTCGCGTCGCCGACTTGCTCGAAGGTCACCTCGACGGTGCTTGAGCCCGGGGGGACGACTGTCGAGCCTTCTTCGACCCAACCCCACGTATAAACGAGCTTCTTGGGTGGGTCGACCTCCAGGTACGTCCCGGCTGCGACGTAACCCGGCCCGAAGTTGACTCGGATCTGTCCTCCGGGGCGGGGATCGACCTCGACCTCGGTGCCCTGCCACTTGACATGTTTGGTCGGGTCGATGAAGTAGCTGAACACGATGTCGGGTGGCGCCTGGATGGTGATCTCCCGGGCGAGAACACCCGGGCCCCCCTTGAGGACGGTGGGCATGACCTTGAGGTGAGGTTCACCGCCCACGTCGTTTCGACCTTCCGGCCTCGTCTTCGACCGCGTGCTTCAGGTCGGCCAGGCCGTCGTCCCACATCCACGAGAGAAAGTCGCGGAGTTGGCCTAGGGCCTGACGGTCGGCGGAGAACAGGTGCCGCGTTCCCTCTCTGCGCTCTTTCACGAGTCCGGCTTCCCGAAGTACGCGGAGGTGCTGCGAGACGGCGGGGCCGGTGATGGCGAAGTGCGAGGCGATTTCCCCGCTGGAGCGCTCGGCGTCCCACACGAGGCGCAGGATCTCTCGCCGGCGGGGCTCACCGATCGCTCGCAGGGCCGCATCCACCCTCGTATTTCACCACAGCCTTCCAGAAGTGCAAATAACTTTAAGTTGACACTTCTAGAAGTTATCACTTAACTAGTCAGCGTGCAGCGGTCCGCAAGTCAAGCCAGGAGAAACCTCATGATCCCGCGTCCCCGTCCCGTCGCAGCTGCCGTGGCGGCGGTCGCGGTTGCCGCCACTTTGTGCGTGGTCGTCCCGGCCAGAGCGCAGGTGCCCCAGCGGGCCGTCGGGGACATCCGGGTCTTCACCACGCTCCCATACCCGGGCACTCCCGGAGGGGTGTTGGTCGACGGCAAGACGCTGTATGTGGACACCTCGGGGGCCAACTTCGACCGGGAGTTCGACGGCAACGACCTCATCTACTCGTTCAACGTCGACAGCGCCCGCCAGGAGGGCGCTCCGCTGGTGGTGCCGCGCCAGTACCCGGTGGCGGCGATGGGGCTGGCCGGCCTCGCCCAGGACAGCCAGGGCCGCCTCTATGTCGCCGACATGAACGGCCGGATCGACCGCGTTGATCCCCGCACCGGCGCGCAGCAGGTGTATGCCACGATCCCCACCGGAACGGACACCGCCCTCCCCGACATGCCGACGTTCATCGTGTTCGACCGGGACGGGAACCTCTACGCCGGCGACGCAGGCGGGTCGCCTGTCATCTGGCGCATCCCCCCCGGCGGAGGCGTCGCCCAAGCCTGGTTCGTCGACCCTCGCCTGGCCGGGACCTGGGCCGGCACCGTTCTCGGGATGACCATCGACCCCACCGGCCACGACCTGTACTTCGCGGCCGGGAACCAACAGCCCGGCATCGTCATCTACCGACTGCCGCTGGACCATCCCGACAGCGCCCACCTCGAGGAGTTCCACAGCTACAGCGACCTCGTCGTCACCCCGTGTCTGCCCGATCCGCAGAACCCGGTCGCCGTGGGCAGCTGCGCTACCACGCAGCTGCTGAGCGCGGGCGGCCTCGCCTTCGGCGCGTCCGGCGACCTCTACGTCGTGCTGTTCGACAAGAGCCAGCTCTCCATCCTCCGCCCCGACGGGAGCGAGGCCATGCGGTTCCCCAGCCCCGCGGACAACGCCAAGCGCGATGTGCCCCTCAACGGCCCCTTCGACCTCGCCTTCAACGGCCACGGCTCACTGCTCGTGTCGAACGTGGGCGACGCCACCATCGGGAACGGCCCTGGGGGCGCGCCCCCGCCCGGCGGGAGCGTCAACGCCAAGAACTGGGTTGTGTTCGACGTGTGGGTGAACGACACCGCCGCCGGCGTCCCCCATCCTGTGATTGCGGGCTGACGCATCGCCGTACACGCCCTCAGGTCGCTGGACTGATCGTCGCCATTGTTGCTGGTGATTCGAGGCACTTCTGGCAGTAGCGCGCAGTGGGGGAGTGAGGGGATTGCCGATTCGTGTGTCGAAGTCCGCCTTCCGACACGTCTGAGTCAGCCGATGGTCACCTCGTCCCCGAGCGCGATTTTCCCGCCACCGTTCGATACTTCGGCATAGATCCCGAGGCACGGATAGCGAGTCCCGGTGCCAAGAAAGTCGAGTGCGCTGTACTTCGAGATTGTGCGGAGGACATTCCGGTCCGCCGGAAGGCCGTCTTGGGCCAGCGTGGTCATGACGCAACGGGGAACGGGGATTCCGACCTTAAGTTCGACGCCGCCAATACTCATTCGTTGACCCTGCCAGGCCGACTCAACGAAGCGGTGATCTCCGGTGTCGACGACAATGTTCGGCCGGAAGCGACGAGGTTCGAAGCTGCTCTTGGGTGCATGCTCAGCGAGTTCCCTCGTCGACGCGGTAGTGACGACATGCAGAGGCGCGAAATCGAAGAAGTTCTTATTGACTCGCATGAAGGCGCCGCCGTCGATGAACTCTTCACCATCGACGAGTTCGGTCGGCGTGTCGAGGTAAGGCCGGGCGTCCTGTTTGAGTTCGCCAACCCAAGCCTCCTCATAAGCAGCGTCCGGCGGCGGGGCTGTGGCCACCGACACCGAACGCCCGAAAAAGTTGCTGAGGCGGTTCGTGAGCTCGGGATCGTCGATCGCGAAGGTGGCCCCGTCCGGAAACGAGATGCGTACCGCATTGGAATCGGTAGACGCTCTCAATTCGAACATGCGTCCCCACAGCTTGGGGCGTTTTACGCTGATCACTTTTCCAGTGCTGTCGTCGACCAGCGCGTAGGTGCGGTCTCCAGCGACGCCGGTGTCCGTGATCGCCGCGGTGTGTAGCTGCTCGCCGAGCATCGACTTCACGGGATATCTGCGGAGGTCTGAGACGATCCCAACGACGGTCGCGGTCATCAGGCATTCTTGCTCGGATCGCTACAGATATTCGGGGCGGGCCTATCCCGAAGGTGCGCAGCTCACCGGCCGGTAATCAGAAGCGCTCCGTCGTGGCCTCCGCGTCAGTCGCGTTCGATCAGGTGGCGGCGGAGGAAGGAAACTTCAGCGTCGACCACTGTCTCGTGGCTGCTGAGGAAAGGCTCGTAGTGGCCGCCCTGGAGCACCAGGAGTTCACCTCGCGGCGCTCGCTTAGCGGCGCGGATCGCAGGTTTGGCCAGCGCCGACTGGTCCTGTTCGCACACCACCACCAATAACGGGCACTGCACTCGTGACGCGAAGCGGCCCGGTCGGTAGAAGCCGACACGTAGGGCTGAGCGCGCTGCGACCTCCTGCCGCCAACTGGGATACCGCTCAGCCTTGAGCGCGCGATCGCCGTCGAGCGCATCCGGCGTGGTCAGCGTCGCAAGCGTGCCGGGTTTTCCGGCGAGCGGAACCAGGAGGGGCTGACGACCGAAGACGCCGCCGATGACGTCGAGAAGCGCGCGGTCCGTGAAGCGCAGGAGCGCGAGCGGCTTCTGATGGCGCGCTGCATTGCGCGTGGCCGCTCGGCCGTCTGCGTTCGGAGTCTGAGCGATCG
>Ga0209577_10004325_pt1 | contig 13360 bp, 13 predicted proteins | sample GraSoiAngelo_109_FD_185874 | JGI IMG/M metagenome (GOLD analysis project Ga0209577, IMG submission 185874) | Grasslands soil microbial communities from the Angelo Coastal Reserve, California, USA - 14_0903_12_20cm (SPAdes) (version 2) | ecosystem: Environmental > Terrestrial > Soil > Grasslands... | reverse complement strand
GGCCGGCGATGCTCGCGGCCCGCTCGAAATCGATGTTCTCGTCGTGACCCTCTTCTTCCTTGGTCGCCGGTGTGAAGATCGGCTCCGACAGCTGCTCTGACTCTTTCAGCCCCGCCGGCAAGGAGATACCGCAGACCGACTGCGACGCCTTGTACTCCTTCCAGCCCGAGCCGGTGATGTAGCCGCGCGCGACGCATTCGATCGGAACCACTTCGGCCGGTCGCACAAGCATCGTGCGCCCGCGCAACGCGTCGGCGTGCTCCTTCGCTTCCGGCGAGAAGTCGTCGGGATTCGTCGAGATGAGGTGGTTGGGCACGACGCCTTTCAACTTGTCGAACCAGAACACGCTGAGGCCGGTCAGCACCGCGCCCTTGTGCGGGATCGGCGTGGGAAGCACGACGTCGTACGCGGAGATCCGGTCACTCGCCACCATCAAGACCCCGGCGTCCGTCGTATACAGATCGCGGACCTTCCCTTGCTTCACCAGGTTCAGGCCTTTCAGCGTCATCCCGTTCCTCCGACGTCCAGCGCTTCGACCCGCTTGAAGACCGCGTCCGCGTGCACCAGGTAGCGCTGCGGATCCATGATCTTGTCGAGCAGCATCCCGTCGACGCCGGCGGCCTGAACGGCCTCCTCCTCGAGCAGCGTCTGACGGAACGGCGTCCCCTTCTCCCACGTTCGCATCGCCGCGCGTTGCACGCTCGCGTACGCGTCTTCGCGCGTCATGCCGGCGTCGATGAGCGCAAGGAGCACCGCGGCCGAGTAGACCAAGCCGCCGCTCGCGTCGAGGTTCTGCCGCATGCGCTCCGGGAACACGCGCATGCCGTCCAGCACCTTTATCGACAGGTCGAGGATGTAATCGAGCGCCGTCGTCGTGTCTGGGAGGATCACACGCTCGACGCTCGAGTGGCTGATATCGCGCTCGTGCCACAGCGCGATGTTCTCGAGGCTCGGTACAACTGCCCCGCGCACCACGCGCGACAGCCCGGTTATCCGCTCGGAGATGATCGGGTTTCGCTTATGCGGCATGGCGCTCGAGCCTTTCTGCCCTTCCGCGAACGGCTCTTCGACTTCGCGCACCTCCGTTCGTTGGAGATGCCGGATCTCGGTCGAGATCTTCTCCAACGTCGCGGCCGTGATGGCACAGGCTGCTACGAACTCTGCGTGCCGGTCGCGCTGAAGCACTTGCGTCGATGCTTCCGCCGGCTTCAATCCGAGCCCGCGGCAGACGTACTCCTCGACGAACGGGTCGACGCTGGCGTAGGTGCCGACCGGTCCGGCGATCTTTCCGACCGACACGACTTCGCGCGCGCGCCGAAGACGTTCAACATTCCGAGCAGCTTCGAACGTCCATACCGCGAGCTTCAGCCCAAAGGTCGTCGGCTCGGCGTACACGCCGTGCGAGCGGCCGACGCAGATGACGTCGCGGAACTCGAGGGAGCGCCGTTTCAGGACCTCGACCAAACGCACCGCGTTCGCGATCAGCAAGTCGGCAGCGTCACGGAGCTGAAGCGCCAGCGCTGTGTCGAGCAGGTCCGACGACGTCATCCCGTAATGCAGCCATCGCGACGCCGGACCGATCGGCTCCCCGAATGCGGTGAGGAAGGCGATCACGTCGTGCTGCGTCGTCGCTTCGATCTCGGCGACGCGCGCCGGATCGACCGGCCGCGCGCGCTCCTTGATCGCCTCGAGGTCGTTCTGCGGCACGACGCCGAGCGCGGCCCACGCCTCCACGGCGAGGATCTCGATCTGCGTCCAGTACCGGTACTTGGACGTCTCTTCCCAGATCGCGCCCATCGCGGGAAGCGTGTAGCGAGGGATCACCGCGGCTCCTCCACCAGGCGCGCGCGCGCCTCCTCGATCAGCTTCCAGGCCGTTGCTTCGTCGTCCCAACCCTCGATCCGCGTCTGCTTGTTCGGCTCGAGCTCCTTGTAGATCGTGAAGAAGTGCTCGATCTCGCGACGAAGGCTTCCCGGCACTTCCTCGAGCGTCGTGATCTCGTTCCAGCGCGGATCCGACACCGGCACGGTGAGGATCTTCTCGTCCTCGCCTTGCTCGTCGCTCATCTTGAAGACGCCGACCGGCCGCGTGAGTATCTCGCAGCCCGGAAAGGTCGGCTCATCGACGAGCACGAGCGCGTCAAGTGGGTCGCCGTCTCCGCCGAGCGTCCCGTCGATGAAGCCGTAGTCGGCCGGGTAGTGCACGGAAGAGAACAGCATCCGGTCGAGCTTGATCCGTCCGGTGTCGTGGTTCATCTCGTATTTGTTGCGGCTCCCCTTGGGGATCTCGACGATCACGGTGACCGATCGTTCCATCTACAGCCGGAGCCCTTCCGCGAGCTGCTGCTTGTATTCATGCAGCTTTTTCCGAAGGTCCGGATCTCCTACGGCGAGGATCTGCACCGCGAGCACTCCGGCATTGGTCGCACCGTCGACGGCAACGGTCGCGACGGGCACCCCACGCGGCATCTGCGCGACGGAGAGGAGCGCGTCGAGACCGCCGGCTAAGCCACCCGAGAGGGGGACGCCGATCACCGGCAGCGGTGTGAGCGCAGCGCACACACCTGCCAGGTGTGCGGCCATGCCCGCGCCGGCGATGATCACCTCGACGCCGCGTTCTTCCGCCGTCGTCGCGTACTCGTGGACGCGGTCGGGACTCCGGTGCGCGCTCATGGCCTCGATCTCGAACCCCACGCCGAACCGTTCGAGGATCGCGGCGGCCTTCACCATCTTGTCGTGATCCGACGCGCTGCCGTAGATGATTCCGACACGTGCGCTCACGCCTTCCCCTCCATCTCCGCCGCCCGTTGAGCGATGTCCGTCCTGAACTGCTTGCCCTTGAATTCGATTGCTTCAACGGCATCGTACGCACGCGCTCGCGCCTGTGCGAGATCGGCACCGAGCGCGCTGACCGCCAGCACGCGCCCGCCGGCGGTGACGAGCTTGCGACGCTTCCTCGTTCCGGCGTGGAACACGAACACGTCCGGCATCGATGCGGCGCGCTCGACGCCTTTGATCTCTTTGCCGGTGTCGTAGTCGCCCGGATACCCACCGGAGGCAAGCACGACGGTGACGCACGCCTCCGGTCGCCACCGCGGCGCGTACGGAGCGAGGTTGCCTTCGGCGCAGGCGAGCATCGGCTCGGCCAGGTCGCTCTCCATGCGCGGGAGAACCACCTGCGTCTCGGGGTCGCCGAACCGGCAATTGAACTCGACCACCTTCGGCCCATCAGCCGTCACCATGAGTCCGCCGTATAAGAGGCCTTGGAAGCGCGCGCCCTCGCGCTCGAGCTGCCGGACGACCGGCTCGAAGATCTCTCGGACCGAGCGATCCACCACATCGGCCGGCATGTGCGGAACCGGGCTGTACGCGCCCATCCCGCCGGTGTTCGGGCCCTCGTCCCCGTCGAGCGCGCGCTTGAAGTCTTGCGCCGGCGCCAGAGGGAGCACGGCGCGCCCGTCCGTCAGGCAGAACAGCGACAGCTCTTCGCCGTTGAGGAACTCTTCGACGACGACCGTCGCTCCGGCCTCGCCGAAGCGTGCCGCGACGAGACACTCTTCCAAGGCGCGCACCGCCTCTCCCTCGTCGGCGCAGATGTAGACGCCCTTACCGGCTGCGAGCCCATCGGCCTTAACCACGTACGGAGGGTCCAGCTCGCCGAGGAAATCCGTCGCCGTCGCGACGTCGGTGAACGACCGCGCGCGCGCGGTCGGCACACCGGCTTTCTCCATAACGTCCTTCGCCCACGCCTTCGAGCCTTCGATGCGCGCGGCTGCCTTCGTCGGGCCGAACACGGGGAGGCCGCGCGAGGCAAGCTCGTCTGCAAGACCTGCGACGAGCGGCCCTTCCGGTCCGATCACCGTGAGGTCGATGCCGAGGTCCTCGGTCAGGTTCGCCATCGTCTCGGCGTCGGAAGGATCCGCCTGCAAGCACTCGGCGATCTCTGCGATGCCGGCGTTCCCGGGAACGGCGAACATCTTGTCGACCGTCGGGTTCTCCGCGAGCTTCCACGTGAGCGCGTGCTCGCGCCCCCCGCCGCCTGCGACCATGATCCTCATACGCTCACCGTTGCGGTCGAGACCAGCTGTTCGCGTTCCGGGCCGACCGAGATCCACGTCACGGGGACGTCGGCGATCTCTTCGACACGCCGAACGTAGCGCTGCGCGGCAGCCGGAAGATCGGCGAATGCGCGCGCGCCGGAGATGTCTTCCTCCCAGCCCTCAAGCTCCTCGTAGATCGGCTCGCATTTGTGGAAGATGGTCTGGTGCGGCGGGAACTCGTCGTAAACCTCGCCCTCGTAGCGGTACGCGGTCGCGATCTTCAGCTGCCCGACGCCGCTCAGCTTGTCGAACTTCGAAAGGAAGACATCGCTGAGCGAATTGAGCCTCGTCGCGTACCGCAGCAGCACGCCGTCGAGCCAACCCATGCGCCGCTGCCGTCCGGTCACCGTGCCGAACTCCGCGCCGAGTTCGCCGCGAACGCCGCGGAGGCGGTCGGCGATGTCGCCCTCGATCTCCGTTGGGAACGGACCGGTGCCGACGCGTGTGCAGTGCGCTTTCGTCGCGCCGACGACTCGATCCACGGCGCACGGCCCGACGCCGGCTCCGGCGAGGATGCCGGCCGCGATCGGCTGCGACGACGTAACGAACGGATAGGTGCCGTGATCGATGTCGAGCAGCGTCCCTTGCGCGCCTTCCAGCAGAACGTGCAGCCCGCCCTGCAGCGCGCGGCTGATAGCGAGCGACGTATCGGCGATGTACGGCGCGAGGCGTTCCGCGTAGCCCTCGTACTCGGCGATGATCTTCTTCGCGTCGAGCGGCAGCTGGTTGTAGACCTTCGCGAGAACGGCGTTCTTCTCTTTGAGGTTCACTTCTAGCTTCTGCCCGAAGATCTTCATGTCGAGCAGGTCCTGCACACGCAGGCCGATGCGCGCGGCCTTGTCCGCGTACGCAGGACCGATCCCTTTGCGCGTCGTGCCCAGTTGCGCGCGCCCGAGATGCCGCTCGATCACGCGGTCGAATACGCGGTGGTACGGCATGATCAGGTGCGCGTTCCCACTGACGAGCAGCCTGTCGCAATGGATGCCTTGCGCGCTCAGGGCGTCGATCTCGCCGAGCAGAACCTCAGGATCGATCACGACACCGTCGCCGATCACCGGCACGGCCGGACGCAGGATGCTGCTCGGGATCAAGCGCAGCTTCAGGATCGTCTCGCCGGCGATGACGGTGTGCCCGGCGTTCGTCCCGCCTTGGCAGCGCACGACCATGCCGGCGTCGGCGGAGAGAACGTCGACTGCTCTTCCTTTGCCCTCATCGCCCCACTGGGTGCCGACGAGAACCGTCAGTGGCATCGCAGCATCACCAACCGGGGAGGCGCCGGGTAGCGGCGCGGAGCCCAGACGCGCTGGCCCAGGCACGAGGCCCCTTGAGAAGCGAGATCACGTCGAAAAAACTGCAGTGCGCCGCTCGGCGCGAGAAGAGAAGTATATCAGCGGGTCTTCGCGGCAGTCCCGGTCTAACGGTCGATGCGGAAGCGGATCCGCACGTGCGTTTGGTACTCCTTGATCTTGTCCCCCTCGACGACGGCCGAGGTCTCCAAGACTTCCATCCCCTCGATGCCGCGCAGCGTCTTCGCCGCCTCTTGGAGCGCCGCCTGGGCCGCTTCGCGCCACGACTGCGTCGACACGCCTACCAGATCGATGGTCTTGATGACCGACATCCGAACCCCCTGCGCTCCCGATTACCTGCGCGATTGTAGAGGTCACGGCCGCAGGGGTGCCAAAAGAGGAAGGGGGAGACAGCGGGTATCACTTGGGTACATGATTTCGTTAAACCGATGATGGTGAAGCGCGGGCGCTGGACCGGGTGGCGGCTCGCGGCCCTTGCGGCGGGGCTGCCCATGATCGAGGCCGTCCTCATCGACGTCTTCGCACCGTCCGCGCGCGCACTTGCTCCCCAGGCGTCTGCCCTCGGACCCTTCGGCGTGTTCCACGATCTCCGGTGGTTGCTCGTGTACCACCGGTCGTGGAGCTTGTTCATCGTCGAGCTGACCGCTGCGATCGTCATACGCGGCGTCCTGATCGGCCTCTTCGTGCGCGAAGCGTGGCCCGAGGATCAACCGAAACCTGCCGCGCGCGCAGCGATCGCACGCGGGATCCTGTTCACGCTGGGTGCGGCCGTCGTGCTTGGACCGTGGGCGATCATCATGTTCGCCCAAGCAGTGATCCCAGTGTCGTGGTTCTTCTTCGCTGCGATCCCACCGTTCCTGATCATCGCCGTTCTGATCGATCACGCTTCCGTGTCGAGTTGGCTGCGCCGGCCGCCGATGCGCGTGTTCGGCCTCGTCCTCTTGTCGTTCTTCGTCCTTTCGATCGGCGGCGCGCTCATGACGTTGTCGACGCGTCCGGCCGGCGTTCTGGTCGCGGGCGCCGTCGGCTTGTTCAACGCGTACGCGTGGCGCGCAACCGTTTCCGGAGTCGTTTCACGACGCGCGGCCCGACGCACCGCGGTCGTGCCAGCGGCACTGGTCGTTTTCCTCGCAGTTGTGGTCGGGGGATCGGCGGTCGGCTTCGCGGCGAAAGCGCCGCGCGCGACGGACACGAAGCCGCTTCCCGACAACACGACGACCGGAAGACCGGTGCTGATCGTCAAGGGATTCGGCGGGAGCTACGCGGGGGGGCGGACGTACGACCTCGGCCGCGGATTCCTGACGCGGCGGTTCTCGTATGCAGGCTCCAGCGCCTCCGGACGCCCGTTGCCGTACAAGCCCGTGGACACCGCCTCGCCGATGAACGTTCTGATCACAAGGATGGATCAGCAAGTGCGCGTGCTCAATAACGCGACCAAGCTTCCCGTTTCGATCATCGCGGAGAGCGAAGGATCGCTGATCGCAGAGCGATATCTCGAGGCCGACCCTTCGGCGCCCGTCGATCGTTTGATCGTCCTCAGTCCGATCCTCGCGCCGGGATCCGTGTACTACCCGCCCCGCGGTCGAGACGGGTGGGGTGTCGCCGCCGGGTGGGGGCTTCGCGGGCTCGCTTCAGTTATGAGCGCCGTGTCACCTCTTCATTTCGAAGCAGACGCGCCGATCGTTCGTGACGTCGTCGATCAACCCTCCGCGTTCCACGACGCGTGCTTCACCGGACCGGTTGCCCGGGTCGAGTTCCTGCCGCTCGCCGACGCGGTTGCCTCCCGGGAAGAAGGCGAGCCGGCGGCGGGCGTCACAGTTGTGACGGCCTTCCACGGAGGGCTGCTCGGCGATCCCTCTGTGCGCGCGCACATCCGGAGCGTGCTCCTGAACGCGCCGGAACGCGCCGACCACTCGATGCAGACCCTCGATACCGTGGTCTGGGCCGGCGCGGGAGCCTGGCGCGTGCCCCCGCTCGAGCCGTCCCTCAACCCAGCCTGGCACTCGGCGGCGTGTCCCTGACGGAACTTTCCCCACCGAACGCCGCTTGACTACGATGAGTGCGCCGATACTCGGACGCGTTCGCAAGTGAGGAGTGGATCGGGATGAGCTACTCGGAGCAGTTGCGGCAGACGGCACGCGAGCTCGTCGCCCCAGGGAGGGGGATCCTCGCGGCCGACGAGAGCTCGGGCACGATCAAGAAGCGCTTCGACTCGATCAACATCGAGTCGACCGAAGAGAACCGGCGCGCGTACCGAGAACTCCTGTTCACCGCGCCCGGTGCGGAGGCCTACATCAGCGGCGTCATCATGTACGACGAGACGATCCGTCAGGGTCTTACCGACGGAACACCGTTCGCAGAAGTGCTCGCCAAGCGCGGCGTCATCCCGGGGATCAAGGTGGACAAGGGTGCCGTGCCGCTCACCTTCTCACCCGAAGAGAAGATGACCGAGGGGCTCGACGGCTTGCGCGCGCGGCTCGTCGAGTATCGAGAGATGGGCGCACGCTTCACGAAGTGGCGCGCCGTGATCGACATCATCGGCGACACGATCCCGAGCACCTACTGCCTCGATGTCAACGCGCACGCGCTCGCGCGGTACGCGGCACTGTGCCAGGAAGAAGGTCTCGTGCCGATCGTCGAGCCGGAAGTCTTGATGGATCGCGATCACACGATCGACCGGTGTTACTCGGTGACGATCGAAACGTTGGAGCGTGTTTTCGATGCGCTGCACGCGCAACGGGTTGAGCTCGAGGGCATGTTGCTGAAGCCCAACATGATCGTGCCGGGAAAGAAATGCCCGGCGCAGGTCGATCACCGGACAATCGCCGAGCAGACGGTCTCGGCGCTCCGCAGGACGGTGCCTGCGGCGGTCCCGGGGATCGTGTTCTTGAGCGGCGGTATGTCCGACGAAGACGCAACGGCACGCCTGAGCGAGATGAACAAGCTCGGCCCCCATCCGTGGGAGCTCTCGTTCTCGTACGGGCGCGCGCTGCAGGCGGCTGCGCTCAACGCGTGGAAAGGCGACCCATCCAACTTCGAGGCCGGCCAAAGCGCGTTCTTCCACCGCGCGAAGATGAACGGCCTGGCGCGCAGCGGCGGCTACGACGAATCGATGGAGAGCGCGGCCTAAGAACCCGGGTTACGCGCGGCGCTCGCGTACGGCGAGCGTGACCCGCCCGGCTGCGATCCGTTTCCCTGTTTCGACGGACGTCACGTCGACGTCCCACACATGTGTCGTGCGGCCCGTGTGAACGGGCGTGGCTACGCCGCGAACACGGCCGCTCGTCGCGGTCGAGATGAAATTGCAGGTCTGCTGCTGACCCATCACCACCCGCTCCGGCCAGCCGGCGACCAGGGCAGCACCGATGGACGCGAGCGACTCGATGAGCGACATCGTCGCGCCGCCGTGCAAGAAGCCGTCGGGCTGCGTGTTGCCTTCGACCGGCATCGAGGCGACGACACGCTCTTTGGTGGCTTCCTCCATCGTGATGCCGAGCTTGTCGGTGTACGCGAGTTGCTTCGCTTTGTCCAAGAGCTCGTCCACGACCGCGATGCTATCGGGCCAGGCGCGCGCGGGGCGATTCGCCGGTCGCCTCGCCGAGCGCGCGGTCGATGAGATCGCGCAGCGCATCGAAGATTCCCGGAGCGGAGGCGAGCAAGCCATCTCCGCTGGGACCGAGCGCAGGCATCACGTCGAGCCGGCCGCCGGCTTCGGCCACGAGCAATCGGCCGGCGGCGGAGTCCCAGGGTGCGAGGCCGGATTCGTAGAACGCGTCGAGCCGCCCGTCGGCGACCCACGCGAGGTCAAGCGAGGCAGCACCCGCGCGCCGGAGGTCCCGAACGCGCGGAAGGATCGTTGGGAGAAGCCGTGCGGCCGCGTGACGTTCCTCCCCGAGGTACGAGAAGCCCGTCCCGACGAGCGCGCGCGAAAGGTCTTTCGCATCGCTTGCCACGATCGGCGCCCCGTTCAGGGTGGCGCCTTCACCGCGCCTGGCTGCGAACAGCTCGTCGCGCAAGGGGTCGTACACCACGCCGACGAGCGCACTTTCCGCGTCCTCACACGCGATGCTCACAGCCCAATGCGGGATGCCGAACAAGAAGTTCGTCGTGCCATCGAGTGGATCGATCACCCATCGGCGCCCGCTCGAGCCGTGCGCTTCTCCGGTTTCTTCTCCCAGGATCGAGTCGTCCGGCTGCTCGGAGCGGATCCCTTCTTTGATCAGCCCTTCGGCGGCGCGGTCGGCATCGGTCACCATGTCGGTCGGCGTCGACTTCGTGTCGACCCCGGTGCGCGGGGTTCGGAACCGCTCGCGAAGCAACGTGCCGGCCGCGCGCGCGGCGGTCACGGCAAGATCAAGGAGATCGTCGCTCACGGCCGCAGCCTAGAGGTGACCCCCGTGTCCGACCAACTCGGATAACCTGCGCCTCCGATGCGCTTCCGACGCGGAACGAGCGCCCGCGACGACCCACTTCTTCGTGCCTTCGGAAACGTCGCTTCCATGATCGACCAGGCGCAAAGGAGCTTGATCGCAGCGGTTCCCACCTCGCGAGATCCCGGCGTTCCCCTGCGGGAAGCGCTCGACTCGTTCCTGCAGGAACTGACGGTCGCCGAGGCCGCGATGCCGACGTGGCACGATGAGCGCGTCGCTCACGAATGGACGAAGTGCTCGGCGGGGATCGCCGAGGCGCGCGCGGCGGCGGAACGGCTGATGGACCTCAACGTCGAATTAACCTTCGAGCAGCTGAACGCCCAGATCGGCGACGTCTTGTACCCTCTGGAAGCTTTCGTAGACGCGGAACGCGGCCTGCGAGGCTGATGAGTCACCTGCACGTCGGGTATACGTCCGTTCGGGCATTGGCCCCGAATGGATAAGGGACATACAGTTTGAGTCCCGAGCCACCGACGGAGGAACGCCGAATGCAACAGGAAATCGAGGTGGGGCTGATCGCCACCCTCGCCACCGGAGAAGTCCAGACGGCGTCGGCAGATATCGCGATCGCAACCACATGCACCAGCGACGTGATCGACGTCACGGACCGCGTGGGTTCGATCGTCGGCGACACGGGGATCGTCGAGGGGTTCGCGCTCATTTCTGCGCCGCACACGACCTGCGCGATCATCGTCAACGAAGCGGAGCCCGGATTCCTCGAGGACTTCAAGCACGCACTCGAAGCGGTCGCGCCTCAGAACCGGGAGTACGCGCACAACGACGCGCCGCACGCGGAGGAATTCGAGGCTCCGAACGGGTACGCACACATCCGCGCGGCGTTCTTGTCATCCCACTCGGTGCTGCTGCCGGTCCGGAACGGCACGCTTTCGCTCGGACGCTGGCAGCGGATCTTCTTCGTCGAGCTCGACCGCGCACGCCCGCGCACCTGTCAGGTGACGCTGGTCGGCCGCGCGCGCTGACGCTTCAGGCGGACGCGACGCGGGCCTTGTAGGCCCTGTACTGCTCGAGCTCGTACTCTGTGCGCTCCGCGAAGCTCATGTTCGCCGTCGCCTTCCCGCACGAGCAGAGCTTGGCCGTCCCGACTGGGGAGCCGCAGCTCGAACACCGCGCGCCGGCCGGGATCTCATCGTTCTGTCGGTTGAACATGTCGCTCACTCCCTAGGGATCGGTAGCGTCATAGTCTCCCAACGGGGAGCGCGTGCCTACGCCCATAAGCACCGTTTTCGCCCATACGAATCGCCTACGACGAAGGTCCCGGTCTCATTCCTTCCGGAACACGAGCGCACCGTCGCCGGCGTCGGCCTCGATCCGGTCGCCGGCGGCGAACTCGCCGTTGAGCAGGCGAATCGCCAGCTGGTCCTGGATCTCCTTCTGGATGAGGCGCTTCAGCGGACGCGCGCCGTACGCGGGATCGAAGCCGCGCTCTGCCAGGAACTCCCTGGCCTTGTCGGTCAGCGTCAGCGTGATGTTCCGCTCGGCGAGCCGCTTCTGCAGCCCGCGCAGTTGGATGTCGACGATCGCGCGCAGATGATCCTGCGTCAGCCGGTGGAAGATCAGGATCTCGTCCACGCGGTTCAGGAACTCCGGCCGGAAGTGCTGGCGCATCTCTTCCATCACGCGCGCCCGGATCAGCTCGTCGCTCAACCCGGTGTCCATGATGATGTGGCTGCCGAGGTTCGACGTCATGATCACAACCGTGTTCCGGAAATCGACCGTCCGGCCTTGTCCGTCGGTCAGCCGCCCTTCGTCAAGCAGCTGGAGCAAGACGTTGAACACGTCGGGGTGGGCTTTCTCTATCTCGTCGAGCAGCAAGACGCTGTACGGGCGACGGCGGACGATCTCCGTCAGCTGACCGCCTTCGTCGTAGCCGACGTAGCCCGGCGGTGCGCCGATGAGGCGCGACACGGTGTGCCGCTCTTGATACTCGCTCATGTCGATGCGGACCAGGGCGCGCTCGTCGTCGAAGAGGAACTCGGCCAGTGCGCGCGCGAGCTCGGTCTTCCCCACGCCGGTCGGACCGAGGAAGATAAACGATCCGATGGGACGGTTCGGATCCGATAGACCACTGCGCGCGCGGCGGATCGCATTGGACACCGCTTCGATCGCGTCGTCCTGACCGACGACGCGGCCGTGGAGGTTCTCCTCCATGTGCACGAGCTTGGCGACCTCGCCTTCCATCAGCTTGGAGACGGGGATCCCGGTCCATTTGCTGACGACCTCGGCGACGTCCTCCTCGTCGACCTCTTCTTTGAGATACCGCTGTTCGGACTGGAGCGCATCCCACGCGCGCGTCGCCTCTTCGAGACTCTTCTCGAGCGCGACGAGTGTGCCGTAGCGCAGCTCGGCTGCGCGATCGAGGTTGCCTTCGCGCTCCGCCATCTCGGCCTGCAAGCGTGTGTCTTCGATCCGCTCCTTCAGCTCGCGGATGCGCGTGACGGCGGTCTTCTCCTGCAGCCAGTGCGCCTTCATCGCCGACGAGCGTTCCTGCAGCTCGGCAAGATCCGCTTCGAGCTTCGCGAGACGGTCCTTCGACGCGGCGTCGGTTTCTTTCTTGAGCGCGGCGCGCTCGATCTCCATCCGCTTCATCTCGCGGTCGACCTGATCGAGCTCGGTCGGCATCGAGTCGATCTCGATCCGCAAGCGGCTGGCGGCTTCGTCCACGAGGTCGATCGCCTTGTCGGGTAGGAAGCGGCCGGTGACGTACCGGTGTGAGAGCAATGCCGCTGAGACGAGGGCGGAGTCGGTGATCCGGACACCGTGATGCACCTCGTACCGTTCTTTCAGGCCGCGCAGGATCGCGATCGTGTCTTCGACGCTCGGCTCACCGACCAAGATCGGCTGGAACCGGCGCTCGAGGGCTGCGTCCTTTTCGATGTGCTTGCGGTACTCATCGAGCGTCGTCGCGCCGACCAGCCGGAGCTCGCCGCGCGCGAGCATCGGCTTGATCATGTTCCCGGCGTCCATTGCGCCTTCGGCGGCGCCGGCACCGACGACGGTGTGCAGCTCGTCGACGAAGGTGATGATCTCGCCTTCCGACTCGGTGATCTCCTGCAGGACGGCCTTGAGCCGCTCTTCGAACTCGCCGCGGAACCGCGTACCCGCGATCAGCGAGCCGAGGTCCAGCGCAACCACGCGCTTATTCTTCAAGCCTTCCGGCACGTCGCCGGCGACGATGCGCTGCGCCAATCCTTCGACGATCGCGGTCTTCCCTACGCCCGGCTCACCGATCAGAACGGGGTTGTTCTTCGTCCGGCGCGACAGCACCTGGATGACACGGCGAACCTCGTCGTCGCGTCCGATGACCGGATCGAGCTTCCCTTTTCGGGCCAGCTCCGTGAGGTCGCGCCCGTACTTTTCGAGCGCTTGGTACGTGCTTTCCGGCGACTGGTTGGTGACACGCTGGGTGCCGCGCACTTCCTTCAGTACGCGCAACGCAGCGTCGCGCGTGATGCCGTTCTCTTTCAGCAAGCTCGCGACGGGGCCGGCGACGTCCGTCAGCGCGA
>Ga0209577_10004324_pt1 | contig 13361 bp, 8 predicted proteins | sample GraSoiAngelo_109_FD_185874 | JGI IMG/M metagenome (GOLD analysis project Ga0209577, IMG submission 185874) | Grasslands soil microbial communities from the Angelo Coastal Reserve, California, USA - 14_0903_12_20cm (SPAdes) (version 2) | ecosystem: Environmental > Terrestrial > Soil > Grasslands ... | reverse complement strand
GCCCGTCGATATCTTCGCCTTCTTACTCGTCTTTTCATTCGTGGTCTTCTATCCACAGTATGCCGTCCCCCCGCAATTACGCATCTCCGCGTTCGCCGATCAAGCTGTTGGTGGAGCGTTCTTACTTCTCCCTGGCCTGGTCGATCTTGTGGTGATGTCCCCCCTCTTCTTCCGCTGGCTTGGGCAACTCGAGGAAAAAGCGAAGATCGCCGACCAGCGCAGGCAGGAGGAGGAAGAGGCCCTGTTAGAAGCAGAACAGATGGGAGAGACTTCGGAAGCTTAGAACATAGCCGCTAACCACTCTTTAGCGGCTGGCTGAGAGTTTCTCAGCCAGCCAACGGCGGAGCGTGTTCGTGCACTCTAGCACAACCTGGCCTGCAATGCCAGGGTCTGTCGCCGGGTTCTGCACCAATTTCATATTGTGGCTGGTATTTGGGATGATGTCGATCAGGTGATCGTCGGGGTTGCGGCTCTTCAACGCGGCGTCGAGCAACGGCGTATCTTCGGTGGCAAACACCTGAACGTCTTTCGCCCCTTGCAGCACCAGCACCGGGCCAGGGTAGTGCTTGACCGTCACGGCGGGATCGACCTGTAATTCGCCGTACCAGAACTCGTTGTAGGCAGGTTGGAATAGCACTTCCAGGTTCTGGGTAAGCTGGGTGGGAACTTTGCTGTTCGCTTTCAGGTCTGCAAATGGAGCGGTGGGCACCTTACCGGTTTTCCTCAGACCCGCAAAAATCTCATCCAACTTGCTCAACACAAACCCTGCCGGGATTGTAGACTGCTGCTCCAACTGATGAGCAATTTGCTCACGCAAGATGACATCGATAGGACGACCTGGCGCACTGATCAACACCAGTGCCGCCGCCGGGTGAGCCAGCCCCTTGTCCATTGCCGCGACCTCTCCAACAATGATGCTCCCCTCACTATGCCCGATCAGAGCAGTACGAGCTGGATCAATCTCGGGCTGCTGTTGAAGTTCACTCAAAGTGGCCCTGGCGTCCCCAACGTAGTTATCCCAGGCGAAGAAGTCCTGAAGCGCCTTGATCTCCGCCGCTGTCGGCTGGTTAGGATTTTGCGCGCGAGGAAACGACGAACTTGCACCGACGGCTCGCTTATCATAGCGCAAACTGGCAATTCCCTGTTGCGCAAGTTGATCCGCGAGTTGACTATACAGGTTGGTAGTTAACCCCCCCGGTTGATTTCCATTCCTATCGGTCGGCCCGCTTCCCGCCACGATAATTACGCCCGGCACCCGTGTCCCTTTCTGATGAGCAGGGATGACTAATGTCCCTGCCAGGGTGACGCTGTCCACTCCTGGGTAGGTGACATCTCGCTGGCTCTGAGTGACGGTGGTGTTCGGTGACAGCGTCTGTGACGGCGCCTGTCCTCCACAGGCGCTCAAGAACAACAGGATGGACAGGCTGATCGTTGTAAAGCCATAAAACTGCCTTCTTGTCATCGTATTTTCCTCTTTGTCTGGATATCATCTACAGGCCTCAGGAGGGATTGCATAAGCTTGATCCTGTGTTTTGTTCTCGTCTCCATCTACTCTAGAGACGATGCGGACTCCATTTTTTATCTACTACTTGCTCGCAGAGATGCGGGGTTCAGACGAAATGGTAGAGAGTTGACGAACGTGGTATTATTTCTGATGAAGTCCCCGTAGCTCAGTGGATAGAGCACTGGTCTCCGGAACCAGGTGCGCAGGTTCAATTCCTGTCGGGGACGTTTTGATTCCTTATTTATTTGCCAGTTAACCCAATGTACGCGAGATAGTGAGAGTAGGAGAAAGTCAAATCGATCAATTCAACTCTATTGGAGATCAAACCGACTTCACTATCGAGGGTCATTCCCTGACTCTTTTCGGACGCTGCTCAGACTGCCGCAATGTTCTGTAAGAGTAGAGTCTTCTTAGTGAAGAGGAGTCCAGGCGCTATCCTGAAAGTTACATCCCATCCTGGCAAAAGTGAAATCGAATTCATTGAAAATGTGAATTGAGCCATTGATTTTATATGGATGAGGGTATACAATGGTCTTGGACACGTCCATGTGTTAAATAAACTATTGTAGATGATGTTGCAAGGCAGAATCGAATATATTCCACCAAAAATGGAAGAGATACCTCTCTAAAGCTTTTTTTCATGAAAGCTGCTCGTTTAGCTCCAACTATGAACATGTCACTGGGAAGAGGGCGCAGGCATGGCAAATATTGGAAGCACTCTCAATAAGCGATATCTCCTGAAAAAACACATTGCCGGGGGCGGTTTTGCGCAAGTTTTCCTGGCAAGCGATCTACTGCTGGGACGGCAGGTTGCAGTCAAAGTCCTGGATCAAAGTATGGCCAGGGATGCTGACATATTGAAACGCTTCCGCCAGGAGGCAAAGGCGGTAGCCACGCTGGAACACCCGAACATACTGCCCGTCTACGACTACGGAGAAGCGAACAGTGCTCCCTACCTCGTAATGCCCTATGTCAGCGGAGGAACACTTGGGGATCGCATGAAGCAGGGGCCATTGACTCTTGATGAGATCGGTGTGTACCTCGATCAGATCGGGTCAGCCCTGGATTATGCGCACGAACAAGGCATCATCCATCGCGATGTCAAACCCAACAACCTGTTGATTCGCAGTAATGGACAACTTGCCCTCATGGATTTCGGGTTGGCAAAAGTGCTGGAGAACGCGGCGGTGGTGGCTGAAACGGGCGTTTTCGGCACCATCGCGTATATGTCCCCCGAACAATTTCAAGGCCTGGTAGGTCCGTTGAGCGACATCTACATGCTGGGCATCATCTTGTACCAGATGCTGGCCGGAAAACTGCCGTATGAAGGCAATACCAGCCAGGTACTGCTCGCGCATATGCAACTTGTACCTGCCACGCTTGCTGGCACGCCCAACATGCGCTCTATGCATCCGGCAGCCGTCCAGGAGCTGGACCAGGTGATTTTGAAGGTCCTGGCAAAACTTCCGAATGATCGTTACCAGACCTGCCAGGCGCTGTGCAGCGGCTATTATAAAGCGCTCAAAGCAGACCCGGCGAAATCTGCCGGGAAATACCGGCGTGATGATAATGCTAATATACTTGATCTCGGCGGGACAATCATTGACAAAAACCTCGTCATCCCATCTACTCCGCTGCACAACCAAGCCATGGAAGGCGTATCTGTTGGAAAATCGCCTGTGCCGCCCGCTCCTGATCTTAATGCCACTGAGAGTACACTCCGGGATATACCGCCAAATCCACCAGACTTGAACGAGACAATAGTTGCGCCCCATCGGCCGCCTGCTAAAAAGGATTTGCTTAAACCAGCTAGACTAATAGTGACGACTGAGCCGGATCAAGGATTCGAAAAGATCTTTGACCTGGTAGGCGAGACCGTCACTCTAGGTCGTGCCAGGGATAATCAATTGTGGATACCACTCGAGATCATTTCGCGTTATCATGCCGTGTGCAACCTGCTCGACCCACAAAAACAGACGTACAAAATCTCGCAACTGAAAAGTCCGAACCCGCTGCGTTTTAATGGCAAGGAGGTGCAGGAGAAAGTCCTGGAGCACGGAGATATTTTTGAGATTGGCAAACGCGGGTATGCTCAATATATTGTGAAGCTCCAGTACCAGGCTCCAGAATACGGATACAAATGAGTACTTCGCTTTTGTAGTCTATGTATTATTCGCTGTTGAGTTTAAAGCGTGCTTTTATAATATGAGAAAGTCGGAAGGAGACAACACACATGGCTGTATCAGCTATCGATCAGGTCGGTAGATTACTGAAAGGGCGCGAGCTGCAATTTCGCGCGGTCGTTATCACTGCGATTGCCTCGTACTTCCTTCAACTGGTTGGCATCTGGCTCCACTGGGCGTTGTGGGCCATTGCCCTGGGAACCATACTTCCCTGGATTCCCCTTTTCAGCATGAAGGTGCTCTGGACCAGCAAGCACTACGGGTTCATGGCAGCCTACCTTGTACTCATGATTGTGCAGGCCGGGCATGTCGGCGAGCATGTGGTGCAGATGCTCCAGTTCATCTTCATCTACAATCCCGCGGCCAGTCCTCCCTGCTTAGGTTGGATGTGGCAAGGGTATTGCGGCCAGGCTCACGGCGTTTTTGGTGAATTGGACCGCGAGCTTGTGCATTTTGTCTGGGATGGCTTGATCCTGGTCGCCTGCATTATCATACGGATTCACTTCCGTAACTCGAAGAACATCTGGATGAACCTGGCTATTATCGCCGCAGCCGTACACCAGCTCGAGCACGTCTACCTGTTCGGCAATTACCTGTTTAACAATAACTTCTACATGCACGGTGGCTACTTCCTCGGCGTGCATATCGTCAACGGACTGGCGGCTCAAAACGGCTTTCTGGGCTATAATGGGTTCATCGGCAGCCTCTTCCCGTTTCTCAATCCGATCTTGCCCAGCCGCATCAACCTGCACTTCATTTACAACTCGCTGGTGCTCATCCCGATGATCCTGGCGTTCCGCAAGCAGCTGCAGTACGTCTATGATGAATGGCTGGCCAAAGCCATGCCGCAACTGAGCGAGGAGCAGTTGGTTGCAGCCACTGCGCAGTCTGAGAATGAAACATTCCGTGCTGGGCAAATCATTTTCCGCCAGGACGACCCGGCTGACAAGTTCTACATCATCACCAAAGGGCAGGTCGATATCACCCGCTCGATCAAGAAAGACAGTCCAGAGGTACCGGTAGGACGCCTGGGTGAAGGACAGTACTTCGGAGAGATTGAGTTGTTGGGCCGGGCGTTCCGCTCGGTGACCGCGAAGGCTGTGGGCGAAGTAGAGTGCCTGAGCCTCAATCGCGAAGTCTTCAAGTCACTGCTGGCGGCATCGAGTGAGACCTACAAGGAATTCGATGTGGTGCTACGCCGCCGCCTTGCCCAGTTGGGAGCCTTGCAAGGCATCTCTCTGGATGATTCTGCCAATGCTGATGTGAATACGATCATGAAGACGCGCATGATTCGCGACAAGCTCAAGCAGCTGCAAGGCGATGATGTAAGCCGCATTCTAGGCAGAGTGGAGTTTGCCCCTGCCGCGGCCTACGCGTTGCGGCCACAGCCCGTTGCCGTAGGAGCAGGTGTTGGGAGCGCGAGTGCACGCCCTGTAGATCCCGGTTCGACGTTTGTGCCACCCGCGCCCGCGCCAGTGCCGGTGTACCCAAGTAATAGCCACCTGCGCGGTGTCTTACTGGTGCGTTCAGGTCCGTCGGCAGGTCAACGGTTCGAGATCAAATCGTCGCGCGTGGTGATCGGACGCCGCAGCCGGGATACCGTTTCGGATGTGCCGATGATCCTCATCGATGACGCGCGTATCTCGCGCCAGCATCTTGAGATCGTGGCTAAACCAGATGGTCTCTACGTGCGCGATCTCGGATCGGCCAACGGCACCTGGCTTAACGGCAGGCAGGTCGGCGGTGACCCGGTCCGCCTGGAAAATGGTGCGGAACTGCATGTAGGTCCTGATAGTGTGTTGAATTTTCAGGAGAGTTAAATGTGGGGACAACACGTTGAAAAGAAACGTGTGCTGATCCTGGGTGGAGGCTTTGGAGGTGTTGCCACAGCGCAACACCTCCGCAAGCTCTTCAAAAAAGACCCCGGCGTCGAGATCACCCTGGTCAATCGCGAGAACTTTTTTGTATTTATTCCCTTGCTGGCTTCAGCCGCCTCCGGCTCGATTGAGACGCTGCATATTCTCAATCCCATTCGCCGCATGATACCCGGTATTCCCTTTCGTGCGGAAGAAGTCACGGACATTGATCTGCAGCGGCGGCTTGTCACGACTACCTCGCCGATTACCGGGCGTGAAGTACGCTTATCTTACGATCACCTGGTACTGGCCCTGGGCAATACCATTAACCTGGCCTCCTTGCCGGGCGTTGCGCAGCATGGAAAAACCATGAAAAGCCTGGGCGATGCGCTGCACCTGCGCAACCATGTTATTTCCATGCTTGAAGCCGCCGATGTAGAGACCGACCTGAAAATTCGCCAGGAATTGTTGACGTTCGTGGTGGCAGGAGCGGGCTATAGCGGCGTCGAGACAGTGGGAGAACTGAACGACCTGGTGCATGAAATCACTCGTCATTATCCCTCGTTGACCAGGGAGAGCGTCAAGGTTGTGCTCTTACATAGCCGCGATCGCATTCTCCCGGAAATGGGGCCGGGGCTGGCTGACTTCGCGCTCAAAAAACTGCGACAGCGCGGCGTTGAGGTGCGGCTGAACACGCGCATCGCGGCTGCAACACCTCACGAGGCCATCCTGAGTAGCGGTGAACGTATTCCAACGCGCACGCTGGTGGTCACGGTTGGCTCGGCTATCAATCCCGTGTTGTCTTCCTTGCCACTCCCGCGCGAAAAAGACCGTATTCTCACCGACCCTTTCATGGCTGTGCCCGGCATGCCGGGCATCTGGGCGTTGGGTGATAACGCGGCAGTACCGAATGCAGCGGAGAAGGGCGCATGTTCACCACCAACGGCGCAGTTCGCCCTACGACAGGGCAAGACGCTGGCCCATAACCTGGCGGCGGTACTGCGTGGGAAATCGCAAGAACAAAGAGCGTTCAATTTTTCAGGGCTGGGTCAGCTCTGCCTGGTAGGCCACCGTGCCGGTGTCGCCGAATTGTTTGGCGGCATCAAGCTCTCCGGCCTGATTGCCTGGATGATGTGGCGCAATATTTACTTGATGAAATTACCAGGTTGGGACCGCAGGGTGCGTGTCGGGTTGGACTGGGGCCTCGATCTCTTCTTCCCGCGCGAGCTCTCCTATATCAACCTTGAACGCACACAAGTCATCAACCAGGTACATTATGAGCCAGGAGATTACATCTTCCGCCAGGGAGATGTAGGCGATCAGTTCTACGTCATTGTCTCCGGCGAAGTGGAGGTCATTAGAGAAATGCCTGATGGTCAGGTCACGCGCCAGGCTCGCCTGGGGAAGGGGGAGTATTTCGGAGAAGTAGCCCTCTTGACGGGCAGGCGGCGTAATGCGAGCGTGCGTGCTCTTAGCCCGGTCAATCTGATGTGCCTGGGCCGCGATGAGTTCAACAATCTTACGGGCGCCTGGTTGAAATTCTCTGAAAGTGTGCAGTCGCTCTCTGAAAGCCGGGGAGGAGTAGCCCAGAGCGCCAGCGATCTCAGCCGTCAGTTTCATACGGTCATCGGCAGTATCCCCATAGAAGCGCAGCTGGCCGGTCTGCTGGCAACCTCCACCCATACATCCAGGCAGCAAAATAATGCTCCTACTTCTGCTCCGTTACCACCGCCTCCATCTTTAGTGCGAGGCGATGGAGCCGAGCTGCCTCTACAAGGAGAGACGCTGCACCTGGGGCGCGCGCCCGAAAACCATATCGTCGTGGATGATAGACAGGTATCGCGCAGCCACGCCATTCTGAAACGCGAGGGATCACATTACATCCTCGAAGATGTGGGCACGCGCAACGGCACCTATGTCAATGGGCAGCGTGTTCAACGTCAGCCCCTGTCAGACGGCGATACTATTCGCCTTGGCCAGACCGTGTTTACCTATCGATTGCGCCCCGGCTGATCTATGTACTACGGCTCAGGGCGCTTTCGGTGAGCCATCTTCCCCTTTTTCGTTCTTACTCTGTTCCTGTTCGCGGTGCGAAAGGAAGACAAAGCCTATCATTGAGAGTGGGATGGCGATTAATAAGATCAGCGAAATGTTGATCAAACCATTGGATGCCCAGATGTTAAAGGTCTCGCCGAGCGCGAGAATCACAACGGCCCCCATTGCCAGGAGCAATGCCACACCCATTATGCGCATGCCAGGAGTTCCTCTCATCATCAGATTTCCGAATCCACGACTATATTGTAACATTGATGATGAGTGCGCGAAAGTCAGTTGAACCCCATGGCTAAAGGCAGGGGCTTGCATCTGGACTCCACCGCAACTCACTGTACCTCGCAAGGCGCAGTGCTTTGGCTTCGTTGTCCGACGCATCAGGGCGTACTGACAAGACACCCGTGCTAGCCCAGTCTTGCCGGACCAACAGCGTTCGCATCGTGATATTTCTGGCACCCACCAGATCGGCATGGAGGCGGTAATGACAGACCTGACAGACAAACAAGAGACCCTTGTTAGGACGGTTGGCATCACTGGTATGGCCGCACACCGGGCAGGACTTGCTCGTGTAGTGGGCGTCTACCTTGATCGTCATGCTTCCAGTCCGTGCCGCTTTGTAGGCAATCATGCCGTGCAGTTCGGCGAATGCCCATTTGGAGCGGGTGGCATTGGCCTGCCTTTGCTTCTTGCTGGCGCGTTTGCCCTTGCGCCTCTGCCTGGTACGTTCGCGGATGTCGGTCAGGTCTTCCAGTCCGATCAGGCTGTGGGGATGGAGGAAAACGATGCTCTTCGAGATGACATGATTGGCGTCGGCTTTCAACCGTCTCTCCCGCTCGCCGATGACGACCAGTCGCCTCGTTGCGGAACGGGTGCCTTTCTGTTGCAGACGCTTTCTCAGTCTCGCGTAATGGTTGGCGGATGCAACCATGCGCTTGCCGGAGTGGAAACTGGCGTGCCCCCTCGTGTCGCTGGTGACCGCCAGGTAGCGAATACCTACATCTACCCCGATGATGCCCGTATGTGTCTGGGGCGTCGGGTCGGCCACCTCCAGCTCAAGGGAGACCAGCAGGTAGAACTGCTTGCGGGGCTTGTCATACCAGAGTTTGGCCGCACCGATGGACGCGCCGTGTTGGATGAGGGCCGTATGCTGGCTATAGCCTGTATAGGGGACGATCGCCCGGCCCGTAAGCGTCAGGATACTCACCCGGCGATCACGCTTGAAGCCGTAGTCATGCCCCAGTTGGTACTCAAGCGTCGGGGAGACGTAGCGAGGAGCCTCATCCAGTCCCTTGTAACGTTTCTTGGTCAGACCCGCCTTACGCATGGCAGCATTCTTCTTGACTTTGGTCCACAGGCCCTTGTAGGTGGCTCCTACCTGCCGGGGGATCGAGCAGGCCATCTGCGCTGGAATCTTGAAGCGGGCGCGTATCTCACGGTACGTCCCGTCTTGCAGGTGCACCTTGTTGCTCATCTTGCCATGTTCGTAGGCATACTGGCTCACATAGTTCAACGCATCACGATAGGCCAGTTGGGTCTGCCGCAATGCTTTGAATTGCTCAGGCGTGGGATGCAATTTGAGTTTGGCGACCAGGGTTACTTTCATAGAACAAGTGTACCATGTTTTCACTGCCATGGCAAGAGGGGCAAATTGATGAAAGTATCACTGCCTGCGGGCAGCGCGGCTTTCCTCCTCATGCCTCTGCGGCAGGGGCATCTCGCCGCGATCTGGTGACCCGCGCCACAATTCGTTCCGAAACAATAGCTACTATAAAAAAATGAGAAGGCTTGTGAGAAGTTGAATAAAACAAGCGTATAATATGTAGCGCCCTGTTCATATCCTTTTTTCAGGGATGAGTGCATCAGCGGCGTGCATTTCCAGGCAGCATGGTTGGCTGCCAACTCGCACCTTTACATTGGTTCCCGTCTATACGGGTAACCCGGATTCCCAAAAGTATTTTTTGTTTCTAGGAGGACACAATGCTCAAGAAACCTCGACCGCGTTTTCTCACGCTGTCCTTTTCTGCTCTGGCAGTGGTGCTCATGCTGCTGAGCGCATGTAGCACGGGCGGAACCCCGACCACGACCACGCCGACGACCTCCACGGGAGGCACGGGGGTCAAAGGCGGCACCTGGATCGACGATCTGTTTGAAGAGCCGGATTCGCTGATCCCCAATGCGTCCAGCGAGACGTTCGCCGCCATGATGGACTACGCGCTATGGGCGCCACTGGTCTACGGCACGCCCCAGGGCCAGCTCATGCCCGGCCTGCTCACCGAGGTGCCCACCGCTGCCAATGGCGGCATCAGCACTGACCTGAAAACCTGGACCATGCATTTCAAGTCCGGGCTGAAGTGGTCGGATGGCCAGCCCCTGGATGCCAGGGATATGGCCTTCACTGCCAATCTGTGGAGTAATTCCAAATTCGCCACCTATAACCTGGTCAACAGCCAGGACCTGCTGCCGGGTGCGGCTGGAGTGACGGTCTCCTCGGACAACCTGACCATCACCTTCCATCTAAAAGACCCGCTGGTGTCGTTTATGGCCAACTGGGCGGATGGCTTCTATGGCCCCATGCCGGCCCATCACTTCGCCAGCGTGGATCCCGGCTCCATCCTCAAATCTCCCGATAACCTGAACCCCTCGGTGACCAGCGGGCCGTTCAAGATGTCGGAGAGTAAGCCCACCGACCACTACACCCTGGTGCGCAACGACAACTACTACCTGGCATCCCAGGGCCAGCCCTACCTGAATAAGGTGGTGTTCAAGATCGTGCCCGATCAAAACACCATCTTGACCGACCTGCAGGCAGGAAAAGCCGACTCGTCCTGGTTCCTGGATGTCTCCAAAGCCCTGGTCTACCAGTCTTTGAGCAACTACACGGTGGTGGCCGACCCGAAAACCTACAGCTTTGAGGCAATCTACTTCAACTTCAACAACAAGGTCCTGGCCAACAACGTGGAAGTGCGCAAGGCGATCTCCATGGCGGTGGACCAGTCATCGCTGATCTCGGTGGCCCGGCGTGGGCTGGGAGGAATGCTATGTACCGAGCACACCATCACGCAAAATCCCGGCTACACGCAGGGTCTGCAGTGCCCCAAGTTTGACCTCAATGCCGCCAACGCCCTACTGGATTCCAATGGCTGGAAAATGGGCTCCGATGGCGTGCGCAGCAAGAACGGGCAGCGCCTGGAGTTCCAGTACTCGACCACGGCAGGCAACCTGTGGCGCAGTGATGACCAGTTGATCAATCAGACCAACTTCAAGAAGATCGGCATCAAGGTCGATATCCAGAACTACCCGGCCAGCACCTTCTTTGGCCCGGTCTTGAACGATGCCAAACCCGGCACCTTTGACATCGCGGAGTACGCCACCGCCCAAGGCTACGACCCCGACGACGCGTCGCTTTTCGGGTGCCATCTACCCAGCAACCTGGGCAAATACTGCAATCCCGCCATGGATGCCCAGTACAAGATCGAGCAGTCTTCGGCGGTTCCCTCGGTGCGCCAGGCGGCTTTCGACAAGATCCATCAGATCGAGCTGTCGGATTTCCCGTTCGTGGTGGAGTTTTCCGCGCCTGACGTGGCTATCCATGCGAAGGGGACAAATAACTACGCTCCCTCGCTGGTGGGTGTCGGGGAGACCGAGAATATCTGGCAGTGGTGGTGCAACAACGGCACCTGCCCAGCAGGTGGCAGTTAGTTAACGAATTGTCGTGTAGATAGTGTGACGCCTGCAATTGCAGGCAAGTATACCCTCTGGTTGGTCACGATACTAGTGGCCGACCAGGGGATATTTTTCATACACTGGCAATTGCATAGACAGAATGGTGACATAAATGAAATATTTGTGGTACACTATGACCAATATCGGCTGTTACGCTCGTCGGAGGCGCTTATGGGACGATACATCTTACGAAGATGCTTGCAAGCTATCCCTTTGTTGTTTTTACTGACCATCTTCATGTTTGCCTTGATTCATTTGTTGCCAGGCGGCCCTGACCAGGTGCTCTTTAATCCCCATCAGACGGAAGCTGCAAAGCAGCACCTGCGACAGAGTCTGGGACTGGATGATCCTGTGCCTATCCAGTACGTCAAGTGGCTCACAAGCTCACTGACCGGGAATTTCGGATTTTCATTCAATACGAATGAGCCGGTCACGACAGTGCTTAGTCGGGCCTTCCCGCAGACGCTCTATTTGTTCGTCAGCGCGCTTTGCCTTGCTTTGATCATAGCGATTTTGTTAGGGGTCATTTCGGGAGTGCGCCAGGGTACGCTCACCGATTACTCGCTGACTATTCTCGCTTACGCAGGTATCGCCATGCCGATCTTTGTTTTAGGTCTGCTGGCACAGGACATCTTTGGTGTCGTACTCAAATGGTTCCCCACTTCTGGCACCGAATCGGTCAATTTGATCTTCCCCAACCCTGTTTCAGCCTTGCTGGATCGTCTCTGGTACCTCGTTTTACCTATGACGGTGCTGGCCATTGCCTTTATCGCAGGTTGGAGCCGCTACATGCGCTCCAGTATGATTGAGACTGTCAAGCAGGACTATATGCGCACTGCACGCGCGAAGGGTGTGGGGCCAGTAGCAGTACTGTTCCGCCACGCATTACGTAATGCGCTGATCCCCTTGATTACAGTCGTCGCGCTCGATTTTGGCTCGGTGGCTGGCGGCGCTGCCATTACCGAGGGCATCTTCGCATGGCACGGCGTGGGCCTGCTGTTTCTTGATAGCCTGGGTAGGCGTGACTATCCAGTGCTGCTCGCCCTATTGATGATCAGCTCGATCTTTGTGATCGCATTTAACCTCATTGCAGATGTGCTCTATGGGGTGTTAGATCCTCGTATTCGTTACTCGTGACCTGTAAGTGTACGGATTCACCCGCTGTCCTGAGGAAAGGAGACCTGCATGGACATATCTGAACAGCTCAATCTCTCCACTCCGATTACCGAAGAGGAAGTCGAACCATACCTGGAGCTAACCACCGAGTTAGAGCAGAAACGACGCAGCCAGGGGCGTATCATCCTCGACCGCTTTTTGCGCAACCGCGTTGCCGTTGGCGGCGCCGTATTCCTGATCTTCCTGTTTCTCTTGTGTTTCGTGGGTCCATACCTCTGGAAGATCGACCCCAATTCCATTGACGTGTCTAGCGTGACCTCGACTCTTTCCCCACCGTCTCTCGTCCACCCGCTCGGCACCGATACTGTAGGGCGTGATACGCTGGCTCGCATTATGGCGGGCGGCCAGGTATCGCTGCTGGTCGGCATCACCTCTATGCTGATGGCCATTCTTTTGGGCATCGGCATCGGCGCGCTGGCGGGCTTCTATGGTGGGATGATTGATAACATCCTGATGCGCTTTACCGATGTGGTCCTGTCTATACCCCTGTACCTGCTGCTCTTCGTGCTTTCTGCTTCCTTTACCGACGGCTCCCCGAAAAGTGTGATTATCCTGATTGCCATCTTTGGGTGGACCTACGCGGCACGCCTGGTGCGAGGAGAGTTTCTCGCGCTCAAGGAGCGCGAGTTTATCGCTGCATCGCGCACCATAGGCGCCAAAGATTTCCGCCTCATGTTCCGGCACATCTTACCGAACGCGGCCGGGCCTATCATCGTCAACGCCACGCTGTTGACTGGCACCAATATCATTCTGGAATCTGTCTTGAGCTACTTCGGCTTTGGCATTAAGATACCGTTCGCAAGCTGGGGCAATATGATTGCCGATGGGCAGAGCATCTTCGCGCTCGATGGCTGGCTGGTACTCTGG
>Ga0209577_10004323_pt1 | contig 13363 bp, 7 predicted proteins | sample GraSoiAngelo_109_FD_185874 | JGI IMG/M metagenome (GOLD analysis project Ga0209577, IMG submission 185874) | Grasslands soil microbial communities from the Angelo Coastal Reserve, California, USA - 14_0903_12_20cm (SPAdes) (version 2) | ecosystem: Environmental > Terrestrial > Soil > Grasslands ... | reverse complement strand
TCTCCGCAAGCTGCTTCATTGCGCGACGTTCGAGGAACTAAGGATACCGCTCGCGGTGGTCGCCACGGACCTTGTCACCGGCAAAGGTGTTGTGTTTCAGAATGGAGAGCTGATTCCGCCCGTGCGGGGCAGTTGCAGCATTCCGGGACTGTTCACTCCAGTCGAGTTCGGCGGGCGGCTTCTGGTGGATGGTGCGATATCGGGTCCGGTACCGGTCGCCGCTCTCCGGAATCTTGGAGTTGATGCGGTCATTGCCGCACATCTCAAGGACGTTGGGTCAGGCCAGGCGCCCACAAACGTTATTCAGGTGATTGAGCACACGTTTCAAATCGGCCACACTCAGATTATGGAGACTTGGCGCCAGGCGTCCGACGTGGTGATTGAGCCGGACGTGAGCGGATTCCCGGCGGACGACTTCGAACGCGCTGACGAATTGGTGAAGGCAGGAGAGCGAGCAGCGCACCAGATGCTTCCGACTTTGCGTGCTTTGCTGGAGCGCGGCCGCCCCGCCGGTGCGTGCGATGTCCGGTGAGGGAATGCAAGGTGGTGTGAGAGTGCCGGCTTCGCCTAACACGCATGAATGGAAAAGGCTGTAGTGTCGGTGCAGATTTAGACTCAGATAAGGACCACGCCTCGTATTTGGCCAGGGCCTCACGATGACCCCCATCAGGTCTGGCATTGGGTCTCAGCGGTTTGCTGTTCCTTAACCCAACTTTCGCAGTTGAGCACATTTTGGCCGGTTAAGTGCTTTGGAATCAGTCGAGGTTAGGGAAAGGTCTCCACCGCAAAAAGCCTCCTACTGGCCGGTTTGTACCTCGATTTCGTAGCCCTGTTTTTGCGTCCGTATTCCAGCCCCAGGATACTGCGATGTGGCGAACGCGATATTCCCCCGAGGCCCCCGGCGCGCACTCGAACATCAAGATAGGCCGTGAGCTTGCGCCCGGGCCTGAATCGCACGTCGCGTAGGTCGCAGCACCGCCCTAGCAGACAGCAGTGCTCTGACGAAATCTCATAACATCCTTCGCGCCGTGGGAGAGCAACATCCGCTGGAGGTCTTCCCCACTTAGCATGTCCCCGACAGGGCTTCGCCGACGATGCATGCCTGTGGTGTCGATTTACGTTCCAGATTTCTGTTGCTCCGTGTTGCGGGTGCTGGGTGACTGAAGCATCCCGATGCTTTGTCGGGCAGGCCAAATGATGGAAAAGCCGTCGGACGCACGATGCAACTCACTAAAACCTCAGGTACCTGCTCGGCGCGGCTGGGTTAAACTTACGGGTGCATGAAGAGGGTGGCCGCGCGGGCAAATCCGCACGGGTAAACCGAGGATACGCTCGAGATCGTTTATCACAGCCTGGGCACGTTCGACCAGCCCAGCCGTACGGGACGCCCAATCGTGCTCGAACAGCTGGACCCGGCGAACTGCACATTTGACCAACTCGACCGCCTCGTATAGACGAGCGCGGGTCAAGCGCTCTTTGGGCGCGCCAGGGGCGTACCCCGCAAGGAAACTCTCGCGCACCTTTTCTAATCCAGCCTGCGGCCAGGCGGCGTGCCGGAACTGCCAATCAGCCAGGAAATATCCCACATCGAGTGCCGGGTCGGCCAGGCGAGAGCTGTCGAAATCCATCACCGTGAGCCCGTCAGAAGTAACCCAGATGTGTTCGGTTTTGAGGTCCCCGTGTGTGAAGGTCGCGGGCTCCTGGGGGAGCCGCTCGTGCAATTCGCGCGCACGGTCGAGTACGGCCACAATCGCCGACCCCACCTCTGGAAGTAGCGCGGGGATATGATGGCTTTTCTGCACAATCCACCGAATCTCGGCCGCAAAATCATGACGTTCGGGCCGGCCGGCGAGTGCCACAGGCAAGTGATGCAAAGCGCAGACCGCCACCCCGGCCTGATGCAAGCACCGTGCGGCAACACGATTGAGTCGCCGTGTGTAGTCGGACAGCGGCACGCCACAAACTTGCGGGTAAAGGACAACCGCATCCTGAGCCACGTAGCCCAGCGGCCGTAGGGAATTCACGACCTGGCCGCGTTCTGCCAGCCAGTCTGCCACCCCCTGCGCCACCTGGAAGGCGCGGGCTCCGTCTTCGCGGCGAAAGGCGCGCGCCTCTTCTTTGCCAATGTAAAGTTTGGCGAATACCGTTCCCCCGGTCACCGGATCTCTCGGATCGTAGCGCAGCACGTGCCGTTTACCGGGCCGATATTTTATTGATGTGACCATATAATCGCTGATTCGACGCTGATCCCATGCTGCATTACCCGCCGCGTAGGTCTCCTCGACCATAGCGCACACGTAACGCGGATCCGACACACGAACAAGCTGGGTGAATCGCGGATCCAGTGGCGAGACCCGTATATGCATGTTCCACTCGGGAAGATCCGCCATCAGTTCCAGGAAGGGTGCTGCCACCCCGTGGCGCACCGCCTCGGCTTGTATCTTGGCAAGACCGAGGGTTTCTTCGTGCTCTGCATACCGATCTGCGCGTGTACTTGGTCCCCAGGTTACCGCGATAGGGCGAACGTGATGTCCTTCGGGGTTCTCCGTGTTGACCAACGCGTCGTAATAAGCTGTGATCTTACGGCCCGGGTTGAATCGTGCCTCCCTTAGACGACACGCGCCTACTGCAGTCCCGATGGGGAGGAGTGCTCTGAGCTGATCTGCTAACACCTTGTGGGCCGTCACAGAGAGTAATGCCCAGCGGATACCTTTCAACTTTGCGCGTCCTGAGACCACGTCGCCGAAGTTCATACTCGACTCCCTTCTTCAAAGAAAAAGGAAGTGCTCTTCCGCGCCAAATAGCTATCTCTTGGGCTTAAACCTGGCTATCTTTTGGCCAGTCCATTAGAATGTGATTCCCCCCTCTCCAGATAGTGAGGCATCATTAGTTATTCGGTCATGCTAGATCCTTTATCCATTTTTGTTCCTGCTAACCGCAGGAAAGTGTTAGTTACGGCAGGATTTTTCGGAGCAGCGGTTGCCCTGGTCGACTGGTGGGCGAATCCCTATATCTCGTTAGGCTTTCTATATCTGTTTCCAATCATGATTGCAGCAGGGTTCCTGTCGCGCAAACTCATTATCATCATCGCCCTGCTGTGCGCTGTTCTTGATTTCGGCAATCTGCCCAAGAATGAGACGCTCGCACACCTCGTATTTAGCTCGGTCGGCTTCATTGGCACGGGACTGTTCATTTCTGAGCTTATTCGCAACCGAGATCTTGTACTCCAACGCCACGCCGACGAACTGGGGGACCAGATGATGCGGCGGCAGGAAGCGGAAGAGCAGTTGAATGTCCTGGTCGACAGCAGTCCGGCTGCTATCGTCATCATTAGCTCGGACGGAAAGATTCTTCTCTGCAACGAGGCGGCTCAGCGCCTGATGGCCCCAGAAGCACAACCGTTGCCGGGGCAATCAATCAGTGCCTACCTACCTGCCTTGCAGCGGGCCCTTCAGATGCCATCCCCCGCTGCATTTCGGACCGCAATGCAATGCACTGGGCAGCGAAATAATGGAGACGTATTCCTGGCTGGGGTCTGGTTTTCCACCTACACGACCGTCTCCGGCCCACGCCTCGCAGCTATCGTAGTGGACCTCTCAGAGGATCTGCGTAGTCGAGAGGATCTGAGCCTGGATCATCTATTGAAAAACAGCCGCATTCTCATGAGTGCAGTTGCCCACGAGGTTCGGAATTTGTGCGGTGCGGTCCTGGTAGTTCACAAGAATCTTTCGCGCGTCAAGGAACTGCACGACAATGAGGACTTTCGCGCCCTGGGCTCGCTGGTGCAGAGCCTGCAAAGGGTATCGGCTTTGGAGTTACAGCACACCCGTGGCCAGACCGCCGCCGCGGTCGAGTTGAAAACCGTGCTCGACGAATTCCGCGTCTTAATCGAGAATGCCTACCGCGAATCGCAAATCCAAATTGTATGGCAAGTCCCTCAGCCACTGCCGCTAGTTTACGCGGACCGCTATGGACTCATGCAAGTCTTCTTGAATGTAGCAAAGAACAGCCAACGTGCAATGCTGTCGACGGAGTCAAAGAGGCTATGCGTAAGAGCATCGGAGGAAGCAAGCCGGGTGGTTATCCGCTTCGAAGATACTGGCGTCGGCATCGCCTCTCCGGAAAATCTGTTCCGGCCTTTTCAGCGCGGGGCTGACTCTGGGGGTCTGGGCCTTTATGTTTCGCGCGCGATAATGAGGAGTTTCGGCGGTGAATTAGCCTACGAGCCCAAACCTGCGGGGTGCTGCTTCGCTATATCCGTGCCTGCGTTGTGTGCTATCGAGGAAGTCGTCCATGCCTGAAGCAACAGAAAAGACGATTGCCATCTTAATCGTCGACGACCATGCTCTTTTTCGCGAGAGTTTGGTGCGGCTCTTGCACGCAGAACGAGGGTTCGAAGTAGTAGCGCATTGCGGCTCAAACGAGGAAGCTCTTAGGGTTCTGCAGAAAAGGCAAGTGGATGTCGTGCTGCTTGATTTTGATCTTGGAGAAAGTAACGGAACGCAATTCCTGAGTTCCGCGAAGCGACAAGGCTTTGGCGGCAAGGTCTTGGTCGTGACTGCAGTCGTCAACCAAGGCCAGGCAGCCGAGTTGATCCACGCTGGTATTTCAGGGATTTTTATGAAGCACCACTCTGCGGCGTTACTCGCGCAAGCGATCCGCGACGTAGTGAACGGAAAAGTGTTCTTCGACCAAGAGCTTTTGCAGGCAGCCGTAGCGGCTGAGACGAAATATACTGCTCATTCTCCTCCAGAGCAATTTACGCAACGAGAGCGGCAGGTCCTTTTCTTTGTCTTTGAAGGCCTAGCTAACAAGGAAATTGCCGAGCGAATTGGCGTTTCCGAGAGTTCAGTTAAAGCTACGCTCCAGCAACTCTTTGCCAAGACAGGCACGCATACTCGCGCTCAGCTCGTTCGCATCGCTTTGGAACAGCACAAGCACAAGCTCTAGTTCAAGAGTGCATGAGCCAGACGCGGTGAGACCGTTTCAGTGGATACCTCACAAAGCCGGCGTTCCAGCTCAACTATGCCCCGTCCCAGCATGCGATCCGTGTTGCGTCGCAGCATTGGAAACCGCTGTAAAGCAGTCTCGAAGGTTGCCGCATCCCAAACCAGCGTCCTGCATTTCTCCAGCGCTTGCGCCGTCGAGGAGTGTATGCCCTACGGCCCCAAGCCAAGCCTGCCAATTATTTCGCCGAGAAGGTCGAGTCGCGGTACCACTTCCAGGCCCCTTCCACTGACCTGCGTTATCTTCACGCGACCTTTGGTTAATAAAAATATCTCGTCTGCTGGATCACCCGAACAGAAGAGCACGTCACCAGTCTTGAAGTCTCTGGGACGGGCGCTAGACTGGATATCTGTAGAAATAGATTCAGGAAGGTCCGCAATTAACTCCGACACCTTCGCGATCGGATTTCTTTCACTTTTCACGTCCGAAGGTTGGGGAATCATCAAAGCTGAAGCGCTGAAGCTGCAATGATGGAAATCTAAAGCCGTCGTCAAGACCGATACTGGATACGCTGCGCCCGAATCAGTTCGAATCTGAACGGTACGATCAGCAAATTCGGATGGTTGCAGGCCCCCGCAACCATTTCTAAAGCCTGTCTCAGGACAGGTTTACGCAACTAGCCCGACTTGGACGGCAAATGCAAGGATTCACCTGATTGCGCATCGGCCCATCCATCCGGTATACACTTCGCGGAGTGTTTTACGAGATTTTCGCCAGTCACCCGCGACAGTGTTTCACGCCAGAGTAATTCGTTTTAATGTGCATCACTACCCCATTGACGCAAGACGTTGGTCGTATAGAATCCCGCAAAATTCTTTCCAAGGGGTTGTCCGATGATAATCAGCTACCTTCGAGCGGTTGTCGCCGCCGTTGGATGCCTTTTTCTGCTTTCAGCCTCAAGTCTTGGGCAGTTTGACTCCGGCCAAATCTCGGGCTTTATTTATGACAGTTTAGGGGCTGACGTACCGGGCGCAACGGTTACAGCAACGAATCAGGGAAACCTCGAAGAGCGCCGCACGAGCACCAACGAGGGGGGCCATTATGTTTTTCTAAACCTTCCCGTAGGAATCTACACCATATCGGTGGAGGCCAAAGGCTTCAACAAATTCGTCCAGAGAGATGTGAAACTGAGCGCCACTGACCATCTCTCGGTAGATATTACCCTGACGGTTGGAAGTATCACTCAGTCGGTGGAGGTCAACGCGTCATCTGCTCGCATCCAGACAGAGTCCGCACAAGTAAGTCGTACAATCGAGAATCGGCAAATCCAAGACCTCACATTGAATGGTCGCAATCCCATTTTCCTGGCCTTACTTAAACCTGGCGTGACAGGCGGCTCAATCGGCACGTTTGCTCCCGACGATGTAACGAACGGCGGGTTCAGCATCAACGGCGGTCGCGGCGATGAGTACGTGGTCATGGTGGATGGCGCGATTGCCACGCGAACACGTTCATCCGGATCAATGCTTGGGCCGCAGGACGTGGATACAGTCCAAGAGGTACAGATTTTGACAGCGAACTACTCTGCAGAATATGGGAGGTCATCGGCAGGTCAGATTCGCTTCGTCACCAAAAGTGGTACGCAACACTTTCACGGCGGTCTGGTTGAAAATTTCCGCAACTCGTGGCTGGATGCAAATAGCTGGACGCGCAATCACAGCCCCATTAGCTCAATCGCGTCGCATCCTGCTCCATTTCGCTTCAACCAATACGGGTACAACTTGGGTGGGCCGGTTTTTATTCCGGGGAAGTTCAATTCAGCGCGGACCAAACTGTTTTTCTTTGTGGCGCAGGAGTGGATTGCAAGGCGGGAGGACTTAACTCCCACAGGCACGGTGCCGAGCCTAGCCATGCGGCAGGGCGATTTCAGCGAGTTGCTCAATCCTTCAAACCGGTTCTTTGGCAGAGCGCGAGTCATAACCAATCCCCAAACGGGCCAGCCCTATCCGAATAACGTAGTTACTAACATCAGTCCCAACGGACAGGCATTGTTGAATGCCTTTCCGCTACCCACGCCCGGGTTTCAGCAAGGCTCTGCCAATTGGATGGGCACAGAACACCGCTGGTCTGATCTGCGCAAGGACACTTTGAAGATCGACTATCTGCTTAACCCAAAAGAACGCATTTCATTTCGGGCAACGCACATCCCGTGGAATTTCAATGACCCAACCACAGGCTTGTCGCACTTTCAGGAACTCTGGTCGCGGCCCAATTCCACTGGCGCTCTTAGTTTGGTCAGCATGATCTCTCCCATGTTCGTCAACGAGTTCACCTTCTCTGCGAATTCGGACGGCAAGGGCACAATTTTTAATGACCCGGCGTGCCGAGCCGCGTGCCAGCGCAGTACTTACGGCCTAACTTATCCCTATATATTCCCGGGGACGAAGTGGTTTGCCGAGAAACTCCCGACCATTCGCATCGACGGACTTTCGACGCTTGATGCGGATGCTTACCCGGGAACTTGGGCGGGGTTCGTGTACGCCTGGTCGGACAACATGACCAAGATTGTAAAAAACCACACTATCAAGTGGGGAGTTTTTATCGAGCACTCGGGGCAGAACGACCATATTCAGATCACGACAGCCTCGCCTCCGACAACTAACAACCAGAACGGGGCTTTCCGATTCTTCGACAACCGCCCCGGTGGGACGGGGCTGGCGCTCGGCAATGCGATCTCGGGTCTCTTTAGCGACTATTCGGAATTTGGTGCCAAGCCACAAACAGCATGGGTGTCAACGGCAACTGACCTCTTTATACAAGACAACTGGAAGGCCACGGCGAAGCTAACGGTAGAGGCAGGCGTGCGCTGGTCCTACTGGCCTCCATGGCATAGTCGGTCGGATAGCATAGCCATGTTTGACCCCAATTTCTATGATCCCGCTCGGGCGGCGGTAATCGACCCCAAAAAAGGATCAATCGTCAGCGGCGACCCGCTCAACGGCATCGTTTTGCCCGAGGCTGCGCAGACAGGTCAGTTCTCACAACTTTATCACGGGCTATCCGCAGGGTTTTCGGAGACGCACAACAATGTCTTTCAGCCACGATGGGGAGTGGCCTATGCGTTCAACAGCAAGACGGCTGTTCGTGGAGGCGTCGGGGCATTTGCTAATCGAACCATGATAAATCGCGATACCGCGTTAGGAGGGAATCCGCCGTTCATGCCGCAAGAGACGGTGCTTAACGGGAACGCGGATGCACCCGGTGCCGGTGCTCTTTTCCCATTGAACACGACGATGCAGGATTTGATCTTCAAAGTACCAATGGCGTGGGATTGGAATACGGCGTTTCAGCGCGAGTTGCCTTGGGCGACCAACATGGAGGTTTCCTACGTGGGACGGGTTGGCCTTCACAATCAACGCAAGCGAAACATCAATCAGTTGGAGCCGGGGACGTTACAAGGCAATCCCGGCATCAACCCCAATTTCTTGCGGCCTTACCGTGGGTTGGGCATCATCGGAATCGCTGAAAACAGCGGCAGGTCGACTTACAACGGATTGCAGGTCAGCCTAGACAGGCGTTTCTCTTCGGGCCTGCAATTCGGCGCTGCATACACCCTAGCGAGTAGCCACGACAATTCCTCCGACCTGACGGATACGCTGCCGAACGCCTACGACGACCGCGCCTATTGGGGCATCTCTGATTTCGACCGAACGCACGTCTTAATCGTGAACTACATTTACGAACTTCCCTCTTTTAAGGGTGCTCCAAGTCTACTGCGCCGCGTTGCAGGTGATTGGGAGATTTCGGGAACCAATCAGTTTCAATCCGGCGCCCCTTTCACCATCAAGACAGGCGATGACTTCGCGGGAGTGGGGCCGGGAAGCGGAGCGCAGTTTTGGAATCAAATAGCCAGTGCTGATGTAGCCCGGACTTCCTTCACAAGTTCTGCCACATGGTTCAACAAAAATGCCTTCGCGCAGCCGGGGGCGGGGACGTTCGGAATACAGCAACGGAACGGCTTGCGCAATCCGGGTTTCTGGAGTTGGGATGTCGGGGTTCGCAAAAACATTCCAGTCACGGAAGCGCAGCGGGTGCAATTCCGGCTTGAGGTTTTCGATCTCCTCAACCACCCCAATTGGGACGTAGCCAATTCCAATCCCCGGAGCGGGTCCTTCGGACAGGTAACGAATAAACTTGGGCAGCGACAGATGCAACTGGCCCTGAAATACATTTTTTAAATGGCCTAAATGGAAATAGGTGAATCATGTTCCGATGTGAACGGGTGTGCCGATGAATGAACTATCCCGACGTGAATTTGCAAAACTGATCGCGGCGGCAGGTGTTGCTTCACGATTTCCGCAGATTCAAACCACCAATCGAGTAATCGGCATTCAGGTGGGAGCGGTGTCCTTTCTCGACGAAGGCATCGCCTCCTTGCTGGACCGCTTTCAGCGCGATAGCAACATTAACGCGCTCTTCGTGGCGGGTTTTACTTACGGACGAGGCATTGCAGGACGACAAGTCCCTGGCCAGCCCCTTCCGGATCATGGCAAGCAAGAGTACGACACCGAATTTCACGGAGGCAATTACGCGCGTACACACGAACAATACTACACGCATACTTCGTTAAAAAAGATTCAAGCGCCCGACCATCCCGGGTTTGATGTTCTCGCCGAAGTTTTACCGCAAGCGCAATCTCGACGGATAAAGACCTTCTGCTGGTATGAAGATGTCTTTCGCCGCGACCTAGCAGGCATTGACCGCCTGCAAGAAGTGACGCTGTCGGGCAAGAAGGCGAGCACGCTCTGTTTTCACAACTCCGAAGTGCAGGCATTTTGGCAGGCGCTTACCGAAGATTACGTGCGCAGCTATCCCATCGACGGCGTCATGTGGGGGAGCGAGCGGCAGGGTCCATTTGGCAACGCGATTGGGGCCATGCACGGCGGGGCTGGATCGAATCCCTTTGAGGTCACTTGCTTTTGCGATTTTTGCAAGCAACAGGCAAAGGCGCGGGGGATCGACGTAGAACGGACCATAGAGGGCTACAGAAAACTTGCAACCCTGGTGCGCGATGCACGGGGAAAATCGCGTCCGAGCGACGGCTACTTCGTTTCTTTCTGGCGGCTGCTGATCCAATATCCAGAAATTCTCGCATGGGAAAAGCTATGGAACGACGGGCAGCACAGCACGTACTCAAACATCTACCAACTGACGAAGTCGATTCGCCGGGAGGCCATGGTCGGCTGGCACATCTGGCATAACAATTCCTTCAGTCCATTCTATCGCGCGGCGCAAGACTACGCCGACTTTCGCAAGTATTCAGACTTCTTGAAAGTTGTGATGTACAACAATTGCGGCGGTCCCCGGCTTGCGTCCTATGTCAATAGCGTCAGCCAGACAATCTTCGAGGATTTTCCTGCGGAGGAAGTCCTTGGACTCACTTGCAAAACGCTGAACTATCAAGAGACGAATCTTGCGGAACTCCCGAGCAAGGGACTCTCGGCAAACTACGTCGAGCGGGAAACCCGCCGCGCGATTGCCGGGCTTTCCACTGACGGCCAGGCCCCGATCCAAATTTGGCCCGGGATTGATATTGATATTCCGACCGGCCGGGATGAAAAGAAAACCGAGCCACAGGATGTGCGCGAGGCTGTACGAGCCGCCCTTGGCGCTGGCGCAGACGGAGTAATCCTCTCACGCAAGTATTCGGAGATGCGCCTAGGGAATTTGCGCGCCGTTGGGGAGGCATTGCGCGCATGAGCACCATGAACAGGCGCTCTTTCCTTCTGCTTACAGCCGCCTCAGTTATCGCAAATCGCTCCGCCAATCTTTTCCAGCTAGGCGGCGACTCTACCAACAGCCCTCAGGCAAACACGCCTTCACATCCCTGGTATAGCGTCATGCGCCGCTGTGGACAGATCAATTACAACGAACAGGACCCGCTGACTATGAATGTCGACGCTTGGGGTGACTATTGGGCGTCGCTCAAGGTCGACGCGGTGCTCCTGAACGGCGGCGGCATTCTTGCCTTTTATCCGACCCAAGTGCCCTATCACCGTCGTAGCCAGTTCCTCGGCACGCGCGATCTATTCGGCGAGATGGTCGCCGCGATGAAGCGGCGCGGTATTCGGGCCGTCGCTCGCATGGATTGCAATCTCGCCTACGAAGATGCACTGAAGGCGCACCCGGAATGGTTCGAGCGCAACTCCGATGGATCGCCTAGACCTCACTTCGAGTCACCTTGGCTGTTCGCTACTTGCATGTTCAGTACCTACTTTTCCGAGCAGATGCCAGCAATCTACCGTGAGATCAATCGGCATTATCCTGTCGACGGCTTCTTCACAAATGGCTGGCCGTCCACAGGAGCCCTACGTGTGTGCTACTGCGAGAATTGTTATCGCCTGTACGAGAAGTTAGGCGGAGCGCCTCCGGCAGACACTGACGCCTCGAATCCGCTTTACCGCAAGTATTACCAGGCACATCTGGACCGCGTGCTGGAAGTCTGGCGTTTGTGGGACAACGTCGCGCGAGAGAAAAGCCCGGAATCCGTGTACGTCGGCAATCTTGGCGGTGGACTCGACACAGTCAAGGACTTAAAGCAGATTAGTCAGGCAGCGGCGTGGTTCAACGCCGATCACCAGGGCCGTTCAGGTGAAACTCCGATCTGGAACTGCGCGCAGCAAGGCCGCGTCGCGCAATCCGTCATGCAGGGCCGTACCATAACGAACGTCGCGGGGGCTTACAGCAATGCGCAACCAAGCTGGCGACACGTCTCCAAATCGCCTGCCGAATTAACTCTATGGCTCGCACAGACCACTGCCAGCGGCATGGTGCCTTGGTTTCATTGGCTAGGCGGTTCTCCCGAGGACAATCGCTGGCGGGAAGTTGGTCGCTCCTTCTTGGGTTGGCATGCGAGCAACGAACCGCATTTTCGCAATCGGAGTTCGATTGCCGATCTGGCCGTCCTGTATCCGCAGCGCACCGTTGCTTTCTATTCCCGCCCAGAATCCGGACGCCCGCGCTATCGCGGTGGACCTGTCGATTATCTGCAAGGACTTTACTACGCGCTGCTGGAAGGCCGTTTTGTATTCGACTTCGTACACGAAGGAAATCTCGAAGCGGCGAATTTGAAAAAATATCGCGCCATTCTTCTTCCCAATGCAGCTTACCTCAGCGATGCTCAGTGTGAAGCTATTCGGCAATACGTTCGTGGAGGCGGTTCTCTTCTCGCTACGTTTGAAACCTCCCGTTACAACGAATGGGGCGAACCTCGTTCCGACTTTCAACTGGCCGATGTGTTCGCAGTTCACGCCGCAGGCGAGGTCATCGGCCCTCAAGGAAACAGTTACGCGCGCATCGAGCAACCTCATCCAGTTCTGCAGGGTTTCAATGGCACCACCCTGCTGCCCGGAGCCGAGAACCGCGTTCCCGTGAAGGCAGATTCTGCCCCACTGTTGAGCGTCGTTCCCGCCTATCCGGCATTCCCGCCAGAGATGGTTTATCCGCGCACTCCGAGGACAACGGAGCACGCTGCACTCTTTCGAGAGATAGGCGAATCACGAATAGCGTACTTTGCCGGCGATGTCGACCGTACCTGCTGGCGCTCAGGAAATGCCGATATGAGTCAGTTGCTGCAAAATGCGTTGAAGTGGGTACGGGGTTCTGACACCGCGGCTTCCATCAACGGTGACGGCATCATTGAGGTATTCGCCTGGGAAACTGAACCTGGCTACGCGCTGCATCTGCTGAACTATACAAATCCCAACATGACGCACGGCGCGATCCGCCGTGCCTATGCTGTTGGCCCTCAGCAGGTGCGCTTTCGGGTCAGTCGCGGTCGCTCAATCAAGAGTGTGCGTGAATTACGCTCGGGCACAAGTCTCGGTTTTCATCAACAGGCAGAGACGGTGACTTTCAAGGTATCTGGGATCACGGATTACGAGGTCATTGCGCTGACGTGATAGAAGCCCGGTGAAAGCGGCGGGAGCCTGAGGGTCCGTTGCGGTCCTTGCGTTGATGGGAAAACCAGCTTTGGGCACTTTTGCCCGTTTTGTGCCATTGACCCACTTGGGGTTAGGTTTTACCATCGTTCTTGGAATTTCCTAGGCTAGCAGGGCTCGAATCCCACCTTCCCCGCCGTTCTCTCTTTTAAAGGACGCTGCGAGCACTCAGCTCCTGAGCCTGTCAACCCGAGTTCTCATCCGTGCTGTACTCGTTACACCGTGGGTCACCAGCGCTGCTGTCATTAGCAACCATTCCGAAAATTTGACTGCGCTGGGGAAAACTGTCCGATCCGCGCGCGAGCCCCCCTCGTGCTGAGCCACTCTGACGGAAACTCACTCAATCACACTCTCAGATTTCAAAAGACGCACCAATCGCTGTGCCGAGATGTGTGCAGAAAAACCCATCGAGAGCA
>Ga0209577_10004320_pt1 | contig 13367 bp, 13 predicted proteins | sample GraSoiAngelo_109_FD_185874 | JGI IMG/M metagenome (GOLD analysis project Ga0209577, IMG submission 185874) | Grasslands soil microbial communities from the Angelo Coastal Reserve, California, USA - 14_0903_12_20cm (SPAdes) (version 2) | ecosystem: Environmental > Terrestrial > Soil > Grasslands... | reverse complement strand
GACCGCCTGCTGAATCCCATTTTCATGCCTGGTGGTACGCCGAGGGCTCATGAGGTCTTTTCGGAGTACAGGTACTCAGCGGTCGAGGACCGCTAGATCGAGCTGGCGGAGGTGTGCAAGGTCGGCAATCACGTCCATCTCAGAGATCTTCCCGCCCCTGACTGTGCAGCAGATCACGAGACGCAGCCGCCCACGGGGAGCCACCACGATGCCCACAGACCCTTTGACCAGAATCGGTCGTGCGAACCGAGCAAGATCCGTGTGTGTGAGCGCCTCCTCCACCACTGTCGCGGCACCTCGGAGTTCTCTGGCCGCACCCGAAGGCACGGCAGCGCGGTCGGCCCGGCGCACAATATGCGGATCGAGCACGGCGAGAAGCGCGTCGAAATCACGGTTGCGCAAAGCACTGAGGAACGGGTCGACAACTCCTCGCTGCTGAGATAGATCAGCATCGGAGGCCGCGGCCGCCCCCCGCACACGGCGGGGTGCGCGGCTCGCAAGCTGCCTTGCTGCAGTCAGACTGCGTCGGACGATAGGGGCGATATCTTCGAAGGACATCGCGAATACGTCGTGCAGCACGAACGCGACACGCTCGGCGGGAGCAAGCCTTTCGAGAACCACGAGTAGCGCCAGACCGACAGATTCGGCCAGTAGCGTTTCGTGCGGCCGACTCTTCACCCGACGTGCTTGCAGCCCGAAATTACTTCCAGGACTCCATGGCTTTTCTCATGAGCGAACCGGAAGGTTGTTCCACCAGCTCCAACCGGATTCCTTCGGGATCCATGACATTTGACAGGCGCGAACCGGTCGCGCCACCGGAACGAACATCCGGCACAGCTGCACCCGCCTGACGAAGCTGTGTCACGCTGGAATTCGCGTCGTCGGTCAGGACGCCGATGTGCGTGATGCCTGCAGGGAGGTTCGCTGTGGCCGGCGCCATCTCCAGGAAAGTGTCGCGGCTGATCTGAAGAAAATTCGTAGTAGGCTTGCCATCCGGGCTGGTCAAGGCATACGCGACCCGAAAACCCATCACCTTGGTGTAGAAGTTCAGCGACTCCTGAAAATCGTTGACGGCGATTCCCACGTGGTTGAGGCGGAGTCCTGCCTTACCGCTCTCCTGGGCCGCGCTCGGCGGAATCAGTGTTGCTCCCACTACGATTCCTGCTACGAAAAGCGTCAATCCGCGGAGATAAGCCGCTATTTTGCGCATGGCGCCTCCTCCTGGGCAAATTCAGTTTCCTGGCCCGGTAAATGGCGATCTGTTAGATAGCGTCTTGCCATTCGGAAGCACGACTTGGAGCAGACGTCCGGCGGGTTTGCCATTTTTGACGGGCTCGACAGTGACCGTCACTTCATCGCCCGGATTGAACATTTGCTTGCTCCAACCGCGGTTAATCATATCGGGCGGATTGCTCGTCTCGGCGACCCAATGCGTGATATTGGCCCTTTCATCTTTGACGTCGTAACTCAAGAAGCAGTGAGGATTGGCCCAAAACCATCGCGTGACCGTACCCTTCATGACGACCTGCTTTCCCGAGTCAAAAGCAGCAGAGCCATGGTGAGCGGATACCGGCACAGAAAGGATGAGCAAGGCAACCGCGGCAAAAAGCGTCATAACTTTATTCTTCATGCTTATGCCTCCATCGAAACACCGCCGGCAGAACACGCCAGGTTCGCCGGCCTGAAGCGCGTGATTACTTTGCAGCTCCACTATTGCGTCCGGCTGCACCGGGAAGGCCGCCAAAGCCACCGTCGAGCGTCTGGCCATTGGGCAGCACGACCGCGGCGATCCGGCCGATCGGTTTCCCATTCTTGACAGGAATAACCGTGATCGTAACTTGATCGCCAACTTTCAATGACCCTTTGCTCCACCCGTGATTAATCATGTCGGGGGGATTGCTCGTCTCCGCCACCCAATGCACGACGTTGCCGCTGTCCTCCTTGACGTCGAATTGCAGGAAGCAGTGGGGATTGGCCCAAAACCACTCCGTGACGGTTCCCTTCATGGTTACCCGTTTGTCAGAATCAAAAGCGGCGTTTCCGTGGTGCGCCCCGACGGGAACGGCCGCAATCAGAACAAGGAACGTCCCAGCTATGCGGTTCACAAGTTTAACTTTCATTATCCCCTCCACATAAAATTCATTATCCCCTCCACATAAAATTCCTCGACCCAACCCAATCCTGCTCTACTTGGCGGCCAGCCTCGAAACTGCGAACCTATTTTGAGTCTATGCCGGCAGCGGGCTCAGCAAATTCCTTGTTGTATTCCTCGGTCTCGATCGGTGCACACTCCATCTCACGAATATCAAAGGTGGGCACTTGCAGCCGCAATCGTAACCTGACGGCCACCCAAGGCCTCGTATACATTTTCGGATCGTCGATCGTAATGGTCATCTCCAGGTGATCCCGGTCCGGCCGGTGATACCGTTCGATCACGTGAAGACCGTCGCTATGCGGCCGGCCGGCGTTGTCCAGCCACGTGCGATCGTCAAATCCATTCGATTCCGCGACAAATGTGTTGTCGTCTACCCACTTGCCGACAGAATACCCCCACCATCTTGATTCCGGGGGATCAGGCTGGCCCCAGGTTGGCGCTTCGGGGTCCTTGGGAAGTTGCCGACCGTCGGTCCAAATCACGCGCCATTTCTTGTTAAATTCGTAAAGGATCACAACGTTTTCCGGAGTCTGTATGATCCTACTGGTTCTGAAATTATGAAGAACAATGCGGGGAAACCCCTGCGGATTACAGCCCGGCATGGGATCATTTGTCAATGCAGAAGGAACCTGGGTCACTCCAAACGTGGGTTTATGAGCTATGAACGTTTGGCGGCCCAACGGCGTGAAGGGCAGTTCGTGCTCCGGCTTCCCATCGGATGGCATTTGCCCGGCGCCTGTAGCCTGAACACCGGCGCTCGGCCCTCCAGCAGGCTCCCAGACACCAGTGAGGTCATGCCTGGGAGCCGGAGCGGGGTTCTCGCCTTTTCGGTCGAAGTCATAGACCGCTCCGGGTTGCCGCGGGACATCCTGCGTACGCGCTGGAGGCGAGAGGACTGATACCAAACCCAGCGCAACCGCCGAAGCCACCAAACCCCTTGTCATCGCGAACTTCCCTCCCCTGCCGGACCGCGGCCGAAAACTGCTTTCGCGGAGCCTGTTGGCTGCTCCGAGTTCGGCAACATTGTGCGATCGCGCCATAGACTATCGCTGGGGTGCATAATAACGCGGCTCGCGAACTTCTTTGCCCACCACACACCCCCGTCAACGACTTTGGGAAGCGGGCGTCCATCGGTCCAGACAAACACTGACAGAACTCTTCCGATGCCCTTACCCGTAATCGAGACAGAAGCGATTGTCAACTTGCGTCTCATGCTAACCGCTCATTTTGGTTTTGATTCCTAGGAGCCAACTGTTTTTACTAGGTGGAGTTTAGAAAAACGTCCGCACATAATGCAAATGCATTTATATAAGGCCGTAGACCTCCGAAACATCCTGTGGCCTCGCACGTTCTCCACGCCTGCCGGAGGGTTCACGCAAACGTCAATCCGTTGGAGCGAGCGATTGCCGGCAGGAACGACCTACTATCTGCTTGCACCCTTGCGTCCCTTCTCCCCTTCTTTGAGAAACGTGCCCTCGCGTAGCTCTGTGAATGCCTGGCGCAGCTCCTCTTGCGTGTTCATCACGATGGGCCCGTACCAGGCCACCGGCTCTTCGAGCGGCTTGCCCGAGACCAGGAGAAAGCGGATTCCCTCGTCGCTTGCCTGTACCACGAGTTCGTCACCTCGATCAAACAGGACAAGCGAACGATTCTCTGCTTCTGAAGGCGGCGCTGTGTCCAGCCATCCTACCGGTTCAGTAGGCACTGCCAGCGGGCCGGATGCGTTGCAGAACTTGCCAGCACCTGCAAAGACGTAGGCGAACGCATGCCTGGTGGTCTCGACGGCCAGCCTCTTCTTTCGACCGGGCGGAACGGTCACGTCCAGGTACATCGGGTCGGCCGCGACCTGATCGACCGGACCCTGCTTGCCCCAGAAGCTTCCACACACGACGCGGACCTCGGTACCGTCGTCGTCCTTCACAACCGGGATTTCATCCGACTCGATCCCCTGGTACCGCGGCGCTGTCATTTTGAGCGAGGAAGGAAGGTTCGCCCACAACTGGAATCCATGCATGCGGCCGGCATGATCGCCTCTAGGCATCTCCTGATGGATGATTCCGCTGCCCGCCGTCATCCATTGTACGTCGCCGGCAGCAATGCTCCCGCTATGGCCCATGCTGTCGCCGTGTTCTACCGTTCCGGCCAGCACATACGTGATGGTTTCGATGCCGCGATGCGGATGCCAAGGAAAGCCCGCCAAATAATCGGCGGGGACATCGTTGCGGAAATCATCGAGGAGAAGAAAGGGATCGAAGTCGGAGGTGTTGCCGAAGCCGAATGCTCGGCGGAGGTGCACGCCCGCGCCTTCGATCGTCGGCTTGGATTTGATCAGCCGCTTAACGGGTCGAATGGACATGTTTTGCCTCCTGCTGACTTGCCTCCGTAAAGAGGCTGTTCACAAATCTGCCACATATGACTCGCGACCGCAAAGGAGCCCCTGCCTACCCACCTGCGCCGAAGAGTGAAAAGAGTCCCGAGGCTGACATCTGGTAGGATAACGGCGGTGCAAATTCACATCGAGGAAGGCTCATGAAGCGAATTCTCGCGACGTTCGCAGCGGTGATTTTCCTGGGGACTTGCGCGGGTCATGCGCAAGATGGGAACCCGATCAGCACGCAACTGAAAGGTTCTTGGGTCAACGTCCGGGATCTGCTCACGAAAATGGCGGACAAAATGCCGGACGAAGACTACCGATTCAAACCGACGCCTGAGCTTCAAGACTTCGGACAGCGCATGGCACATGTGATCACGTTCAGCGTACGCGCCTGCTCGCAGGTGAAAGGCGAACAGAAGAACCTGAACTTCAGCGCTACGCCGACCAAGGCGGAGGTTACGGCGGCGATGAAGCAAGTGAACGACGAGTGCGATTCCGTGTTCAACTCCGTAACCGACGCCGACCTCCAGAAGATGGTCAACGCGGGACGCGGCGGGCAACGGTCTGCGTTTGCGCTGCTCGAAGGCCTAGTGCTCGAACACTCCCAGGAGGTTTACGGATATTCGGCAGTCTATATGCGACTGAAGGGAATTGTGCCGCCCTCCAGCGAACGCAACGAGCGGTAAACCCACTCGTTATTCCATTCAAAGATAAAGGACCTTATGCTGGACGCCCCCGAGCTTGATGCGGTGCGTGAGTTCGTGGAAGAAGTCCATGCCTTGCGCGGCGAGTGACGGCAGGAAGCAATGGTGGCGCTCTTGCAATTCTCCATCGGGATAGAGATGGGCGATCAGTTCCCGTTCGTGAGCGTCAAGAAGGGAAGAACGAATGGCCAAAGCATGGGCCGCCTTCTCCCTTAGTTTTGTAAATTGAAAGAGCATTTTCGATTCGGCGGTATCCATGGCGCCGTCGAGAGTCGGGTCGAGCTTGGTCACCTGCTCGCGTAAGTCGCTTAGCATCTTTCGCAGCGATTTCTCCCCAGTATCAAAGCGACGTGTAAGTGCTCTCGGCAGGAGCCTGCCTTCCATTTTTGCCCGCAGCTTCGCGCTTCCGCGCAGGACATCGGAAAACTCCAGTTCGTATTTGCGCAGCAGACGAACCGCACGTGGATCCACCAGTGTGAAGCTGGCTCGGGGCAAGATCACGGGCATGCGGCCAAGGAGGCGGTCATAAAGCACCGAGGCCTGCGCGAAATAAGCGATCTCTGAGGGCCCCGCGATATACGCCGTGGTGGAAAGCAATCGATCCTGAATCACCGGCCGCAATAAGACATTCGCGCTGAAATCAAGCGGCGATCTGGCCAACAGATCGGTTAGATCTGTGAAAGAGAGCGGGTGCCGGCCGGCGGCAAAATCGGTGTTCCGCGCACGAACGGGAACGCGTTTTCCGTCCAGATTAATGAACAGCGGCGTGCTCCCTTCGGTTATTTTCACCTGGACATGATAGCCGGCGCGCTCCAAGGCTTTAGCGCGCGCGAGCAACTCTTGGTCCAGTTCCGCATGCCTCTCGAGCGCGGCGCGATAGAGCGGCTCCGCCAATCGGTGCACGTCCTGGGAAAGAGGGTCGAGAAGAATCAGCCCTTTCCCGGCGAAGAGGCGCGCGAGCAATTTGCCGAACGCGGATCCGTATGTCTCAGATGGTGAGTAACAATCGACAAGGGCAGTGCGAATCTGATCCGCAGCGGGACCCTCGAGATTTGCCGTGGCGCGCTCCAGGGCAGGGAGAACAGCATAGCCAAGCGGCACCTCGCCTGCCCTGCTTCCTTCGTGCTCAGAGGAGGGCAGGTCAATTCTTTGGGCTCCCTCGCGCGAAGGCCAGAAACAGTGATTGATTTCGGCGAGATCATGATCTTCTGTAGCGAGCCAGAAGACCGCCACGGCGGGGGTGCCGGCGCAATTCAATTCCTCGGCCAGACGGAGCGCAGTGAGCGCCTTATAGATCGTGAAGCTCGGGCCCGAAAACAAGCCGACCTGCTGTCCGGTCACAATGGCAACGGAGCCCGAGGCGAACCGATCGAGCGCTGTTTCGACCGAGGAATCACTCCCGAAGGCGCGGTTCTGGGTACGCAGGATCTCTGTGACATAGCGGCGCAATGAGAGATCGGGACGCACATCCGCGGCGACGCGCTTGACCGATTCGAAGGTCGGCGCATGGAAGTAGAAAGGGGCAACTGATGGAAAATCCTGAAGGTAAGAAGAGTAAAGCCGGGTGAGGTGAGGAACGTCAACAGCACGTATACAGTGACACTCCATAGGGTCGGCCCGCCATGATACACGCCGGAAAAGTGCCCGGCAATTTATTCGCGCACTCGCTATAGGATGTTCCCGAAACGAGTTGGTCGCGCGAATTCGTCCGCAGATTTGCCTTTAGCGCGCCACCCCCAGATGATCCAGTTTCTGCCGGGCAATTGATTCCGCCAGAACGCCTTCCACGGTTTTCCTTTGTGCCTCGGTGAGTGGCAACAAAGGGGGACGCGGATCGCCGCCATAATAGCCGACGCATTCCATTGCGTATTTCACTCCGGTGGGGCCGAGTTCTCCGGCGATTTTCCGCGAAGCGGCAAGGAGTGCGAACTGAAGGCGGCTAGCCCGGGATATGTCGCCGGCGCGCACAGCGTCATAAACCTCCGTAGCCCCCTCGGGCAGAAAACAGGCCAAAGCCAGAACGCCTCCCGCAGCTCCGAGGACCAAAGAAGCAAAGAGCGTGCCCGCCGACCCGACCAGCGTGCTGAATTTCTGGGGACAGAAATGAATGATTTCCGAGACGAGTTGCACGTTGCCGGAACTCTCCTTGATGCCAACGATATTGGGGTGCTCGGCCAGGCGCGCCACCCAATCAGCCGTTATGGATATGCCCGTATATTGCGGGATGGAATAGATCAGCACGGGCACGGGCGACACATCGGCGACAGCCAGGTAATGCTGCTCGAGCGCCGCGGGAGTCAGAAGCGCCTTGAAATAATGGGGAGTTTTGATGAGCACCGCGTCGTAGCCCAGTTCCGCGGCCCGGCGCGCGCGAGCAATGGTTTCGCTCGTGCTGTCCACGCCCGCGCCGGCGATCAGGAGTTTGCCTGGCGCTGCGAATTCGCGGGCCATGTTCCAAATGCGATCCACTTCATCGAAGCTGAGCGATACGGATTCGCCGGTCGAGCCCACCACGACGTAGCCGCGCAAATGGGTGCGGTCGTAGCGCGCGAGGTTTTCGCGAAACCTGTCGAACGCGACCGAGCCGCCCGGCGCAAACGGCGTGGTCAGCGCCGCAAAGATTCCCTCGAAGATCATACTAGCAGTTTAACGCATCAATCGATCGAGACAAAGTTCCGGGTCGAATGGTAATGGGAATTCATTAGCCAGCGGAGGTGCCATGGGTTTGGGCTATGCTGGCACTGGATGCATGCAAATCCTGAAGCGCGTTGACGCCGAAGGAATGATCGATCAGGGCGCGGATGCCGTGCGCCGCGGCCTGCGCGGCAGAAAGCGTGGTGATGCAGGGGACCTTATATCGCACGGCCGCGCGGCGGATGGATTTCTCGTCGTAAAACGACTCGCGGCCAAGAGGCGTATTGATGATGAGATCGACGCGGCCGGTTTTCACCAGATCGATGATATTCGGACGTCCTTCGTTGGCCTTATAGACGGCTTCGGCGGGGATGCCAGCGGCGGTGAGCGCCGCAGCGGTACCGCGAGTGGCGAGAAGGGTGAAGCCAAGTTGGGAGAGGTCGCGCGCCAGGGGCAGAACGTGGCGCTTATCATGGTCATTCACGCTGACGAAGATGGTGCCTTTGCGGGGCAGCTTTTGTCCGGCGGCGAGCTGCGCCTTGGCGAAAGCTTCGCCGAAGGTCGACGCCACGCCCATGACTTCGCCGGTGGAGCGCATCTCCGGGCCGAGGATCGTATCCACGCCGCGGAATTTGCTGAAGGGGAACACCGGCGACTTCACAGCGTGATACTTGCGCACGCACAGCTCGGCCACGCCATCCGATTCGATCACAGGCAGATTCATGGAAGAAAGTTTTCGTCCCGTCATCAAGCGAGCGGCTACTTTCGCCAAGGGCACGCCGGTGGCCTTGCTGACATAAGGAACCGTGCGCGAGGCGCGCGGATTGACTTCCAGCACAAATACGGTGTCGCGCTGGATGGCGTATTGGACATTCATCAAGCCAATCACGCCGAGCGAGCGCGCGAGCCGGTTGGTGTAATCGCGAATGCGTGCCAACGCCGAAGGCGTCAGAGAAACTGGCGGAAGGACGCAAGAAGAATCGCCGGAATGCACCCCGGCCTCCTCGATGTGTTCCATGATGCCGCCGATGACGACGTCTTCGCCGTCGGCCAAGGCGTCGACGTCCACCTCGGTAGCTTCCTCGAGGAATTGATCGATCAGCACCGGCCGCGCCGGACCCATCAGTGCGGCTCGCGCGACGTAGTCCTTTACGGTCTGCAAATCATAGGCGATGACCATGGCACGCCCACCAAGCACGTAACTGGGGCGCACCAGAACCGGCAGTCCGACTTCTTTGGCCAGGCGAGCGGCTTCGTCGGGGACCAGTGCCGTCCCGTTGCGCGGTTGGGGAATACGCAGTTCGTCGAGCAGTCGTCCGAAACGGCGGCGGTCTTCGGCCAGATCGATCGATTCCGGTGGCGTGCCGATAATGGGGACATCATTATTTTTGAGGTCGAGCGCCAGATTCAACGGCGTCTGACCTCCGAATTGCACAATCACGCCCTGGGGGCGCTCCCGTTCTATTACGGCAAGCACGTCTTCGAGCGTCAAAGGCTCGAAGTAAAGGCGGTCGGAGGTGTCGTAATCGGTGGAAACCGTCTCGGGATTGCAATTGATCATGATCGTCTCGTAGCCATCTTCGCGCAGGGCAAAGGAGGCATGGCAGCAGCAGTAGTCGAATTCGATTCCCTGCCCGATGCGGTTGGGGCCGCTGCCGAGAATGGCGATCTTGGGCCGGTCTGCGGCCTCAGCCTCGTCCTCTTGTTCATAGGTCGAGTAAAGATAGGGGGTGAAGGATTCAAATTCAGCGGCGCAGGTATCGACGCGCTTGAAAACGGGCCGCACGCCCAATTCATGCCGCCGTTTTCGTACAGATGCTGACTCTACGTTCCATAGCTTCGCAATTTCCTCATCGCTGGCTCCCGAGCGCTTCGATTCCAGCATCAATTCCGCGGAAATCCTGTGCAGTGAGCTAGCTCTCACGCGCGAGTCGATCTCAAGCATCGCTTCGAGATGCTGTATGAACCATGGATCGATCCTGGTAAGCGAACAAATTTCCTCACGCGACATGCCTCGCTCAAGCGCCTCAAACAGCCAGTGAATTCGGTCCGGCCCGGGAACGTGCAGCCGCTCGCGCAGCAACGCTGTCGTCACCTCGGCCGGCGGACGCCACGCGGTGCTCGGTTCGAGCGCGCGAATACCCTTGCAGAGCGCTTCTTGAAACGTCCGGCCGATGGCCATCACTTCTCCCACCGATTTCATCTGTGTGCCGAGAGTCGTATCCGCACCGGGAAACTTTTCGAATTGCCACTTGGGAAGTTTCACCACGACATAATCAATCGTCGGCTCGAAACACGATGGAGTCTTTTTGGTGATGTCGTTGGGGATTTCGTCCAGAGTCATGCCCACAGCGAGGCGAGCAGCGATCTTGGCGATCGGGAAGCCCGTGGCCTTCGAGGCCAGGGCCGAGCTCCGCGAGACCCGCGGATTCATCTCGATCACCACCATGCGGCCGCTGGACGGCTCCACGGCGAACTGAATATTCGATCCACCCGTTTCAACGCCGACCTCGCGGATGATGGCGGCCGCGGCGTCGCGCATGCGCTGGTATTCCTTGTCCGTCAGAGTTTGCGCCGGTGCCACGGTGATGGAATCGCCGGTGTGGATACCCATGGGATCAAAATTCTCGATCGAGCAAACCACCACGAAATTGTCGCGAACGTCGCGCATCACCTCCAGCTCGAACTCCTTCCAGCCCAGCACCGACTCTTCGACCAAAGCTTCGTGAACGGGGCTGGCGTCCAGCGCCAACGCTATCGCCTCGGCAAATTCCTCGCGGTTATAAGCGACAGAGCCGCCCGTGCCGCCTAGAGTAAAAGACGGGCGAATGACCACCGGATAGCCAAGCTGATCAGCAAGTCGCAGGGCGTCCTGCGCGTTATTGACGAGCGCAGAGGCGGGCATATCCAGCCCAATCTTGCGGCAGGCGTCTTTGAACCAAAGGCGATATTCGGCGACCTTAATGGCACGCAGCGAAGCGCCAATCAGCTCGATTCCGTAGCGCTCAAGAACCCCACTTTCGGCCAGTTCTACGGCGAGATTGAGGCCGGTCTGGCCTCCGACGGTAGGCAGCAAGGCATCAGGTTTTTCGCGTGCGATGACCTGCTCCAGCAGTTCGCGCGTCAGGGGCTCGATATAGGTGCGATCGGCAACCTCAGGGTCCGTCATGATGGTCGCCGGATTCGAGTTCACCAATACAACTTCGTAGCCGTCAGCTCGCAGGGCTTTGCAAGCCTGCGTGCCGGAGTAGTCAAATTCGCAGGCTTGGCCGATTACAATCGGCCCGGAGCCGATGATCAAAATTTTCCTGATGTCTGTGCGCTTTGGCATTTACCTGGTTGCGCCCATTCGTTCACCGGGCGCTACTGACGCGTTTTGTGGAACCATGCTCGTTCATCATTTCCGTGAAGCGGCGAAACAAATAGTGGGAGTCGTGCGGGCCGGGTGACGCTTCGGGATGATATTGCACGCTGAAGAGCGGCAGCGAGCGATGCTGCATGCCCTCATTGGTGTAGTCATTCAGATTGACGTGCGTGATTTCCACCTCGCTGGCCGACAATGAATCCGGATCGACAGCGAAGCCGTGATTTTGTGCGGTGATCTCCACGCGACCGGTGCGCATGTTTTTCACGGGGTGATTCGAGCCATGGTGGCCGAATTTCAGCTTGTAGGTACGGCCGCCCAGGGCCAGGCCGCAAAGCTGGTGGCCCAGGCAAATTCCAAAGATAGGTACGCGGCCGAGCAGCTTGCGGATACTTTCCACTCCATAGGCGACGGGTTCGGGATCGCCGGGGCCATTGGAGAGGAACACACCATTGGGCTTCATCGCCAGCACATCTTCGGCGGGAGTGCGCGCGGGAACGATCTGCACATCACAATGCGAATCTACAAGCAAACGAAGGATGTTCTGCTTGATGCCAAAGTCGTAGGCCACGACGCGAAAGCGGCGCGCTCCCTTTTCGGCAGCAGTTTCGTTCCATGGCAGAGAGGTGAGAATCGACCCCTTCTCCCAGCGATACGGTTTTGCGCAGCTCACGCGGCTGGCCAGTTCCAAACCGCTCATGGACGGAATGGCGCGCGCCTCCTCGATAAGCTGCTTGGCCGGCATTCCATCAGTGGAGACGAGTCCGCGAAGGGCGCCGACGCGTCGGATGTGCCGAACCAGGGCTCGCGTGTCCAGGTCCCAGATCACCGGAATGCGGTGGCCCTCCAGGTAATGTTGCGCGGTTTCAGTGGAACGCCAGTTCGAGGCTAACGGTGAGAATTCGCGCACGATCAGCGCTTCGATATAAGGCCGCTGCGATTCCTGATCGTCCGGGTTTGTGCCGACATTTCCGATATGCGGGTAAGTGAGGCAAACAATCTGACCGGAATAGCTGGGATCGCTGAAGACTTCCTGGTAGCCGGTGAGACTGGTGTTAAAAACGACTTCGCCGCCGCGCCGCGTGCAGGCGCCGGCAGCGCGCCCGTTAAAAACGCGTCCGTCCTCGAGTGCAAGAACGGCAGGGCGTAGCGGTGTTTCCGCCAGCGGTTCCTCCAAGAACGTTCATACCAAGAGCCAGGTCCAGCTTAACGGTTACTTTCGGACGCATTTACAGCCGATATGGTGCCGAACTGAGTCCAAGGCCAATAGGCAAAGACGGCTTTGCCGTAAATGAATGCGGACGGCACAGGCCCGAAGATGCGCGAATCATTCGAGCTGATTCGATGATCACCCATGACGAAATATTCATCGCGAGGTATCTGTACCGGGCCATACGCCGCGGTGTCAACGTATTGCGAGGGAACGTACGGCTCCTCGAGACTTTTGCCATTAATGTAAACCCGTCCCCTGCGAATTTCCACTTCATCGCCCGGCAGTCCGACCACCCGTTTGATAAAGGATTTCGTGCGGTCCAAGGGATACCAGAAGACCACCACGTCTCCACGTTCAATGGGCTCGAAATGATACACGAACTTGTTGATAAAAATGCGCTCTTGGTCCGACAGGAGGGGAGCCATGCTGGTGCCTTCGACCTTTACCGGCTGGTAGAAGAAGACGATGATGATCATGGCGAGGCCGACCGCAACCACCAGGTCTCGGGCCCACACCCGCAGTTCACGGTGAAAGCCGGATGACGATTCGTGCTCGGCGTCACCACGCGTGCACTCACTCTGTCGGCGACTTTCGTGCGAAGAGAGCGGACTCGGGTGGACCATCTGCTCCATGGATTCGTGTGGATCGCTCATTTATACCACGCCAGGAAGCCCGGACGCCAGCGTTCCCGTAATTTTCTGTGTCGCGGAATCGGACCCTGCGGAGCCCCCTATCTCAGATGCTACGAAGCATTAGCGAGTTCCACGGGACGCTCCGGTGTCGTGACTTACTACCCCGCCTGCCCTTTCCCGATCCTGACGGCCTGGTTGCTCCGGAACTTGACCAACACTAGCAAAGTCCCTTTCAAAATAAAGATGGGCGGCTGCGAGACCCGCGATTAGTGCAGTCTCCGTGCGAAGAAT
>Ga0209577_10004317_pt1 | contig 13369 bp, 6 predicted proteins | sample GraSoiAngelo_109_FD_185874 | JGI IMG/M metagenome (GOLD analysis project Ga0209577, IMG submission 185874) | Grasslands soil microbial communities from the Angelo Coastal Reserve, California, USA - 14_0903_12_20cm (SPAdes) (version 2) | ecosystem: Environmental > Terrestrial > Soil > Grasslands ... | reverse complement strand
AACGGGGAAGGACTTGGCCGCGGGGTCAAGATGGTAAAAGGCCAGCGCCACCTTGTTGCGGTCATAGCCACATCGTTCGCAGCAGCCACCTTTCCGTTGAATCAGCAGTAGCCGTCTTTCGCGGCCACGCTGTTGCTGAGAGATATAATTCTGATGCTTGTTATTGGTGGAGGCGTTCTTGCAACGGCGCGAGCAGAATTTCGTCTGCCTGCCGATCAGTGTCGCTTCGCAAACGAGACAAGAGCTTTCCATAAGACTTCCAAAGTTGGGTTGCAAGCGTATCACATTCAGGCCCGCGACAGTTCGGGCTTCGTCTCAGGTGCGCTTGTAGAATCTGCCAAATTCGGGGAAGCCTAAGCCGCGAAAGCGGGACGGTAATCCCGAGCCAAGCCCCGCCGCCCGGCGGGGAAGGTGTAGAGACTTAATGGCAGGCGCGTAAAGCGAAGAGAAAGTCCAGACCACAAACTCCGCTCTTCCGGCAGAGGCGCGGCGAAAGCCGTAGTGGTAAGCATAATCCGTTGGTTCCCCGTTCGAGTCGGGGCGAGGGCATCACAAATGTCGAACAGAGGGTGAGCGGCGTTGCTCGCGCCGCCTGTGTTGTCAGAATTCACGCCTTGAAACTCGACTCGCGGTGCGCGTATCTTTGCTGCGCACAATCAAGGGCCGGCCCGCGCGGGGGCGGCCCGCTTCCGAAACCGTCCGCAAACTTCTCGCTCAGGAAGAAACGAAAATGAAAAGAACGCTGCTCGCCCTCTCGCTGCTGCTTTGCGCTTCGTCGGCGGCGCTCGCGCAACTCCCCGACCGTCCGCTCCTCTTGCAGAAGCCCACGTTGAGCCGCACGCAGATCGTCTTCTCTTACGCCGGAGACCTCTGGTCGGTGGCGCGTGAGGGCGGCGATGCGATTCACCTGACGACGGGCGCGGGCGTGGAGACCGATCCGGTCTTCTCGCCCGACGGGCGGTGGATTGCGTTCACGGGCGAGTACGACGGCAACGTTGATGTCTATGTCGTCCCCGCGTCGGGCGGCGTGCCGCGCCGCCTGACTTACCACCCCGGCGCGGACACCGCCGTCGGCTGGACGCCCGACGGCCAACGGGTCGTCTTCGCGTCGGCGCGCAACAGCTACTCGAACTTCACACGCCTCTTCACCGTGCCGCTCGAAGGCGGCGGACTCGAAGCGGAAGTCCCGCTGCCGATGGCGTACAAGGGTTCGTTCTCGCCCGACGGCGCGCGCATCGCCTACGAGCCTCTGTCGCGCTGGCAGCCCGACTGGAAGCGCTACCGCGGCGGCCAGACGCAGCCCATCTGGGTCGCGCAACTCTCCGACTCCTCAGTCGAAAAACTCCCGCGCGAGAACTCGAACGACACCAACCCGATGTGGGTCGGAGATCGTATCTACTTCCTCTCAGACCGCGGCGGCGCGGTCACGCTCTACTCCTTCGACACGCGGACGAAGCAGGTCGCGCGCGCCGTCGAGAACGGCGGCCTCGACATCAAGTCGGCCTCCGCCGGCCCCGACGCAATCGTCTATGAGCAGTTCGGCTCGATCAACCTCTACGACCTGAAGTCGGGCCGGACGAGCAAGGTCAACGTCCGCGTCGCGGGCGACGTGTTGACGGTCAGGCCGCACTACGAGAAGGTCGGGGCGCGCATCGCAAACGCGCGCCTCTCGCCTTCGGGCGCGCGCGCGGTCTTCGAGGCGCGCGGCGAGATTCTCACAGTCCCGGCGGAGAAGGGCGACGTGCGCGACCTCACCAACACCGTCGGAGTCATGGAGCGCGACCCGGCGTGGTCGCCCGACGGGCACTGGATCGCCTATTTCTCCGACGAGTCGGGCGAGTACGCCCTGCACCTGAGAGACCAGAGCGGCGAGGGCGAGGTGAAGAAGATTTCTTTAGGCGACCCGCCCTCTTTCTACTACTCGCCGACGTGGTCGCCCGACTCGAAGAAGATCGCCTACACCGACAAGCGCCTGAACCTTTGGTACGTGGACATCAGCAAGGGCACGCCCGTCAAGGTTGACAAGAACCCGGACGGCCTGCGCGCCGACGTGATGGAGCCTTCGTGGTCGCCCGACAGCCGCTGGGTCGCCTACACGAAGCAGCTCGACAACCACCTGCGCGCCGTCTTCGCCTACTCGCTCGACACCGGCAAGGCCAGCCAACTCACCGACGGCATGAGCGACGCGCGCTACCCGGAGTTCGACCGCGGAGGCAAGTACCTCTACTTCACCGCCAGCACCAACCTCGGCCCCGCCTTCAGCTTCGCCGAGATGTCGAACTTCCCGTTCCAGTCTTCGCGCAGCGTCTATGCCATCGTGCTGCCGAACAATCTGCCCTCGCCCGTCAGCCCTGAATCGGATGAGGAGAAGATGGCCGCCGAGGACAGGGGCGAGAAGAGGCCCGAAGACTCGGCGCAGACTGCGGACGCCGCGCCGACCCCGACACCGGGGCAGACGCCGCCCGCCGGCGCGAAGCCCGCGAAGAAGGAGACGCCGCCCGTCCGCCTCGACCTCGAAGGCATTGACCAGCGCGCCGTCGCGCTCACGATGATCCCGGCGCGCGACTACGCGGGCCTCTACGCGGGCAAGGCGGGCACGTTCTTCCTCCTGGAGCGTCTGCCGGCGGGCGCGTCCGGCCCCGTCGGCCCTCCCGGACTCGTCCTCCACAAGTTCGACCTCGACAAGCGCAAGCTCGACAAGGTGACCGAGGGCATCACCTTCTTCGACATCTCCGCCAACGGCGAGAAGATGCTCCTGCGAATGGGGCCGCCCCCCGCGTCCGCGTGGATAATCGCCGCGACCGCGCAGCCCTTGAAGCCCGGCGAGGGCGTTTTGAAGACCGCCGACATGGAGGTTTACGTTGACCCGAAGGCCGAGTGGCGGCAGATGTTCAACGAGGTCTGGCGCGGCGAGCGCGACTTCTTCTACGACCCGAGCCTACACGGCCTGGACATCGCCGCGATGAAGAAACTTTACGAGCCTTACCTCGAATCGGTCGGACACCGGAGCGATCTAACGTACCTCTTCCGCGAGATGCTCAACCAGATCACCGTCGGTCACATGTTCATCGGCGGCGGCGACGCCCCGCGCCCGAACTTCGTCCCCGGCGGGCTGCTCGGCGCGGATTATAAAATCGAGAACGGGCGCTACCGCTTCGCGCGTGTTTACAACGGCGAGAGCTGGAACCCGAACCTCCGCGCGCCGCTCACGCAGCCCGGCGTCAACGTCCACGTCGGCGACTACCTGCTCGCCGTCGGCGGGCGCGAGGTGCGCGCGACAGACAACGTCTTCAGCTTCTTCGAGGGCAAGGCGGGCAAGCAGGTGCTCATCAAAGTCGGCCCAGACCCCGAAGGCAAGGGCGCGCGCGAGGTGACGGTCGTCCCCGTCGCGAGCGAGACGGCCCTGCGCAACCGCGACTGGATCGAGTCGAACCGCCGCAAGGTTGACCGGGCGAGCGGCGGTCGCCTCGCTTACGTCTATGTGCCCGACACCTCCGGCCCCGGCTACGAGAGCTTCAACCGCTACTTCTTCGCGCAGACGCAGAAGGAGGGCGCGGTCGTTGACGAGCGCTTCAACCAGGGCGGCGCGCTCGCCGACTACATCGTTGACTATCTTTCGCGCCCGCTCCTCAACTTCATCAACTTCCGCGACGGGCGCGACATCCCGACGCCGCTCGGCGCGATCTACGGCCCGAAGGCGATGATCATCAACGAACTCGCCGGCTCCGGCGGCGACGCACTCCCTTGGTACTTCCACAAGCTCAAGATCGGCCCGCTCGTCGGCAAGCGCACCTGGGGCGGACTCATCGCGGCCTTCCGCATGCCGGAGCTGATGGACGGCGGATTCGCCACCGCGCCCGACGCGGCCATCTACGGCCTGCAAGGCGAGTGGGAGGTCGAGAACCACGGCGTCGCGCCCGACGTTGAAGTCGAGTTCGACCCGGCGTCGTGGCGCGCGGGACGCGACCCGCAGTTGGAGAAGGCGGTCGAGTGGCTGCTCGCCGATTTGGAGAAGAACCCGCCGCAGAAGCACCAGCGCCCGCCGTACCCGAACTACCAGAAGCCTGCTTCGGGCACGGGCGAAGGCGCGACGCCCGCGGCCAGACGCAGAGGGAATTGAGCGGCGCGGCAGCGTCAACGGGCGACAGGAGCGAAGGAGGCTTTCTTGGCTAACCGTGAAGTGGTCGGCGTCGGCATCATCGGCACGGGCTTCGCGCGCACGACGCAGCTTCCGGCGTTTCGCGCGTGCGCGGGCGCGCGCGTCGTGGCAATCGCGAGCGGGCACAGGGAGAACGCCGAGACGGTCGCGCGCGAGTTCGGCATCCCCGCGGTCGCGTCGGACTGGCGCGAGGTCGTCGCGCGCGAAGACGTTGACTTGGTTTCCATCGTGACGCCGCCCGTGACGCACGCCGAGATCACGACCGCAGCGCTCGACGCAGGCAAGGCCGTTCTGTGCGAGAAGCCGATGGCATTGAACGCCGGGGAGACCGACGCGATGCGGCGGCGTGCGCGCGCGTCGGGCCGCCTCGCGCTCATTGACCACGAGCTGAGGTTCCTGCCCGCGCGCCGTCTGATGCGCGAGATGATTCTCGCGGGCGAGATCGGGCGCGTGCGCCACGCGAAGTTTCTGTTCCGCTCGGACTCGCGCGCCTCCGCCGAGAGGCCGTGGAGCTGGTGGTCTGACGAGCAAGCGGGCGGCGGCGCGCTCGGCGCAATCGGCTCGCACGCCGTTGACTCGCTCGACTGGCTGCTCGCGACGCACATCACGCACGTCTCGGCCTCGCTCGCCGCGCACGTCCGCGAGCGGCACGACCCCGCGTCCGGCGAGACGCGCCCCGTCACCACGGACGACGAGGCGAGCCTACTACTCAACTTCGCCGACGGCGACGCGACCGAGCGCGCGACCGGGATCGTCTGCCTCTCGATGGTCGAGGCCGGAGCGCCCGAACACAGCGTCGCCGTCTTCGGCTCGGAGGGCGCGTTGCGCGCCGAGGGTGCGGGCGAACTGTGGCAGGCGCGCGTCGGCGACGGCGCGTGGCGGCGCGTCTCGACCGACAACGCGCCGCTGGCCGGGGGCTTGCGCGACAACGAGTGGTCGCGCGGCTTCACCGTCTTCGCGCGCGAGATCGTCGCGGCGCTGCGCGACGGGAGGACTACGATTGACAACGCGGCCACCTTCGACGACGGCCACCACACGCAGCTCGTCCTCGACGCGGCGCGCGCCGCGCACGCCGGGGGCTGCCGCGTCACGGTCACGGACGGGTGATGAAGAGAAAGCTCCTCGTCGCCCTCGCCCTGCTCGTCGTCCTCGTCGCGCTCGCGTTCTTCTTCGTCGCGCCCGCGGCGGTCGAGCGGAGGGTGAACGGCACGTGGCGGAGTCCGCCGTATCAAGCGTCGGAACGCGCGAGGGAGCTGCACCGGACGCTGCTCGTCGCAGACCTTCACGCCGACTTGCTCCTGTGGGACAGAGACCTGCTCGAACGCGCCGCGCGCGGCCACGTTGACATCCCGCGTCTCGTCGAGGGCGGCGTCGCCTTGCAAGTCTTCACCGTCGTGACGAAGGTTCCCTTCGGCTCGAACTACGAGAGCAACGACGACTCGACGGACAAGGTCACGCCGCTCGCCGTCGCCGAGCGCTGGCCGCTTGCGACCTGGCGCAGCCTCAAGGAGCGCGCACTTTATCAAGCGTGGAAACTCGACGACGCGGCGGCGCGCTCCGGCGGGCGCTTCGTCCGTATCCGAACTCAGGGCGACCTCGCCGCGTTCCTCGAACGGCGCAAGAGCGACCCGCACCTCGTCGCCGGGCTGCTCGGCATCGAAGGCGCGCACGCACTCGACGGCGACGTTGGAAACGTTGACGTGCTCTTCGACGCGGGCTTCCGCACGATGGCCCCGACGCACTTCTTCGACAACGAGTGGGGCGGCTCTGCCCACGGCATCAATAAAACGGGCCTGACGGAGAAGGGGCGCGAGATGATCCGAAGGATGGAGGCGCGCGGGATGCTCGTTGACGTGGCCCACGCGTCGGAGCGAACGATTAAAGACGTGCTCTCGGTCGCGACCCGACCCGTCATTGACACGCACACGGGCGTGCGCGGCACGTGCGACAACGGGCGCAACCTGAACGACGACGAGCTGCGCGGCGTCGCGGCGACTGGCGGCCTCGTCGGCATCGGCTACTGGGACACGGCCACCTGCGGCACGGACGCGCGCGCAGTCGCCCGCTCGATCCGCTACACGGCGAACCTCGTCGGCGTCGAGCACGTCGCGCTCGGCTCGGACTTCGACGGCGCGGTCAACGAGCCTTTCGACACGACGGGCGTCGTCCAAGTCACGGACGCGCTCCTCGCCGAGGGGTTCGGCGAAGACGAGATAAGAATGATCATGGGCGGCAACGTCTTCCGCCTTTTATTCGAGACCCTTCCGCGGTAGGTCTCAAGCCTTAGTCCCGAAGGGGCGCAAGGCAAAAGCTCGCACCAGAGGCGTGGCCCCTGGCTATTTCATCTCGCCCCTTCGGGGCTAAAAACACGTTTAGAGGGATCATGGACGAAATCATCTACTCATCCGCGACAGAACTCGCGCGCGCTATCGTTGAAAAGGAGGTCTCGTCCGAAGAGGTCGTGAACGCGCACCTCGCGCGCATCGAGGAGGCGAACCCGAAGCTGAACGCGGTCGTGCGCCTGACGGCGGACGCGGCGCGCGCCCGCGCGCGCGAGGCCGACGCGGCGCTGGCGCGCGGCGATACCTGGGGGCCGCTGCACGGCGTCCCCGTGACGATCAAGGACGCGTTCGAGACGGCTGGCGTCGTTTCGGTCGGCGGCACACGTGGGCGCGCAGGGTACGTGCCGCAGGAGGACGCGGCGGGCGTCGCGCGCTACAAGTCGGCGGGCGCGGTCGTGCTGGGCAAGACGAACGTGCCCGAAGTCTCGTTCGCCTTCGAGAGCGACAACCTCGTCTACGGGCAGACGAAGAATCCGTATGATTTGACACGCACGCCGGGCGGCAGTAGCGGCGGCGAGGCTGCCGCCATCGCGTCGGGGATGTCGCCGCTCGGTTTGGGGAGCGACGCGGGCGGAAGCATTCGCGTGCCCGCGCACTTCTGCGGCATCGCCGGAATCAAGCCGACTTCGGGGCGCACCCCGCGCACCGGTCACTTCCCGCCGATGGGCGGCCTGCTCGACTCGATCTGGCAGATCGGCCCGCTCGCGCGCCGTGTCGAAGACCTCGCGCTCGCGCTCCCGCTCCTGTGCGGCACGGACTGGCGCGACCCAACGGTCGCCCCCGTCCCGCTCGGCGACCCTTCAGAGACGGACGTTAAATCCCTGCGCGTCGCCTTCCACACGGACAACGGCATCGTCGCGCCCACGCCCGACATCGCCGACGTGGTACGCGATGCGGCGCGCTCTCTCGCCGACGCGGGTGCGGAGGTCTCCGAGGCGCGCCCGCCCGTGCCCGAAAACGCCTACGAGATGCTGCTCGGCCTCTACGGGGCCGACGGCGGCGCGGGCCTGCGCATGCTGCTGATGCTTTCGGGCACGGACGAGACGCACGCGCTGATGACGCGTCTGCTGGAAGTCCTCGGCACGTCGAGCATGACCACGGCGGAGTTGACCGGCCTCGTCTTCCGGCTCGACGCGTGGCGCGGCGAGATGCTCAGCTTCATGCGCGACTACGACCTCATCCTGTGCCCGCCCTGCGCGCGCACGGCGATGCCACACGGCACGACGTTCGACGAAGACAACCAGCTCGTCTTCAGCTACACGATGATCTACAACATGACGGGCTGGCCCGGCGCGGTCGTCCGCGCGGGCACTTCGCCGGAGGGACTCCCTATCGGCGTGCAACTCGTCGCCCGGCCCTGGCGCGAGGACGTTGCGCTCGTCGCCGCCGCCGCGGTCGAGCGCGCCACGGGCGGCTGGCAACGTCCGCCGCTTTAGGCCCTCAAGTCTGGAGGGGTGGGGAAGAATTAACGTGGATGGACAGGATTGACGGGATAACAAAAGACGGATTTGAGTTTTGAAATCCCTCATCCTGTTTATCCCATCCATCCATATTTATATTTGGTTCGATGAGAGACGGAAGCGAAAGAGACAGGGTGCGCGTCGGCGTGGACACGGGCGGGACGTTCACGGACTTCGTGTATCACGCCGTGGGGCGCGCGAAGATTTTTAAAGTGCCCTCGACGCCGGACGACCCCTCACGCGCAATCGTTGAAGGGCTGCGGCGCGTGGCGCGAGAGACCGGCGCGCGGCTTCGTGATTTGGAAGTCGTGCACGGGACGACCGTCGGGACGAACGCTTTGCTCGAACGGCGCGGCGCGCGCGCGGCGCTCGTCACCACCGCCGGGTTCGAGGACGTGCTCGCCATCGGGCGGCAGGCGCGCGGCAGCCTCTACGACCTGAACTGGACGCGGCCCGCGCCGCTCGTCGCCGAACGCTTGCGCTTCGGCGTGCGCGAGCGCGTCGCGGCGGACGGCTCGGTCGTCGTCGAACTCGAAGGCGGGGAGATTGAAAAACTGGTCGGCAAGTTGAGGCGCGCGCGGGTCGAGTCGGTCGCCGTCTCTCTGCTCTTCTCGTTCGCGCGGCCAGAGCACGAGCAAAGAATCGAGCGGGCGCTCGCCGCCGCGCTCGCGGGTGTGCCGCTGTCGGTCTCTCACAAAATCCTTCCCGAATATCGCGAGTACGAGCGCACCTCGACGGTCACGATCAACGCATACCTTCAGCCGCTGATGGGCGCTTACCTCTCACGACTCGGCGCGCGCGTCTCGGCCCGCCGCCTGCGCGTGATGCAGTCGTCGGGCGGTAGCGTCTCGGCGCGTGCTGCCGCCGCCGAGCCTGTGCGGACGATTCTCTCAGGCCCGGCGGGCGGCGTCGTCGGCGCGACGCACGCGGGCGTCGGGGCCGGATTCAGCGACATCATCACGTTCGACATGGGCGGCACTTCGACCGACGTGGCGCTGTGCGCGGGCGGGCGTTTGCGCCTGACGAACGAGGCTTCGGTGGCGGGCCTGCCCGTGGCCGTGCCCGTGCTCGACATACACACCGTGGGCGCGGGCGGCGGCTCGATTGCGCGCGTGGACGCGGGCGGAAGTTTGCGCGTCGGGCCGGAGTCGGCTGGGGCCGTGCCTGGGCCGGCGTGCTACGGTCGCTCTGCTCTGCCGACGGTGACGGACGCGAATCTGGTTTTAGGAAGATTCGGCGGCGCGGACTTGCTCGGCGGCGAGTTCGAGCTTGACGAGCGACGCGCCGTCGAAGCTCTGATGAATCTCGCGCGCGAGATGAGCGAGGCGAGCGGGCGCGAGGTGTTGCACACGCAGGCCGCGCTCGGAGTGGTGCGCGTGGTGAACGCTGGCGTGGAGCGTGCGCTGCGGGCCGTCTCGGTCGAGCGGGGCTTCGACCCGCGCGCGTGCGCGCTTCTGACGTTCGGCGGCGCGGGCGGCCTGCACGCGGTCGAGCTTGCGCGCGCTCTCCGCATCCCGCGCGTCGTCGTGCCGCGCGAGCCAGGCGCACTCTCGGCTGCGGGCTGCCTGCGCGCCAACGTGGTTAAGAGCCTCAGCCGCACGCTCATGCTCGAAGTCGGCGACGGCGCGCGTGAGGACGAGATCGAGCGCGCCTTTGTCGGGATGGAGCGCGAGGCGCGCGCCGCGCTCCGGCGCGAGGGCTTCAATGATGCGCGGCAGCGGCACGCGCGCACAATCGCCGCGCGCTACCGCGGCCAGTCGTTCGAGCTGGAAATCCCCTGGGGCCGCCGCGCCGTCGCGCGCTTCCACCGCGAGCACGCGGCGCGCTACGGCTACGCGCAGTCGGCGGACACGATTGAGGTCGTGAGCGCGCGGCTATTCTCCGCCGGACTCGTCGAACGATTGAAGGACGAACGACCGCGCCGCGCGGCTGCCCTTCGCCGCGCCGTCGCGCCACACCGCACGGCGCGCGTCCACTTCGACGAGGGGCCGCTTGAGGCCGCCCTCTATCGCCGCGAAGAGCTGCGCGCGGGCGCTCGGCTGCGCGCGCCGTCGGTCGTCACGGAGTATTCGTCAACGACACTCATTCCTTCGGGCGCGCGCGCGCGGATTGATGACCGCGGCAACCTCGTCATCGAGTTATGAAAAAGTTGAAGGGCTTCGACCCCACCACGCTGGAAATCTACCGCGCGCTCTACACCTCCGTGGCGGAGGAGATGGGGCTGACCTTGCGGCGCACGGCGCACTCGCCCAACATCAAGGAGCGGCGCGACTACTCCTGCGCCGTCTTCGACTCCGGGGGCCGCGTCATCGCGCAGGGCGACCACATGCCCGTCCACCTCGGCTCGATGCCGTTGGCCGTCGCCGCGGCGCTCCGCCGAACGACAATCGGGCCGGGCGACGTGGTCGTCCTCAACGACCCCTTCGCCGGAGGCACGCACCTGCCGGACGTGACGCTGGTCGCGAGCGTCTTCGACGCGGGGGGAAGAGGGGAAGAGGGGAAGAGGGGAAAAGGAAAAACTGCGTCTGGCCGCGGGCGAAGCCGCATTAAAGGTCACGCCGCTCTAGCGCCAAGCCAAACCTCTTCCCCTCTTTCTCCTTTCCCCTCTTCCCCCCTGTTCTACGTCGCCAACCGCGCGCACCACGCAGACATCGGCGGGGCGACGCCCGGCTCGATGGGGATGGCGACGGACGTTTACGGCGAGGGCTTGAGGATTCCGCCCGTTCATCTCGTGCGCGGCGGGCGCGTGGTCGGTGACGTGATGCGGCTCGTGATGGCGAACGTGAGAGTCGAGCGTGAGCGGCGCGCGGACTTTGAGGCGCAGATAGGCTCTCTGAAGACGGGTGCGGCCCGCCTGCTTGAGATCGTCGAACGCGCGGGCGCGGGCGAGGCGGCGGAGTACGCGCGGCACCTGATTGACTACTCGGCGCGCATGATGCGCGCCACAATCGAGGCGATCCCCGAAGGTGTTTATGAAGCCGTGGACGCGCTCGACTCGGACGGCGTGAGTGAAGGCGAAGTGCTTTTGCGCGTGCGCGTCGAGGTGAAGGGCGGGCGCGCGGTCGTTGACTTCGAGGGCAGCGCGCCGCAGGTCGCCGGGCCTTTGAACGCCGTGGAGGCGATCACGGTCTCGGCGGTCGCATACGTCTTCCGCTGCCTCGTCGGCGCGGAGGAAGTCCCGGCGAGCGCGGGGTTGATGGAGCCGATTGAAGTAATCGCGCCGAAAGGTTCGGTGACGAACGCCGAGCACCCGGCGTCTGTGGCGGGCGGGAACGTCGAGACCTCGCAGCGCATCGTTGACGTTCTGTTCAGGGCGCTCGCGCGCGCTCTGCCCGGAAGGATTCCGGCGGCGAGCCAGGGCACGATGAACAACCTGACCATCGGCGGCACGGACACGCGCGACGGAAGAGAGTTCGCCTACTATGAGACGGTCGCGGGCGGCATGGGCGCGCGCCCCAAAATAGACGGAGTGAGTGGCGTCCACACGCACATGACCAACAGCCTCAACACGCCCGCCGAAGCGCTCGAATACGCATACCCGCTGCGCGTGCGTGAATACCGTTTGCGGCGCGGCTCCGGCGGGCGCGGCGCGCGCAGGGGCGGCGACGGCGTCGTGCGCGAGATCGAAACGCTCGTCCCGGCGCGCATGTCTCTGCTCGCCGACCGTCGCGCGCGCGCGCCCTACGGACTCGAAGGCGGCGAGGACGGCAAGGCCGGACGCGACCGGGTCGTGCGCGGCGGTCGCGCGCGTAAGATCGAAGCCAAAGGCTCGACCGAGTTGCGGCCCGGCGACCGCGTGAGAATCGAGACGCCGGGCGGCGGCGGACACGGAAAGAAAGTGATAAGTGATGAGTGATAAGAGATCGAGTCCGCTGTTTCTTATTACTCGTCAGCCATCATTTCCTTTATTCGTTCCTTCATTCAACGAGCCGGTGAATCAATGATAAAATCAGGCCATGCGCGTCACCATCGGGCAGATCAACACGACGAACGGCGACTTCGAGGGGAACACCGAAAAAATCCTGCGCGCCATCGAGCGGGCGAGGCGGGAGAAGTCCGACCTCGTCGTCTTCCCCGAAGTCTCCGTCCAGGGCTACACCTCCTTCGACTGGTTCCTCGACCGCGACATCGTAGAGTCGGCCTTGAAGCCCTTAGAAAAAATCATCCCGGCGACGCGGGAGCTGACGGCGGTCGTCGGCACGGTGAGGCCGACGGGTGCGACCGAGGGGCGCAAGCTCTTCAACTCGGCGGCGGTCATCCGCGACGGCGAACTGCTCGGCTTCGCCGACAAGACCCTGCTGCCTGAGTACGACGTGTTCGACGACCCGCGCTACTTCCAGTCGGCGGAGCGCCGCCGACTGTTCGACGTAGGCAAAGAAAAACTCGGCGTCGTCGTCTGCGAGGACTTCTGGAACGACAAGACGTTCTGGCGCGAGCGCCTCTACACGCACGACCCGACGGACGAAGTGATCGAGATGGGCGCTGGCGTGATCGTCTCGCCGAACGCGTCGCCCTTCAACAAGTCGAAGATGGGGCAGCGCTGCGCGATGGTCGAGCACCGCTCACGGGCGTCGGGGCTGCCCGTGGTTTACGTCAACCTCGTCGGCGGCAACGACGGCATCATCTTCGACGGCGCTTCGCTCGTCACCGACTGCCGCGGGCGCACCATCCTTCAAGCGCCGCCCTTCGAGGAGTTCGTCGGAACCGTTGACTTGGACTGCGGCGTGCGCGACGAGACGTGTCTGCCCGGCGATGACATCGAGACCGTCCGCCGCGCGCTCGTCCTCGGCGTCAGAGATTATGCGCGCAAGAACCGCTTTCAGCGCGCCGTGCTCGGACTATCGGGCGGCATTGACTCCGCAGTCGTCGCGGCGCTCGCGTGCGAGGCGCTCGGCGCGGAGAACGTCCTCGGCGTGATGATGCCCTCGCCCTTCTCCTCGCGCGGGAGCGTCGAGGACTCCGTCGCTCTGGGCAAGAACTACGGCATGCCCGTCGTCGAGCGGCCCATCACGTCGGCCTTCGGAGTGCTGACGAAAGAGTTGGGATTGACTAAGCCTTCGCGCGGCGGCGACAGTCTAGCGGCGGAGAACTTGCAGTCGCGCCTGCGCGGCAACATCCTGATGACCATCTCGAACGCCGAGGGCCGTCTGCTGCTTTCGACCGGCAACAAGTCGGAACTCGCCCTCGGCTACTGCACGCTCTACGGCGACACGAACGGCGGACTCGCCGTCATCGGCGACGTTCTCAAGACCGAGGTCTATGCGCTCGCGCGCCACATCAATCGCGAAGGCGAGTTGATCCCGTGGGCCATCATCAACAAGCGCCCCTCGGCGGAACTCGCCCCCGACCAGTTCGACGACCAGAGTCTTCCGCCCTACGACGTGCTCGACCCAATCCTCCAACTCTAC
>Ga0209577_10004316_pt1 | contig 13371 bp, 12 predicted proteins | sample GraSoiAngelo_109_FD_185874 | JGI IMG/M metagenome (GOLD analysis project Ga0209577, IMG submission 185874) | Grasslands soil microbial communities from the Angelo Coastal Reserve, California, USA - 14_0903_12_20cm (SPAdes) (version 2) | ecosystem: Environmental > Terrestrial > Soil > Grasslands... | reverse complement strand
CGTTGGGAGGAGGTCCGTCCGGCTCTGGCGAATCTCGTGGCCGCGGCCAATACCGTGCGCGCCGCTGTAAGCAAACAGGTAGAGAACCAGCGTTAAACCCGAAGGAGAGAAATGTAGCGAGAAAAAGAGGGCTTTAACAAATCCCCGCCTCCTGGAGCAGCAGTCCTTCTTCGTAGATGCGGCGAATGACATCCTCTCTTGCCCTATAGTTTCGAGGGCGGTCCCCGTTGCCTCCTGTGTTGCTACAAGAGTACATCTGCTACATGTGATACAAATGAAACAAGTGAAACAAGTGAAACAAGTGAAACAAAAAGCAAGCAACTAACTGCCAGTGCTTTGATAGTGACGAACGCCAAATTGCCAGATGACTCTTGATACCATGGCGAAGGCCAGCGCCAGCAATGGTGCAGCAAAGACGATCTCACCCGGCAATCCAAAGGGTAGGGGTTTGCCAAGCAGATAGCAGGCTGGTACAAAAGAGCCAAAAGCCAGTGGTATCACAAAAAGGAAGAAACGCTGCATCAGCCGGTGATAAATGGTGAGGGGATAGCTGAGCATATCGCGCCCACCATAGGACAGGATGTTTATCAGCTCGGTTGTCTCGACAGTCCAAAAGCAGAGGGTGGCTCCAAGGACCAGCACACACATAAACATCACTGACCCGCTGGCAATACCAATGAGCAGAGCAACGACCTTCGCTGCTGTCCAGTGCAATCCAGGCAGTAGACGCAGAGCTATCACAAATGTCATGCCACCCTGGGTAATACGTCCAAGCCTGCGCAGGCGAAAATCACTACCGAGCACCTGCATGAATGAGCCAACCGGCCGCAACAATATACGGTCAAACTCTCCAAGGCGTATAGTGTCTGAAAATGCATCGATCCCAGCGCCAAACATCTCCGCCAGACCGAAACCGATCGACATGATGGCGTAGAGCATGGCGACTTCACCGACGTTCCAGCCGAGCATTGAAGGGATCTGCCCAAAGTAGATCAGCACCGCGACAAACTCCAGGCTGGTAACGGCGAAGGATGCGCAGATATCTACAACCACGTTCACCTTGTACTGAGCCTGTGAGCGGAAGAGCATGCCCAGAAAGTGCTTGTATAGTTGCAGGTCGTTGACGATGTTCTCAACCATGAAGTACCTCTTCTTTCGCTATCATTGGCACAATTTACCCGCCCTGTACAACGACGCGACGGGCAGCCGCAGCTATGACGATACGAATTATGAGCGTCATGATAATGACCCAGAGCATCTGCCGGCCAAGTTCGAAGAGCAGGGCATTTTCAGGAATCTTGCCCAGCAGTATCTGTATCGGCACATTGATCAAAGCGTTGAAGGGCAGCCACTGAATGATGGCAAGTGCCCAGCGCGGGAAAAACGGAATTGGCACGTAGCTGCCAGTGAAAAAGAGAGCGATCACTACGAATAATAGACCTATAGCACGCGCTTCTAGAAACCAGAACGCGACAGCATTGTAAAGAACCCGGTAAGCGATACCAACCGAGGCGCCAAGGGTGAGGCTGAGCAAGAAGGCAAGCCAGTTGCGCCAATCGCCCGGCGCGCCGAAACTAAAGAGCAACATGCCCGCCACGTAAGTCGGTAGGCCACGATAGATCAGGTAGTAGATGTTTCGCCCAAATTCGCGGCTGAACCAGTACCAGTAAAAGTCGCATGGTTTGCTGAGGTCTGAGATCACCGCCCCTGAGCGAATAGTGAGCATCAGATCATACCAGCCGAACGTCATCACGATCATCACCATTGCCTGTACTAACCAGGTATAGCGCAGCGTATCGCGCACATCAAAGCCAGCAACCGATGGCCTGGCATGAAAGAGGGCTATGATGACGTAGCTAAAGATGATGCCAAAGAAGATGTTGGTGAGCAATCCAGCCAGGTTCGCCCAGCGATAGATCAATTGCCGCCGAAACGCAGTACGAGCCACTTCCACGTAGAAACGTAGCATGCCGTCACCTCCCGTTGGGTGTGCATTGTTTTGCTCAGCACAAAAACCCAGCAACCCGCCCTACATGGGGGGTCCTGGTTCTTTCGTCAATTTCGCAGACATGCAGTTATGCGGGATAGCTTTCGCCTACCCCGTATGCCTGTTTACCTCGTATATTAACGTAGTATACAGGCTTTTTTTACATACGCTTCTGGTTTACAGAATAGCATCGGAAGTTATACCATATTTTTGGGAATGTTGTCAAAAATGGGTATTGTCAGCTATTGCAGCGGAACTGCCTCCCAGTTGACCAGCGCATCGAAGTGATTGAGCACGGTAGGATCGTCATCAGCGGCCCAGCCATCAGGATGAACCAGTACGTGGCGGCGCAGATACAAAAGCGCGACGAGCCACTTGCGCTTACCGGTGCCATGGGGGCCGCGCAACAACTCAAACTCGGCCTGCTCGAGCAGGAGTGTGATGATCGTTAATTGGGCCATGCGCTCTACAAGACCGCGCAGTGGCAGTTGTGCGCTCTCTTCGTTGAGTGTCGGGAGCGAGCGCACACGTTCTGAGACATGATGGATCTGCGTTAGCACTTCCTGGGCGACAGGAACGACGACAGCGTTCTGTAAAGCTTGTAAGCGATTCTTCAGCATCGCGAAAAGGGCGGCGTCAACACCCTCTCTAGCCATAGCGCGAGCCACGTCCAGCACGATGACGTTGCTGGACCCTTCCCATACGACATTGACAATAGCATCACGCAGCAAACGAGGATTCGCCCATTCTTCGATATAGCCATTTCCACCAAGCATCTCCAGAGCCTCAATCGTCACATACTCGCCACGCTTTGGTATGTAGTATTTACTGAGCGGCGTGAGAATGCGCAAGAGGCGGCGATCCTCCTCTACGCCGTGGCGATCTACACGCTCCAATACGGCCACAGTCTCAAAGGCCAGGGCAGCACAGCCCTCAACCTCGATGAGCAAATCTACCAACTGGCGGCGCATCAATGGATGTTCCGCCAAGGGGCGACCAAAAGCGACCCGTTCACGTGTATAGGCCAATGCTTCCAGAAAACTGCGGCGCATTGCTGCCAGCGAGCCAAAAGCAGCCCAGATACGAGTGAGATTGATCATCTCAGTCATCTGGACAAAACCACGTTCCAGGTTACCCACGAGGTACGCCTGAGCGCCATGCAGCGTCACTTCTCCTGTCGCCAGTGAGCGCGTCCCCAGCTTGTCTTTAAGGCGGTTGATAGTGTAGGCATTGCGTGTGCCATCATCGAGCGTCCTGGGAACAAGGAACAGGCCGAGCCCGCGAGTGCCGGCGGGAGCGCCTTCTGGTCGTGCTAACGTGAGTATAAGGTCAGCTGAGACATTGGAACAGAACCACTTATCACCCCATAGCTCCCATTGTGGTTGCAACGTATCGTCTGCGAAGTTCTCGCCCGGTCGAGGCCTGGCTATTGTAGCTGTCAAACCCACATCTGAGCCGCCCTGCTTCTCGGTGAGAAACATCGCACCTTGCTTCAGTTCGTCCATCTTTATGGCCGTCAGGGCAGGTAAAAAGCGTCGTCTGAAGGGCTCGCTGGCGTGGCGTTCGAGGGCGCGAGCAAGGGCGTCGGTCATAGAAACGGGACAGAATACGCCGGCCTCGGCCTGCATGCCGAGGTAACCCAGGGCAAATTTGACCTGCTGCGGTACTTTACCTGGCCAACCCAGGGCACCCTCGCGGTGTGTACAGGCGGCAATGGCAAAATCTTCGTAGGCGATGCGTTCCAGTTCGTGATAGGCAGGATGAAACACTACCCTATCAATGCGCTGTCCGCGTTTATCATATTGGATCAGCACGGGTCCCTGGCGGTTAGCGACCTGTGCAAGTTCGTCCATCCTCTGCGACGCGACCTCGCCCATCCTGCTGAGAATCCCCTGTGCCCGTTCAAAATCCTCTGTTGAGAGCGACTGACGCATGTGATACGATAAGTCAGGATCAGCTGTATAGAAGTTTATTCCACTGGTATCAGGCATCTGCCTGGATAGATCGGCGATAGTCGTCATTGATGTGTATCCCTTTCGCTCGCGCTTATCGTGTTTCTAGTGAACCACGCGTTGAAATCTATTCCCTTATCAAAGGATATCACAAACATGCGGACAATACTGATACTGAATCCCGTCGCAGGCAACACACCAATAGCGGAGACACAAGGGACAGGGGAAACGAACGAGGAAGCAATTTTGAGAGGATTGCGCGCCTATGGCATCGAGCCAGACGTGTGGTATACCACCCTGGAAGATGCAGGTGAGGGACTGGCGAAAAAAGCAGCGGATGAAGGGGCAGAACTGGTTATTGCTGCCGGCGGTGATGGGACTATTCACGCAGTGGCTGCTGGCCTGATCGAGCGTGAGAGTACGCTGGGTATTATCCCCATGGGGACGATGAATAATCTTGCCCATAGCCTGGGTATTCCTTTGCCGATCGAGGCTGCATGCGCAATCATCGCTAAAGGAGATACACGAGCCATTGACGTTGGAAACATTAATGGCAAAGTCTTCACCGAGGTTGCTGGAATAGGGCTTGAAGCGGCCCTATTTCCAGCAGCAGAGGAGATAAAGAGCCTTGGCTTCATTTCAACAGTGCGCGGTGTAATCCAGGGACTGTTCACGCTCCTCAGCTTCCAGCCCACGAAACTCAGAATTTCTTTTGACGATAAAAAACGCCGCCCCTATGAAGCGATCCAGGTAACGACCTGCAATGCGCCATTCTATGGCCCGCATTTTCAAGTTGCTCCTGATATTGTCATGGATGATGGGCTGTTAGATGTCTTCATTTACAAACAATTCAGTAAATTTGAATATATCCAGCACGCTATCTCCATCAGCCAGGGACGCCGCATATTCCAGCCAAAGATTACACACCGACGTGTGAAGTCTCTGCGCATTTTCACTGATCATCCCGTAGAGGTCCAGGCGGATGGACTACCCCATGGCCATACACCAGCAACAGTTACTATTATTCCTGGCGCTTTGCGCGTACGCGTACCTACCATCAACGCGCCTGGCCTTCGAGAGGAAGCCACCTCTCCAAGCGAGCAAGAAAGCAGTCTACTAGTGAGTAAGCAGAATCAATAGCAGCTACAAGAAAGGTGTGCTCTATGCCTGCAAAAACAACCCGACAAGGTAATAACAGTGATATTTCATCCATTTATAACCAGGGACTACCACAGTTTGCAGCCACAGTGGAACAGAATGTCAAACCTGTGATGACGGAGGCACAACATATCGCGGCGCAGACCTCGTTCTCAGGCCGAAAAGCGGTTTCGCGCGGCACCATGTTCCTGGCATTTTATCTCTGGCTCCTATCAGGCGCAGTAATGCTTTCGTGGATTGCACAACGCACACAATTTTTCCCCGGCGATATGGCGATCACGAAGATACTACAAAAGCGCAAAAATCCGTTGGTACGCAGGTTTATGCTTGGTATTTCAGAGATAGGCTTCCCCAAGCTCTCTATTCCTCTTTCCATCAGTTTTGCTGCTATATTCTGGGCGCTACGCTTCCGCTTAGAGGCTTTTTTTATTCTGTTGACCAGCTCTTCCCATCTCCTCAATGCGCTGGTAAAGCGTCTCATCAAACGCCCACGACCCACTAATGAACTGGTGACAGTTGCGCGCGTGATCAACGAGCCGAGTTTTCCCAGTGGTCATGTTATGCACTACATAAACTTATTCGGCCTGTTGAGCTATCTACTGGCGACCAACTGGCGTTCCGGGAGACTGAGAAACATCTTGATTGCCATCTGCATCGCATTGATTGCCTTCGTTGGACCTTCGCGCGTCTATCTCGGTGCGCACTGGCCCAGTGACGTGATGGCAGGCTACCTGTATGGAGGACTCTGGTTTGGGGGGATCATGGCCCTCTATTTGAGAGTGAAGTCATGGATACACCCGTCCCAGGGGCGTACACCGGAGGCAATGAAACCGTTGCAGCAACCAAATGAAGATGAAGAGGAGTAACTCAGCAATTTTTTCTTGACAAAGCACCAACATTAAGGTACAATCCAGGCTGTGATATGCAAGCCTCGTTCGTCTAGTGGCCAAGGACGCCGCCCTTTCAAGGCGGAGATCACGGGTTCGACTCCCGTACGAGGTACTTATTTTCAGACAAGCCTGGCATTCCTGCTTATTTTGGTGTGCCAGGCTTGTTTGTATCTATCTCTTCGGAGGAGAAGAGGGAGGCTACACATTTATGATTAGTGTCGAAGAAGCCCTGGCACGCATACTTGCCGAAATTACGCCCCTCAACGCCATGCAGGTACCACTCTCAGAAGCTTGCGAGCTGGTACTTGCCCAGGATATAGTGGCACAAGAGGATATACCGCCGTTCGCCAATTCAGCCATGGATGGTTTTGCGCTGCTTAGCCATGACAGCCAGCCACAACATAGACAGCCTTCTCGCCTGCGCATCACCGGTGGAGTGGCAGCCGGCTATGTGGCGGATCACGCGGTTGAAGAAGGTACAACCATGCGCATCATGACAGGAGCGCCTTTGCCACCTGGAGCTGATAGCGTCATACAGATCGAGCTGACCCGTTCTGAAGGACCGGATAGTGAATGGGTAGAGATCTTAGAAGCGGTACCTCCAGGGAACAACATTCGCCCGGCGGGTGAAGATATGCGGCGAGGGCAAACCGTGTTACGGCAGGGCAGCGAGGTTGGCCCATGGGAGATTGGTGTGCTGGCTACCCTGGGATGGCCAACTATCCCGGTCATACAGCAACCACATGTAGCTATCCTTGGGACAGGGGATGAAGTGATAGACGTAGACGAGCCCTTGAGACCAGGGAAAATTCGCAACAGCAATAGTTACCTCCTCGAGGCGGCGGTACGGCAAGCGGGTGCGGTTCCTCATCGCTTAGGCGTTGCCCACGATACAGTGGAGAGCCTGCGCGAGAAGTTTACTGAGGCCGTTCGATATAATCTTATTATTACTTCAGGTGGAGTCTCAGTGGGAGATTTCGACCTGGTGAAAAATATTATGGCGGAGCAGGGACAGATCAACTTCTGGCGCATCAATATGCGACCAGGCAAACCCGTCGCATTTGGACACATTGGTGGTGTACCGTTATTGGGGCTCCCTGGCAACCCTGTTTCAGCGGCAGTGACTTTCGAGCTTTTTGGCCGTCCGGTAATACGCAAGATGATGGGGCACACACGCCTGGTACGTCCCCAGGTCGATGTGATCGTTGAAGATGGTGTAAGTGACCGTGCTATGCGTCGCCACTATGTGCGAGCGCGCGTTGAATGGCGCGATGGCCACTTTGTTGCCCACACTACCGGCAATCAAGGCTCGAATATCATGACATCTCTACTGAATGCCAATGCATTGGTGATTGTGCCTGAAGGTGGGGTAGAAGTTCGTCCCGGAGATACAGCTAAAGCGATGATGCTGGATTGGCCAGAGGAGTAGTTGGAAAAGGAAGGGCGTCCAGAAATGCTTTCCGGACGCCCTTTTTTGTAAACTCGCAGAGCGACTAACGCCCACTACCTACAGGAGCATAGGCACCACTAGTTGCATTCGTAGGAGGAGCTGACTGGAGAGGCTGCAAAGGCTGTGGATTGGCAACCCAACCACGACCAGGAACAAAGGTAGCGCCATTGCCCCCATTGCCCCATTGTGACATCGTCTCAAAAGGGAGAGATGAACCAAAGGTTGGTGGCAAAGCTTCAGTCGTGGGAGTAACGGTAACCGGGGGCTGTTGAGCTTGTGGTACATACCCTTGAAAAGGATAGCCATTATTCGAGCCAGGAGCCATGAGACCAGGTGTAAACTTGTTTACAGGCGATGGGGGAATTGTGACTTGCACCAGGCCAAGGGCTATCAGTTCACCAGCTACCTGACATAGAAGATCGGCTGGCACACCCAATTCCCGACAAGCGACCTGCAACGAAGTGCGACCATCAACGCGCGTCAGTACACGCCATTGCTCAGGCGTAATCTGCAACTGCGGGTTTCGCCCACGCAAAGCAGAAAGATCCAGTGGTATCAATACCATTTCAGGTCTCATAAAGGAAGTATCAATGCGCATTGGAGGAAGAGGTTGATCGACACGCACCGGAGGTGTGAGCGGTAAAGCGTGTGCATTAGTATCGCTGAATATATCCACCGTAGAAAAGGATGGTGCAGGTGAAGGAGGCGAAGGGACAACTGGCGATGGTTCAGTAACGAGCTGGGCAGCACTAAGCAGCGAAGCGGGCTGAGCAGAAGCCTTCACTTCACGCTTTTCTTTTGTGCTTTGCAGTGGAGCTTCAATCCCTTCGTCTCGCTGACGTTGTGCAGGCGCTGCTGTTGGCGGAGGAGGGAACAACGTAGCAGGAGCAAGCGCAACGAGGAGACGGTCGGCAGGAGGTTGCGTTCCATCTTCAAAATAGATTTCGCCGCTCTGCCATGTGAGGAGTACCTTTATTACCTCACGCGCTTCTTCTGTTGCCCAGGCACGTAAACTCTCATGGCTCATGTGCCCCAGATCCATAAGCGTTAAAGCTATGCGCGTCTCACCTGGTTGAACGTCACCCACCGCTGTGAGTGTATCTTGCAAAGCTTTAGCCGAAATAACACCCGCTTGTAGAAGGCGATCGCCTAGTGTCGAATTGGGTCGTGCCGGGCCAATACACATCAAACGGCCATCTCTAAAATAGAGTTCTACCCACCGTCCTTCTTTTTTAACCACGAGCAACCCTGTTTTCGCATAAGTCTCAATTCCCTGTAAGACCAACGGCAGGTTGAGTTGCTCTAACTGCCCTATATGTGACACAATAATTCACCACCCGTCCAAAAACGGCTCTTCATACCAGTGCACATCCCGTCCCCCACCCTTTCGAGATAGTACAACCGGTTCAGAGTCCACTACGAAATGTTGCACTACAAATATACGTCGACTTAATTTACCAGGCCTCTTTACGAAGCTTCACGAAGTTAACGGACACTGTCAACATTACTATTTACGCGGGGGCCCTTACAATCACTATACTCTACATTTCTCTAGAGCATACTGATCATTAAATAAAAAAGGCTTCATTGCCTTTTTTAGCGGAGGGAAAGGGATTCGAACCCCTGGGGCTGTTAACCCAGCTGTTTTCAAGACAGCCGCAATAGACCACTCTGCCATCCCTCCGTGCATTAGTTTACCACATGACTTGTCCAAAATGGAAGGTTCCCACGAAAATATCCCCTTAATAAGGCTTATTTCTGCCAATAGCCGTCTTTCAAGCCATCCCTCGGGGCTTTTTCAAGCTAGAAAGAGAGCGCCGATGCTCCCATGTAGGGACGTAGGACTTTTGGGATAATGACAGTGCCATCTGCTTGTTGATATGTCTCTAGAATGGCAGCCATCGTCCGTCCAACCGCCAGGCCTGATCCATTTAATGTGTGTACGAATTCGACACGGCCACCACTGGTTGGGCGATATTTGATATTGGTGCGCCGTGCCTGGAAGGTTTCGCAGTTACTCACCGAAGAGATCTCCACATAACGGCCCTGGCCCGGCATCCAAACCTCCAGATCAAACGTCTTCGCGGCGGCGAAAGGTAGATTGGGAGCACCAAGTGTTACTACACGATAGGGTAGCTCCAAATCGCGCAGAACAGCTTCTGCATGCCCCAGCACCTGATCCAAAACCGTATATGAATCCTGAGGCGCGACAATTTGAAAAAGCTCAACTTTGTTGAACTGGTGCAATCGCAGCAATCCGCGTGTCTGCCGTGAAGCTGACCCTGCCTCCCGCCGGAAGGCGGTGGTCCAGGCTACATAGCGAATCGGGAGCGCGCCCATGGGTAATATCGAGTCACTATGTACTTCCACCAGCGGCACCTCAGCGGTAGGATTGAGATACAGTTCATCTTCGGTACATGCATACGCCTGGTCCTCAAATTTTGGCAATTGACCTGCTCCAATCATCGCTGAACGCTTAACGAGGAACGGTGGCAGGATTTCGATGTATCCATGTTCCCGCGTATGCATATCGAGCATAAAAGAGATCAGAGTACGTTCAAGGCGCGCCCCTGCTCCTTTCAAGCTGATGAAACGGCTGCCAGAGATCTTTGTCCCGGCTTCGAAATCAATCATGCCCAGTCGTTCGCCCAGTTCCCAGTGCGGTTTTGCTTCGAATTCAAGAGAAACAGGTTCTCCCCAGCGCCTTACTTCATAATCTCCGGATGTAGATTCGCCGTCACCCTCCTTTACGCTCGGGTGAGGGATATTTGGCAAGCTGAGTAGTAGTGGTTGAAGGCGCGTATCGATATCGATAATTTGTAGCTCAAGCTGACGTATATCCTGCGTAATAGCTTTGACCTGCTTGCTCAGTTCAGCTCGTCGTTCGACGGGAGCTACCCGCACTGTCTCTTTCAATGGTTTCAAGGCAGTATAGAGACCATCGCAACGTGTGACGAGGCCCCGCTTCAGTTCAGCCAGGCGCAACAGTTCATCGATGCTTTGAGGATCACGACGCCGAGATAAACCCTCTCGGACAACCTGGGGATTTTGGCGAATAAAATCAAGGCTCAACATGATCACAGTATAGCACAAGCCATGGGTACCTACTCTCAACATCTTTTGAATACCTAAATGGGTAAGAAGTGTTTCCCATTCTGGTGTTTCATTGACGATAAAACACCCATCCCTTATAATAAAACTGTTCTATTTTTCAGTACTACTCTGGACAGGAAAAGAAACACCATGAGGATTGGACTGCTCGAAGACAACACTTCGATACACGAATACCTTACAACCGTGCTACAATTGTCTGGACACACTGTCTCTACCCACACCGTTGGATTGTCTCTCTTGGACGAGTTGCTGGCAGAACAGAGTGCTGAAACCCCATTACCATATGATCTGGTGATCGTTGACATCTTACTACCAGGTACCCTCTCAGGTCTGGCGGTGATCAACTCCATCCGGCAGAACATACCTCCTGAAACACTCCCGATTATTGTTGTGTCAGCAGCTAGCCAGCATCAATTAGAGCAGATTCGTGAGCGTTTCCCCGATGTTCAGGTCTTACAGAAGCCCTTTCCAATGAAAACGCTTTTGGAGCTCATCGAATCAAAGCATGTAGGCGATACGATCTAATCACTTCCTCTTTGCAAAATATTGCATATTAGGTGGATTTGGGGTAGACTATTACGTGGCGGATGAGCAAGAGCAAAGTACAGGAACATGATTACGGTCGTCAAATTGAGTCCACGTGGGGAAACAAAAATACAATATCAGGGAGAAGTTGTCGAATATCTATCTCATGGAGTGATTATTCAAGCCTACTGGTCCCACCCGACAAAAAATCTGGGATACGTCAGTTTTGAACCTGGTGACAGATTTATCGAATACTATTACACTGATCGGTGGTATAACATCTTTGATATTGCGAGCACACAAGGTGTGAGAAAAGGTTGGTACTGCAATATTGCTGAACCAGCCATTCTTTTTGAAGATCGTATAGAGCAGGTTGATCTGCTGCTGGATGTCTGGGTTAGCCCTGGAGGCGAAACGCTCATCCTTGACGAAGATGAATTTGCCGCCGACACAACGCTCACAACACGGCAGCGAAACGGAGCTAGGCAAGCACTGCAAGAACTTCTACAGATGATTGCAGATCAGCAGGGAGCGTTTTCAAAGAAAGTAGGAACATAGAGGTTTGTTGAGTGTGTTGATACAACACTGTGATGAAGCCACATAAGACTTCGGAAGGACATATCTTGATGGAAAAAAGAGGCGCCAGGCTGTTCCAGCAGGGAGGTGGCAGCGGTGAAACCAACTGGAACATTGTGGAGCTTGAGTCTCGCAGACAGCTTCGCCAGAAGGTAAACGAACTCATCAGACTCAGTTACGATTCTACAACTACCACTAGCGAAATGCGGCAGCAATTGCTCCAAAGCGTGGCAATATTCGGCAACCAACTTGCTACGCGGCTTGTGCGTTCGCTTCAAAGCGACGATCAACTGAAACGCCAGCATATCGTCTGGCTACTGACTTTACTGGACGATAAAGAAACTATCCCTCTACTTCAGCATATGTCGCAGAATGAACGGCTATCCAGGCCCGTCCGGCTCTCAGCGTCACTCGCTCTGGCGGGTATGGGCGCTACAGCAGAAAGCGCTGCGCACTACCAGCGCAAACATTTATATGCCATTGGCTAACGAGCAGAAATATGGTGAGCATAGAGATTCCCTATGAACTTCTGCGCTATTTGACGCTCAACGAAATAGCTGTGACGATCCCTGGTAAAAGATTAGCGCTGAGGATAATTGCCCCGCCAAGAAGCGTCGAAGCTGTTGGAATAGCCCCAAGGAGCAAGACCCCGAAGACGATGCCCCATACGGGTTCGATGCTGGCTAACAGGCTTGCAGATTGAGCGGTAATATCGCGCATACTTGCAATAAAGAGCGTATGAGCCAGCGCTGTACAGACAACTCCAAGAATGAGCAGAATGAGGAGTTCGTGAGGCGTCCAGAAGGAACCAGTCGCTGTCAAGAAAAAGACTGGCAAGAGGACGACAGCAGCTATCCCGTCCTGATACAGGCTGATCAGCAGGCTAGGATAGGTTCGCCCAAGCCAGCGGTTTGCGACGGAAAGCAGCGCGAATGTGGCTGCTGAGAGCACACCCCACGTCACTCCAAGAGTCGTTTGATTCTGGAAAGTAAAAGAGGGAACCAACAGGTAGATTCCTGGTAAGATGAGCAAGGCTGCAACGATCTGTACTTGCCTGGGACGTTGATGCAGCAGAAGGGGCTCCAATGCGGCAGTAAAGAGGGGGAAGCTAGAGAATGAGAGCAGCCCAATGGCAACATTAGAGACATTGATTGCTTGAAAGAAGGCAGTCCAGTGCAGCGCGAGCAACACTCCTAGCCCAAGCAGCAAGAAGCCATCTTGGCGTCGCTTCGGAAGCAAGGGAATGTGTTGGAACAAGCAGATCGCCAGAAGCAGCAGACCGGCAAAGAAAACACGCCCAAAGACAATGAGCGGGGCAGGGAGTAAACTCAGCTTGCCCAGAACTCCTGCAAGGCCAAAAAAGAGGACGGCAACATTAGCAAACACCAATCCTCGCAGCGGTCTCGGTTGCTCGGTCATAAAGGTTTCCTCTCCCTCAGGAACATATACCAGTATCTTACGCAATTTTGACTCTTTTTTGATCGTTCAATACATCAAGAGGATTGGATCAACGATCCAACCTTCAACTCTATTAGACCCTGACGGAATGCCATAGCCATTGTTTCGCTGTGTATATGCCCAGGCAGCCTGCAGAGCGCAGAGTAGAGCATCGAGGTTATCACCCATAGAATCTTGTATACATGCCTCAACAAGTTTACCAGGCAATTCGATGGCAGTAACGCCATACTGATTTGAGAGTTTAGGTGAGCGCAAACCACA
>Ga0209577_10004315_pt1 | contig 13371 bp, 13 predicted proteins | sample GraSoiAngelo_109_FD_185874 | JGI IMG/M metagenome (GOLD analysis project Ga0209577, IMG submission 185874) | Grasslands soil microbial communities from the Angelo Coastal Reserve, California, USA - 14_0903_12_20cm (SPAdes) (version 2) | ecosystem: Environmental > Terrestrial > Soil > Grasslands... | reverse complement strand
TATGCGTTCTGCTGCCCGAGTGCGTGCTGCCCGAGTGCGTGCTCGGCGCGGAGCTCGTCGTTGTGGAGCTGCCCGTGCTCGGCGTCGTCGACGTGCTGGTGGTCGTGCTGGTCGTCGAACTCGCTGCGTTTGCGATGGCGGCACCGCCGCCGACCAGCGCTCCGGTCACTGCCAGGGTGCTCAGAAGAGGCTTCAGTCGATCCATGGATCACCTCCTTTCGGCCGTCGGATCTTTGGGGGCGGTACCCACGATCCATACAGGTGGTCTGAAGGGCGTTACAGCCAGGTAAGAGTTGGGGAAGAGCCCCATGTCAGCGGCTCCTCTTACACGACTGACTCAACCGTCTTAGAACTGCGGACGATCGTCAGGGGACCCGATGAAAGGAGGTCCTCTCAATGAGGATTAGCCGTAGCACGCTCGCCGTGGCGAGCACCGTGGTGTCGCTCGCCGCGGGAGGTGGCGTGGCGTGGGCGTGCGGAGGAGGCTCGGGCGCTACCACCGCCTCCAGATCCTCCTCCTCGATCCGCAGATCGAACAGCGGGATCGCCGGCGGCGCCGGCGCCTCCGTCCGTTGACCGCCGGTCATCATGGCGTCTGCCGCCACAGCGCTCGCCGGACCAGCCGCACTCGGCGGCACACAAGGCGGGCCTGATTCGGGCCGGGCGGGTGGGGCAAGTCTCCGCCCGCCCGGTTTCAGGGTCGTGTCGTAGGCGCGGGGACGCCGGCGATGCTCCGGCTCCCCCGAGTGGTTCCTGCGTCCGCTAGCTGGCGGCTGGTTCGGCTTCCGCGGCCTCGGTCAACTCGCGCAGGCGCGAGAGCGCTCGGCGGAGGATCCGCGAGACCTGCATCTGCGAGACGCCGATCTCCTGGGCGATCTGCGTCTGCGTCATGTCGTTGACGAACCTCAGCGCGAGAACACGGCGCTCGCGGGCGGACAACTGCCGCGCTGCGACCGAGATCGTGACGGTCTCGTTCACCAGCTCGTAGCGATGGTCCTCCTCGCCGAATACGTCGACGAGGGAGCCCGACTCGTCGTTGCGATCCTCGCGGGGGGCATCGAGCGAGGCCGAATGGTGGGCGGCCGCGGTCTCCAGGGCGTCCAGCACGTCCTCCACGCTCAGCTCGACGTACTCCGCGAGCTGATGGACCGTGGGCGGGCGGCCGGTCTTGGTGGTCAGGCGCTCGTGTGCCTCTTGGACCTTCAGTGCCTGCTCCTGCGCGCCTCGCGGAACGTGCACGGACCAGCCGAGATCGCGGAAGTAACGCTTCAGCTCACCGAGAATGGTCGGGACCGCAAAGGAGGAGAAGGCTGCTCCCCGCTCGATGTCGAAGCGGTCAATCGCTTTTACGAGACCCAGGCTTGCGACCTGGAGCAAGTCGTCAAACGGCTCTCGGGCCCCGGCATAGCGACGGGCGAGATTGCGCGCAAGTGGCATAAAACGGTCAACGAGCTCGTCTCGCGCGCGCTGATCGCTGGATTTTTGCCAGCGGCGGAAGAGTTCTTGATTGTCTGTGCGTCCGGGCGCGTCTTCGAGTGAAGGTACGGGTGATTGCCGTTGCGTCGATCGCATGTTTGTTTGGGTACCCAGGATCTGGTGGTTCAACCCACCATTTGTCAGCGCAAGGACAACTTCCTTTGGGGACGGCAGTTGTGGCCGATGAAAGCGAGCGCTGGCCGAGGAAATCGAGCAGAAACCCCACCGGTGGTGACATAACTGGACCCTATACTTGGCCCTCCCCACCGCGAGGAGCCGCTCGTGCAGGAAATGGTGATCTACGGCGTGAGCTTCGACATGGTCGGCAAGCAGCCGATCGTGTTGCTGAAGACCGTCGAGAGCAACAAATTCCTGCCGATTTGGATTGGCCATCCGGAGGCCGCGGCGATTCTGATGAAGCTCCAGGGGGCTTCTACGCCCCGGCCGATGACCCACGACCTGCTCTCCGATGTGCTCGGCGAGCTGGAGGTCGAATGCACCCGGGTGGCGGTGACCGAGCTGCGCGAGAACACCTTCTACGCCTCCATCAGCCTCCGCGTGAACGGGCGCGAGATGGAGATCGACTCGCGCCCCAGCGACGCGCTCGCGCTCGCAGTGCGGGCGGGGGCGCCGATCTTCGCCGCAGATGACGTGATCGCCGAGTCCGCGATCGAGTTCGAGCACGAGGTCGAGGACACCGAGGAAGTCGTGGAGAAGTTCAAGGATTTCCTAGACCACGTCACGCCCGAGGATTTCGCGGGCGGGTCGGACTAGCGCCCAGGCCGCGCCTCAACCGCCAGTCGACTACCGCGCTGGCGCCCGCCCAAGCGCCACTTCGACGATCCGCCCGATCAGCTCGTCGAAGCCGATGCCCGCCGCCTCTGCAGCTTGTGGCACGAGGCTGGTCTCGGTCAGGCCCGGGACGGTGTCGGCCTCGAGCACGTACAGCCCTTGCGTGTCGGCCTCGAGCATAAGGTCCACGCGCGCGAAGCCGGCGCACCCGAGAAGCCCGTAGACGTCAAGCGCGATCTCGCTGGCTCGGGACGCGATCCCGTCATCCAGCTCCGCCGGGCACACGAACTTCGTCCGGCCGATCTCGTAGCGAGACTCGAAGTCGTAGAAGTCCTCCTGCTGCGGGACGGCCTCGACGATCGGGAGCGCCTCCGGGCCACGGTCGCCGTCAATGATCGACACCGCCAGGTCTCGTCCCGGCACGTGGCGCTCGAGCAGGACCTTGCGGTCGTAGGAGAACGCCGCCACCAGCGCTTGGGGGACGTCGGCCGCGGTGCGGGCGAACTTGATCCCCAGCGCTGAGCCCTGCGAGGCCGGTTTGACCACGATCGGGAACTGGAGCCGGTCCTCGATTGCGGGAAGGGCCTGGGCGGCGCCGAGCGCCTCGAATGCAGTCTCGCTGAACGAGTAGAAGTCGGGCGTGGGGATCTCGCGGTCGCGCATCGCATGCTTGGTGAGGACCTTGTCCGCCGCCCGGACGCACGCCGAGACCCCGGATCCGGTGTAGGGAATCCCCATCGCTTCGAGCAGTTCCTGCACCGTTCCGTCCTCGCCGTCGCGCCCATGCAGCGCGACGAACGCGACTTCGGGCCGCACCGCCTCGAGCTGCTCGACCAGATCCGGGCCCACGTCGACCGAGACGACCTCGTGGCCGAGCCGCTCGAGCGCATCCTGGACCCTGGTGCCGGACCGCAGCGACACCTGACGCTCCAACGAGCGCCCGCCCTTGAGGACGGCTACGCGCATCAAGCGCGTTTGCGCGGGAGCCGCAGCACGTTCGCTAGCCGCTCGTCGTGCACCGGCGGCGGCGTCACTGGCGGGGGCTTGGGCCGCGCCGGCTTGGCAGGCGCCGCGGGTGTCTTCACGCCGGTCAGGGTCCCGTACAGCGCCACCTGCTCTCGAACCACTTCGCCCAGCCGGCGGACCCCTTCGCGAATCTGGTCTTCGCCCACGCCCGAGTAGTTCAGCCGCATCGAGGAGCCGCCCCGTCCGTCCAGGAACGCGGCCCTGCCGGGAACGAACGCGACGTGCTCGTCCAGAGCGCGCGCCAGCAGGTCCGTGGTATCGATGTAGTCGGGCAGGGTCGCCCAGATGAACAGTCCGCCCTGGGGGTGGGTCCACTCGGCCTCGCGCGGGAAGTGCTCGGCCAGCGCGTCGAGCATCACGTCGCGGCGGCGGCGGTAGATCTCGATCAGCGACCGCACGTAGTCCTCCCAGGGGCCCGAGTCGAAGTACGCGCCCACGAAGTGCTGGGAGATCGATGATGAGCACAGGTCGGAGGCCTGCTTGCCGATGTTCATCTTCTCGAGCACCGGCGCGGGCGCCGCCGCCCACCCCAAACGCACGCCGGGCGAGAGGATCTTCGAGAACGTGCTCGCGTAGATCACGAATTCGTCATCGAGGGACCGCAGCGGCGGGAGCGGGCTGCCCTCGTAGCGGAGCAGACCGTAGGGGTTGTCCTCGAGCACGAGCAGCTCGCGCTCGCCGGCAATCCGCACCAGTTCGCGACGGCGCTCCAGGGACAGGGTCACTCCGGCGGGGTTGTGGAACGTAGGCACCGTGTAGATGAACTTCGGCCGCCGCCCGGATGACTCCAGGCGATCGAGCGTCGCCTCGAGCTCATCGACGCGCATCCCCTCATGGTCCATCGTCACCTGTACGACCTGCGCCTCGTACGCGCAGAACGTCGGGACGGCGCCGGGGTACGTCGGCGCCTCGCACACCACGACATCCCCGGGGTCGAGCAGCGTCTTGCATACGAGATCGATCACCTGCTGCCCGCCGGTGGTGACGAGGACCTCGTCGGGGTCGATCTCGATCCCCTCGGCCCACATCACCTGCACGATGCACGCCTTCAGGAGCGCGAACCCCTCGGTCGGGCCGTACTGGAGCGCCCGAGAGCAGGACTGGGTGGCGACCGTGCTCATCAGCGCGGCGTAGGAGTCCGGAGGAAACGTCGAGGTGTCAGGCCATCCCCCCGCCAGCGAGATCACCTCGGGGCGCTCGGTGAGCGCCATCAGGTCCCGCATCGCGGAGGACTTCATCACCTTGGTCCGCTTGGCGAACAGCGCGGCGTACCGCTCGATGTCCCGCGCCACCGAGCGCGCGCGCCTCGGCGGCAAGCCCCCCCTCTCGTCTATCGTCACGCTCCCTCACGGTACACCACTGTGCACCTCGTCCTCGACATCTTCCAGGGGATCGGCATCGCCCTCGCGGTGGGGATTCGCCCGTTCCTGCCGGCCCTCGCTGTCGGTGCTCTGGCCGCCGGCGACATCCAGATCGACTTCAAAGGCACCGACTTCTCTTTCCTGCAAAGCGCGCCATTCCTGCTGGCGGTTCTGCTCGCTGCGGTCGTCGTGGCGCTCGTCGCCAGGCGGCTCGGCCCCGCGTCGACCATCAGCGGGCCGGTCGCGCTCCTGATCGTCGCGGCGGGATTGGCGATTGGCGCGCTGCTGTTCGCCGGTGCGCTCGCCCAAGATCGGTACGCCGTCTGGCCAGGCCTGATCGGCGGTGTCCTATGCGCCGCGATCGGCGTGGCGGCCACTCGTCCGCTCCTGGCTCGTGTCGAGGGGCGGCTCGATCGTGAGGCGGCGCCCGCGCTGCCCGTCTACGCCGAGGCCGTGGCGGTCGCGACAGCCGCACTGTCGGTGCTGGCCCCCCCGGTGGGCGTCGTGGCACTGGCGCTGTTGGCGTGGCTGTTGCTCGCCGGGCGCCGGCGCGAGCAGCAGACGTATGCCGGCCTTCGAATCCTGAAGTGAGCCCCAGGCGCGAACGGGCCAGCCGCGGCAAGAGCACCCGAGCAGGGGCCAAGCGCCCGAAGAAGCTCGTCCTGGTGGTGATCGACGCGCTCAAGCCGTCGATGCTCGAGCGTGCGATCGTCTCGGGCCGGGCCCCGGCGCTGAAGCGGATCATGGAGGAGGGGGTGTATGTCGACGAGTGCGTCGCGTCGTTCCCATCGGTCACGCCCGTCTGCGCGGCGACGATCACCACCGGCGTTGGTCCCGACCGGCACCTGATTCCGAGCATGAACTGGTTCCACCGCGAGGAGGGGCGCTACGTCGAATACGGCTCGAGCTTCTCGGCGACCCGCCAGTTCGGGGTGCTGCGGTCGCTTACCGACACCGTCTACCGCATGAACGCCGAGCACCTGTCGCACGACGTGGAGACAGTGTTCGAGACGCTCGACGACGCCGGCGTCCGCACCGCCGGGACCACCTATCTGATCTACCGCGGACGGCACCAGCACGAGGTCTCCAACGAGACGGCCCTGGCCCGAATTGTCACCTCGACCCTGTTCCGGCGGACCATCGAAGGCCCCCAGGAGCTGTTCTACGCCGACCTCTACGCGAGCCGAAAGACGGGCTGCCGTGGCCAGCTCGGGATGCCCGGGATCCGCGATCAGCACACCGGCTGCGTGGGGGCGTACCTGGTCGAGCACGACCTGTTCGACTTCCTGTTGTTCTCGCTTCCCGACAACGATCAGTGGTCACACCGCAACGGGCCCCATGCACAGGTGACCTCGATCTCGGGCGCCGACCGCCAGCTCGAGCGGCTGATGCATGTCGCGGGAGGCCCCGACGCATTCCTCGCGGAGCACGCGGTGATCGTCGCCTCGGACCATTCGCAGGCGGCGGTTGAGGAGCGGATCCGGCTGGACCAGGCGTTCGAGGGATTCGACGTCGCAACGCACACCGCCGCGAGCGCGATCGGCGCGGAGGTCGCGCTGAGCCCGGCGCAGCGCTCGGCGACGGTCTACGTGCTCGATGAGGACCACCGTGAGCAGGTCCTGGAGCGCGCGATCGAAGTGTGCTGCGAGATCGAGGGCGTCGACCTCGTGCTGTGGCTATCCAGCGACGAAGCGCGGGAGGCGACGGTGCGCTGCTCGCGGGGGGAGCTGCGATTTGCTCCTGGGGACGACCTGGAGGACGAGCGCGGGGAGCGGTGGAGCATCGACGGGGAGCCTGCCGCGCTCGGTCTCCGGATTGCGGAGGGACGGGTCGCAAGCCTCGATTACCCCGGCGCGCTGGGACGGATTTGGTCGGCGCTCAACTGCCCGAATGCCGGGGAAATCCTGCTGTCGGCGTCTCCGGGATACGAGTTTGTCGATTGGGGCGGCGCCGACCACGTGGGCGGAGGAAGCCATGGATCGCTGCACCGCTCAGACTCGCTAGGCGTGTTGATGTGGTGCGGTACGGGGCCGGCCTCGCGCGCCGACCGCGAGCAGTGGTCGCTGCTCGACATCGCACCGATGGTGCGCGACCATTTTGGGGTGAGCGGGCGGGCCGCCGATTGAAGGATCGTGCATGGCGTGCCGATGCTTTACCGGTGGCTGCTGGAGCGCCCTTACCCCTGGCTTACGACGCCTCGCTAGATTTCGCGCGGATGCCGGAAGAGCTGATCACGACGGTCGAGCTTCCGCGCACGCCCGAGCCCCGTCCGCACCGGATCGAACTTCCGTTCCACTTGCGGGTGCGGCACGGCGTGCGCCGTCCCCACAACTGGCTGCAGCTGGTGCGCTTCGGCGCGGTCGGAGCGACTGGGTACGTGGTCAACCTGGCCGTGTTCGCGGCCTGCGTCCATTTGCTCGGGATCGACTACCGGGTTTCGGCCGTGATCGCATGGGTCGTCTCGGTCCTCAACAACTTCTGGCTCAATCGCCATTGGACGTTCGGCGCCAAGCGGGCGCACCCGATCGTCCAAGGCGCCCGCTTCTTCACGGTGTCGGGACTGGTGTTCGGCTTCACCTACTTGGTGCTGGTGGCACTGGTGAGCGGTGTGGGAGTCGCGAAGGTTCCGGCCCAGGCGATCGCGATTGCCGCCGGGACACCGCTGAACTTCCTCGGGCAGAAGCTTTGGAGCTTCAAGGCCTAGACGGCCGGCTCCGGAAGTTAGCTCCAATCACAGCGATCGCAGGGGCGCTGGTGTGCGCTGTTGTGGCCGCACTGATCTGGGCGCCGGGGGCGGCGGCCGCCACCACGGTCACCAAGACGGTCACGGCGACCAACTCGAACGTTCCAGTTCTCGTCACGACGATGCACAAGCCCCCGAGGGGCTTTCGGCTGACCGCCTCGCAGGTCGAACGGATCGCCGCTGCGAGCCCCGCGATCCGCGCCGAGCTGCGCAGGCATGCGAAGGCGATCCCTTACGAGTACACGAAGGGGACGGGCCAATGGCAGGTCAGCTGGTTCTCGCCCGGCCGCCACCAGGTCGAGCTCGCGCAGGTGTATGTCGACGACGCAACGGGGAAGGTCACCCAGGTCTGGACGGGCTTTCAGGTTGCGTGGACGATGGCCCGCGGCTACGCGGGGGCCTTCGGCCGGCGGCTCAACGCCTGGTACGTGTGGATCCCGATGTGCCTCCTGTTCGTGGCGCCCTTTCTCCCGTGGCGAAGGAAACCCTCGCTGCTGCACCTCGATCTGCTGATGTTGCTCGGGTTCTCGATCTCGCTGGCGCTGTTCAACCATGCGCAGATCGGACTCTCGGTCCCGCTGGTGTATCCGTTCCTGCTGTACCTGCTCGCGCGGATGCTGCTGCTGGCATTCGGCCGCGGCTGGCCGCGGGCACGGTTGCGCCTGATCGTGCCCGTCTCTTGGTTGGCGGTCGCGACGGTCTTCCTGGTCGGCTTCCGCGTGGGCCTGAACGTCACCAATTCGAACGTGATCGACGTCGGCTATGCGGGCGTGATCGGGGCGGACAAGCTGCTCCACGGCAAGCCGCTTTATGGTCACTGGCCCAAGGACAACGCCCAGGGCGACACGTACGGCCCTTTCAGCTACTACGCCTACGTTCCGTTTCGCCTGATCTTTGACTGGGGCGGCAGGTGGGACAGCCTCCCGGCGTCTCACGCCGCGGCGATCGCATTTGACCTGCTGACGCTGCTGGGTCTGTTCTTCCTGGGCCGGCGAACTCGAGGGCCCACGCTCGGAATCGTGCTCATGTACGCGTGGGCGGCCTCGCCGTTCACCTTGTGGTCGCTCAGCTCCAACACCAACGACACCCTGGTCGGGTTGCTGGTCGTCGTCGCGCTGCTCGTGATCGGCTCCGCTCCGCTGCGGGGAGCCGCGGGGGCGCTGGCGGGGCTGACGAAGTTCGCGCCGCTGGCGCTGGCGCCGCTACTGATGCGCGGGAGCGGCCCGACCCGGCCGCGCAAGCGATCGGTGGTCGGATACAGCGTGGCGTTTGCGACCACATTGGTCGCGGCGATGCTCCCGGTGCTGCTCGACGACAACCTCTCCGCGTTCTGGCGCGACACGGTCGCCTACCAGGCCGATCGCATCACGCCGTTCTCGATCTGGGGCCTATGGGGTGGGCTTCGCTTCGGGCAGCACCTGGTGGAAGGCGCCGCGGTGGCGCTGGCGATCGCCGTCGCGTTCGTGCCCCGCCGCCGTGGGATCGTCGAGGTGGCGGCCCTGGCGGGGGCGGTGATCATCGCGGTGCAGCTGTCCGCCAACTACTGGCTCTACTCGTACATCGTGTGGTTCATGCCGCCCGTGCTGCTGGCGCTGTTCGCCTCGTATCCCGCAGGCGGGCCTGCATCGGTCCAGACACGCCAACAGCTAGACGTCACGTGGGCGCCGGCTCCAGTACCTGCTGGATCCCCGACGCCCTCATAGGCTCCTCAGCGGTGATCACGACCGCGTTCAGCCACGAATCCTCGGACGCCGTCTCGAACTTCACCGGCATGCGCGTGGCCATCGCCTCGATCGCGAGCTCGCGCCTGACCCCGATCACTCCTCCGCGGGGCCCCGTCATGCCAACGTCGGTGATGTAGGCGGTCCCGCCGGGGAGGACACGCGCGTCCGCCGTCGGCACGTGTGTGTGCGTGCCGACGACCGCGGTGGCCTTGCCGTCGAGATACCACCCCATTCCCACCTTTTCGCTGGTCGCCTCCGCGTGCATGTCGACAAGCACGTGATCCACCTTGCCCTCGAGCGCATATAGCGCAGCGTCGGCCTCGGGAAACGCCGCCCGTCCCGCATCCATGAACAGGTTGCCCGAGAGCGAGACTACGCCGAGCCGGACGCCGCCGCGCTCGACCACACACGAACCGTGTCCCGGCTGGCTGCGCAAGAAGTTGGCGGGACGCAGAATCCGCTCCTCCTGGTCGAGGTACGCGTACACCTCTCGGTGGCGGTATGCGTGGTTGCCGAGCGTGATCACGTCGATCCCGGCCGCGAAGATGTCCTTGGCGACCGCCGACGTGATCCCCGCGCCGCCTGCCGCGTTCTCCCCGTTGGCGATCGCAAAGTCAGGCGAGTACCGATCTCGCAGCGACGGCAGCAGCGCGAACATGGCTCGTCTGCCGACCCCGCCGACGATGTCGCCGATGAACAGAATGGTGATGGGTTTGGACACGCCTTCTCGATGCTCATACTTCCAGCTGCATGCAGTTCGGCGTTTCCAGGCGTTTCCGGCCCCCTCGGTCGCGGGAGGAACAAGACCTAGACCCGACGCCCCGGCGGTTGCGGCAGGAAGCGGGCTCCGAGCCGGTGGTCCCGGTGCCGATCCCCGCCGTCCCGGTGGTGGTGCCGCGCTGGGTGCAGCTGGTGCTGCTCCCGCTCGCGCTGCTTGGCCTTTGGGCGCTCGCCCGCGCGGCCGGGCCGGTCCTGCTGATCCTGATCGCCGCGGGCACCGTCGCGTTGATCCTCAACCCGCTGGTGAAGATGCTCCAGCGCCGCCGGATCCCCCGCGGGTTGGCGATCCTGTTCGTGTACCTCGGGCTATTTGCCGTCGCGGGTGGGGTGGGCGTGCTGATGTCGGATCCCATCAGCACCCAGGTCAGCCACTTCTCCGGGGACGTCCCGCGCTTCATCAAGCGCGCCAACCACGATCTCGCAAACCTCCAGCACTGGCTCAACCGTCGCGGGATCAAGGTCCAGATCCAGCGGCAGGGCCAGACCGCGTTGCAGACGCTCGAGCGCAACGTGCTCAAGAGCAGCGGCAACATCCTGTCGTTCTCGCGCGACCTGCTGGGAAAGGTTGTGACGATCTCGTTGGCATTTGTGCTCGTGCTGGTGCTGTCGGTGTACCTGCTCGTCTACGGCAGGGAGATCGGGGAGTCAGTCAGACGGGTGATGCCACCTGGCGACGGCACGCCCGAGGACGACTTCCCGCGGATGGTGCAGCGGGCGGTGTTCGGCTACGTCCGTGGCCAGCTCCTGTTCAGCCTGATCATGGGGACCAGCGCCGCCATCTGTCTGTGGGCGGTCGGAGTGATCGGGATCTTCCCCGACGGCTCACGCTACGCGTTGTTCTTCGGCGGCTTCTACGGGCTGATGGAGCTGGTCCCATACATCGGCCCGATCCTGGGCGCTCTTCCCGCGGTGCTCGTGGCGCTGTTCAACGATCCGATCAGCGCGGTCTGGGTGACCCTGCTGTTCGTCGCGCTCCAGCAACTCGAGGGCCACCTCGTCGCGCCACAGGTGTTCCGGATCTCGCTGCGGATAAACCCGATCCTGATCATCCTTTCTCTGTTGGTTGGCTACCAGCTCTATGGGATCGCGGGCGCCTTGATTGCGCTCCCGGTCGCGTCGGTTGCCCGCGAGACCGTGATCTACCTGCGCCGTCACCTGGTGATGGAGCCGTGGACCACGGCTGGGCCCGGGGCTGCGTTGATGCAGTCCACGGTCGCCGGCGGCCACGCAGCCAGGCCGCCCGAGCGCGGCCCCGCTCTCGACGCCGAGGAGCCCTCCGAAGGCGAGGTCGATTTCGGGGCGGAAGAGGTTCCCGAGGAGGTTCCTAACCCCGGTCGTTGAGCTCGAGCGGCAGGGACGTCGCATGGTCCATCCGGGTGGTCGGTGGGCGTCGGAATCGCGGTGCTGCTGACGCAACGAACCGGGCCTGTAGCCTGCTGGCGGTGTCCACCACCGCCCCAGCTCCTGACGCCGTCGCCACGCTTGCGGCCCGCTCTCTGACCAAGCGCTTCGGCGAGCGCGTCGCGCTGAACGAGGTCAGCTTCGAGCTGTACGCGGGCGAGATCGTGGGGATCATCGGGCCGAACGGGGCGGGCAAGACGACCCTGCTCTCGATCCTCTCCGGTGTGCTCGCGTCGAGCTCCGGGGAGATCACCCGCACGCCGCGCGAGACCGGCTGGGTCCCGCAGCAGCCCGCGCTGTACTCGCAGCTGACGGTCGCCCAGAACCTGCGGCTGTTCGCGCGTCTGGAGAAGCTGGCGGACCCGGAGGCCGCGGTCCGGCGGATGCTGCGGGAGACGGCGCTTGAGGACCGCGCCGACGAGCAGGTGGCCCGGCTCTCTGCCGGCAACCAGCAGCGGGTCAACGTCGGGATCGGGCTGCTGTGCGAGCCACCGGTGCTGCTCCTCGACGAACCATCGGCGTCGCTTGACCCGCGCCAGCGCGAGCGGCTGTGGGAGTTCATCGGGGGACTGGCCGATCGCGGCACGGCGGTTGCGTTCTCCACCCACAACGTCGCGGAGGTAGAGCGCTACGCGAGCCGCGTGCTCGTGCTCGTCGACGGCGAGCTGCTGTTCGGAGGGAGCCCCGCGGAGCTGGAACGCGCCGTCGGAGGCGAACTGAGGGACCTGGAGGGAGCGTTTGTCCGGTTCCTCCACGAACGCGGCCACTGACGCAGGGCCCGTGCGCTGGCTGTTCGTCAAGGACCTCCAGATCCTGCGGCGCTCGCCGCTGCTGGTGGGGCTGCTGGTCGTCTATCCGGTGGCGCTTGCGCTGATGATCGGGTTTGCGATCTCGAGCCCGCCGGGAAAGCCGAAGGTCGCGTTCTACAGCGGGGTCGCCCCGGGGAAGGGCCGGATCAGCTTCGGCAACCAGCAGATCGACATCTCCCGCTACGCGAGCCAGCTGTTCCAGTCGATCCAGGCGATCAAGGTGCGCTCTCCGGCCGCGGCGATCGACCTGGTGCGCAAAGGCGACGCCCAGGCGGCGCTGATCGTTCCCCCCGACATCGTCCCCCAGGTGCAGAGCCTCGTCACGAACGGGGTCGGCAACCCGACGGTGCAGCTCGTCCTCAACTCCAAGGACCCGCTCGAGCGGCAGTTCGCCGACCAGGCGATCAGCTCGAGGCTGGGCGAGGTCGAGCAGGCGGTCTCAAAGCAAGTACTGCGGGTGGCGATCGGCGATCTCCAGCAGGTTTTGAACGGCGGGACGATCAACTTCGCCGGGCAGAACGTCCGACTGCTCGGCCTGAAGGTCTCCCGCTCGATCGTGGAAGGAGCGATCGCCTCACTGCCTCGACACTCGCCGCTGCGCCCCGCTCTGCGGCAAGTGGTGGGGTTCGCCGGCTTGGCGATCGCGGGGCTCGGGTTCGCGAGCCCGGCGCTCGGTTCGATCGCGACGCCGCTCACGGTCGAGCAGACCCAGCTCGCGGGCCGCACCACTCCCACCGACGCGTACGCGGTCGCGATCGCGGTGATCGTCTCGCTGATGCTGCTGGCGTTGCTGCTGGCCGCGGGGCTGCTCGCGATCGAACGCTCGGAGAACGCGTACACGCGGCTGGTCCGGGGCCTCGTCACGCCCGGCCGGCTACTGACGGAGAAGATCGCGCTGGCCGCGGCATGCGCCGCGGTCGTGTCGCTGCTGATGGCGGTGCTCGTGTCGCTGTTCGTGTCGCTCGAATGGGCCCGGTTTGAGCTATGGGTGCTCGCGCTTGGATGCGGCGGGCTGGCGTTTGGCGCGCTCGGGGTCGCGATCGGGGGGCTTGCGCGGGAAGTGAGCGCCGCTTCGCTGATGGCGCTACTGCTGTCGCTTCCGGTGGCGTTCGTGGCGCTGGTCCCGGCGAGTGCCGTATCCGGCGGAGTGGGGACGCTGCTCGATGTGCTCGCATTCGTGTTCCCGTTCAAGGCCGCGCTTCAGGCCGCGAGCAACGCGTTCAGCGCGACCTCGCCCGGAATGCTGGGGCCGGTCGTGC
>Ga0209577_10004314_pt1 | contig 13374 bp, 11 predicted proteins | sample GraSoiAngelo_109_FD_185874 | JGI IMG/M metagenome (GOLD analysis project Ga0209577, IMG submission 185874) | Grasslands soil microbial communities from the Angelo Coastal Reserve, California, USA - 14_0903_12_20cm (SPAdes) (version 2) | ecosystem: Environmental > Terrestrial > Soil > Grasslands... | reverse complement strand
AAGAATGGGCGGCGAACGCGGCGACAGGCTGGCTCACGCCCACGCAACTCCCGTGCAACGAGCCGTCGGGATAGGCAGGCCAGCACCGTGGCCAGCCGGCGTCCTCGCCGTCGCGAACCCGAATCAGAACGTCGGCGGGCTGGCTGTTGCCAAGGTCGTCTTCGCCATTGATCGTGACATAGGCGAATCCGGTCGACGGTTGGACGGCGAGTCCGTATGGATTTCGGCTGCCGCGCACCACCACGCCCGCGTACGTCCAGTCCGCGTAGAAGCGCAGGACGGTGGCACTTCGTGGATCGGCTTCGGCACATCGATCGCACGTCGAGCCCAGACCAAGGAGGAAATCGCCGTTCTCCAGCATCACGAGGTTGTCGGCCTGATGCTCGCCACCCGGCAGACCCGAGACTACCTGGGCGCCACCGGCGAGATTGTCTTTAGCGAGCCGATATTCGACAATGCTGCCGCGTACTGAGACAAACAGCTCGTCGCCGCGCCAGACCAGGCCGAGCGAGGGCGGCAGGCCTTTGACCAGGAGCCGCGCCGGCGCACCCGCGCCGGCGAACACGCTGATGTTGCCGGCGGCGCTGGTGACGTAGAGGCGGCCGTCGGGTCCGAAGGCCATCGCCGTCGGCTGATAGATCCCGTAGGCATAGACAAACGCGGTAAAGCCCGCCGGTACATGGATGCCGGCAGCCAGCGGCAGTTGCGGTCGCGGGGCCGGGATGGGGCTTGGAGTTGGCGTGGCCGGGGTGACTGGCCCTGTCAGCGACGCAGCTCGCGCTCACGGAGACCGTCGCGTCAATCGGTCTGGCGCAACCCGCGAGCACCAGGATGACCAGTGGGCCGGCCAGGCGACCGCCGAGGCCAGGCCGGTGGAACCCTCCCATGTTCCGAAAACGGTTCGCAAGCCCGATAGTTTCGAGCCGCGACCCGTCGGGTGACGGCTATCCCGTCCGGAAGATTTCGATAATCTGGCCCGTTCCGTAATCCCCGACCAGCAATCCGCCGTCTGGCGCGACCGTGAGCGCCAGCGGATGGGAAAAGCCGGTCGCGAAGTCACTCACCTGGCCGTGCTCGACTCCCCTGAGTCCCGTCAGCACCACTCGCTCAACCCGACGCCCGGTCGTGCCGCCGACGTTGGCGCCCCATTCCGTGACAAAGGCGTTCTCCGCGTAGTCCGCCCCGAACTCGGCGGCTTCGTACAAGACGATCCCGTCGGCCGAGCTGTGCGGGGTGAAGACCGCCACCGGCGGGGCGACGCCGCCGCAGTTGCCGTGCAGGCTCCCGTCCGGATACGCCGGCCAGCAGCGTGGCCATCCGGCGTCCTCACCGGCGACCACCCGCAGCAGGTAGTCGGCCGGCTGACCACCGAGGTTGTCCTGGCCATTGACGGTGACGTAGGCATCGCCGGTGATCTGCTGGAGTGCCAATCCGTAGGGATTCCGCGCGCCGCGGACCACGACGCCCGCGTAGCTCCAGTCGCTGTGGAAACGCAGCACGGCGGCGCTTCGTGCGTCCGACTCGTTGCACACATCGCACGTCGACCCCAGCCCCAGCAGGTATTCGCCGTTGGGCATCGGCAGGATCCAGTCATTCTGGTGCCGGCCGGTGGGTAGGCCCTGGACGACCGCGCCGCCCCCGGTCAGCGCGCCGTTGTTGAGTTGATATTCGCGCACGCTGCCGCGAACCGAGACGAACAGGCTGTGGTCGCGCCAGGCGAGCCCCAGGGCAATCGGCAAGCCGGCGACCAGCGCCTGCGGGCTGCCCCCCGGTGATGGCACGACCAACAGGGTGCCGGCGCTGTTGACGGCATAGAGTCGGCCGTCGGGACCGAAGGCCATTGCGCTGATGGTTCCCAATCCGCGCGTGTAGACGTAGGCGGCAAAACCGCCGGGAACGCCGATCCCGCCGGCTGGCGGCAGATTCGGTGGCGATGGACGGGGCGTTGGGGTCGGCGCCGGCGATGGGGTCGGCGTCGCGGTCAGCCGAGGTGATGGCGTGAGACTCGTCTTCGCGGTCGGCTGGCCACACGCCGCCAGCCAGACGGCCAGCGCCATCGCCGGCGCAATCCGTCTCACGACAAGGGCGGGATCGTCAGCACGAGCTTGCCGAACTGCTCAGCCCGCTCCATCCGTTCTTGCGCGGCGGCGGCCTGTTCGAGGGGGAAGGTGCGGTCGATCACCGGCTTGAGGACGCCCGCGCCCAACAAGCGGGTGACCTGCTCCCAGTCGTGTCGGGTGCCCATGGTTGAGCCGTAGATCGTGATCTGCTTGCTGAAGATCCGACGGATATCCTCCTCCGGCTTGGGGCCGCTGGTGGCGCCGCAGGTAACCAGTCGTCCGCCCCTGGCCAGGGCGCGAATACTGCCCGCCCAGGTGGCCGCGCCCACGTCGTCGATCACCACATCGACGCCGCGTTTGTTCGTGATCGTCCAGACTTCCTTGGAAAAATCGGTCTGCTGGTGATTGATCAGCCGATCGGCCCCTAACTCCTGGGCGCGGCGGAGCTTCTCGTCGTGGCTCGACGTCACGAAGACGCGAGCCCCGCCGTACTTCGCGATCTGCAACGCGGCGATGGCGACCGCCCCGCCGATCCCCAGGATCAAGACCGTCTCGCCGGGCGCCACCTTTGCCTTGGTCACCACCATCCGCCAGGCGGTGAGGAAGACAAGCGGAAAAGCCGCCGCCTCTTCGAAGCTCAAGCCGTCCGGAATCGGTCGGAGATTGACCTCCGGGAGGACCACCGCCTGCGCGAAGGTCCCGTCGCGGTGCTCGCCGAGGATCTCCCAGCGGTCACACAGCGAGTGCTCGCCACGGGCGCAGTAGTCGCAGGTGCCGTCACTCAGCCCGGGGTCGAAGAAGACCCGGCTGCCGACCGCGTGTTTTAACGCGCCGGGTCCGTTCGCCGCCACCACGCCGGCGCCGTCGGCGCCCCCGATATGTGGCAGAGGCGTTTTCGGCACGCCGCCGCGGCGGACGAACAGGTCGAGGTGGTTGAGCGCCGCCGCCCGCAGCCCGACCAGTACCTCACCGGGCCCTGGCTCGGGCGTCGGGGCGTCCTCGTAGCGCAGTACCTCCGGCCCACCGTGCTGGTGAAATCGCACCGCCTTCACGTCGCGTCATGCTACTCACTTACCGGGCGGTGGCGTCGTCCAGCGGCCGAAGGCCGCCGCCCTTTCGGGCGAAAGAGGGCAGGCGCCGAACGCGCGGCTCGTGCGAGCATGCGAGCGCATCCCGGCCTTTCGGCGCGAGCGCGCCGCGAGCCGCGTGAGGCGCACCTGCCCGTTTAAGTCACTGTGTAACTTCACCCGCCGGAGGGATGCAAGAACGTCACGCTGCGTGACGTTGCAGTAGCGAAACCTGCGTTCGCGAATGCAGTTGTGTCAAAAAATCATGACCTATAATGTGGCCCACGTGACAGCCGACCCCGAGATTCAATTGCTGAACCGGCTCGGCGGTCTCTTCTCCGCATCGCTGTCGCTGGACGACAACATCGACGCGATGTTGTCGGCGACTTCCCAGATGGTTCAGTTCGATGCGGCGACGGTCTTCCTGCTCAATGAGGGCAGCCGCGAGCTGACGGCCTGTGCCACCTACCCGCACAAAGACGAGGTGCCGCACATCGCCCGTTTCGTGTTGGGTGAGGGAATCCTGGGTTACGCCGTCGAGCAGCTCGAGACCCTCAACATCAGCGACGCCACGCTCGATCCGCGCTTCAAGATCCTCGACCAGAGCCGGTCGCCCCGCTCCTTGATGGTCCAGCCGCTGGCGACGCCGCAGCGGGTGGTCGGGGCGATGACGATCTCCCGGCAGCGGGTCGACCCCTTCACCGAACTGGACGCGTCGATTCTCAAAGTCATCACGAACCAGGCCGCCATCGCGATCGAGAACGGTCGCCTCTACGAGCAGTTGCAGGCCCACCTGGGCGAGCTGGAGACGGCCAACGCCCAGATCGCCGAGGTCAGCCGGCTGAAGTCCGAATTCCTGGCCAACATGTCGCACGAGCTGCGCACCCCGCTCAACGCCATCCTCGGATTTTCCGAGCTATTGCGGGACGACCTGGCCGGGAAGATCACGGAGAAACAGCGCAAGGACTGTCTGGACAACATCTATAACAGCGGACGGCATCTGCTGTCCCTGATCAACGACGTCCTCGACCTGACCAAGATCGAGGCGGGTCGGATGGACCTCGTCTACGAGGAATTCGGCGTCGAGTCCGCGGTTCGCGAGGTGCTGAACGTGGTGCGCTCGCTCGCGATCAAGAAGGACATCGAGATCGGCTCCAGCGTCGAACCGGCGGCCGCGCTGCTGATCGCCGACAAGAACAAGTTCAAGCAGGTGCTCTACAATCTGCTCTCCAACGCCATCAAGTTCACCCCGCCGTCCGGCAAGGTGACCGCCCAGGCCCGGGCTCAAGACCAGTCCCTCACGATCAGCGTCCAGGACAGCGGCATCGGGATTCCCAAAGAGCTCCAGGCCAAAATCTTCGGCGCCTTCTACCAGGTGCAGAGCGCCAGCAACCGCGAGTATCCGGGCACCGGCCTCGGGCTGGCACTGACCAAGAAACTCGTCGAGCTCCACGGCGGCTCGATCGACTTCGAGAGCGCCCCTGACCAGGGCACCGTCTTCACCGTCCAGCTGCCCCTCCGCCCGGGACCCAGCAAGCGCAACCGGGTGCTGGTGGTCGAGGACAACCCCTCGAACCTGGACCTGGCCCGGATGGTGCTGGAGGGCAACGGCTTCGCCGTCGACACCGCGTCGAACGGCCAGGAGGGCCTGGAAAAGGCCCGCCACCTCCGGCCGGACCTAATACTGATGGATATGCAGCTTCCCGGCGTTGATGGATTAGCGGTGACTCGTCAGCTCAAAGCCGACCCGGCCACGGCGGATATCAAAGTGGTCGCCCTGACAGCGAATGCGCTGAAGGGGAGCGAGGAGCAGGCGCTGGCCGCGGGGTGCTCGGGCTACATCGCGAAACCGATCGAACTGAAGAAATTCATGCTGCAAGTCACGAACTTTCTGGAGAAGGAGTAGGACCCGACCAAATGCCGTTCCCGAAGACCATTCTCATGATCGAGGACGACGCCCCGACCCGGGAGGTCGTCCGGATGGCATGTGTGGGTCAAAACCTGAACCTGATCGAGGCCGAGACGGGGGAGAAGGGCATGGAGATGATCGAGAAGTCCGAACCCGACCTCGTTCTCCTCGATCTCAACCTGCCGGGAGTCTCGGGCATGGACGTCTGCCGCCAGTTGCGCGCTGATGGCACCCAGGTCCCGGTCATCATGCTGACGGCGAAGAACGACACGATCGACGTCGTCGTCGGGCTCGAGGTGGGGGCCGACGACTATCTGACCAAGCCGTTTGAGGTACGGGAACTCCTAGCCCGGGTGGGCGCGCACCTGCGCCGGAGCGAGCAGGCGGTCACGCAGGCGCAGCCCAAGACGCGCTTCGAGTTCCCAGGCCTCATCATCGACATGAACAGCCGCCAGGTGTGGCGCGAGGGCAAGGAAGTCGCCCTCACCCTGACCGAATTCAACCTGCTGTCCCTGCTGGCCTCGCAGGCCGGCCAGGTCGTGAGCCGCGGCGAGCTGCTGCGCAAGGTCTGGGGTTACGAAGTCGAGATCGAGACCCGGACGGTGGACGCTCACGTCTACCGGCTGCGCAAGAAGATCGAGCGCGACTCCGAGAAGCCGCACTTCATCCACTCGGTTCCAGGGATTGGTTATCGCTTCGTAGCGGAGTGATTCCGAACCGAGTGGCTTAACGCCTCTAGCGCTCGGTTGCGTCTCGCGCCGGTCCTCCGCCAGCCCTCGCGTTAATCGATCGATCCTGCTCGGGTGCTGGCTACGGACCTACTCGACGCCCTCGCTGGGCCGGCGGGCCACGCCGCGCTAAAGCGCGGCTCTGCGGTCCCGGGTATCGGCTACCGCTTCGTCGCCGAATAACCCGGCCTCCCCGGTACTGTTAGCGGTACCAGGATAGGGGAGGGTTGCATGGCAACGCAGCTCGAGCAGGTCGCGGCCCTGCTCAAAGAGGCTGGCGAAACGCACCATCTCGTCTACCGGATCGTCGACGGGGACGATCCCGATTGGGCGTCCTGGTACGCGGACTGGCTCATCCGGCTGTCGGAATTGCCCACGCTGCTGAAGGCCACGCCGGTTCGAAGCGAGCTCGTCTATGAACTGGTCAGACTCGACCGTGAATTCAACCGGGCCAAGCCCAACGAGCCCTGGGAACGGTTTTACGCGCGGGAACTCCTTCAGCGCTTTCCGCCGGCACCGGTGTAACCGTGGCGGCCATCCGGACGGCCAGATTTCCCGCAGGCGAGGCGGTGCCCATCCTTGGCCAGGGGACCTGGCACATGGCGGAGCGGCCGCGGCGACGCCAGGACGAGATCGACGCCCTACGGACCGGGCTCGACCTCGGCATGACCCTGATCGATACCGCCGAGATGTACGCCGATGGCGGGGCGGAGGAGCTGGTCGCCGAGGCGATCGCGGGCCGGCGAGACGAGGTGTTCCTGGTGACGAAGGTGCTCCCCTCGAACGCCACCCGCCGTGGAACGGTCGCGGCCTGTGAGCGGAGCCTGCGGCGGTTGCAGACCGATCGCATCGACCTGTATCTGCTGCACTGGCGGGAGGATACGCGGCTCAACCAAACCCTCGAGGGGTTCGGTGCCTTGTCGCGCGCGGGCAAGATCCGGTACTGGGGCGTCAGCAACTTCGACGTCGCCGACATGGAGGAGCTCGCCGGCCTCTCCGGGGGCGCTGTGGCAACCGACCAGGTCCTTTACAACCTGAGCCGGCGCGGCATCGAGCACGATCTGCTGCCCTGGTGCCGCCGCCGGCGGATACCGATCATGGCCTACTCCCCGATCGAAGAAGGTCGGCTGGTCCGGCGACGCCCGCTGAAGGCGGTCGCGAGCCGGCATGAGACCACCCCGGCGCAGGTGGCGCTGGCGTGGCTGCTCCGGCAGGACGGCGTGATTGCGATTCCGAAAGCCGGTACGCCGGAGCACGTCCGGGAGAACCGCGCCGCCATCGAACTGCACCTCACCAAACAGGACCTCACCGAACTCGACCACGCCTTTCCACGCCCAGCCGAACCAACGCCGCTCGAGGTGCTCTAGCCCTCGGCGAGGATTTTGCCGTCGCGGCTGACGACCAGCTGAATCTCGATGTCTCGCGATCCCAGGTCGCCAGACAGAGGCGACATCCGCGCATGCGCCGTGAGGTGCATTGAGCCGTCCGGACCGATTTGCTCGGTGCATGTCTCTGAGACGTTGACGAAATCGCTATCGGGGTCGCGAGGCGCACAGCTCGTCAGATCGGGTTCCGACGGCATCGACAATGGGGCGGCGAGCTCGCTGGCCGGCACCGGGATGGGGACGATGTCCATCGGAGTATGAAGGCTGGGATCGCCGAAGGCGAACGCATGCCGACCATCCCAGCAAACCTCAACCTTCAGCCGCGCGCTGCCGGCCAGCCCGCCCGCAATGCTCTTCTCGGTCGCGAAATGATCGCAGGTTGCTCCGTAGGCCTCGAACAAGCCACTGGAGCCACGCGTGGTGACGGTTTGCGCTGGCAAAACTTGTCCGGCAACCAACCAGGCACCGGCGAAGAGAGGGACCAGTAACAGAGACCACCAGTGCTGAAGCCCGCGTGGTTCGCTGCCGGACGCGTCGTCCTGGAGCCAGGCGATGACGGCAGTCGGTCCGATTACCAACAGTTCGAGAAAGGCCACGAGATGCCGGGGACTGATGGCATCGGGCACCGCATTGATGCTTTGCAGGTTGTCTCCCGCTGCGATCGCGCCAACAATGGTGAAGGCGACCATCAGGAGAACGCCGACTGCCACCAACCGAAAAGCAACCCGGTAGGCACGGTTCCGGAGCGCTGCCTGCCGCTCATCGAGTCGCGATGTCGGAAGAAAGGCGAGCCAATTGGTCGTCACTCCCAGCGCCAGGTCGAGCACGACGAGGGCCAGCACGAGGACGATGCCGGCGCCATGTAGCGACGCGGGGAGCGACGAGGCAAGCAGCAGCCAGCAGGCGGCAAGCAGCAGCACGCTGATTCGCACGGTCGACCAGCGCCGAGATGTTGTCTGCAGAACTTCCGGCTGAACGGTCATGGGAATTGCACCACCTTGCCATCTTTGGTCAGGGTCACGGTCATGACGACGTCTCGGGAGATGAAGGGCAGTAGCACTGCACGCAGCCGCGTTCGATAGGTGAAGGTGAGAGTCCCGTCGCTGCCGGTGGCCTGGCGGCAGGTCAACGTCGAAGCGAAGGCCCATTCAGTGGTACCCGGGTGACAATCGCTGCTGAACATCCCCCACAGCGGGTAGGCTCGGCTGCCGTTCCAGCAGGCTACGGCCGTGAGCGGCACCGACGAAACGCCTCCCCAGCCGACGTCCTTGCGGGCGCCGAAGTAGAGGCCGTGATTGTTCCCACAACTCTTGATCCCGACACCGTTGACGCCCCGTCCATCGATCGGGTCCGCCACCGTAAAGGCTGAGGTTCGAATTGGCGAGGCGATGAGCGTGATGGAGAACACGATCGGCAGGATGATGCAGACCGCCACCATGGCGTAGGCCAGCCGCGCGCGACTGCTCTGTCGAAGCCGCGGTGCGTCGTCGTCCGAAATTCTGTCGGGCTCGATCCAGGCGATCACCATGGCGGGGAGGAAGAAGAGGAGCTGAAGAAAGCTGAGCGCTGGACCGCCGTGAATCGCATCAACCAGCCACCGATGACTGTCTGGGGTGGCGACATCGGCGACCAGAAGCACCAGTCCGACAGACACCGCCAGGACGGCGTAAGCGATCCGGTGCGCCTGGTTGCGCAGGGATTCTTGCCGCTCATCGAGGTCGATAATTGCGGCGCTGGCTATCCGTCGGGTGGCGCGACCTAGCGCGAAGTCCGCCAGGGCCAGCACAAAGATCAGTGGGAACTCGGTTGGGTTGAATGAAGCCCCGAAGGTCAACAGGTCGAGGGTGATGAGGCTGATGACCACCACCAGGCCCCGCCGAACAATGCGTAGCCCAAGCCAGGCACCTGGCTCAACGGGCACGCTGCGGACGACGACGATCGTCACCAGCACCAGGACGAGGTAGCCGAAGGATGCGACAAACGGTGGCAGGAACCCGAGCAGGAAGACGCCGAGGAGAAGCGCGATCAGAAGTGCGGTGATCCGCTCGATCGTGACCATGGGCCGCCGGCTACGAGAGAGGGAGGAGACCATTCAGTTGCTCTCCCGCGGGTCGCGCCGGTAAAGCTCCTCGCTCAGCGGTCGCAGCGGCTCACGCGAAAAGATCGCCTCGATCGGCAGCTTGAAGACCTCCGCAAAGCGGAAGGCGAGCTCCAGGCTGGGGTTGTATTCGCCGCGCTCGATGTAACCGATAGTTTGGTAATTCACTCCAACCGCCTCCGCCAGTTGCTGGCGAGAAAGTTGTCGCTCGGCGCGCAGGACGGCGATCCGGTTGTGCAGCGGTCGCTGGCCATCGACCGCCGTACTATTCTGATCATCCTTCCGTCGCATGCTACGGACTATTGCAGGAATACAACAGTCCGTCAAGGCCCTTTACATAGCTGTTGCAGGCGAGGAGCCGGGCTAGGCCCGAGTTTGCGCTTTGAGGCTAGCCGGCGTTTCCGCGGCGATGGCGGCGATCTCCGACCAGAGCTGGACGGCCGCCCTGCGGCCGAGGTAGAAGCTCTCCAGGTCGAGCCGCTCGTTGGGAGCATGCGCAAACGAATTCGGTAAGACGAAGCCCACCAGCAGGCAGTAAGGGCTGACCTTGCGCGCCATCACGTCGACGGCGCCGATCGACCCGCCGCTGCGGATCAGGGCCGGGTCCTTGCCGTAGATCTGGGTCAAGGCTCGACGTGCCGCCTGGATCAGCGGGTGATCGACCGGCGTGATCCAGGGTTGGGCGTGACCGCTCAACTCCGTGAGGCTGGCTCGGATGGTCTTGGGGCTGACCTCCTCGATGTACTCGCGAAGCGCCTGCGCGATCGCGCTCGGATCCTGGTCGGGTACGAGCCGGCAGCTGATTTTCGCCGCGGCCCAGGCGGGGATGATGGTTTTCGTGCCCGGGCCCTGGAACCCGCCCCAGATGCCGTTCACGTCGAGCGTCGGCCGGGCCCAATTTCGTTCCGTGGGAGCGAAGCCGGCCTCACCATGGAGCGCTTTCAGTCCGTAGGTTTTCTTCAGCTCGCCTTCATCGAACGGGACGCGCGCAAACTGGCGGCGCTCTTCCTCGCTCAACGGCCGCACACCGTCGTAGAACCCGGGAACCAGAACATGGCCGGCGGAATCTTTGAGCCGCACCAGGATTTCGGCCAGGGTCTGTGCCGGGTTCGGGGCGAGTCCGCCCATTAACCCCGAATGCATGTCGACGCTGGCGGCCTCCACCCTGAGCTCGACGTAGACGAGCCCGCGCAGGCCATAGGTGATCGCGGGGAAGCCTCGGGCGACCATCGATGTGTCGCTGACGACGCAATAATCCGCCCGAAGCCGGTCGGCGTTGGCGTCCACGAACTCTTCGAAATGGCGGCTGCCGATCTCTTCCTCGCCTTCCGCGATCACCTTCAGGTTCAGCGGCAGCTCACCGGCGGTCTTGAGCCAGGCGTCGATCGCTTGCCAGTGCAGGGCGATCTGGCCCTTGTCGTCGGACGAGCCGCGGCCGAGCAGCAACCCATCCTGCCGGATCGGCTCGAACGGCGGCGACGTCCAGAGATCCAGCGGGTCGACCGGCTGCACGTCGTAATGGCCGTAGAGCAGGACGGTTGGCTTGCCGGGCGCTTTGAGCCAGTCGGCGTAGACGACCGGGTGCCCGGCGGTCTCGATCACCTCGGCATTCTGGAGGCCCACCCGTTCGTACTGCTCGGCCAGGTGGCCCGCGGCGCGGCGAACGTCATCGGCACGCTCCGGGCTGCTCGAGATGCTCGGGATCCGCAGAAAATCCTCGAGTTCCTTGAGGCCTTGCTCCCGAGTTTGTTCCAGGAATTCCTCAGCCGTGGCCATCGCGACCTATCTAGTAGATGAAGCCCAGCAGATCGAGGCCAGCGGTTGACTTGATCGTCCGGTAGTCGACCCGGCCCCAGCCGGCGTAGTTCATCTCGGACACCGTGAAGGATCCGTCGGCGTTCACGGACTCGACATAGGCCACGTGCCCCACCGGCGACGTCCAGCTGATGCCCTGCACCATGATGGCGCCGACCATCGGCACCTGGCCTTCGGCATAGCCGAATTGCTGCGCGTTGTACCACCATTGCCAGGCGTTGCCAGACCAGGGGATGTAGCGCTTGTGCGCCACCCACCAGGTGCAATAGCCGTAGGGGAATTTCCCCCCCGCGCCATACACCGGCGCCGTGCTGTAGGTGATGGTGTAGTTCGTTACCTGGCGCCCGAAACGATTCCAGGTGACCGATCGCACGGTCTTTTTGCCGATCCCGCCAGAATCCAGGGCGGGGCCAACGCCGTCCGGCAGCATCAGCATGGTGCCGGCTTTGAGGTGGTCGGGGTCCCGGATCAGGTTGAAATCGACGATGTCCTGCACATTGACGTGGTACTGGATCGCCAGGCCCGTCAGCTGCGTGTTCGGCTGGACCTTGACCAGGATGCCGTTCACCGGAGGGATGACCAGTCGCTGACCCTGGACGACGCTCGTGACGTCCGCGATGTTGTTCGCCCAGCGCAGGGTGTCAACCGTCAACCCAAACCGACCGGCCACGTTTTCGACGGTGTCACCCGGCTTGATCGTGTAATAGCTCACGTCGCGGCGCACCGGGGTGTCAACGCTGGACGTGCTCATCTTCATGATGAAGCCGCCCTGGCTGAGGACCACGTCGTCGACGTGCGTGGTCGGTATGGAGACGAAGGGGGTGCTATTTGCGCCGTAGGCGGTATCGGTGTGGAGTCGGTCGAAGGCTGTCAGTACCGGGATGAGCGCCGCCGCTAACAGAACAAGCGTGTGGGTCAAAAACCGGCTCTGTGCCAGATCACTTCCCCCGTGATAGCTCGAGTTGGTTTTTCAGGATGGTAGCACACGTTAGGTCCCGGCAAGTTCCCGAAAGCACTTCCCCAAAAGGTGGAAACGAGCAAGGAGTGACAAAAGTGTGAAAATAGGACACAGTGGTGGCTCCCGCTGCGGGAAGCGGTCTAAGCCGTCGTCGAATACGAACCGGGCATGAAGGGGCCCGCGGAGGCAGGCGTATTGGGGTCCGACCGGTCAGGCAGGCTAGTCCCGAGCCTTAACAACTGTAAAGACTTTTGTAGGGCTATGAATTCTCGACGCTCCGTCGCCGGCCGGTTTCGCCGGCGTCGGAGGGTGGCCACCCTGGGCCTGATGCTCGCGGGCGTCCTCGGCCTGCTCCTGGCGCCGGCCGGCGCCCTGGCTGCTATTTCTCCGACCGGGCCGGGGATGCTGTCGCCGTCGCCCACCCCGAGTTCGACCCCGGCGGCGTCACCCTCAACCTCACCGGCGCCGTCGCCGGTTGCCAGCCCGTCGCCGGCCCCCGGTGCCTCGCCGAAAAATCAGTCACTGCAGAACCGCCAGGCGCAGGGCCAGTTGATCGGCGCCCTCACCGCGTCCGAGGGGCACGCCCTGCTGCTCGAGACATCGGTGAATCAGGCGGAGCTCAGTCTGATCGCGCTTGGCCAGCAGATCCTCGACGGCGAGAAGAAGGTTTCCGGGCTTGACAGCCGGCTCACCGCCGTCAGCGCGCTGCACGAGCAGGTCAGCGGCCGGCTCGCCCAGGACCGGACGCAGCTGGCGACCGTCGTCCGCCGCCTCTACAAACACCAGGACAGCTTCTTTGTGAGCCTGGTGCGCGCGGGTGGCTTTGGGGGCCTGCTGGAAACCATCGGGTACAGCGACGTCATCGTCGACCGGGAGCGAAGCCTCGTGCGCTCGGTGCAGGCGGATGACGTCGCGCTTGCGCACGCCCAGACCACGCTGGAACGCAGCCGCTCGGCCAAGCAAGACGTGCTCTCCCGTCTGGTGCTCTTTCGCACCACCCTGGCGGCAGAGATTGCCAACGAGCAGTCGCTGCAAGGCCGGCTGCAGGGGACGATCGACGAGGCGTTGCAGGCGCTGGACGCGATGCAGACGGACTCACCGGAGATGGCGGCCAGGCGGGCGAAGCTGATCCAGATGAAAACTGACAGCGTGCTGAGCCAGATCGAACAGGCGGTCTTCGCCCAGCAGAACTTCGCGGCCACCGCGCAGTTGATCGCGGAAGACCCGGTGCTGACCGCCACCGGCAAGCTGCTGTGGCCCATCCCGCACGCCACGATCACCCAGGGATTTGGGCCAACGGCCTACGTGTTCGAAGCGGCCTACGCCGGATTCCCCCATTTCCACACTGGGCTCG
>Ga0209577_10004313_pt1 | contig 13375 bp, 12 predicted proteins | sample GraSoiAngelo_109_FD_185874 | JGI IMG/M metagenome (GOLD analysis project Ga0209577, IMG submission 185874) | Grasslands soil microbial communities from the Angelo Coastal Reserve, California, USA - 14_0903_12_20cm (SPAdes) (version 2) | ecosystem: Environmental > Terrestrial > Soil > Grasslands... | reverse complement strand
GCTGGCGGCGGCAGAGCTCCACGAGGGCGTCGGCCCGGCGCTGCTCCGCCCGCCTCGAATCCCCCGAAACCGGATGCATGAGCGCGCTGAGCGCAGTCTGGAGCATGGCCCCGCCCTCCGGGTCGAGCCTCCCGTCGATGAGGAAGATACCGTCCAGGGATGGACTGACCTGCAGGTAACGCTGCTCGTACGCGCGGTTGGCGTCGGCCAGGGCCCCGTCGGGATCGACCACGTGGCGCAGCCTGCGGGTAACCAGGCTGAAGCGGTTGGGGTCGAAGTCGGAGGCCATCTTCAAGAGGTCGCCCTCCGCCTCCCGCACGGTGTCGGCGCCCACCTGGCTTGCGACCCGGGCGATCAGGGCCGCGTGCTGGTAGCCCAGCTCGCCGCTGGTGAAGGCCTGCCCAGTGTCCGGCAGCTGATCCAGCTGGCGGGCGATGTTCAGGCGCTCGGCCGCCGCCCCGGCACTCAGCCGGCAGTTGGCCTTGAGCCAGGAGACGGCCGTGGGCGCGCCCTCGGCCGCGTACTCTCGGTTGGCAGCGAACCGGCCCACGGCCTGGGTGAATCCCGCTTCCAACCGGTCCATCTGCCGCCGGCAGTCGATCATCGCCTCGCCCAGAGCCGCGGGCGGCGCTTCGGCGAAGAAGGCGACAACCGCGTCCGCGGCTGCGGCCAGCATCGCCATCGGGTCAACTCGCGAGGCCTCGCACATATCGAGACAAGTATGGACGGTGCTTGTGACAGCTGTCTGTCAAAAGCGGCGGGGCTCAGCGAAAGGGGACGTCGGTGGCGAGCTGGGCCAGGACCTCTTCTTCGATCGCCGCCCTGTCCCGGTCCAGCGTGCTGGCGAAATTCCGGAAGGGCCGGTCCAGCCCGGTGCGGCCGTGGATCACCAGCGCCCCGCCATGGGCGAAGGCCATCAGGTTGGCCTCGTAGCGTCCGCCTTTGGCCCGCCAGGCGAGGGTCCAGCGCGGCGGCAGCGGCTCGTAGAGGACTTTCCCCTTGCCTTCCAGCTTCTCCCGGTTGACCTGCTCCATCACCTCGCGCACCAGGCGATCGAGCTCGGCCAGGATCTCGGTCAGCTGCTCGCGATAGTTCTCGATCCGCCCGTGCAGCTGGAAGTCGGCCGAGGTCACGCTCATCGGGCTCGATGATACTAGGGGCTGCCAGGTCCAGGTCTGGGCCGCCGATTCGACGACGTCGAAGAGGACGACACGGCCGCGAGCCAGGTCCTCGGCGGCCACCCAGCGGGTGCGCGCCGGCGGCCCGAAGTCCACCGGCAGCAGGCTCCACGTCGCGCCGTTCCAGGTCCAGGTCTGGGCGGCGGTCCCGTAGCCGAGGAAAAGGAGCACCCTGCCCGAGGCATGATGAGGCGCCGCCGCCGACCCGCTGGCGTCCGGCGCGGGAGAGCGCGCGGGCGCAAGCGTGGCCCACTGGTGCCCGTCCCAGGCCCAGGTATCGGAGGACTGGCTGGTCTTGCCCTGGAGCGAGCCGCCGAACAGGAGCAGGCGATGTCGTCCCGGGTCGTCCACCAGGCTGGCGCCCTGGCGCGCCGGCGGGCCGGCCGAGGGATGGCGCTGGGCCCAGGTCGTCCCGTCCCAGCCCCAGGTGTCGTCCAGCAGCATCGGGGCGTACTGCTCGCCGGAGCAGCAGCCGCCGAAGAGGAGCACCACCCGGCTCACCGCGTCGAAGGCCGCGCTGGCCTCGGCTCGCGGCGGGGGCGAGGCCGACGGATGCTGCTCCGTCCAGGAGCCACCCTTCCAGGTCCAGGTCTGCGCCGAGGGCGAGCCGGCGACGGTGCCGCCGAAGAGCAAGACCTGGCTTCGGGCGGCATCGTAGGCGAGCGCGACCCCCTCCGAGGCGGGCGGGGAGGACGCCGACTGCCGGCTGGTCCAGCGCTGCCCGTCCCAGGTCTCGGTCACGGGCGATCCATCGGGAGCCACGCCGAACATCAGGACCACGCCCTCGGCCTCGTCGTCCACCATATGGGGAGAGGTCAGCACAATGCCCGGCGGGGCGGGCGTGGCGGTCGAGGCTACCACCGTGGGAGCCGGCCCGCTGCCGCCGAGCGGCGGCTGGCTGGGCGCGGCCCCGGTTCCGCCGCAGGCGCCGAGCAGCAGCACCAGCGCACCCGCCGGCAGCCGCAGCCTCGCCGCGGTCACTGCCAGAGGACGGCTCGAGCCGGGGCTCCGTCCGCGTCGCGCCAGCGCACCGGCGCGGCGCTCATCTGATATCGGCCGGGCCTGACGCGGGCCAGGTCCAACCCTTCCAGGATCGGGATCCCGCGGCCGAGCAGCGCGTGGTGCGTGGGCGCCCCCTTCATCCCGAAGCCCTCGATCGACAGGTAGTCGATCCCGACCAGCCGGACTCCCAGCTCGACCAGCCACTCGGCCCCGTCGGGCTCCAGGTAGACGAAGTCGGTGCGAAAGGGGCGCACCGGGTGCCAGAGGCGGGAGTTGGCGGTGCGCAGCAGCACTCGCCGGGTGCCCCTGGGGATCCCGGCTTTCGAGAGCGCGGCGCGGTCGATGCCCTGGCGCACGCGGCGCAGGTCGGCCACCCAGGCCGGACCCTGAAAGCAGGCCAGATCCAGGCGGTCGATCCCGACCCCGCCCTCGATGAAGTGGATCGGAGCGTCGACATGGGTCCCGGTGTGCGACCCAAGGCAGTACTCGCTCAGGGTCACACCCTCACGCGCCAGGGTCATCGTCCGGCGCGCTCGCACCGGTGGGTTGCCGCGATAGACCGGCATGCCGGCGTGCACCGGCAGGCTGATGTCGATCGCGCGCGTCACGCCTCCATTCTGCGGGCGAGCAGGGCGATCCGGGGCACCGGCGGCATCAGAAACGGACCGGTCGTGATCCGCGCGATCCGATCGAAGCCGGCGGTCGACAGCGCCTGGCGGAGAGCATCCTCGTCGCGCAGCAGGAAGGGCGGGGGCAGGCCGGAAAGCCGCGCGCTCCAGAAGAGGGGAGCCGACAGCGGGCTGCGCGCGAACTCCCAGAGCAGGAAACGCCCGTCGGGGCGCAGCACCCGCGCCACCTCCCCCAGCGCAGTGGCCAGGGCGGCGTCGTCCAGGTGCTTGAGGACATGGGAGCTGATCGCCACGTCGAAGCTGGCGCTGGGGAACGGGAGGCGGTCGGCCCCCGCCGCCTGGAGCACGATCCGATTCTCCATGCCGGCGCGGCGCACCTCGGATCGCCCGAGCTCGATGATCGCCGGCGAGACGTCCACGCCCACCGGCGGCTGGTCGAACACGATCCGCTCCGCCAGCGCGATCAGCAGGTTGCCGATGCCGCAGCCCAGGTCGAGGACCCGGTCCCGCGGGCCGATCCGGGCGGCCGCGAGGATGCGGCGGTAGGGAGTGTTGATGACCCACAGGCCGCGGCGCGAGAAGAGGAAGCGCATGGCGACCCCGCGCGGCCCGCGGATGAACCATTCCGCGTAGCGGGCGCCCACCGCCTGCGGATCGATTCGGTCGGTCACCAGGGGGCGATCGTAAGCCAGGCCACGGTCACGATCCCGGCGGCTGGGGCGGCGATCCAGCGCGAGGTCATGCCGGCGTTGAAGGCGAGCCCGGCGCCGATCCCGATCAGAAGGATGAAGGCCGCCAGCCAGGGATTGGCGCGGACGCTGGCCAGCGCCAGCGCCGCCGCACCGCCCAGCAGCAGGACCGCGCCGGCGCGACTCGCGCCTCGCTCTTTCAGGACCACCGCCAGGTTTCGTACACCGGACCGCTCATCCGGGCCCAGGTCGGGGATCGAATCGGCCAGGTGGATGGCCACGGCCAGGGGCGCCCCGCCCAGGAAGACGATCCAGGCCGGCGGCCCGTAGCCGACCACGCTGGTGACCCAGACCACGAGCAGCGGGAAGGCGAAGGCGAAGGGGAGAAAGCTGAGCGGCGTGGGCTTGAGCCAGAGGTCGTAGGCGAAGCCGGCCACGATCCCCAGCGCGAGCAGGAGCGTGGCCTCCGGGCCGTCGCCGGCCGCCCAGGTGGAGGCCAGCGCCGCGACCGCGAGCGCGCCGGCCAGGGCGAGGGCCGCGCCGGGCCTGAGGACGCCGATCTCGAGCGCGCGCCGGCGGCCGGCCCTGGCATCCAGCGCACGGTCGGCCCAGTCGTTGAGGACGGAGATCGCGAGCTGGGCCAGGAGCATCGGGACCGCCACCGACCAGAGGACCGCCGGCGCGTAGGCGAGCGGCACCCGCAGCGCGAAGGTGACAGCGACCGCGGCCAGGGTGGTCGCGATCGACGGCCCGGGATGGAACAGCTCGAGCAGCGCGAGCCCGCGCCGGCTAGATCCGTTCGAGGAACGTACCCGCGCCGATGCGCCTCCGGCGGCTCCGCGGCGCGCTCGCGCAAAATTCCAACGGCGCTCGCATGCGTTGCACCTCGCCGCCTCCGGTGCCGGCGCTTGCGCGCGAAAGCGCGGCTCGCCCTGCGGGCTCGCTAGATCCTTTCAAAATTGCGCTTCAGCTCCCAGTCGGTCACCACGCCGTCGAAGGCTTTCAGCTCCAACCTCGCGGCGTGAAGATAGTGTTCGACCACCTCCTCGCCCAGGAGCTCACGGGCGACCCGGCTGCCGTCGAGAGCCTGGATGGCCTCGGTCAGGTTCTGCGGCACTCGCGGCAGTTCTTTGGCCGAGTAGGCGTCGCCGCGGAACTCCGGCGGCAGGTCGAGGCGGTGCTCGATGCCGTAGAGCCCGGCGGCGATCGTGGCCGCGAAGGCGAGATAGGGGTTGGCGTCGGCGCCCGGGATGCGGCACTCGACCCGCAGGCCGGGCCCGTGGCCGACGATGCGAAAGCCGCTGGTGCGGTTGTCGTAGCTCCAGACCACCGAGGTGGGGGCGAAGGAGGTGGCCTGGTAGCGCTTGTAGGAATTCACGTAGGGGGCGAAGAAGAGCGAGAACTCGCGGGCCAGGGCGAGCAGCCCCGCCAGGTAGTGCTTGAACAGCGGCGACATGCCGTGGTCGGTGCGGGCGTCGGTATGGAAGAGGGCATGGTCCGTCTTGAGGTCCCAGAGCGAGGAGTGCAGGTGGAAGGAGCTGCCCGCCTGGCTCATGGACCACTTGGCCATGAAGGTGACGGCCAGCTGGTTGAGAGCCGCGATCTCCTTGACCCCGTTCTTGTAGATCACGTGCCGGTCCGCCATCTCCAGGGCGTCGGCGTAGCGGAGGTTGATCTCCTGCTGCCCGTGGCCCCACTCGCCCTTGCTGTTCTCGACCGGGACTCCGGCGCCCTCCATCCCGTTGCGCACCTGGCGCAGGAACCACTCCGCCTTGGTGCCCTGCAGGATGTGGTAGTCCTCGATGTAACGCCCGAACGGCTCCAGCCCCTGGTATCCCTTGGCGGCCGCCTGCTCGAAGGTATCGCGGAAGAGGAAGAACTCCAGCTCGGAGGCGGTCTTCGATTCGTAGCCCAGGGCCTGTGCCCGCTCCACCTGGCGGCGCAGCACCTGGCGGGGGGCGATCCCAACCGGCCTTCCGTCCATCGTCTCCACGTCGCACAGGACCAGGGCCGTCTTCTCCAGCCAGGGGATGCGCCGCAGAGTCCGCAGGTCGGGACGCCCGTGCATGTCGCCGTAGCCGGAGCCCCAGCCGGTGAAGGAGAAGCCGGGGAGCGGCTCGTTGTCGACGTCCATGGCCAGCAGGTAGTCGCAGGCGTGCAGGCCCTCGTCCACGTGGTCCAGGAAATAGGCTCCGGTCAGCCGCTTGCCCATCAAGCGGCCCTGCAGGTCGGTGAGGGCGACGATCACCGTGTCCACCTCGCCTCCGTTGATCTGGCGGACCAGGTCTTCCAGGGTCAGGGTCACCCGGCCGGCCCGCTCAGTCAAGGCTGACGAAGACATTCTTGACCTCCGTGTAGAGCTGGATGGCGTGCATCCCCAGCTCGCGGCCGATCCCGCTCCGCTTGTAGCCGCCGAAAGGCGCCTCCTGGTGGACGCTCTTGCTGCTGTTGATGCTGATCACGCCGGTGCGCACGGCGCGCGCCACCCGCAGCGCCCGCCCGATGTCGCGGGTCCAGATCGAGCCGGAGAGCCCGTAGGGCGTGTCGTTGACCATGGGCAGCAGGTCAGCCTCGTCGTCGAAGGGGATGATGGCCAGCACCGGTCCGAAGATCTCCTCCCGCGCGATCCGCATCCGGTTGTCGGCCCGGCCGAAGACCGCGGGCTCGAGATAGCTCCCCTGGGCCAGGGCCCCGCCCGGGCGTGAGCCGCCGGTGAGCAGCTGGGCGCCCTCCTGCCGGCCGGCCTGGAGATATCCTTCGACCCGCTCCCGCTGCTGGAGGGAGATCAGCGGACCCATCTCCGTCGCCTCGTCGAGAGGATCCCCCAGCCGCAGCCGCCGGGTCCTCGCCGCAACCCGGTCGCTGAACTCGGCGGCCACCGGCCGCTGGACGAAGGCTCGGGTGCGCGCGCAGCAGTCCTGGCCCGCGTTGCCGAAGACGCTCGAGACCGCGTTCTCCACGGCTCGCTCCAGGTCCGCGTCGGCGAAGACGATGTTGGGCGACTTCCCGCCCAGCTCGAGCGAGACCCTGGTGATGTTGGGCGCCGCCTGGCGCAGGATGGCGGTCCCGGTGGCGGTCTCTCCGGTGAAGGCGATCTTGTCCACTCCGGGATGGCCGGCCAGAGCGCTGCCGGTCGACGCGCCCGGGCCGGTGATCACGTTGAGCACGCCCGGGGGCAGGCCGGCGGCGAGCGCGATCTTGCCCAGCTCGAGGGCGGTCAGCGGCGTGTAGCTGGCCGGCTTGAGGATGGCTGCGTTTCCAGCCGCGAGTGCGGGCGCGACCTTCCAGGCGGCGATGGCGAGCGGGAAGTTCCAGGGGACGATCAGGGCCACCACTCCGACCGGCTCGCGCAGGGTGAAGTCCAGCCCCGGCGCCGTGACCGGAATCGTCTCTCCGAAGATCCTGGTCGCCGCGCCCGCGTAGTACTCGAAGCACTGCGCCGCACCCAGGACCTCGTCCCGCGCGTCCCGGATCGGCTTGCCGGCGTTGCGGGCCTCGAGGCTGGCCAGCTCCTCGACCCGGTGGCGGATTCCGGCGGCGATGCCGGCCAGCACCCGGCCCCTGGCGCTCGCCGCCACTCCGCTCCAGCGTGCGTCGTCGAAGGCCCGGCGCGCCGCCTCGACGGCGCGGTCGACGTCCCCGGGCGAGGCCCTGGCCACGGTGGCCATCCGCTCGCCGGTGGCGGGTTCGAAGACTTCCAGGACCGCCTCCGACTCGGCGTCGCGCCACGATCCGTCGATCAGAAGGCGGGTGGGTGAGTCGATCAGGGTGCTCATCATCAGGGTCGGCGCTCCTCAGAAATAGTTGACGCTGATCCCGCCGTCGACCACCAGGGCCGCCCCGTTGGTCCAGGTCGACTCGTCCGAGGCGAGGTAGACGCTCAGGCTGACGACGTCCTCCGGCTGTCCGAAGCGGCCCATCGGGACGCGGCTCAGCCGCACCCGCCGCTTATTCTCGTCCTTCAGGAGGTCCCGCAACAGGGGAGTCTCGATCGGCCCCGGACAGATGGCGTTGGCGCGCACGCCTTGGGGCCCGAACTGTACCGCCAGGGATCGAGTCAGGGAGACGACCGCGCCCTTGCTCGCGGTGTAAGCGTCCTGGGGGACGGTGCAGCCCATCAGGGCCACGAAGGAGGCGATGTTGATCACCGACCCGCCTCCGGCGCGGATCAGCTCGGGGATGCCGTGCTTGCAGCAGAACGCGACCCCCTTGACATTGATCGCCATGGTGCGATCCCAGACCGCCTCGTCCATGGTGAGGACTGACTCGTCCGCCTGGTCGAAGATGCCGGCGTTGTTGTAGAGGACGGTCAGCCGGCCGAAACGATCCACGGCGGTTGAGACCATGCGGGCGACGTCGGCTTCCCGGGTGACGTCGGCGGCCACCGCGACCGCGCGCTCTCCCAGGTCCGCCACCGTCTCCCGGGCGGCCGCTTCCTTCAGGTCACAGGCGACCACCAGCGCGCCCTCGTCGACAAATGCGCGCGCCGCCAGCCTTCCCATCCCGCTCCCCGCGCCGGTGATCAGGGCCACCTTGCCGTCGAGCCGTCCCATCATCCCCTCCCCGTCCTCAAAACGGAGCGGGCCCAAAGGCCCGCTCCCCAACCGTGTGCCGTCGATATCGGGCGATCAGCCGGCCGTCCCGACCTCCACCAGGTCGCGCTCGATCGCGGCCAGCTCCTCCGCCGTTCCCTGCACCTTCGGCCCCTTGAACCAGTTGCGGGCCGAGATCAGCCACCAACCGCCCGCGAAGAGCAGCACCACGGCCACCGCCACCGGGGCGTAGTTGAAGCTGGCGGGTGTGATCGGGCTGACCTGGGGCAGCATGAACAGGACGGTGATGAAGGCGACCCAGGCGATGGCGATGACGCCGATCGGAGCGCTGTACCGGCCGAGCGTCCAGGGTCCCTCACGGAAGCGACCGCCCTGCAACCGGCGCAGCAGGACCGGGATGATGTAGGCGATGTAGAGACCGATGACCGCGATCGAGGTCACAGCGGCATAGGCCGTGGCGTTGAACAGGTAGGGCAGGCCGAGGATGAAGGCCCCGACCGCCGCCAGCCAGATGGAGTTGGTGGGCGTGCGCGTCCGCTTGTTGATCCGATGCCAGAAGGCCGAGGCGGGCAGCGCCCCATCGCGGGAGAAGGCGTAGATCATCCGGGAGTTCGCCGTCACCGACGACATGCCGCAGAAGAACTGGGCTCCGACCACGATGGCGAGCAGGATCAATCCGCCCGTCCGGCCGATGGCGTCGATGAAGATCTGGGCCGGCGGCACGCCGGTCGGCGACGCCAGCTCGGCGTTGTAGTTCTGGATGGCGAAGGTGACGCCCAGCAGCAGCACCCATCCCGCCACCAGCGAAACCACGATCGACATCACGATGCCGCGCGGTGCGGTCCGGGCCGCGTCCTGGGTCTCCTCGGTCATGTGGGCCGACGCGTCGTAGCCGGTGAAGGTGTACTGCGCGAGCAGGAGGCCCAGCAGGAAGACGTAGACGGGGGCGCCGAAGCCGGTGTTATTCACGAACTTGGTGAAGACGAAGGACACCGACTGGTGGTGCGCCGGGATGATGGCCAGCGCTCCGACGATGACCGCGACTCCGACCAGGTGCCACCAGACGCTGATGTCGTTGAGGAGCGCGACCAGCCGGACGCCGAAGGTGTTGAGCAGGCCATGGGCGAACAGGATCACGGCGTAGACCGCGATCACGTAGCCGGGTGACGACGGGTAGCCGAAGAGCAGGTTCAAGAGCGCCGTGACGAAGAAGGCGCCGCCGAAATCGATGCCGGCGGTGACCGCCACCTGGCCCAGCAGGTTGAACCACCCCGTGAACCAGCTCCAGGCCGGGGCGTTGCGCTCGGCCAGCTTGGCCGACCAGTAGTAGAGGCCGCCCGCCGTGGGGAAGCTGGAGCAGATCTCAGCCATCGCCAGGCCGACCAGCGTGACCATGACCCCGACCAGCGGCCAGCCGATGCTCATGACCACGGGGCCGCCCGTATTCATCCCGAAGAGGTACAGGGTGAGGCAGCCGGAGAGGATCGAGATGATGGTGAAGGAGACCGCGAAGTTGGAGAAACCGCTCATCCGCCGGAGCAGCTCCTGCGCGTAGCCGAGTTGATGAAGGCGCTCGACGTCGGAGGATGTGGTCGGTTCGGTCGCGACCGCCATAGGCTTTCCCTTGCTCCTTGCCCCCTCGAATGTGATCTGCCGGCGTATTCGCCCGCGGGGCTCCACCTATTTGACGGGGCGGGCAGGCCTTTGTCAAGGACCTAACGGGCGCGTTGCGGCTCGCGGACGCCGGCACGCGGCCCGCAAGGTCGTCTCGTCCCCGGCGTTGGACAGAGCATGGCGCGATTGATCCGATTGCTCCGCTTGCCTATCCTGGCGGTGGTTGCCGCCGCCTCGCTGGCCCTCACCACCCAGCCTGCCCTGGCCAGGGGGCAGGCGCCGCTCAGCCACCAGCAGGCCCGGCGGCTCCTGGTCCTGGCCGCCCGGCATCATCACCTCAACCCCAACTTCGTGCTCGCCGTCTCCTACTGGGAGAGCGGCTGGAACCAGAAGGCGATCTCGCGCACGGGCGCCGTGGGATTGATGCAGATCGAGCCCTACACGGCGGCCTGGGCCGGCCCCCGATTCCTGCACCACCGCGCCGACCTGCGCAACCCGGTGGACAACGCGGAGCTGGGCGCGGCCCTGCTGCGCGACTACCTGGACCGGCTCCACGATCCCAAGCTGGCGCTGGCCGCCTACTACCAGGGGCTGCGCGGCGTGCAGCTGCACGGCATCTATCCCAGCAGCCGTGCCTACGTCGACGGGATCTGGAGGCTGCGCAACCGCTTCCAGGCCGGCCACTATCCGGCCTGACCCCGGGCTGAGCCCGGCGCGGCAAGTGCTATCGTAGCCTCGGTTTCACCGATGGCCGCCAAGGACACGATCGCCGAGCTGAAGAGGGTGCCGCTCTTCTCCGGACTTGACCGCAAGGAGCTGGAGATGCTGGGCCACCTCCTCAAGGAGCGCCGCTACCAGGCGGGCGCCACCATGGTCGAGGCGGGCTCGGCGGGCCACGGGCTCTACGTCATCATCGAAGGCCGCGCCCTGGTACGCAAGGACGGGCGGACCGTGGCCCGGCTGGGGCCGGGTGACTTCTTCGGCGAGATCGCGGTCCTGGACGACGGCCCCCGCACCGCCGACATCACGGCCGAGGAGGACACGGTCTGCCTGATGCTCGCGGCCTGGGAGGTGCGCCCGATCCTGCAGGAGAACGCCAGCCTGACCTTCAAGATGCTGATGGAGATGGTGAGGCGGCAGCGGGCGGAACGCCCGCGCGTGGTCGACTAGGGGCGCGCCGGGCGCGGCCGCGGGAGCCGCGTCAGCGCAGCAGGAAGTCCTGGGCCATCCAGCCCAGCCCCTGCAGGTGCCACCAGAGGTGGCCGGCGCTGGCATTCGGCCCGGCGTCGAGGGTGACCGCGGTGCCGTCTCCCAGGCAGGCGACGACCCCGCCGTCAAGGGACGCCGATTTGCGCACGTTGGCGCAGTTGCCCGGCACGTGCACCGTATCGCGGCGGCCGATCATCGGCGCCAGCTGCGAGGCGGGCGCGCAGCGGGCCGCGACCGGCTGCCAGGCGCCCCGCTCACGAGAGAGGTAGGCGGCGCAGGCACGGCCGTCGCCCAGGGAGAACTCGACCGCGGCGGCGTTCAGGCCGTGGACCTCGCCGGCGAACTGGAGGCATCGCCCCGGCTGGCACGATCCCGTCGAGAAGCGCACACCCGAAGCCGCCTGCACCGCCGGGACCGCAGCCGCCAGCGCCGACCCGGCGGGGACGGCGGCGGCACTGGTCCTCGACGCCGCCGGATGCGAGCCGTTCGAGGTGCGCGCCGCCGTGGCGCTGAGGACAACGGCCGCCAGCGCGACCATCACCACCGCGCCGGCGGCGAGCACCGCCCGGGCGCTCGCGGAGAGGGCCGGCGGCCGGGGGACGGGCAGCCGCGGCCGGCCCGTTGCCGGGCGCGGAGCGGACGGCCGCTTGATGCGGGCGCGCGCCTCGCTCGCCAGCCGGCTCAAGGCCGTCCTCGCCGCGCCGATCACGACCTGCAGCCGGCGGCGCACCGCCGCGCCCGCCATCGCCGCCGTCCATCGGAAGGAGACCTGCCAGCGACGATCGGGACCGATGGGGATGGTCTCGCCCTCCCAGTCGAGGTGGCTGCCGCAGCGCGTGCACCAGATGTCGATGGCCACGTTGCGTTCTCCGCAGCGGCGGCACCGAACGGCTGTCCGGCCCCGTCCCGGAGGCCTGCTCCTGACCACGCTCCCATCTAACATGCCAGGCCCGCGGTTGGGCCAGCCGGCATCTCCGCCAGGCGCACTCCGAGGCGCGCGGGCCGGTCCAACGGGCTATCCTCTCGGCCATGGCCGTCCGCACCATCGAGCTCGATCCTCCGCTGGACCTGGCCGCCACGCTGGGCATCCTGCAGCGGGGATTCCGCGACCCTACGATCAAGGTCGGCGCCGGCTCGGTCGCGCGGGCGAGCCGCACGCCATCGGGGGCGGTCGGCGAGCTGCTGCGCCAGGTCGGGACCCGGGTCGAGGTCGAGGCCTGGGGGCCCGGCAGCGCCTGGGCGCTGGAGCACGCGCCCCCACTGCTGGGCTCGCTCGACGACGCCGCCTCCTTCCGCCCCCGCCACGGCCTGATCGCGGAGATCCATCGCCGGCTAACCGGCCTGCGAATCCCGCGGACCGAGTCGGTCTTCGAGGCGCTGGTCCCCACCGTGCTGGAGCAGAAGGTGCCCGGGATCCAGGCCTGGTTCTCCTACCGCCGCCTGGTGGAGGAGGCGGGCGAGCCGGCTCCGGGTCCCCTCGGACTCCGCCTCCCGCCCTCGGCGGAACGGCTGGCGAGCCTCCCCTCCTGGACCTTCCACAGCCTGGGCGTGGAACGCCGCCGGGCCGATACCCTGCGCCGGTCGGCGCTGGTGGCGCGCCGGATCGACGAGACCGCCAGGCTGACCCCGGCCGAGGCGCGTCGACGGCTGCGGACGCTGCCGGGCATCGGCGCCTGGTCGGCGGCCGAGGTCTCCCTGGTGGCGCTGGGGGACGCCGACGCCGTCTCGCTGGGCGACTATCACCTCCCCCACCTGGTTGCCTGGGCCCTGGCCGGAAAGCCGCGAGGCAGCGACGAGCTGATGCTGGAGCTGCTCGAGCCCTATCGCGGCCATCGCGGCCGCGTGCTGCGCCTGCTCCAGCTGGCCGGCATCACCGCCCCCCGCTTCGGTCCGCGCATGCCGCTTCGCTGGATCGCCCGCAGCTGACCAGCCGTGCGCGGCGGCTTGCCGACAGCTGGATCGCGGTGGCGGTCGCGGGCGCCGCCTTCCTGGCGCTGGTGACCGCAGCCACCCTCTACGCCCTGGGCCATCAGCAGCTCAGCGCCGGCAGCCCGGACGTTCTCAGCCGGCCGTCGCAGAGCCCGGCGCCGCCGGCCACGGCCTCACCCATCGCCTCGCCCTCCTCGATGGCGGTCGCCCTGGGCTCACCCGGCCGCCCCGCCACCAGCGCGGAGTTCTCGGCCATGGTCGTCGCCGGCAAGGCGCCGGCGGAGCGCGACCTCGGGCTCCCCGACTGGTCGAGCTGCTCGCCGGCCCAGGCCTGCCTGCGGATTCGCGAGGCTTCGGGGCTTATCGGCGTCGACGCGGGCACGGTTCAGGCGGAGCGGGCCTGCCCGGCTGGATGCGGTGAACAGGGGTGCCTCATCTTCCTCTACAGCGACGCCTCCGGCTGGCACTACGTCGACGCCGGCTGCGCCCAGACGGCCGGCTCACTCCCCGGCCCCGGCGACCAGGTCCGCGTCGTGGGCTGCGCCAACGTCCGCAACCGCCCCGGCCTGGCC